>Ga0247727_10013546_pt1 | contig 13727 bp, 8 predicted proteins | sample WisWelCaveWW1625_FD_202498 | JGI IMG/M metagenome (GOLD analysis project Ga0247727, IMG submission 202498) | Biofilm microbial communities from Wishing Well Cave, Virginia, United States - WW16-25 | ecosystem: Environmental > Aquatic > Deep subsurface > Groundwater > Cave microbial mat | place... | reverse complement strand
CACCCGCTTCGTCCCGCACACTGATCGTCAGATGCTTGCGATGCTGGTCGATTGCAAGGTACAACATGACCGGTCCTCCTGGTTGAGAGAAACAACTGGGCGATCCACACGGATACGCCGCATGCACTATCATCCAGGAGGACTCTCTTTCATGGAATCAGACGTCGGGTGGCCTGCCCTCGGCTTTGCATGGGCATGCTGTGAGTGTATCAACCGACGGGCGTTCGGGGGAGCGAGTTGCTTGCGAGCACGAGTCCCGGCGCGCCGGGAGCGGAAGGCCAGGTAATCAGCCGCGCTGGAGCGAGAACCAGTCCGCCGCAGCGTCGGCGTCCCTGCAATTCTTCCCAGCATCGCCTGGTGGCTCGGCTTGAAGTGCTTCGCTGACTTCTGGCAGCACGTTGGTGCGGAGTCCCGACAGCTCGCCGTTGGCTTGCACGGTTTCAGGTGACGGGAGTGCGCGAGATTCGGCGCGGCGTCTCACACGTGAAGCAGGTGCGGCCAGATCGAGTCGCTCACGAACAGGCCGTAGCGCGTGAGCCGAACGTGATTCGCATCCGATTCGAGCCAGCCGCAGTCGATGAACGGGCGAAGTTCGCGGCCGACCAGTTTATCGAGATCGAATCCCGTGCGTTTGAGAAACTCGCTCCGGTCCACGCCGCGCATGCGACGCAGGCCGATGACGAGCATCTCTCGCGCGCGGTCTTCCGGCGAAAGCTGTTCGGACTCCGCGACGGGCGACTGGCCGGCGAGCACGCGGCGGATGTAGGTCGTCGTGCTGCGGTGGTTGATCTCGCGCCGGCCGCCGACGTAGCGGGCCGCGCCCGGACCGACCGCGAAATACTCGTCGCCCGCCCAGTAGACCTCGTTGTGGCGACAGCGATGGCCCGGTCGCGCGAAGTTCGACACCTCGTAATGCTCGAAACCCGATGCCGCGAGCCGATCGATCGCGTGGGCGAACATCGTCCGCTCCAGGTCCTCGTCGAGCCGTTCGACGCGGCCGTGCTTCCAGCCGGTCCACAACGCCGTGCCGCGCTCGTAGGTCAGACCATACGTCGAAACGTGGTCCGGCTCCAGCGCCAGCGCCGCCGCGAGATCGCGCTCCCAAACGTCGAGCGGTTCGCCCGCCACGCCGAAGATCAGATCGAGCGACACGGAGCGGACGCGGCGACGTGCCCGGTCCACAGCGCGGGCGATCACGGCCGCGTCGTGGTCGCGGTCGAGCGACCGCAGCTTCGCAGCGTCGAACGACTGTGCACCGAGACTGATCCGCGTCACGCCGTGCTCGGCCAGCACATCGAGTCGCGCGTCGTCGATGTCAGCCGGGTTCGCCTCGACGCTGAATTCGTGGCCGTTCGCCAGCAAAAACGATCGCAGCACAATCTCGAATAGCCGCCGCAATTCACCCGGCGGCAGGTGCGTGGGCGTGCCGCCGCCGAAGAACAGCGTGTCGATCTCGCGCGGCCGGCCCAGCCAACCTAGTTCGCGCTCGATCGCCGTCAGGTAATCGCCGATCAGATCGTCGCGGCCCGCCACGAGGGTGAAATTGCAGTAGCCGCACCGCTGCGCGCAGAACGGCACGTGTACATACGCGGCTCGCGGTTCGGCTCGCTCAGTCATCGTACGGCTTCTCGGCGTGCGCGATCGGAAACGACTTCAACAGCGTAGACGCCCGCGCGCGAGAAGTTCAAGGTACAAGCAGTGCATCGGCGCTGCGACGCCGGCCACGACGCGTCTGGCCAGAAATCCTGGCGAGCGGCCGGCGTGAGCCGGCTGATGAAACACGGGAGATCGCCCATCCTCATCAGTGGGCTGACGCCCACCGCTCGCCAGGATTTCTGGCCGGACACGCCACGACTCACCCGTTTCACATTCTCAAGTACTCGCGTACAATATCGCCGCTTGCCAATGGCCCACCTGGCTATGCCTACGATAAGATGGCAACGCCTCGGTGCATTGAAGCAGCGAGCGGTTCCGTCATTTGTTTGGGTGAGGATTGGAATGAAACCGGCGTTTCCATGCAGCGGTCCAGTGCGAATCTCGCGGCGTGAGTTGTTGGAGATTGGCGGGGCCGGCTTGCTAGGCTTGAGTTTGCCGCGGGTGCTGCGTGCTGAGGCGCGGGTGGCGGCCACCGGAGCAGCGCCGCGGGCCGACGCGTGCATTCTCATTTTCTTGAACGGCGGCCCGAGTCACCTCGACATGTGGGACATGAAGCCCGACGCGCCGGCCGAGGTGCGCGGCGAGTTCCGGCCGATCGCGACAACCGTGCCGGGCGTGCAATTCGGCGAGCACTTGCCACGCATGGCGAAACTGATGCACCACGCCTCGCTCGTGCGCTCGGCACATCATTCGGTGAACAACGCGCACGCGGCGGCGGTGTACACGGCGATGAGCGGCCACGATCGCGGCGACGCGAACGTGGCGGTCGGCGCCGGCCCGAACGATTATCCGGCGATCGGTTCGGTGATGGGCTTGTGCCGGCCGCCGACGGCGGCGGTCGTGCCGTTCGTGTCGCTGCCGTACGTCACGGAGGAGGGTCGCGGCGGCCCGCCGCAGCCGGGTTTCTTCGGCGGCTGGCTCGGCCGCAATCACGATCCGCTCTTTGTGCTGCGCGACCCGAACGCCGCGGATTTCGCCGTGCCCGAACTGTCGCTCGCCGGCGACGTCTCCGCCGAACGGCTCGACGCGCGCAAGCGGCTCATCGAGTTCGTCAGCGGCGGCCGCGCGGTGCTGCGCGACAATCAGCCGCTCGAAGAGATGGACAAGTTTCAGGAGAAGGCATTCGACCTGTTGACCTCGCCGGTGACTCGCCGCGCGTTTCAGCTCGATCAAGAGCCGCCGCCGGTGCGCGATTCGTACGGCCGCAATATTTACGGTCAGAGCGTGCTGCTCGCGCGGCGGCTCATCGAGGCCGGCACGCGCGTCGTGTCGATCGCCTGGGCGCCCGACGCGAACGCGACGTGGGACACGCACGGCCAGAATTTCAAAAAGCTCAAAGGCGAACTGCTCCCGCAACTCGACGCGGCCGTCGCGAGCCTGCTCCAAGACCTCGTGGACCGCCGCATGCTCGATCGCACGCTGGTTGTCGTGATGGGCGAGTTCGGCCGCACTCCGAAAGTGAACGGCGCCGCCGGCCGCGATCACTGGAATTTCTGCTACTCGCTACTGCTCGCCGGCGGCGGCCTGAAAGCCGGCTTCGTCTTCGGCTCGTCCGACAAGATCGGCTCGCGACCCGCCTCGAACCCCGTCACGCCCGCCGAAATCATCGCCACGATCTACCACTGCCTCGGCATACCGCACACCTACGAACTCCACGATCGCCTGAACCGCCCGTTCCAACTCGTGCCATGGGGAAATCCCGTCGCTGAGTTAATTGCCTGATTGGTGAGGAGTCTGCTGTGTTTTTTCGCACATCGCGGTTTGTGGGCCAGCGATTATCGGTTGGCCGCCGCATGGAGAGCTGAATTGCGATTTCCCTGAAACAAACCAACAGGATGCGCTGGTAACTCGTGCATGCGGGCGGGCATTCGGCAGCGATTGCAGGGTGCGCGCGGCTCGCACTGACGCGGGACCGAACTTGGGCTTCTGGCTTGGAGACACCACATGAATCGTCGTCATTTTCTGGCCGGCATTCTGGCCACGCTGGGCTTGGTCGTTTCGGTCGCGTCCGTGCGAGCGTCGGACCCGGCGAAGTTGGTGCCGCAGGACGCGGCGGTCTATGTCGAGTTGTCGGGCGCGGGGCGGATCGTCGATCGGCTGCTCGCACCGGACATCGTCGGCATGCTCGAATCGATCGATCAGTTCAAACAATTCACGCAATCCGATCAGTTCGCTCAACTGCGGGCCGTCGTGTCGTATCTCGAAACGAAGCTCGGCACGAACTGGCGTCAGGCGGTCGGCGACCTGACGAGCGGCGGGGCGGTGTTCGCCATCCGGCAGGGCAGCCCGGACTACGTGCTCTTCGTGATGCGAGCGAAAGACGCGGACCTACTCGATCGCACTAACAAGCTGCTGATCGAACTGGTGGAACAGGACGCGCGCGACAAAGGCCAGCCGTCGCCGGTGAAGTCGAAAGAGCACAAGGGCGTGATGGCGTGGTCGCTCGGCAAGGACGAATTTCACGCGATCATTGGCGACACGCTCATTGTGTCGAATAAGCAGGAAGGATTGAAAACGGCGCTGGAGATGCACGCTGGCGAGGGTCCGCCGTCGATCGCGAATTCGGACCTTTGGGAAGAGGCACGCGGCCGCGCGCCGGAGGATCGCGTCGGCTGGGCGTTCGTTCGCATGGACGTACTGCGTCAGGCCGGCGTCGCGAAGGATTTCTATCAGGAAAAGGCGGCGAACGCGGCGCTGCCGATTTTGTTCGGCGGCCTCGCGCATGTGGCGAACAAGGCGCCGTACCTGGCCGCGTCGCTGGTGCTGAACGACGAGCGACTCGCGCTGCGCGTTGAAATGCCGCGCGACGGCGAGCCGTGGCCGGAGCCGCTGCGCGGTTTTTACGGTGCGAAGCCGGGCGAGGAGGCCGCCGTGCCGCTCAAGCCGGCCCGCATGATCGCGTCGCTCAGTTTCTACCGCGACTTGAAAACGATGTGGGACGCGCGCGACAAGCTTGTCGTGGCCGAGGCGCTGCCTGGCTTCACGGAACTCGAAGCGAACGTTGGGCCGATCCTGTTCGGCGGCCGAGAGTTTTCCAACGAGGTGCTGGGCGAATTCGGCCCGCACTTTCGGCTGGTCGCCGCGGCGCAGGATTTCTCGCGGACGAAGCTCGTGCCCGACATCAAAATCCCGGCGTTCGCGCTCGTGGCCGAACTGAAGAATCCGCAAGAATTCGGCCCGGAACTGTACGTCGCATTCCAAAGCGTGCTTGGGCTGGCCAACATCGGACTCGGCCAGCAGAGCCAGCCGCGATTCATGCTGTCCAACGTGACTCACAAGGGGTTTGAGATTCAGGGAGCGCGATTCCTGGAGCGGGCGACGGCGAAATCGGACGCGGCCGGCGTACACCTGCGACAGAATTTCAGCCCCGCCTGCACGATCGCCGGCCGCTACTTTGTGCTCGGCTCGACCGTCGAGATCGTCAAAGATTGCATCGACGCACTGGGCGACGTGAACGCGCCGCCGAAAACGACCGAACACAACATCGTGCTGGAACTCGACGGCCCCGCCGCACTCGGCGTGCTCGCTCAAAACAAGGAACCGCTGGTTAGCCAGAACATGGTCTCCAACGGCAACACCCGCCAACAAGCCGAACAGGAATTCGACACACTGCTCAAAGTGCTCGGCCTCTTCGGCAAGGCTCAAGCGAGTTGGACCGCCGAGCCGAAGAGCATGCACGTGGATCTGTCGATTGAGTTTGCGAAGCCGAAGAAAACCGCGGCGAAGTGAATTCAGTGCGACAAGTGAGAGTGGAGTGAAGAGAAACCGCGAGGAGTTCGCCAGATGGCTGCCGCCTCTCAGACCGCAATTCTCGACACGCAACTCGCTGCGTACGAACCCATGCCGGCCAATCCCTGGGACCGCCGCAAGGTGGCTCACCTGTTTCGCAGGGCTGCTTTCGGTGCGACGTGGTCCGAATTGGACGAGGGCGTCAAACTCGGCCCGCGAGGGTGCGTCGATCGCATCATGAACGGACACGGGGCCGGCGCGATTCGCGAAGAAGACTTCACAGCAATGGCCCGCACCGCGGTCGCGGCCGGCAGCGAGCGCAATCTGCAGGGCTGGTGGGTCTTTCGCATGCTTGCCGGCGGACATCCGCTCATCGAACGGCTCGCATTTTTCTGGCACGATCACTTCGCCACGTCGCAAGAAAAAGTCGCCAACCTGAATCTGATGCACCGGCAAAACGAACTGTTTCGCCGGTTCGCGCTCGGGCACTTTTGGGTCCGCGAGTCGGGCGGCCTGCTGATGGAAGTCACGCGCGACCCGGCGATGCTCGTCTGGCTCGACTCGAATTCGAATCGCCGCGCGGCGCCGAACGAAAACTACGCCCGCGAAATCATGGAACTGTTCGCGCTCGGCATCGGCAACTATTCGGAGAAGGACATTCGGGAGGCCGCGCGGGCGTTTACCGGCTGGTTCGTGACCAAGAACGAATTCCGCTTCGTCGCTTCCGAGCACGACACGGGCGAAAAGACCGTGCTCGGCAGAACTGGCAATCTCGACGGCGGCGACGTGGTGCGAATCATCGCCGAGCAACCGGCCGCGGCCGAGTTCATCGTGCGCAAGATTTTCCGCTACTTCGTCAACGAGAACGATCCGCCGGAACCCGCCGTGCTCGCGGCGCTGGCCGCTGGGTTTCGCGAGCGCGATTACGACATGCGCTGGCTCGTCGAAACTACGCTGCGCTCGAACCTGTTCTTTTCACTCGCGTCGTTCCGCCAGAAAATCACGTCGCCTCTCGATTTCACGATCGGTACGGTGCGGCGGTTGGAAGGTTCGCGAGTCAGCCCGGTCGCACTTGCCGAAGTTTGCTCGAAGCTCGGCCAGACGCTGTTCCGGCCGCCGAACGTCGCGGGCTGGGAAGAGGGCCGCGCGTGGATCAACTCGACGACACTACTCGGCCGCAGCAATTTCGCTCAGTCGATCGTGGCGAGTCGCGGCGGTCCGTTCGCCGGCCGCATCGACCCGGCCGCACTCGCCGCCAAACACGGCCGCACCAGCGACTCGGAAATCACCGACTTTTTCCTCGACCTGCTCGTCGATGGCGACGTTCCGCGTGAGACCCGCGAGCAGCTCGCGAAATCGCTCGCGTCGCCAATCTCCGGCGGCGGCGATGCACGCGGCGAACGCGTACGCCGGCTCGTGCAGCTAGTTCTGAGTTCGCCGGAGTACAATCTGTGCTAAGTTTTACGTCATGAATCGCACACTTTGGGGGAGACAATCGTGTCCACGACTCGCCGCAGCTTTCTCGAAACTTCACTGAAGAGTTCCGCGCTCGTTTCGCTCGGCCTGACCGTGCCGGAGTTTCTGCACAGATCGGCCCGCGCCGCGGCGGACGCGAAGTCGCCCGCCGACCGCGTGATCGTCGTCATCCAACTTTCCGGCGGCAACGATTCGCTAAACACGGTGATCCCGTTCGGCGACGACCTGTACGCCAAGAACCGCACCGCGCTGCGAGTGCCGACCGACCAGATCAAGAAGATCGACGACTACTGCGGGCTGCACCCGAGCCTTGACGGCCTGGCGAAGTTGCTCGAAGACGGGCAGCTTGCCGTGCTTCAGGGCATCGGCTACCCGAACGCGAGCCGCTCGCACTTTCGTTCGATGGATATCTGGCACACGGCCAGCCTGGCGGAGAAACTTCCGAACGACGGCTGGCTCGGCCGCGCGATTGGCCGGCCGGAAATGCGTCGCGAGGGCATCGTGCCGGCGCTGCACTTTGGCGGCAAACTGCCGCTGGCTCTCGTCGGCCGCTCGACGGAAGTGCCGTCGCTCAATTCGCTCGCCGACTTCAAACTGCAGCCGGGCACGGCGGGCCGCGAACAACTCGCGGCCGTGGCGGCGACAGAGCGAACCGACGGCACGTTGCAGTTTCTGCAACGCAACACGCTTGAAGCCTACGCCACCAGCGGCCGGATCGAAGAAATGGCCAAGAATTACAATACGCCAATCAACTACCCGGGCACCGAACTCGCACGAAAGCTCAAGCTGATTGCCCAACTCATCGACTCCGGACTCGGCACGCGAATCTATTACGCGTCGCTCGACGGTTTCGACACGCACGCCAACCAACTCCCGGCGCACGCGAACCTGCTCAAGGAACTCGGCGACGCGGTGAAGGCGTTCATGGACGACCTCGGTCATCACGGCCACCGCGACCGCGTGCTGGCGATGACCTTCTCCGAATTTGGTCGGCGCGTAAAAGAGAACGGCTCGCGCGGCACCGACCACGGCTCCGGCGCCGCCATGTTCCTTGCCGGCGGAAAAATCAAGCCCGGCCAGATCGGCAAACATCCGAGCCTCGCCGACCTCGACGATGGCGATCTCAAATTCCACACCGACTTCCGCTCAGTCTACGCGAGCGTGCTGGAAGAGTGGCTCGGCTGCCCGAGCCGCGAGGTGCTCGGCGGCGAGTTCACTCGGCTAAAGTTGCTCGCGTGAAATTGTGCGCAGCGTCGTGCGCGATCACAACGTCTTCGTCGCCGCGTCGGGGTCTATCTTCTTTAGCGCCTCTTCGGCATCGCCTCACACAAGCGGATCGCGCAGCGCCCCGAGCAGCGTCATGACGGCCGGCCGCGCGTGTGGGCCGAACGAACCGAGGGCCTGAATCGCTTCCAGCCGAACGCCCGGGTCGGGGTCGCTAACGGCGCCGGCTAGGGCCGTGATCGAACCGGCCGAGTCAATCGCGGCGGCGGAGTCTATCGCCGCGGGTCCGATCTGGCCCAGCGCGTAGGCCGCTTGGCGTCGGACAAAATCGTGATCGTCGTGCAGCAGACTGGCAAGCCGCGGCAAGGCTGGCTGCGCGTCGGCGCCGAGTTGCCCCACGGCCGACGCGGCCTGGCGGCGCACGACGGCATCGGGATCGTGCAGCATTTCGCTGAGTAGTTCGACGATCGCCGGCGCGCCGTGCAGGCGCCGCACCGCGGCGATCACGGCCCAGACCGACGCCGGATCGCTGTTTTTCATCGTCACGACGAGCGCGGTCAGAACCTGATTTGTGTCGGCGCCGATCTGGGCGAGTGCCACCGCCGCTCGTGTGCTCACGCCGCCGTGTTCCTTGAGCGACGCCAGTAGCGCGGGTACGGCCGTGGCAGCCGCGGGACCGATTTCGCCTAGTGCCGTCGCCGCCTGCTCGCGCACCAACTCGTTCTCGTCGTTTAGCGCAACGACGAGCGCCGCGACGGCGGCGGCCGCCTTCGGACCGACGCGACTGAGCGCCTCCGCGGCCTCGAGTTGCACGTACGGGTCAGCGTCCGCGAGCGCGTGGGCAAGCGACGGAACGGCGCCGGCGGCCGACGTGCCAAGATCGGCAGCGATGCCCGCGGCACGGCGACGAACCACGGCATTCTTGTTCGCGAGATGTCGAACGACGGCCGAAAGGAGTGCGGCGTGCTCCGGGACGCACTGCAGCACTGCCTCCGCCGCGGCAAGGCTCACGTGATCGTCCACGTCATCGAGCGCCTTCAGGAGCGCGGCAATGACGGGTTCGTCGCACGCGCCAATCTGTGCGAGCGCCGTCGCCGCGGCCTGCCGCACGGACGCGGCCGCGTGCGTAAGTGCGGCCACGAATGCCCGCGCCGATTCCTCGCTGTCAGCCGCGATCTGCCCCAGCGCGGCCAGCGCGCCAGATTGCACGAGTTCGTCAGGATCGTCGGTTGCGCGAACGATCGCCTCTGTCGCCGCCGCGGCCTGTGGTCCGAGTTCTCCCAGCGCTAGCACGGCCTTGCGGCGCACCAATTGATCGTCGCTTGTCAGCGCCTTGACCAGCACCGGCACGACCGCTCGGCCGGCTTGAGTCATTTGAATCGTGTCGAGCGCCGCGAGCAGTCTGGCGAATCCGGGAGCCGCCAGTGCCGCGACGAACTCATTCGTCAACGCGGACAGTGGACGGCGTTGACTCTCTGGAAATTCAAAACCTGTCTGACCGATCGACATTCTTCTCCCCCACGTGATCTTGGCGTCGCCAGAATACCACGCGACGAAGCGCCACAAAACGCGATCTTGCCGATGACCCGCCACCGGCTGCGCCCATCGCGGACTTGCATAGTTGAATTTGATGACGGAGAATGCTTGGGAATCAGCCGGGCAATCGCGCGGCTGGCCGGGCGCGCGCGGTGTCGGAGGTGAGGGGTCGTGGCATTCACGGTCGGCGATCTCATTGACGGTCACTATCGCGTCGAGCGACGCTTCGCCGGCGGCATGGGCTTCGTCTACATCGTGCTCGACGAGGTCGTGGGCAAGCGATTCGCCATCAAACAACTCCCATCGCTGCAGGCCGAGAACAAGATTCTTCAAGAGCGGTTTCGTCGTGAGGCCGCCGCGTGGCTGCTGCTGGAACATCATCCGAACATCGTCCAAGCGCACAGCTTTCACCCGCGGCCGGAAGGTCCGATGCTGATTCTCGAATGCATCGAGGGACCAAGCCTCGACCAATTGCTCAAGCAGGAACGCAAGCTCAGCCCCGCGCAGGTCGTGCGGTACGCGCGGCAGTTTTGTCAGGCGATGACTTACGCGCATTTGAAACCGATCGCGGAGCGCGGCGTCGGCGTGCTGCACCGCGACATCAAGCCGGGCAACATCCTGATCACGCGCGGCAACGTGCTCAAAGTCACCGATTTTGGCTTGGCGAAACTCGAAGGCGACAGCCGCATCACGAGCGAGGGGCAGTTCGTCGGCACGATTGCCTACAGCTCGCCGGAGCAGTTGCGATCGGCCAGCCAGGTGACGAAGGCGAGCGACGTGTACTCGTTCGGCGCGGTAATGTATCAAATGCTGTCGGGTCGCGCGCCGTTTTTGGGCCGGAGCGCGGCCGAGTTGTTTCAGATGATTCTCAGCACGCCGCCGCTGCCGCTCGATGAACTGATGCGGGACCTCGATCATGGGTTGGCAGGCGTCGTGATGCGGTGCCTGGAGAAGGAGGCCGTGGCGCGGTTCAGAGATTTTCCGCAACTGGAAAAGGCGCTCGCGGGGATGGAGATCACACTGCGCGACCGGCGTGATTGGACGTGCGGCACGTGCGGGTTCATTTCGCGTAGCCCGGCGACGACGTGCCCGGTGTGCGACAGTGCGGTGGACCCAGGCACGCCGTTGGTTCCTACCGTGAGCGGCTGGAGCTGCGCCTGCGGGGTGCGGGTGAGTCATGCGGAGAAGATCTGTCCGAAATGTGGCCACAGCCGTGCAACGCGCGCGGCCGCGGTGGACGACGACGACGCACCGCCGCCCTTGCCGGGCGACCTCGTGAAATTGGCGAGCGGCAGCGACCCCGGCGTCGCGCCGCCGGATCACAAGCCGGGCGATACGCTCTGGCCCGTGCGGCCCGCCGCGGCGCCGTCGCCCGGCGACTCGCACATCGGCAACGCGATTTCGGCCGCGCGCACGGACGCGCCGGCGACTAAGCGGCTGTGGGACCCCACCAGCGCGCAGCCGTGCCTCATCGAACTCGGCTCGCGCGAGAAACTCATGGCCTGGTACCTGGAACGCGCGAGCTACACGATCGGCCGCGACGCCCAGATGCGAATTCGTTTGAGAGACCCGGCGGCCGCGCCCAATCAACTATTCCTCGTGCGGCTCGCGTGCGGCTGGCTGGCAATGAACCGGCAGCCCGGCACGCGCGTCGAAGTGAACGGATGGAAGACCGATCAGCGGCTGCTGCGGCCGGGCGACGTGCTGCACTTTGGCTCGACGTGGTTACTGTACTCCGGCCCGCCGCCGTCCACAGAATCGGCGCCGCCGATTCCCGGTCGCTGGCGCGACGTGGTCGGAGTGAACACGCAAACCGTGCAGTCGGGCGGCTCCGCGGCGACGCAGGTGCCGAACACGCGGCCGGCTGTGTGCGTGTGCGAATTTCCCAACGGCCACACGGTGCGAACGCAGGGCGAGCCGCTGCGACTCGGTTCAACGCGGCTCTGCAACGTGCAACTCGACGATGCCTCAGTCGCGCCGGTGCATGCGCTGATCGCGTGGCGGCCGGACGGCCCGCACCTCTTCGCGCTCAATGGCTCGTCGATTCCAACGGACGAGGGCGATGCGAGCGACGATCACGTGCTGTGGAACGGATTCAACTTCGAACTGGGCGCGGTGGAAGTTCACGTGCGCATGGAGGGCGATCCGACCGCGCCGGCGCGAGCACGGGCGGCAGCGGAGTCGAGTACGCCGCGGCGTCACGCGCTGACCATCGCGGCCGGTCCGCAGAAGGGCCAATCGGCGATCCTGCCGAACGGCCAGCCCGTCGTGCTCGGGCGCCACTCCGATTGCGAACTGGCGATCGCCACCGATCCCTACATGTCGCGGCGGCACCTTCAGTTTATTTCACGCGGCGACCAACTTGAAGTCGCCGACCTCGGCAGCCGGCACGGCTTCGCCGTCGGACCAACGACGATGACGACAACGGCCATCGCGCGGCTCGGCGACGTCATTCGTGTCGGCCAACATTATCTGCTACTGCATATTGAGTTGGGTGCGGAGTGATCGCGATTTCGGCCTTCGTCATTTCTTCGTCTTTCCAGTCGGTTGCGTTGCGGTTTTGATCTTCGGCTGTTCGGGCGCCGGCACGCCCGGCGCGATTTCGATCTTCGCGACCTTGCGCTGCTTGGCGATGAGTTCGTCTTTGAGTTGCTCGCCCAATGACTCCAGAACTTCCGCGCGCAGCTGCGGATCTTCGAGTTTCGTGCGTGTGCCAGGCTTGCGGCCGGTGCATTTGATGATGTGGTAGCCGAATTCGGTTTCGACGACGCCGCTGGTCTCGCCCTGCTTCAGCGCGAACGCGGCCTTGGCAAACGAGTCGACCATTTTGTCGCGGCGCGGGAACCAATCGACGTCGCCGCCCATCTCTTTCGACGGGCAATTGGAATATTTCTTCGCCACTGTCGCGAAGTCGCCGCCGCTGGCGACTTCCTTTTTTACCCGTTCGATCTTGGCCTTCGCGTCGGCGCGTGCCTTGGCGTCCGCGTCGGCCGGTACTTCGATCAAAATGTGGCTCGCCCGCACCTGCGCGCCATCGAAAAATTCGCGGTATTTGGCGAAGTATTCGGCCAACTGCCGGTCGGTCACGTTCTTCTTTAGGTAGCTCTGCCATTGCGCCTCGGCGATCGCCGCGGCGCGGAGCTTCTGTTCGTTCAGGCCGAGTTGAGCCAGTGCTTCGGAGAGCTTCTTACCGGATTTCTCGTACTCGGCGCGCAGTTCCACGATCTGTGCATCAACTGCCTTGACGTCGTAGGAGATTCTCTGAGCGGTAAGGAACTGTACGACGAGCAGGTTTTCGACGATTCCGTCGAGCACGTTGCCCGCGACGGCCTCTCGCCGCTCCGGCGCGACTCCGAGTTCATCGAGCCGCCCGAGCAGTTCGGAGAGCATGATTTTCTCGCCGTTGACGATCGCGGCGACTTCGTCACGCGGCGGCGTGGCCGGTTTTGCGGCGGGCGTGGCGGCCGGCTTCGTCGCGGGCGGTGGCGTCTGCGAAGCGGTCTTTTTCGCGGTGCCCTGCTGCACCGATGCGATGAACGCGGTCGTGGCGAAAAGCGACGCAATAAGCAAAGATGTGCAGAGAATTGTGCGGCGGCTCATCCATCCCTCCTTGGCTTGAAATCTGGCCAAACGGTCCCTGTTGGCGGGCGGGATTCTAGCCAAAATCGCAAAATGGAGACAGAGCAGGTGAATTGTCGAATGACGAATCACGAATGTCTAGTGACATACGAAAACTAGAGCACGAATGATCGACTCCTTGGCTAACCATTGGCGACACGAGGCGCCGGCTGACTCAGCAAGCCAACAATCCGGTGGCGAACTCTTCGACATTCGTATTTCGGCATTCATTAGACATTCGTGATTCGTCAATTAATTCTTGCCGCCCGCGTGCCGACGGGCTACGCTCATTCGGACAATTTCGCATTTTTTTTTGAAAGGCAACGTCATGGCCGAAACGACCGACTTGCAGCAACAACAGCTACAGCGTTACCGCCAATTCCTCGAACTGCTGCCGCTGACGATTTCGCTGGGCGGGTTACCACTGGCCGACCATGGCAAGCCGTACACCGACGACCAGATCGAGGCCCGCGCCACGACGATTAAGA
>Ga0247727_10013545_pt1 | contig 13727 bp, 17 predicted proteins | sample WisWelCaveWW1625_FD_202498 | JGI IMG/M metagenome (GOLD analysis project Ga0247727, IMG submission 202498) | Biofilm microbial communities from Wishing Well Cave, Virginia, United States - WW16-25 | ecosystem: Environmental > Aquatic > Deep subsurface > Groundwater > Cave microbial mat | place... | reverse complement strand
CTTTTTGTTGAAGTGCACTTTCTCTTAAGACTAAAACCGGACCTTGTGGAGTTTGTTGAATTGAAGCCAAAATTAATCTCTCTTTTTGTGATAGTTTAATGCCCCTTTTAATACCTTATTGAGCTAGGTTCTGTTACGTCTTAAGGTGACTGTTCTTCGTGTTAACCTTCGGGTGATGAAAAATGTATCAAAAATTTCAAATTGACCCCACTGTAAAAGGAAACTGATCCTAACGTAATTACTTCTTTTATGTAGGTTTGTTGAGATTATTCATATGGCTATACCTGTACAGATAATCAATGGAACATTTAGTATCGTTGAACAGCCACCTCATGATTCATTGTTTACAATAATCTTGGCTCTTTCTACGCTTGGTCTTGCTATTATAACTGGTATTGGATTATGGAAAACTCATAAAAGTACAAGAAATTCTAATAGCGAGTTACAAATTTCTAATAAATTAACAAGGGAATCAAATGAGATTTTGAAAATTGAACTAAGAAGTAAAATGAGACCATTGTTAGCATTTGTAAGAACACAAGCAAGCGTTCAAGGTAATGATCGAGAAATTAAAGTTAGACTTATTCTGACTATGGCAAACTCAGGAACTGTGCCAGCAAGAAAAATTTATGCATATTACAGCGAGACAAATAATGATAAAATTGAATATTTGATCAAGGAAAAAGAGGGTATCAGAAACCGTGGCTTCCCTATTGGAACCATACAACAAGGTGGACATTACGATTTCTTTATAGACATACCATGGACACATGATAAGCAATCTACAAAATTAGTGATGTGGTTAGAATACAGATATCTTGATCAGAAAGATGAAGCAGTGGTTCTATTCCATGTAGTAGGTGGTGCCGAACCTGTTCCACATCAATGGTACGTTAAAGATGATATTGTTGAAGCAGAAAATGAATGGAATGATATTAAAAGTGGAAAGAGAAGTGCACCACATTAATTTTTTTGGCTTGCATTTTGAATCAGAGTAATCCATTTGTTATCTCCTTCAATTTTTATTCCTGCTATTTCTGCAGGTGTTTTTCCTTTCAAACCTTCATGCGATCTAAAATAATTATGAAATATTTGGTAACCTGTGATAATCGAAGTATTAGGTTTCTTTAACCCTCTCATAACTTTGGTTCTATCTCTTACTTCACCGTTAAACCTCTCCATCTTGTTGTTATCATGCTTACCCTTGATGAACGCAAAGTGAATATGCTGAGTTCGTGGATAATGTTGCGTCCAGTATTCTCTCATATATCCTTCCTTGTATGAATGGAGACCATCTGTAATCAATGTCATCGGTTTCTTTCCTGCAACTTCTCTTGATTTTACAAACAGATTTCTTACATCATGAGTGTGTTTTGTGTCTGCTACCTCTTGTGCTAGCCAGTATCTTGTTTGATCATCAATCATTGCAAACAAGTATTTCATATTGCCATTGATTTTTATCCATAATTCATCGGCTCTCCAAGTATCAGAAACTTGCGGAGTTATTTGTTCAAGGTATTTTTGCATCAGACCTGTGTATTTTTCAATCCATCTGTAAATCGTAACGTGAGAAACATTAATCCCTTGTAGTCTGAGAAACTTTGTAACATTCCTTAATGATTCACCTGTAAAGTAGAGTTGCATAGCGTTTGTTATTGTCTGAGGATTCGCTTTCATTTTTTCAAAGCCTAGATTTACAGAAAATCTCTTGTTACATGACTTGCATAAGTATCTCTGAATATTACCATACTTGTTATGCCTTAATGCGTTCTTGACTACTTTATTAGAATCACAATGCTGACACATTAACGCATTAATTGGTTGAATTACTACAGATGGTGAAACCGGTTTACAAAGTGCAAGACTGGTTTCAACTGCCCAAGAATGTTTACACTTAACATGTCTATAGACATGATCATAACAGGAACAGAAACAATCGTTTTCTGTAGAAATTACATCATATTCACCATTACCTGTTTGTGATTTTACTTTGTAAGAGTTTTCATCTATTCTTTTTATCTGATTCCCTGTCTTTGCAATTTCTATTCCTTTTTGTTTTCTTGTATCTATTATCATACTACTTTCCTACTAGTAGTATTATAGTATTATTATTAAGTTTTACTACGAATTATTAAATACTACTAGTAGGTTAATTATAGTAGTGAAAAATAGTGGGTAAGTTGGTAGTGACATCCATCAAAGTAGATGAGGATGTATGGAAAGAAGTAAAAATTCATGCTATACGAAAAGGAATGACGGTTACTGAGTTTCTCAACAATGCCTTAAAGAAAGAATTAAAATAAACAAATTGATAAAAACAATAATTGATATTAACTTACTACCATATCATAATATATGGTAATTTTCCGTTCCAATAAAGGAGATATACCATGAAAGATGTTTACCAAATATTCGATGAATCGTTTGCTACCATCTTGCGATTCCTTGAAAATGCACAGTATGATAATTGCTACAAAATATCTTCAGATATGACAAGAATTGCATCAGTATCAGAATTTACCGATGGAATTTTGGTAAGTGAAATACTTGAAAGTGTATTCAGCCAACTCAGTACACTGTTTGGTAGTTACAAAATAGATGAAGTTGGAGGGAAACTAATAAAAGACCAATTAAAGGAGCAGATCTCCTTGCTTTCAAAAAATTACAGAATTGATGATAAGAATAAGGTATATCCGATTTTAAGAGATTTGAGAAGTATGGTCACACAATTCCAATTCAAGTGTTGGAACACAATGTCAGAAAAAGTAGAGCCTGAATTTAAGCGGATTGTAAGGAGGATGTAGTGTAACAGATGGCAATAATGGACAATCCATGGAAATCAGATAAAGAGATGGAGGAGGAAGATAATTATTCTGTGAAACAAATACCACGTGCAAAAAAAGTATGGCATTTCATTAGTAAATTTAGTGAATTGCGTAGAGTAGAAAATACATCCCAAGTGATTCTGACAGATGATGAAGTAGTCAAATGTTTGTTAGATGAAATAAGTGAATTAAAGGAAGAAATTCGTGGTCTTAAGAAAAGAGAAGGGGAATACCACATTCAAAGTTTAGTAGAACAGAATGAAAGGAGTAGAAAAGAACTAGAAGAAATTTTTGGACTAGATCCCGATAAAGATGTAGATACAAAGACTCTTGACGGTATGTTAAGTGAATACATAGAGCCAGATGAGAATGCTGACGAGATGGTAAGATCTGTCAGAGATAACTCCTGATAAATTAGTGTATTACGATACTAATGTATGGGTATCATACATTATTGGAAAGAATGATGACTATTATCCTGTGTGTAAACCTCTTATTGATGATATAGAGATCGGGAACAAAGTTGCAGTAATTTCACATATGGTACTCTTGGAAACTATTCATGCGATAAGGCGAAAAATACCAGAGAATATCAAATTTGAAGGAGAATCGAAACAAATTTGTGACTCAAAAAATACAATAGTTAATGTAGCCACTAACAAATTTGTTGAAACTGTCAAGGAATTGTCAAAACGAAGAAAAATTCTAATCACAAGACCACCTATAACTATAGCTGAACATCATGCAACAGTTTTGAAAAAAATCAAGAATTATTTTGGATACATTAGACCGATAAGTTGTTGTCCTTATTGTTCTAAAGGGCGAGTAAATCGTAATTCAAAAAATGAATGTCCTGTTTGTCATAAAGAACATGAATCGATAAAAAAATACGAATACAAAGGATTGGGTCATGCTGACATGGAACATGCATTTTTTGCAAAAAGGAGTGGAGCGCCTGTATTCTATACTACCGACAAACCATTTGAGAATCTAAATGGTGATGGTGATTTTTCTCCACTTCAATTTATAATTCTTCAAAATCCTGCTTCAATATCATCTTCATCTGTTCACCACTAATCACTATATCTTTAGAATATAATTAACACTCAATTATTTAACAAGACTAGTGGTTTTTCCTTAGAAATACACCATTCCTTAATCCAAGATCTAATGTTGTCTCTTCTGTACTTTAATAACGCTTTAATTACTTCACAGTTTCCTTCAAGTGCTTGTTTTTCATCCTCTGATCTATTACGTGCTATCAATAAGTAGACACCATCAACTATATTCTCAATTAAACCATCCTGTAATTCTTCAATATTCTTTATAATAGGTTCAAGTTCACTAAAACTCTTAATTTCAGATTCGCTAAGATGATTTAAGTTATTGAGAGGAAATCGGTTATGCTCACATACATTATCTTTTTTCCATTTTATGTCTCCTTGCGTGCAACCATTCAGAGTATGACCATGATCTATTGCGTAGAAAATATACCAATTTTCCTTAGGTATGACAATAACATGATCAATTCTTCCATTTCTGTCTGTATTAGCAATAAATACATCAAATGCAAATAACTGTTTGAATATGTCCATATTCTGCACTTTATTTTGTAGTCCTTGACCAATTATTACACCCCAGTTCAATTCAGAATGAATTATTGACAATATTCCAATTTTACCTTCAATATTTTCAAAATAGGTTTGAGAGACTGGAATACCAAGTTCAAGTGCTAACCTGTTAACGATTAATTCATTTGCGATCTCTACTAATTTGAATGAACTTGGATCTCGTGGTTGTTTAAACAAAACCTTAGTTCCACTGTCACTTTCAAGTCTTACTAAGTGATCATTAATTGTTCCTTGCACTATTTTCCACGATGATTGTGGATTCATTCAGTTTAGTACGAAAAGTTCAAACGAATTAATCATTTAATCATATTTAAACAAATTGTACTATATCACACTATGAATTGTATTATTAAAATTGTTAAGGTTGCAAATCAGATCAACAATTAATTTATTATAAATTTAACAAAAAATATTTTTTAATTTTTTCAGGTATATCTGACGACGATTTCTCTGACTTTGCTTCCGCATTCGTTGAAAAGTCTTCTTGCAACTGGTTCTATTTGTTTTTCATTTTCTAAGTTTATTTTTGCAGAAATGTCATAAGATGGTGACCCATAAGTTTCTTTTACATTCTCAAATCCTAATTCCTTTAATTTTTTCATTACTACAGGGCATGCTTTGTGTGCGCTACAAAGAACTTTAAATTCCATTTTTTGCATTTTTGATTACCCCTTAGCCCCAGTTTTTAAAGTAAAAGTGCTCTGTTTATATAGTTTATCGATGTTGTGAAATTCTTTCTTATTATTATCTATGAATGAAATTGGATTCATAACCTTATATTCACTTTTTACTATTTAAGCCTCAGTAATAATTTGTCTAGGACAAAAATACTAGATGTTTTTCAACAGATATAATTTTGATAAACAGAACATCTGGAACACAAATCGTCACCCTACTTGTAACACGAAGAACAGTCACCTTAAGACGTAACAGAACCTTGAGCTAGAACGTTCAGATACGTTCTGTTTTTTACATCTATAATTCCAGTATAAAGAATTCGTATGTCAGGCAAGGCAAGGAATGGAAGAAAGAGTGGAATAAGATAAGGATTTTTGAATTTGCAACCTGCATCAACTATTTTCGAGTTCACTTCCAAATATTCTAAAAGTGCCTCATCAAACGGTAAAGTCGATATCAAACCAGCAAATGCAAGGGCAAATTTAGCGAGAATCTTTTCATTTTTTACTACTATTACTCCCCCTTGCATCTCAACTAATTTGTTCGTTGCAAATGCCATGTCCTTCTCATTAGAACCAATAATCACCATGTCGTTTTCATGAAATGTTGAAGTTGATCCAAAGGCACCTATGTCTGCACCAAAGTTCTGCAAGAACCCAACGGTGTATTTTCCTGTCCCATATGTTCTGTCAATGGCTGCAACCTTCCATACATCTTTGTCAGTAGATGGGATCACGTTGCCATCTTTTGTTTGCAATTCCTCAAAACTTTTTTGTGTAATTATTTCTGTATGTAATCTGATCACAAGTGCTTGTACAGAAGGTTTTGAACTTTTAACGATAAAGTCTTTTTCCATAAACTTACGATTAACTTTGACAGTTTTTGTTATCCACAGTGGAATCTTTGGCTCTTTTAGTTTTGTAACTATTGAACCATGTGATACAACAAGATTACCACCTACAAAGACCTTTGCTGGTTTAAGTTTATCGAGATCATCGAAGACTAAAATGTCTGCAATTTTGCCTGGTGCAATTCCACCATAATCTTTTCCCATATTGTAATAATCAAAACAGTTTTTTGTAGCCATTGCAATTGCGTCAATGGGATTCAAACCAAGGTTAACAGATTTTCTTATACAATGATCAATATGACCAAACTCCAACAGATCTTTTGGATTTACTCCATCAGAACATAACATAAGTCTGTCAAGATAAGTTCCGGTTGCAAGTATGTTTGGAATTATTTTATCTAAATCTCTTCTAATAGAGCCTTCTCTCATCATTATCCACATACCAAGTCTGAGTCTCTCAATGACTTGATCAAAGTCAATTGGCTCATGACAGGAAAGGATTCCTGATGCAATGTAGGCATTTAGCTTTTTGCCACTTGCACCTGCAGTATGACCGTTTATGATATAATCATTTTCTAACATGTTTTTCAAGGTCTTCATTGTTCTTGAATCCAAGTTTGTAACTTTGGTCCAAGAAAAGACTTCCCCAAGACCTAACACATGTTCTAAATGTAACGCCGCTTTTTCTTCAGCCAGACTCAATGTCTTTGCATGACTGAATTTCCTATCTACTGGCAAGCCACCTGGAATAACATGAAAAAATCTTATGGGTAAATTTTCTGTGAGTTTGACAAATTCTCTAAAACCTTTGTAGCCACAAACACTTACAATGTCAATGGGATCTGAAAATATGGATGTCGTACCACAAAGAAGAGATTTTTTTGCAAGTTCAGATGGTAAAATGTACTTGTCAACATGAGTATGTGAATCTGCAAATCCTGGCGTGACATATCGTTTTTCCAAATCAATAACTACAGTTTTCTCTCCAACTGTGTGTGATGCATCAGTTCCTACGTACGCAATTCTGTCTTTAAAAATCGAAATTTGTGTACCCGGAGTTATTTCTCTAGAATAAACATTGACAAGCATACAATTTTTCAAAACTAGATCAGCTTTTTTCTTGCCCATTGCTACAGAATTCAATGATGAAATCATCGTAGCAAGTGAACTTGATCTCACGAATAAGAGTCAGCTTTTGATACTATTATAGATTCAAAGCGATGTTTAAATTACGGACAAGCACGGTTTTCTTTTATGAACATGCCAAAGGAGGTCAGAAGGTATTGTCCAAAGTGTAAGAAACACACATTGCAGAAAGTCTCCATATACAAAGCAGGAAAGAGAAGAGGTTCAGCTATAGGTGAGAGAAGACATGCTGAAGATAAGAAAGGTTATGGTGGTCAAAAATTCCCAAAACTTGCCAAGCCTGCAAAGACCACAAAGAAAGCTACTCAAATATTGACATGTCCAGAATGTAAAAAGAAGTTTAATAAACCAGGTATCAGACTAAGAAAGTTCGAGTTGGTAGCATAATGAAAAAAGGCCAAATATTAATTCCAAAACCAGCTAGCAAGTTCCAAAGGGTGCAATGTAATGAGTGCAATGAAGAAAGTGTAGTATATTCTCACGTAGCTACAAATGTCACATGCAAATCATGTGGAAACATTCTTGCAGAATCAACTGGTTCTCGTGCAAAGATAAACGGCAAAATATTAGGAAGCACAGAGTAAATCATAATCTTCTTTTGTGTTTAGATTAAGTGCTATTCTTTTGTCATCTAATATTATGTATGATTCATCTACAGGTTTCATGTCTGTAAGTTTAGTTGGATCTACTATAGATATTCCACAGTAGGAATATTGTTTTTTATTGTAAATCACAGTATATTCTTGTTTCAAATATAATGAATCAAGGAATTCTTTGGTGATAAGAACTGTAGTCCATGGATTACTAGTGTTAGTTTTCTGTATGATTTGCTTTATTATTTCTGAATCTAAGAGAGGTAAATCACCAGATATTACAAGTACGGATTCGACAAAGTTGTGCAAGATCTGGTTAAGATCATAAACATAACCTTTGCCTGTAGTATCCATAGTAAAGATTCCCAAGTTTGTTAGAAATTCTCGTGTTCTTGGTGCATTATGACTTGTAGCTGCCACAATTTTTGAAAAGCAACCAGAGTCTTGTAGTGCAGATATAACATGCTGTATAATCGGATTTTTGTATGTGAGGAGAAGTTTTTCCTTGGATGTCTGCATCCTCGTGCCCTTGCCTCCACACATTACTAGTCCTATCATACCGAAGCAAAGATCAAAAGAGATGAGAGTCTAACAAGCTCATTTGTTGCCCCAAAGACGTCGCCAGATATTCCTCCAAAACTGCGATTTGCAAGCGCAAGAAGTACTAATGACAATGTTACTCCTGCTGCTATCACAACAACGCCTGTCATCCCACCAATCACAATTATAGGAATAACAGATATCGCAGTAGCTATGGCAAGTTTCTTTTTTTCTTTCATCGATTGTGTGAATGGAGAACTCAGACCATGCCATGCTGAAGAACCTCTGTTTGCCTGTAATACCATAACAAATTTGGCAACAAGTTCACTTAGTAAGATTGCTTGAAAAAGTGTAAATCCTTTCATCATGGAAAGAGCCATAATCATTCCTCCAGCATACAACACTATTGTTATTACACCAGCTGATCCTACGGCTGGATCACGCATAGCTTGTAATTTTTTTTCCTTTGTACCTTTTGCCATGATACCATCTGCAAAGTCGCAGAGTGCGTCAGTATGATGTATTCCAGTTATAATCACAATCAAACCAGTAAGCAATAGTCCAACTATCAAAGGATCAAGAAATGATGATAGACCAAATCCAGCTGTACCGATTATCAAACCAATTATGGCACCCACAACAGGAAATAGATACATGTTTTTTGCAACCGTATCAAGATCTACATTTTTTGTAGAAGGAAGTATTGTTAGAAATGAAATTACAGAACTTATTTCCTTAAGCATGTAACCACCATCCAAGATACGAAAGGACTACAATCATTGGAATTGTGAAAATAATACAAAATAGAATTGTAGTTAGTTTCATTATTGATATGGCGGATTTGAAGTGGTTCTCCGTAAATTCCATTTTTCCATCTCCCAAAACATAATGATCTATCTTTTCAAATCTTGTTCCCAGTGCGCCTGCTAATGTAGCCATCGGATATCCTGCATTAGGACTTTCTGTCTTTGAACTGTCTCGTCTCATTATTTCTAAAGAATGCTTCCAATTTTTTCCAAGAATCATTGATGCAAATACCATAACAAGGCTTGTAATCCTTGAAGGCAGATAATTTAGTATTTTATCACAGTTTGCACCAAACCATCCTAGATTTCTAAATTGCTCTGTCTTGTAGCCTATCATAGAATCTATGGTGTTTATTGTTCTGTATACAAATGCTCCAGGCAATCCAAATATTGCAAAATAGAAGAGAGGTCCTGTAATTCCGTCTACTGTGTTTTCACTTATACTTTCTAAAGTTGCTGAAATAATGTGTTGTCTATCCAAGTTTTTTGTGTTTCTTTTCACTATCATTGATAGTTTTGCTCTTGCATCATCTAGATTATTTTTTGAAAGTGCATCCATGATCAGTTGCGCATGTCGTTGCATCCCTTTTATTGCAATTGTAGTCTTGAGTAAAATTCCGGTGATTATGATAATTAGTGTTGTAACAACAAGATCATACAATCCGAAATCAGATAAATCTAATTTTAGAGAATATAATCCAATATTAATGAAATAAAGTATTACAGCTACTAGGGTTGTAATTAAAATTGTGAGAAGCATGCCTGAAAGTCTAGCGGTTTTTTGTTGATTATTCTTTGCAATAGGAACAAGTTTTCCAATTAATGTTCCAATCCATACAGTTGGATGAAATTTATTTTTTGGATCACCCAATGTAAAGTCAATTACTATAGCAAATACTACAGCAAGTATTGTTACAAGGATCATTTGAGCAATTCACCTATTGCTTTCATGTTCACGTTATTTTTTACCACCTGACTTAAATTCTCTATTTCCAGATCCAAGGATTTTAAGTATTTTTTGTTCCATTGTACATGTTTTGGATCTGCATGAAGAGAATCCTCTTCTGGAATGTCAAACTTCATCAGAGGGATGGTGCCTAAAACTGGTTTACCTGTTTTTTTTCTTAGCTTGTAAAGGCTTGGACGCAGTATGTTCTTGTCTCCTCTAAATTTGTTGATTACAAAACCTTGAATGAATTTTCTGTATTTCTTATCGATTAGCTCTATTGTACCAACAATGCTTGCAAAGGTCCCACCTCGGTCTATATCAGATACAAGAATTACAGGAGCACGTGTGTATTCAGCCATTCTCATGTTTGCAATGTCGTATTTTTCCAAGTTAAATTCTGCAGGAGAACCAGCTCCTTCTATAATTACCAAATCATAGTTTTGTTTTAGCCAGTCAAGTGATTCTTTAGCAGTCGTTAATCCTTTGGAAAGTGCAAACTTTGTGTAATATTCTTTTGCATACATTTTTTTGTAGAATTTCCCATTTACCATGACTCTACTTCTATAGCTTCCAAGCGGCATGAGAAGAATTGGATTCATACGTGGATCTATTGTTGTTCTTGCTGCGATTGCTTGTATTGCCTGTGCTCGTGAAATTTCAAAACCATCTTGTTTGTATGAATATGATGACATGTTTTGAGATTTAAACGGAGCCACTCGGTATCCAGAATTTGCAAATATTCTGCACAAGGCAGTGACAAGTGTTGTTTTACCAGCACCCGACGAAGTTCCTTGTATCATCAATGTTTTTGTCATGTCATATTTCTTCCAAAGCTTTTACAAGTTTCATATTTTCTTTGTGTGTACGGACAGCAATTCGTATGAATTTATTGTCTAGCCCACGAAATGTACTACAGTCTCGTACCAATAGTTTTTTCTTTATGAGTTTTTTTTGAACAGCTTTTGAGTTTATTTTTGATTCAAGTAAAATGAAATTAGTCGATGATGGATAGCATGTAAAGTTCTTAATTTTTGATATAGAAGAGGTTAGAAAAGTGAGTTCATTCTTTATCAATTTCCTTGTTTTGTAGAGATGAGATTTGCTTGAAAGTGCTGCACTTGCCGCTTTTTGAGCCAAGACATTTACGTTCCATGGAGTCTTTATTCGTGTTAGCACATCGATCATCTTCTTGCTGCCCAAGCCGTAACCAATTCTAAGTCCTGCCAATCCAAATGATTTGGTAAGAGATCGTAGGATGAAGAGATTATCAAATTCTTTTAGATTCAATATAAGAGATTCATTTGACTCTGGTACAAGTTCAATGAAACATTCATCTAAAAACACCAGTGCAGATTTGTCACATGCTGTTTCTAAAATCTTTAATATGTTTTTTCTTTTTACTAGGGAACCAGTTGGGTTATTTGGGTTGCAGAGAAAAATGCAGCTGTTTTTTGTAATCATATGTTGCAGTTCTGGGATCTTTTCATTTAGATTCATTGTTTTAAGATAAGAAGTATGTCCTCCATGTAATAGTGCAGCTGCCTCATATTCTCCAAATGTAGGAATTGGTATTATGACTTGATTATTTTTTCTGATAAAGGCTTTACAGAAATTATAAATTATTTCTGTAGCACCATTTCCTACAATTATTTGTCTTTTTGTAATACCGGTGTACTTTACCAAGTCATCTTTAAGATTTGATGAATTTGGATCAGGATAAACAGACAAAAGAGATGTATTTTTTTTTATTACATTTTTTACTGGATATGGAAAACCAAGCGGGTTTACATTTGAGCTAAAATCTATAATTTTAGGATCAAGTTTCATGTCAGTTGAATAAATACCACCATGCTGTACAGTGATGTGATTTAAGATGTTTCTTTCTAGATTAAATTTCACATCATGAGATATCGTAATTGGGATTTAGTGTGTTTTGGTTTTCATGCTAAAGGATTATTAATTGTATAAAGAGAAAATTACGCATGAAACGAGTTGCAATAATAGGCGTTACAGGTGCGGTAGGTCAGGAATTTGTACTAGCGTTAAACAAACATCCCTGGTTTGAGGTAAAACAAATTGCTGCTTCTGAACGTTCTTCAGGAAAAAAGTTTGTTGATGCTATCAGAGATCCAAATAGTGGCATTCTAAAGTGGCACCTAAGAGAAGAGGTACCAGAATACGTCAAAAATATGATAGTTGAATCAGTGGATGATATCAAAGTAGAAAATCTTGATTTAATATTTAGTTCAGTAGAAAGTGAAGCTGCGCGTGAAATTGAAACTAAATTTGCAAAAGATCTGCCCGTAATTAGCACATCTTCAGCATATAGGTATGAGTCAGATGTACCAATACTTATTCCTGGGATAAATGATGATCATGTAGAATTACTGAACGTACAGCGCAAAAACCGTGGTTGGAAAGGGTTTGTGGCGCCGCTCCCAAACTGTACTACCACTGGACTTGCTATAACTATCAAGCCTTTATTGGAGAAGTTTGGAGCACAAAAGATTATCATGACATCGATGCAGGCCATGTCTGGGGCGGGTAGATCGCCTGGCGTTTCAGCGTTAGATATAACCGATAACATAATTCCCTACATTCCAAAAGAAGAAGAAAAAGTTAGACTAGAAACTGGAAAGATACTTGGTAAACTAACTGATGGAAAAATCATACCTTCCGATATGAAAGTGAGTTGTACTTGCACTAGAGTACCAGTAATTGATGGACACACAGAATCTGTATTTGTTGAAACTGCAAAACACGCAGATCCAGAATCAGTAAAAAAAGCCATGCAAGAATTTTCTGAGAAAATAAGTGTCATAGGCCTTCCATCCGCTCCAGAAAAATATCTTATGGTACATGATGATCCTACAAGACCACAACCAAGGTTAGACAGAGAGATGAGTGGTGGAATGTCTACAGTAGTAGGCAGATTACGTGAAGACACTGTTTTTGAAAACGGAATAAAGTATGTCTTGTTTTCTCACAATGAGAAGATGGGTTCTGCAAAAGGGGCCGTACTTTTAGCTGAAATGCTCTACAAAAAGGGCATGATATAATTGATATAAAAATTACAGAAAAATTGTAATAATAACTTTATTAACCCCACTTTTATTCACAATAATTGGTGTTTTGAACGGCAAAAGTAGACGATTTAGATATGACAATCCTTTCCGAACTTGCTGCCGATGCGAACATCTCAGTTCCTAGGATCTCAAAAAAAATTAATGTCAATTCATCTGTTGTGTACAGCAGAATTAAACGACTGATTAAAAGAAAGCTTATTGAACGTTTTACAATAGTAGTTAATGAAAGAGAACTTGGTTATACAGTAAAAGCTTTGACCGGATTAAACATGGACTCGAAGCTTCGCGATAATGTAATAGAAGAACTATTAAAAATACCTGAGGTAAGAGAGATTTCTGAAGTAACTGGAAGATTTGATATTTTAGTTACAATGTATGCAAAAAATCTAGACGAAATGCACAGATTAATATCAGAAAATTTGGGTCGTATTCAAGGAGTACAACGTACTGAGAGTTTTATTGAGATGAAAAAAACGGCCAAGCCAATGCCATACAAACGATGAATTAATTTGATTTTTTCAACCTATAAATATCAAACAACGAATAAAAAGATGAGTTAGTGTGTTAACAAGTAAAACGAGTTCAAGAATTAAGACATATTATGAATTGACAAAACCAAAAAT
>Ga0247727_10013544_pt1 | contig 13729 bp, 5 predicted proteins | sample WisWelCaveWW1625_FD_202498 | JGI IMG/M metagenome (GOLD analysis project Ga0247727, IMG submission 202498) | Biofilm microbial communities from Wishing Well Cave, Virginia, United States - WW16-25 | ecosystem: Environmental > Aquatic > Deep subsurface > Groundwater > Cave microbial mat | place... | reverse complement strand
GCAGGCCGCCGCCGTTCAAAATTGTCGAGGTCTCAAAAGCAATGTCGAACTCAAACGACACTTGTTCGTCAGTGGCTTTGCCATCTTTAACCGTGAAACGCGAAATGCGGTTGACGAGGGCATCGCCGCGCGTGTAAAACACCCACACCTGTCCGTTCTCAGAAAAATTGGGGCCGAGGGCCAGACCGAGCAGGCCGCGTTCGCCGCTTGGGTCAAGGTTCGTCAGCGTCAGCACCGGCTCGGAGACTTTACCCTCAGGCGTAATGAATCGCACTGTGCCATTCTTTTCAGCGATGTACAAATTGCCATCGGGCGCAAACTCCATTGCCACCGGAAAGACGACGCCGGTGGCAAACGTTTCAACTTTAAAAATTTGTTGCCCTAATTCTTCAACCGGAGCGGTAGTGAGTGAAAGGGTGGGGGTCGGTTTGGGGGGAAGGGCCGGGGTGACGGCGGCCCCAGCGCAGGCGGCAAGCGCCAGCGCCACACCCAACATCAAAAGGCAGGTTCGTTTCATGGCGCGGATTATAATTCACATAGCATGATGAGCAATCTGACTCCAAAGGATCGGCGCATTGCATTCGCGCTGTTCGTCATCATCTCTTCAGTCTACTTTGCGACCATCGCCGGCATCACCTCGTCCAACGACGGCAGTCATTATGCGCTGGTGCGGGCGTTAGTGGACAAGCGCAGTTTTGAGATTTCGGGCTATCTGGCCTTCACCGAGAATCAGGATTATGCGTTGAACGGCGATTTGCGATTCAGCGACCGGCCTCTGGGGACTGCGTTGCTCGCCGCTCCCGTATACGCCGTCTCTGCTTTCCTGCCGCCGCCTCTTGCTCCCCCCCGGTCAAAGCACGACGCCGATAACCCGCGAGTGATTTACGCGGTGCTTTTGCCCGTCATCTCCGCCAGCGCAACCGCGGTTCTGTTGTTCTGGATTCTGCGCGCGCATTTTGCCCTCTCGCTTTCAACAAGCGCGCTGACGACCCTCGCCTTTGCCTTTGGCACGATGACGTGGAAGTATGGCAGTCTGTTGTACTCACACGCGACGAGCGGGCTGGCGGTGATGGGGGCGATTGTATTACTCCTGCGCCAGAAACCGGGTTTCTGGCTCGGAATGATCCTCGGCGCGAGTGTGTTGATGGAATACACTAACGTCGTCTTTGTCGCACTGATCGGTCTCGTGTACGTGTGGCAAGTTTCAAACTTGTCCCACAAGTGGCAGCGCATAGGCTGGCTCATCCTCGGCGGTCTTCTGCCAGCGGCCTTCCTCATCTGGTACAACACCGTCAACTTCGGCGGGCCGCTGGAGCTTTCGACCTTCAATGTGGACACCTCGCGCTGGCCGCAGAACACCTCATTCTTTCACGACTTCGCCACGCCGATCTGGGTCGGGCTTCCGGCGATGCTGTTTTACGGCAGTGACAATCAAGGGCTGTTCTGGCTGGCCCCGATTTCGTTGTTGGGGCTGGTCGGCTTGCGCGGATTGTGGAAACATTCCACCCGCGAATTCACCCTGAGCGTCGGCATTTTTGTCATCATGCTATGCTTCTTTAGCACTAGCACCACCTTCAACCCGTACACGAATGATGGCCGGTATCTCACACCCTTTTTGGGATTGTGGTTTGTGGCGGTGGGATTTGGAGTGGAATGGGTGGTTGGGGTCAATCTGCGTGTTGACCCAACGGGGGGCGCACGCATAGGGGGCGCACGCATAGGGGGCGCACACATAGGTGCGCCCCTACGGTGGGCAATCCTTTATGGATTGTTGTTTCTCTCCCTCCGAAACCAATTCATGCACATTGCGTTGTCGTGGGGACACGATTTGAATCTGGCGACGCTGAGGGCCTGGGCGGCCGCGCCGGAGAACATTTTGACTGCGTGGAGTGCGGTGTTACCGAATGCGCTGAACGTGCCGCTGTGGTGGGGGTTGATGGCGGTGGGATGGCTGGCGTGGCGGTTGCGGCAGGGGAGGGGACGGGCCGCAGAGCTTGAATCACTGAGGCACTGAAAAAATTGAGGGCACTGATCTGCGACTCAGTGCCCTCAGTGATTCAGTGGTTCAAGGAGCCGGGCACACTTCCACATGCAAATACTGCTGGCACTCCTCCGGCCGCCAGGTGCGCGTCAGGCGCGTCTTTGCCAGCGCCACAAGGTCTTCAAGGCGCAGGAGATAGGTGCGCATGGCGCCGTCACTGCTTGTGGTGATTAGACGTTTCCCATCCAGACTGAAGGTGACGCCCCAGAGTTCTTGGGTAGGACCATAAAGGGTGAGCAACAACTTGCCCGTCGCCGCCTCCCACACTTTGGCTGTCGCGTCAGAAGATGCGGTAGCGATTTGGGTTCCATCCGGGCTAAAGGCGATGCGGTAGACCGTGCTGATATGGCCGGAGAGAGCGAATAGTAACTCGCCCGTTTCCAAATCCCACACCTTGGCGGTTCCATCCTGACTGCCTGTAACAAATCGCTTCCCATCCGGGCTGAAGGCGAGGCCCTTGGGGATGCCGGTGGTGCTGTGCAGGAGACTCAGGAGCTCCTGCCCGGTCGCGGCGTCCCACACTTTTATTGTTCCATCGTAGGTGAGGGAAACAATGCGGGACTCATCGAGGTTATATGCTGCGACCCAGACCGGGGCCTCGTGTTTGGAGAGGGTGAGCAGTAACTTGCCAGTAGCCGCCTCCCAAACTTTCACGGCGCCGTCGCCGTGAGGCGTGACGATCCGCGTCCCATTGGGGCTGAACGTCGCTTCGCCTGAATTGAGGTCGGTTAGCCTCAACAGTTGGCCACCCGTGGCCGCGTCCCACACAATCATCGCTTCAGTCCCAGGGGACACCGTAACCAGCCGCGCTCCATCTGGGCTGAAGGCTGGACGGCTGACGCCAAGAGGGTCAGACAGGGTAAGCAGTAATTTGCCGGTCGCCATATCCCGTATCTCGATGGTCCAATTTGGACGCCTGATAGCGATGCGGGTCCGCTCTGGATTGAACGCGACGCCGTAGAATGTGCCAAAAGACAGGGTGGGCAATTCCCCGCCTGAGGAAGCATCCCATATTTTGACGGTTCCATCGGTGCTGGAGGTGGCTAATCGCGTCCCGTCTGGGCTGAAAGCGAGGTCAAGGACGAAATTCGTATGCCCCGACAGGGTGAATAACTGCTGGCCGGTGTCGGCATCCCACATAATCACTTTCCTATCCCAACTAGCGGTAGCCAGGCGTTTCCCGTCCGGGCTGAACCTGACGGCTTCAACAGAATTGGTATGCCCAAACAGGGTTCGCAATTCCTGGCCGGTTGCCGTATCCCATAGCTTTATAGTGGAATCGTCGCCGCTTGTAGCAATGCGTGTCCCGTCTGGACTAAAGGCAACGCCTCTGAGTCGGGCAGTATGGCCGGATAGAGTCAGCAATAATTGACCCGTCGCGGCATCCCAAACTTTTGCCGTGCTGTCCTCACCGCCTGTAACAATTCGAGTCCCATCTGGGCTGAAGGCGACATCTGCCACTGGGAAGATATGACCAATTAAGGTGAAGAGCGCTTGGCCCGTCGCTGTATCCCAAACTTTCACAGAGTTATCGGTCATGGCCGTGACCAACCGACCCCCATCGGGACTCAAAGCACTCCAGGCAATATCTTTGATATTGACGGGCAAAGGGATGGTAAGTACCTGCTGGCCGGAAGCGACCTCCCAGGTTTTGATAGACACTCCGCCCTCATCACTTGAGTCCAGGGTGGTCACGCGTGCTCCATTCGGGCTAAAAGCAATATCCATCGCCAGGTCATTCTTGACGGGCAGGACGAGCAACTCCTGCCCGGTGGCAGTGTCCAAGACTTTGCTGACACCTAAGCCGTCAGATGTAGCGAGGCGAGTCCCATCGGGGCTGAAGGCGAGGCGGGTCAAAACCGTTGAGTGACCGGGGAGGGTGAGTTGGACGTGCGACGCGCCTACCGCCCGGTGCAGGGCGTCTTCAGCCTCCGGCAGTACGGTTTGGTCTATCGAGTAAGTCGTGGAGACAGCCTGCAATGCGAGCAAAATGCTGAGCTCCGGGTCTACGTCCAGGTTGCTCAAAGCCTCCACCGACAATTCACGGACGCGGTTGACGCGGGCGGCATTCTGCGCGGCGATGGCGCTCTGGCGGGCCTGCTCGCCAAAGAACAGGGCCGCGCCCGCCATAATGATCGCAACGACGAACGCCCCGGTGAGGTATAGCGCGCGGCGGCGCAACTGGGCGGCGGCGCGGCTTTGCTCGTCGGCGCGTTGTCTCTCGGCCTCCGCCAACTTGCGCGCGGCCTGGGCGACTTGCTTCGCTGCTTCGAGTTCGCGTTGTCGTTGCGCCTCGCGTTCAGCGGCGTCGTGTTCGGCTTGTCGTTGGGAGGCCAGCAGAAATTCGCGCTCCAAAATGCTCAACTCTGCCTCGTGGATGGCCTGCCACTCCAGCGCCTGCGCTAATCGCGCCTCGCGATATAAATCACCCGGCTGACGGTCGGCCTCAACCCAGGCATGAGCGGCCTCGGTTAAGCGGCGGTGCAGTCTGAGCGACTCGCGATTCTCTTCCAGCCACGCCCGCAACGTTGGCCACTCGCGGATGAGGGCCTCGTGCGCGACTTCCGCCGCATCGGTCTCGGTGACGATGAGACGCGCGTCAGCCAAACGATTTAGCACTTCCTGCACGGCAGGCGCATCTTCGGGCTTTGAGATCAACTCGTCGAACGGGGCGCGGCGGCGGGTGTCGGCTACGGTGTTATCTTCGCCCAACTCGGTCAGACGCAGGAAGATGCGGCGGGCGATTGCGCGTTGGTCTGGACTCAGTTGATCCTTGAACACCGCTTCGGCGGTCTCGGCGATAGCCCCGCGCACGCCGCCCGACGAGAGATAGCCGCCCAGGGTGAGCCGGTGTCCCTGTCTGCGGCGCCACGTTTCGAGCAAGGCATGCGAGAGCAAGGGCAGCGCGCCCGGCTCGTCGCCAATGTCTTGCAGGATCAAGTCCACTAACTCCAGCTCGAGTTCCCAGCCGCCGCGTTTGGCCGGTTCTTCAATCGCCTGGCGCAGTTCGTCGGCGTTCATCGGGCCGATGTATTCTTGATGTTTCGCCAGCGCCTCACGTAAGTTGTCGTAAGGCGCGCAGTGGGCGTAAAAGTCGGCGCGCAAGGTGGGGACGACGACCGTTCGCCCATCCATCTCGACTGCCGTGAGCAGGTTATCCACGAAGGCTTTGCGCTCGACCTCGTCCCGGCAGAGGGGAAAGAGTTCCTCGAATTGGTCTACGACCAAGATCAGATGGGGATCGGGAGAGCGCGGGGATGAGGACTCTCTCTTACTCCCGCGTTCTCCAGCGCCCGTGCCCAGTTGCTTGCGAACAAACAGATGAAAACTGCGCGCGTCGCGAGCAAAGTCGTCCATCAGGACCGCCGTCGCCGCGGGGGAATGGGCATCGCGAGTCAGGCTGGCGGCCAGAGATTCAAGTGGACGAGCGGTAGGGGTGATGACGTGTATCGGCCAATCGGCGGAGAGGCGGCTCCAACGTAGAGCCGGGATCAACCCGGCCCGGACGATGGACGATTTGCCACTGCCCGATGCGCCGACAATGGCTAGGAACCGGCCCTCTCCGGTCGCTGGTGCACCGGGCGGTGGAGTGGTCAGGCGCTCGACAAGCCTGGCGACCAGGGCCTCGCGGCCAAAGAAAAGGTGGGCGTCTGCCTCGTCGAAGAATTGGAGACCTTTGAAGGGCGGCAGGCCGGGTGCGGGGGCATCCTCGCGGCGGACGGCGGCGGCCAATTCCACCAGCCGCTCTACCGCCGCCGGTTCGTGATCCAGACCCAGGGCCGGGACGAACCGGGCGGCGATGGTTGCCAGGTCGGGCAGGCGCTGGTTCAGTTCCAGACGGCTGATCTGGGTATCGCTATAGTTGACGGCAATGGAAAGTTCCTGCTGGGTAAGGCCGGCGCGGCGGCGGAAATACTTGAGCAAGTCGCCGAATGAGGTGAACTTGTCCAAGGCGATGGCAGGAGTTAGAACGGGCATCGTACCTTCCTTGGCTAAAACAGAGCGGATAGGACAGTAGGTAAGGTAAGAGAATCACTCAGACGGACACTTAGCTACGTGTAAATACTGCTGGCACTCCGCGGTCGTCAGCGAGCGCGCCCCCGATTTTGCCATACGATCAGCGCTGTGCCGGGCAGGGCCGTCAGCAACGCGAAAACCAGTGTCATCACTCCACCCACTTGTGCGCCGGGCGGGGCCGACCCGGCCGCCGGGGCGGGCGGCAGGCCGAACTGCTCGCGCTCCTTCGGAGTCAGTTCGCGGAACACGCAGCATTCTTTGGCATAGGCGATCAGTTCTTCGGTGGATTGCCAGACGCGGAAGACCCTCGCCGGAGCGCCATCCAGGCCAACGGCAATATATCTTCCGTCTGGCGACCATCTCAAATGCGTAGCGTAAACCGATGGCGCTGATAGGCTCAGAAGCTCTGCCCCACTGGTTGCATCCCATACGCGCATGGTGTCATCGTTACTGATCGTGGCAATCCGGGCGCCATCGGGCGACCACTCTCCCGCAGTGACCGGGCCGGTATGTCTGTCAATCACCAGCAGAGTTTCGCCGGTGCTCGCATCCCAGATACGAACCGTGGTGTCCGGCGCTCCCAGGTCTGGATTTCCACTGGTAGTGAGTATACGGGCGCCATCCGGCGACCAGGCTGCGTTGACTTCTGTAGGCGGCTCGTGACCGACCAGGGCCAGCAACTCTACTCCCCTTTCAGCATCCCAGATGCGCGCTATAGGGCCCCCGGCTGATACGAGTTTCGTCCCATCCGGCGACCACTCTATCTGGTTAACAAATGCGCCATGCTGCATCGAACGGAGCAGATTGCCGGTTTGGAAATCCCAGATGTCAATCGTGCCATTGATAGACGCGGTTGCAAATCGTGCGCCATCTGGCGACCAATCCCCATCACGTATCCACTGGCCATCGCTGGCATTGATCTCCATGACAATTTCCCCGGTGGCCGCATTGACCACATAGGCGGGGTCGCCGTTGAGGAACCCATCGGGCCAGGAACTGAACTGGCGTACCAAAAGCAGACGGTCGTCAGGCGAGTAGTCGGCTTCAAAGCTATAGGAATCGAAATCTAACTCGACCAACCGCCTTGTCGTGGCATCCCAGATCGCCAGCCCGCCAGGCTCGGTTAACTCAAAGGGATCACCCAGGGGCAGGGCGAGGAAGCGTGAGTCGGATGACCAATCCAGGTCCGGTAAAAACCGATAGGGAAGCATGACGACCGTGTCTGGCGTCACTTCCCATACACGCGCAATCCCGTCATTGCCTCCGCTGGCAAATCGCCCATCGCCCGGCGACCAGGCGATATGCGTGATAAAGTCGTTGTGTCCGTTCAACTCAACGATGGGTTCGTTGGCGGTAATGTCCCACACCCGAATCCGCTTATCATCTGGCCCAATCGCCAGAGACTTCCCGTCCGGCGACCATGCCAGGCTCCACACAATCCCCCCTGTGGATTCAATCGTGTGAATCGTCTCACCGGTTTCCGCATCCCAGATGCGAACCAGGCCGTCGTCGCCCGCGGTCGCCAGTTGCGAGCCGTCCGGCGACCACACGACGACGTTGACTGCGCCAGTATGGCCCCTTAGAACAGTCACCTCCTCACCCGTCTTTGCGTCCCAGATACGCGCCGTACCGTCCTCGCTGGCCGTAGCCAACCGGGTTTCATTCGGCGACCAGTCAATCCCATTGACGTCGTTTTCATGACCGGTGAGTATCAGCGCCTGCGCCTGCAGAGCAGCATCCCAGACAATCGCCGTGTTATCTCCGCCAATCGTCGCCAGCTGCCCGCTCTCAGGCGCGAAGTCGGCGGCTGCCCCGGTGGGGTAATGGGTCGTCGAGGTGACATTTCCTTCTCCCTGTTCCGGCTCGGCCAGATTGGGAATCTCAATCTCCCTGACCTGCTCGCCCGTGGTGGCATCCCACAGCACGAGATCATAGTCCTGGCTACCCGAGAAAAACCGGTCGCCGGACAGGGTTATCAGGTGCTGGCCGTCCGGCGTCCATTTGACCGTGAGCGCCCAGTCAAAGACGTTGCCCGTAATCCCCTTTGGCAACTCAATTACCTGTAAGGTCTCCCCGGTAGCAGGATCCCAGACACACACCGTGTTGTCGGTACTGGAGGACGCGATTTTCGACCCGTCGGGCGACCAATCAAGGCTGGTCACGGCGCTGGTATGACCGGCATATTGTTGTAATGCCCGGTTGTTGGAAACCGCCTGTCCCAGGGCGTGTTCAGCCTGTGGCGTATAGGGATAACGTTCCAGCGCCTCCAAAGCCAACAGCACCGCCCGGTCATAGAAGCCGTCTTTGGCCTCGGACTCAGCCTGTGCGCCTAGCAGGATGCCCGATTGTTGCAGAGCATTCTGGCGCTGGTAAACGGCAAATGCCGCCAGGATGATGGTAACCAGCAAGACTCCTGCCAACAACCACGCACGCCGCCTGATCTGCCGGGCGGCCCGGGTCTGGTCTTCCGCACGGCGTTTCTCGGTTTCGGCCAGCTTGCGCGCCGCTTCGAGTTCGCGCTGGCTCTGGGCTTGGCGCTCGGCTTCCTCACGTTCGGCAAAGTCTTTGGAGGCTTGCAGAAACTCGCGCTCCAGGGTGTTCATCGCCTCGGCCTGCTTCGACCCCGCCGCCCACTCCCGGGCCTGCGCCAAGCGCGCGCCACGAACTAACTCGCCGGGATCGCGGCCCAAAGCATCCCACTCCTGCGCTGCCTCCGTCAGATGCCGGTGCAGCCGCAAACCTTCGCGGTTCTCGTCCAGCCAGGCGCGCAGAGTCGGCCACTCTCGGATGAGGGCCTCATGCGCGACTTCCGCGGTATCCTCTTCAGTCGTAATCAACCGCGCATCGGCCAGTTTGGTCAACACGTCTCGCACGGCAGGCGCGTCTTCCGGTTTCAAGATCAACTCGTCGAACGTCGCCCGGCGGCGGGTCTCGGTCACCGCCTCGCTCTCGCCCAACTCGGTGAGCCGCAGGAAGATGCTGCGGGCGATGGCTTGCTGTTCAGGCGTGAACTGATCCGTGAACACCGTTTCGGCGGTCTCGGCAATGGCCCCGCGCACGCCGCCCGACGAGGCGTAGCCGCTCAAGGTCAGGGTGTGCCCTTGCCGCCGTTGCCAGGTCTCCAACAGCGCGTGCGAGAGCAGGGGCAACGCGCCAGGCTCCTCCCCGACGTCTTTCAAAAGCAAATCCACCAACCCCGGCTCGAAGTCCCAACCGCCGCGTTTGGCCGGTTCTTCCACGGCCCGCCGCAGCTCTTCGGCCGTCATCGGGCCGATATATTCCTGATGCTTCGCCAGCGCCTCGCGCAGGTTGTCGTAAGGCGCGCAGTGGGCGTAGAAGTCGGCGCGCACGGTGATGACAAGGACCATCGGCCCGTCCATCTCGACCGCCGTCAGCAGGTTATCCACAAAGGCTTTCCGTTCAGCCTCGTTCCGGCAAAGCGTGAACAGCTCCTCCATTTGATCTGCAATCAGCAGGAGGCGGCTAGTGTGGCCGCTCGACTCAAGTGAGCGGCGCGCGTGCAAATGCAGACTGCGCGGGTCACGGGCGAAGTCGTCCATCAGGGTTGCCGTCGTCGCGGGGGAATGGGCGTCGCGCGTCAGGCTGGCGGCCAGGCTCTCGAGCGGATGGGCGGTGGGGGTAATGACGTGTATCGGCCAATCGGCGGAAGCCCGGTTCCAACGCAAAGCGGGAATCAAACCGGCTCGGACGATTGACGATTTGCCGCTCCCCGACGCGCCCACGACGGATAGAAAGCGACCCTCACCCCCTACCCCTGTCAGGCGAGCGACAAGTTTAGCGGCCAATGTTTCGCGGCCAAAGAACAGGTGGGCGTCGGCTTCGTCGAAGTATTGCAAGCCTTTGAAGGGTGCCAGACCGGGAGCGGGGGCATCCTCCCGGCGCACCGCGGCGGCCAGTTCCATCAACCGTTCCACCGTCGCCGGTTCGTGCTCCAGGCCAAGGGCCGGGACGAACAGGGCGGCAATCGTCGCCAGGTCAGGCAGGCGCTGGTTGAGTTCCAGGCGGCTGATTTGGGTATCGCTGTAGCCGACGGCGATGGAGAGTTCCCGCTGGGTGAGGCCAATCCGGCGGCGCAGGTACTTGAGCAAGTCGCCGAATGAGATGAACTTGTCCAAGGCGATGGCAGGAGTCAGAACTGGCATAGAACCCTCCCTTGTCAAAATCGGCGCTCAAATCTTCGGTGTGATGAGTATAAGACAGATTGCGACCAAGCGGGGAATTTTGGGGAATATTGTCAAGTTTGGGGAGGGATTGGATGCTAAGTTGGCCGACAGAAATCGGGACAAACTATATCACCCCCGATCAGGAGGCCAAAATGTATTCCAATCGTTTGTTCAATGTGTCTATCGTAGTCGCTTTGCTGGTGGTGGGCGCACTTACCCTTCAATTTGTGATGTCCACAACGGCTATCATGCCTTCGGCGCGAGACGCTCTGCTTGAACAGCGCCAGGGCGAATGGTCGGCGAGCGGTATTGCGCCGAACACTTCGGCGGCGTTGCTCGAACAGCGCCGGGGCGAGTGGCTGGCGGGCGCAGACTTGGCCACGGTGTCCATTCTGGATCAGCATGACCGGCATTCGGGCGTGGTGGCGCCGAACGCTTCGGCGGCGTTGCTCGAACAGCGCCGGGGCGAGTGGCTGGCGGGCGCGGACTCGGTCACGGCGGCTCCTCTGGATCAGCATGAGCGGCATCCGTAAAATAGGACAATTGAATAACAAAAGGGCCGGGCCTCCAATCGAGACGCCCGGCCCTTTTTTTCGCGGTAATTCAAAGGAAAGCTATTTTTGGTATGAAGCCAACGCAATGTCTGAGTATCGGGTTCCGTCGGCTAAAGAATACAGGCCGACCTCAACACCATATTCACCGGGCGGCAGGTCGGGGGAGATAGAGTGGCGCTGGCTGATGATGTCGCCCTTTTGCCAGTACTCGGCGGGGACGCCGAGAGCGTCGTAGGCCTCGGCCAGCGCACCATCGGGCCAGTTGAAGTGGACGAAGATGGAGACGGGCGGGGGAGCGGGTTCATTCACCCGCCAACGGAGGGTGAGGGTGGAGGGGGTGAGGTCGTAGTCGAGGAGGGAGAGGTATTTGGAATTGGTAATTGGTAATTGGTTATTAGTTATTGAGGGGTGGTAGAGGCGATAGTAAACAGTGCCGTCACTGCGTTGCCATTCGTAGACGGGAGGTTGCAGATTGGAAATTGAGGATTGACCTTCAGGGTAGAGCAGAAGCGCCGCGTCGGCAGGGAGGAGGAGGCTATTGGCGCAATCGAAAGTAATGTGGCGGACGGCGCGGTTGGCGAGCAGATCGGCAACCGCGTTTTGATTCAAGAGGGGCGGCGCGCATTGGGCAAAGGTCGTGACCGGTTCGTGTTCGGGAACTTCGTAGACGAAGATGGAATAGTTGACGACGGCGAGCGGAGTCAGCTCTCGGAAGTAGGCGTAGGTGTTGGGTTGATCGAGTTGCGCGCCGACGAAGTTGCTGGCCGAGATGGCATAGAGGCCCGGAGCAGGGTCGGCGGGGGCGTAGTCGGCGACGCCTGTGGGAGGCGGCCACCCCGGCAGGGGCGTTGAGTTGATGCCGTAATAATGCGGATCGGCCTGACCGAAGTATGAGAAGTACACGGGGCGGCCGTCGAGGTATTGGGCGAGTGCCGGTAAGTCTTGTCCCCAATCCAAATTGGAGTCGGCCAACACCTTATAGCCATTCTGCGGGCCGACGAGTTCGTTGAAGTAGGCGAGGAAGTGGGGGGCGATGAGGAGGGTAGAAGCGGCGTGGAATGTAAAAAGTAATAAGTAAAAAGTAAGGCGGCTCGTATTGCGTATTGCATGTCGCATAGTGGAGGCGGCCAGGATGTGCAGGAAGGGGAGGGCTGGAAGGAGGTAGCGATAGCCGACGTTGAGGGAGAAGATGGTGATGGTGGCGAGGAGGTAGAGGAAGGGGGGAAGGAGGAGGGAGGAGGGAAGAGAGAAGAGGGAAGAGGGTGAGCGCCGTAATAAGTAATAAGCAATGAGCGATACACCGTACACGATGAGCAACAGCAATGGGAGTGGAGTCTTGACGGCGAAGACGACGAGGTGGTAATACCACCAGCCTTTGGGCGAGAGTTGGCCGAGGAGGTAGGCGGTGTGGCCGCTGGTGGCGAGGTCCGTCAGGTCTGCAAGTTCGCGGAGGTATTGGGCGAGCGGGTAGGGGCGGAGGGCGAAACTGTACGTGGCCCAGGCGATGAGGAATGCGGAAGGCAGAATGATGAATGCGGAATAGAGTACGAAACGCGAAACGTCAAACGACAAACGCCGGTTTTGAGAATTGTAAATTAAGTGGATGAGGCCGAGGAGGGCGAGGGTGGGGCCGAGGAGGAGGGCGGAGAATTTGCTGGTGAGGGCCAGACCGAGGCAGAGGCCGCTGAGGAGGGCGTTGCGGAGATTTGTTTTTTGGGTGAAGCGATACCAACAGTAAAGGGTAAAGAAATAAAAAGTGGCGACGGGGAGATCGGTGGTGGCGAGAGCGGCGTTGGCGAGGAGGTTGGGGGAGAGGGCGTGGAGGGTGAGAGCGACGAGGGCGGCTTGCCAGCCGAATAGTTCTTTGGCCCAACGGGCAGTGACAGCGCCCAGAATCAAACCGAGGAGGAGAATCGGATAGCGCGCGAGGAAGGTGAGGCGGTCAGCGTCCAGCCCACGCTTCCACATCAGGTCGTTGCTGGAATCGTCGTAGAGGTCGCCATACCAGCCGTCGAGTGCCCGCGGGTCGGGCAGGTTCGGTTCGAGGGCGACGCCGAGGGTGGACAACCAATGGGCGAAAGGCGGATGGCCGATGGGGACGAGGTGGCCGGTGCGGAGGGCGGCGTAACCGCGCAGGACGGCGTAGCCTTCGTCGAAGGTGGGCGAGGTGGTAGTGAGTTGGGAGAGGGCGAGGGCGAAGAAGACCCAAAATCCCAAAATCCCAAATCCCAATTTCCAACCGCCAGTGCGCGGTTTCAATCTCCAATCTCCAATCTCTAATCTCTAACGTTGAGCCGGTGCCGCCACATCAGCCGCCACATGTCTTTGATGTTCTGCCAGAGTTTCATTTTGGTCGGGCCGGGTTTGCGGTCGTAGCGCAAGTCCATTGGCGTCTCACCGAATCTGAGGCCGGGCAGGAGTGAGAGTTTGAGCAAAATTTCGGTCATGCAGGCAAAGCCCTGCTCAGTGATGAATTGATCGCCCCAGCGGTCGGCGGCGCGGCGGATGACAGTGGCCCGATAGAGGCGATAGCCACACGAGAAGTCGCGCACCCCGGGGATGGGGGTGAACGTTTGAAAGAGGACGCTGACGCCCCAACTGAAAAGTTGGCGATGCGGCGGAATGCCCTCCATCTTTGCGCCGGGCTGGAAACGGGAGGCGATCACCACCTCCAATCCGGTATTCAGTTTTTCCAGCATCAGCGCCAGTTCGTGCGGCTGGTGGGTGTTGTCGGAATCCATGCTGGCGATGAGGCCCTCGGGTGGGGCGGCCTCGAGGGCGGCGGCCAGGCCGGTGCGCATGGCCTTGGCCAGGCCCAGGTTGCGCGGGTGCGATACAAGTTTGACCCAGGGCTGGTTGTAATCGCAGACAACTTGAGTCGTGCCGTCCTTGCTTCCATCATCCACCACGATGACGCTCAGGTTGGGCAGGAG
>Ga0247727_10013543_pt1 | contig 13729 bp, 8 predicted proteins | sample WisWelCaveWW1625_FD_202498 | JGI IMG/M metagenome (GOLD analysis project Ga0247727, IMG submission 202498) | Biofilm microbial communities from Wishing Well Cave, Virginia, United States - WW16-25 | ecosystem: Environmental > Aquatic > Deep subsurface > Groundwater > Cave microbial mat | place... | reverse complement strand
GCTGCGCGCCGCCGGCCCCGGCGCGCTCCTCGCGTTCGGCGCCCTGCGGGCCGGCGACATCCCCCTCGCCATCGCGACCCTCGAAGCGCTCGTGGCGCGGGACGCCGATCCGCGCGCCCGCGTGGCCCTCGAGCGGGCCTACCGCGACCTCGTCGCGGCCGATCTGCTGGGCGGCAGCCGACGCCTGCAGGCCGAGACCTCGTTGACCTTCGGCGAAGGAGCCGCGGCGTGAGCCAGATCATCTGTCCGATGCTTTCGGCCCTCCCACCCGTGGACGCGACCGGCCAGCCGGTCGACCGGGAGTGCCTGTACGACGGGTGCCGCTTCTACGATCGCGCCCGCAAAGACTGCGGGCTGGCGATCGCCGGCCGCGCCACCACCCGCCTCGTCGAGGAGGCGGCGGCGCGCCCGGAGTCCGACATCCGCGCCGCGCTCGACCAGGCCGCCCTGGCCGCCGACCGCACCGCCGCCCTCGAATCGACCGTCAACGCCCTCGGCTCGGCGCTGGCGCGGCTCGAGTCGCAGATGGCCTCCATCCTCGAGGTCCAGCAAAAGGTCGCCGACCGCCTGCTCGAGGAGATGTCCCTGCTCCTTGCCCGGACGGAGAAGAACGACCAGTCGGTGGCGGCGCTGGCGCAGCGGCTCGAGGCCGGCGAGGAGTCGGGCCGCACGATCGCCCATGCCCTCGAGACCCGCCTCAGGAAAGACGAGGCCGATCTCGACGCCGCGCGGCGCGACGAGGCGGTGGCGTGCAACAACCGCGGCGTCGCCCTCTATTACCGCGGCGCCCTCGAGGCGGCGCGCGCCGCCTTCCTCAAGGCGATCGATCTGCAGCCGGGGTACGCCGAGGCGTTCAACAACCTCGGGCTGGTGCATTCGCGCATGGGCCGAGAGGCCGACGCGATCGAGGCCTTCCGCCAGGCGCTCACCGCCGACCCGGCGATGGGCGAGGCGCACAACAACCTCGGCTTCCTCTACCACACCGCCGGGCAGTTCGACCGCGCCGCGCAGATGTTCGGCCTGGCGATCGAGAACGCCGGCGACTCCTCGGTGGCCTACACCAACCTCGGCAACACCTACTACGCCATGAAGCAGCCCGAGAAGGCGGTCGAGGCCTGGAAACGCGCCGTCGATCTCGACCCCCTGAACGAGAGCGCGCGCCGCGGCCTGCGGATGTTCCAGGCGGACGAGGAACGCGCCGCATGACGGCCGCGGCGGACAGCCAGGATCTGTTCATGAGGTTCGAGCGTGAGGTGCGCACACCGAAGGAACGCCTGCTCGTCGACGCCTTCCTGCCGCCGGCGGAGGCGATCCCCTCGGCCCTGCGCCGGCCGGCCGCGCCGCGCCCGGTCCCCGAGCCGGCGCCGGAGCCCGCACCCGGGCCGGACTTCACCAGCACGATGACGGGCGCCCGGCACCGCCCCGACGACGGCCCCGAGGATCCGCCCGCCCCGCCGCCGCGGCGCCGCCCGGCGCGGCGGGCGGCCGAGCCGGAGAAGTCGCTCGAGGAGGAGATCGCCGAGTTCATGAGCCGCAGCAGCCGCGCGCTCGCCCCCGACACCGAGCCCGACGGCGGCTAGAAACACCCGCTTCCCGTCCCGTGGCGTCGCCGCCGCCCCCGCGGCTATGATCGGCCGGCGTCACGTTGTCGGGGGCCCCGGGTGGCGGAAAACGTCTCGGTCGAGATCCACCACGATTTCGCCGTGCTCGAGGAGCGCCTCGCCGCGGCGATCGACGCCGGCAAGTCGCGCGGCGGCCCGCTGACGCCCGTCGCGATCGTCGTCCCGACACGGCGCCTGATCGCCCACTTGCAGGTCGCCCTCGCCGAACGGGCGGGCGCGCTCGCCGCGGTGCGCTTCTTCCACCACGACGGGCTGGCGCGCGCCATCGCCGGCGCGGCCGGCGTCACCCTGCCGCGGGCGCTCGGTGACGGCGCCCGCGCGGCGATCGTCGCCGACCTCGCCGCGCAGGCCGGCGGGGACCTGGCCGCGTGGATGGCGGCGCGCCCCGGGAGCGCCGCCGCCCTGCGCGCGACCTTCGACGATCTGCGCGAAGCCGGCATCGCGGCAGGCGCCGCCATCGACGGGGCGGAGAGCGCCGGCGGACGCCTGTCGGCGGGCGCCCGGCAGGTCCTGGGGCTTTACGGGCGCTACGCCGCCCTCCTCGGCCGCCTCGAGCCGGCCGGCTTCTCGGATCGCACCGGGCGCGTGGCGCGCGCCCTCCCGCACGCGGCCGGGTTCGCGGGGCGCTTCGACACCATCGTCCACTACGGCGCCTACGAGCTGACCGGGGTCAACCTCGACCTTCTGCGCGCGCTGGCGGCATCCGGCCGGCCGGTGCTCTTCCTGGCGCCCGGCCACGCCACGGCCCCGGCCTTCGCCTACGCGCGCGACTTCTGGCGCGACCACTTCGGTGTCGCGCCCGTGACCGTGCGTCCCGGCGTCGCGGCCCCGGCGCGCCTGCTCGGCGGCCGGCTGCCGCTGCTGTACGAGGAGGAGGCGCGTCCTGGCCCGGCGCAGGGGTCGTTCGCCTTCGGTCACGCGCAGGGCCCCGCCGCCGAGATCGGCGCGGCGGTCCGCGGTCTCCTGCGCGACTGGCGCGCCGGGGACGGCGACCCGGAGCGCCGCCCCGCGCGGCTGGCCCTGGTCGCGCGCACGCTCGAGCCGTACGCGCTGCACCTGGGGCCGGTCTTCGCGGCGCACGGGATTCCCTTCCAGTCGTCGGCCGGCCTGCCGGCCTGCCGCGAGCCGGCGGTCCAGGCGGCGGCGTGGCTCCTGCGGTGCCTCGCCGAGGATTTCCCCGCCGCCGTCCTGTGCGACCTGCTGCGCACCGGCCGCGTGCGCCCTCCGGGCGTCGGAGCCCCGTCGCCCGACGACCTGCCGCGCCCCGACGTGGCCGAGCGCCTGTTGCGCGACTGGCAGGTCACCGGGGGGCGCGCCCTGATCGCCGACCGCCTGCCCGCGTGGGTCGACGGCGAGCGCCCATCGCTGTCCGAGGAGGCGGGCCCGTCGGAGCGCGAGGAGGCGGTCCGCGCCGCCGCGGCGCGCCGCCGCGAGGCGCGTCGCCTCGCGGCGTTCGTGCGCCTGTTGGCGCGGGCGGGCGAACCGCTGGCGGCGGCGCGCACCTGGAGCGCCTGGGCCGCGGCCTGCGCCGATCTCCTGCGCCGCCACGTCGACGGCTACGCCGCCCCGGACCCGCCGGCGCCCGGCGCCGGCCTGGTCCTCGAGGCGCTGGCCGACATGAGCGTCCTCGACGCCGCCGGCCTGCGGCTGGCGCCGGGCGCCGGGGCCGCCGCGCTCGCGCGCGCCCTCGACGGCGCGACGATTCCGATCGGATCGGTCGCCGCGGACGGATCGCCCGTCGAGGGCGACGGCGGCGGCGTGTGCGTCCTCGACGCCATGCAGGCGCGCGGGCTGTCGTTCGACACGCTGGTTGTGATCGGCATGAACGCCGACCTGTTCCCCCGCCGCCCGCGCGAGGATCCGTTCCTGCCCGACGACGATCGGCGGCTGCTGCGCAAGGCGCACCGCCGGCCGCTGCAGCTGGCTTCGGAGGCGCGCCACGAGGAGCACCTGCTGCTGGCGCACCTCCTGGGCGCGGCCCGCCGGCGGCTGGTGGTCCTCTGGCAGCGCTCCGACGACGAGGGGAAGGCGCGCACGCCGAGCCTGGCGCTCAGGGAGATCGCCCGCCTGGCGCTCGGCGCGCCCGACCTCGAGGCGGTCGACGCCGCCGCGGCGCGGGTGAGCGCCGATCCGGCCGCCCGCATCCTCGCCGCGGTCGACGGCGAGGGGCTCATCGCCCCCCACGAGGCCGGGCTCGCCGCCGCCTTCGCCTGCCGTTCCCCGGGCCGGCTCAAAGCGGCGCTCGCCGCCGCCGACCCCGCGTCGTCGCTCGGCGGCGGCGCCGGCGCCGACCCCGCGGTGCCGCCCGGTCTCGCGTTCCTCGAGTCGATCGACGGCGCGGCGCCCACGCCATTCGACGCGCTCGCCGGCCCTCCCGGCGACGAGCCCGCGACCTGGTCGCCGTCGCGTCTCGAGACCCTCGGTGGCTGCCCGCAGCAGTTCTTCTTCCGCCACGTCCTGCACATCGACGAGTGGGAGCCGCCCACCGGGGCGCACGAGGCCGATGCCCGCGAGATGGGGGCGCTGGCGCACGAGGTCCTGCGCGATCTCTACGCCGCGCTGTTCACCCCCGCGGGCGCCGCGGACGCCCGCGCGGCGGGCGCGCCGGCGGCCGGCGCCCCCGATGCCGGTCGCATCCGCGTTGTCCTCGAGGAGATCTGGCGGCGGCGCGGCGCCCCGATCGCAGAACGCATGCGGGTCCTGTACCCGGGGCTCTGGGACCTCCTCGGCGCACAATGGCTGGCGGCGATCGAGGAGTTCGCCCGGCGCGACGTCACCGTCGTCGCCGCCGCGCTCGAGCCGCCGCGTCTCGAGCACCCGGCCGAGGCCTCGATCCCCCTCGGCGAAGGTCGGGGTGACCTTCGCCTGCGGGGCCGCTTCGACCGCCTGCTGCGGCTCGCCGATCGCCTGGTGGTGTCGGATTACAAGACCGGCGGCCGGCCGGCGGCCTTCGTCGGACCGGCGCCGATCCTCAAGGGCGAACGGCTGCAGATGCCGCTCTACGTCCTGCTGGCGGAGCGTGCCGGAGGCGGCGACCCGCCGCCGGCGGTGCATGCCGAGGTGCTCGGCGTCGGGCCCGCCTTCGCGCGCGACGCTCCCGGGGACCGCCGCGCCGCGCTCGAGCCGGATCGCTTCGCCGCCTGGCGCGCGGGCTTCCTCGAGACGCTCGCGGTGCTGCGGGAGCTCGCCCGCGCCGGACTCTACCCGCTCGATGCCGATCGTGTCCGCTGCGGGCGCTGTCCCTACGCCCGCGCCTGCCGGCGGCATCACGGCCCGACGCTCGACCGCCTGCGGGCCCACCCGTCCCTGGCGCCGTTCTATGCGACCCGCGCCAAGAGCTCGCGCGCCCCGACGCTCGCGAGCGTCGCCCTTCGATCGGCGGAGGTGGAGAGTTGACCCGGCCGCCGCGCGCGCCGGCGCCTCCTCCGCCCGACCACGAGCATCGGGCCCGGGCGACGACCCTCTTCGACCGCAACCTCGTGGTCACCGCCGGCGCCGGCACCGGCAAGACCGCGATCCTGGTCGAGCGCGCCCTGAACCTTCTCGGCTCCGGGGCGACGGCGCTCGACACCATGGCGCTCATCACCTTCACCGAGAAGGCGGCAGCCGAGCTCCGGGTCCGGCTCGGCCGCGGGCTGGAGCGGCTGCTGCGCCGGTCGGCCGGGTCGGTCGGCGCAGCGCCCGACCGCGCCGAGGACGGCGATCGATCCTGGCGGTGGCTGGCGGCGCAGGGGACGCCGGCGGAGCGGGTCGGCGCCGCGGCGCTCGCCGCCCTGCACGCCCTCGACGGCGCCGCCATCGGCACCATCCACGCCTTCTGCTCCGACATCCTGCGGCGCTACCCGCGCGAGGCGGGTGTCGACCCGCGCTTCGCCGCCGACGACGGGTCGGCGTTCGATCGCGTCTTCGAGGAGGCCTGGACGGGCCAGCTGCGGGCCGATCTCGGTCCGGCATCGGCGCGCGCCGCGGCCTGGCGGCGGGCGCTCGGCGCGGGCGACCCGCCATCCCGGGTCCGCGAGGTGGCGCTCGCCCTGGCCGACTTCACTCTCCCCGACGCGGCGCGCCTCCCGGCGGCGCCCGTCGACCCGGCCGACCTTCTCGGCGACGCGGCCCGCGCGGCGCTGCGCGGGGTGCGGGAGGTGCGCGACCGGGGGCGCGGATTCCGCCCGAAGTTCCAGAAGTTCCTCGACGCCGCCGTCGTCTACCTCGAGGCATTCCTCGCCGGCGGTGGAGCCGGCCTGCGCGCCGCCGTCGGGCCGATCCCGATCGAGGCGGCCGCGGCGGAGAACGTCGGCGATCCCGGCAAGCGCGCCGCGGGGGTGAGCGCCGCCGAGGCCGAGGCCGGGTGCGCTCCGGCCCGGGAGCTGCTGGGGCTGCTCGCCGGCCTCGACGACGAGACCGCCGCGGCCATGCAGGCGGTCGCCGGTCCGGCCGCCGCGGCCGCCGGCGAGCGGCTGCTGGCGCAGGGCTTCGTTTCGTTCGCGGCGATGCTGCGCCGGACGCGCGACCTGCTCGCCCGCGACCACGGCGTGCGCCGCGAGCTCGGCCGGCGCTACCGCCGGCTGCTGGTCGACGAGTTCCAGGACACCGACCCGCTGCAGTACGAGATCCTGTTCTTCCTGGCCGGCGCCGAGACGCCGCCCGCCGCCGGCGCCTACCGCACGGCGCTCGAGCCGGGACGCCTGTTCATCGTCGGCGACCCGAAGCAGTCGATCTACCGCTTCCGCGGCGCCGACATCGCCGCCTACCGCCGCGCCGTCGACCATGTCACGCGCTGCGGCGGCGAGGAGCTGCGCCTCACCGCCTCGTTCCGCAGCCCCGCGGCGCTCCTGGCGCCGGTGAACCGGCTGTTCGAGGGCTGGCTCGGTCCCGCCGGCCGCTGGGAGGGCGAGTACGAGCCGCCCTACGATCGCATCGAGTCGGCGCGTCCCGCCGGCGGCGACGACGGCCCGCGCGTCACGATCGCCTCGGTCGAGTCGGCGGCCGGCGCCGACGCCGACGAACGGCGCGCCGCCGAGGCCGCCGCCATCGCCGCGTGGGTCGGGGAGCACGCGGGGCCTGCGGCGTCGGACCGGGCGCATCGCTACCGGGACATCGCCATCCTGTTCCGGGCCATGACGCACTCGGGACTGCATGCCAGGGCGCTCAGGGCCGCCGGCATTCCCTTCGTCGTCGAAGGGGGCCGGGACTTCCACGAGCGACCGGAGGTCTCGGACCTGCTCATGCTGCTGCGCGCCGTGGCCAGTCCCAACGACGCGCCCGCCCTTCTGGCCGTGCTGCGGTCGCCGCTCGGCGCCGTGCCGGACGGGGAGATGGCGCGTTTCGCCCGCGCCGGCGGCCGGCTGGGCCGGCCGGACGCGGCTGCGCCCGACCCGGCCGCCCACCCGAACCTGGCGCGCGCCCTCGCCTGGCTCGAGCGCTTCCGCGCCGCCACGCACCGGCTGCCCGCCGACGCGGTCGTCGAGCAGGTCCTCGCGTCGACGCCGCTGGCGCTCCTGCACGCGGCGACGCACGACGGCCCGCAACGCCTCCAGAACCTGCGCAAGATGGCGGCGATCGCCCGCGACCGCGCGGCACGCGGCCTGTCCCTTCCCGAAGCCATCGCCGTCATCGAGGCGGCCTTCGAGGGGCGCGCGCCCGAGGGCGAGAGCCCGCTGGCGGACGAAACCCACGACGCCGTCCGCGTCCTGTCGATCCACAAGGCCAAGGGGCTCGAGTACCCGGTGGTCTTCGTCCCCGACCTCGGGCGCGAGGAGGGTCGGGGCGGACGGGACACCGGGGCCGCGGCGGCCTGGCTGCGGCGCGGGGACGCCGGATATCTGGCGCTGCGGCTCGAGGCGGGACGCTGGAACGCGGCCTGGGCGCTCCATGCCCTCGAGGCCCGCCGCCACGAGGAGGCGGAGGAGCGCCGTGTCTTCTACGTCGCCTGTACGCGGGCGCGGGAGCGTCTCATTCTCGTCAACAGCCACCGCGATCGCCGCGCCCCCTGGCGCGATCGCCTGGCGGTGCTGGGATACCGGCCCGGCGAAGACGGCGCCTTCCCGGCCGACGGCCTGCTCGGGGGCGGCGACGTGGAACACCGGGTGCTGCGTCCGGCGGCGACTCCGCCGCGCCGCGTTCCCGTCCCCGACCTGCGGCCCATCGAGCGCGCCGCCCGGGCCGGCCGGGACGCCGGCGCGGCGCTCACCGCCGCCGCCGTCCCGCCGCTGCGATCGCCTTCCGGCACCCGTCCCGAGGATCACGCGCATCCCGAGGGCACGGCCGCCGCCGCGCGACCGGTTCGACCGGCGCGCTCCGGCGGCGACGACCGCGGTCGGCGGCAGGACGTCCCGGAGGTGCGGCGGCTCGCCGGCATCGCCGTGCATGCCGCCCTCGAAGCGTGGGATCTCCGCGACGGTCGGGCATTGCTCAAGCGCGCCGCGGACGAAGCCGCCCGCGCCGTCGACCTCGAGATCCCCCTGCCCGCGGGCGCGGCCGGGCTGGCGGCGGCGGTCGCCCGGGAGACGGCCGTGATCCTCGAGGGGTTCCTCGCTTCTCCCCTGCCGGCACGGCTGGCCGCCGCGACCCTCCACGGACGCGAGGTCGCCCTGCTCTGGCGCGCGGCTGGTGGCCGGGTCTGGACCGGCGCCTGCGACATTCTGTTCGAGGAGGACGGGACGCTCGTGGTCGGCGACTGGAAGACCGACGACGTGACCGGCGAACCGACCGTGATGGCCGCGGCGTACCGCGAGCAGATGTCGCGCTACCTCGAAGCGGTGCGGGCGGCCTGCCCGGGCCGGGCGGTGCGCGGCGAGATCCTCTTCGTCCGCCGCGGTCTCGCCGTGCCGCTGGCGGACTGAAGAACGCCATTCCTTCGGGGACGACGGCGGCGGTCGTGAGGTCGCGGTGAGCGGTGTCGCGGTGATCGGTGTCGCGGGCCGCGGCGCCCCGGGGAGCGGCGCCCCGGGGAGCGGCGCCGGTTCAGGCCGGGCGGCCGACCATGAGCGCGGCCACGAGGCGGTCGAGAGCCGCGTCCCAGTCGTGCCGCTCGATCGCGGCGAGCGACGGGGCGAACAGGATGTGGTCGAGGGTCAGCTCGACCCGTCCTTCATCCTCGTCGCGGTCGAGGTGCAGGCGCACCAGGGACGGCTTCTCCCTCTCCCAGGTCATGAGCAGGAAGCGATCGGGGTCGCACACCGCGTAGTGACCGCGGATCGCCTCGTGGCCGTTCCATTCCAGGAGGAACTCGCCGCCGGGCGTCGCGTCGAGGGCGGCGTGCTCGGCGAGCCACATCTCGAGCCCCGCCTTGGTCGTGAAGCCGGCGAAGACATCCTCGGCGGTCGCTTCGATCCGCCGCACGTGCCGCTCGGCCGAGCGCAGCATGCCGCGCCCGCGCTCGAGGACGATCTTGAGGGCGTGCATCTCGGTCTGCCAGCCGCGGTCGATGGCGCGGAATGTCTCGTCCCATTCCGCGTCGCCGGGGAAGCCGGAATGGGTGACGGTCAGCACGGCGCCGTCGCGCCACGCGTCGATGCGGAACTCGAGCCCGGTTTCGAGTTCGTCGATGAGCACCTTGAGGCGCAGCACCTCGTGCCTGACGATGGCGGCGAACTCGCCGGTCGTCACCAGGGGCTGTGGACCGGGGTCGCCGCTGGCGCGGCCGAAGATCCAGCGGAAGGCGCCGCCCGGGCGCAGATCGACCTCGGCCGCCGCCACGAACCACCGGACCAGCTCGGCGGGATCGGTGAGGGCGCGATAGACCTCGGCCGGGGAGGCATGGATCCCGAGGCTGTGGCGGCTGGCGCGGTCCGGCTCGAGACTCAGGCCTTCGGGCGATTCATCCGACATCCGGCTCCCTTCCGGCGGGCCACCGCGCCCACCGCGGCGCATTGTGGGGTCTCGGCCGCCGGCCGGTCAAGGCGCGCGGCCCGGGCGCGCGGCGCAGGCGCACGGCGCAGGCGCACGGCGCAGGCGCACGGCGCGCGGCACGGCCGCGGCGGTAGAATCCCCGCATGCCGGCCACGGATCCGGTTTGCGGAATGACGGTCGAGCCGGCCCGGGCGGCCGGCAGGCACGATCACGCCGGCGCGACCTTCTGGTTCTGCAGCGCCGGGTGCCGCGAGCGCTTCGCCGCCGATCCGATGCAATATCTGATGCGGGCCCCCGGCCGCGGATCCCACCCGCCCGGCATGCAGGCCGGCGGCGGTGCGGCCGGTGGCGGGGCGGCCCCGCTCGGCGTCGCCCTGCCCGGCGGCCGCCCGCCCTCGTCCGGGCCCGGCGCCGCGGCCATGACAGCGGCGGCTCCGGCGGCCGCGCGCGGGCCGCGCTACACCTGTCCGATGGACCCCGAGATCGTCCGCGATGCCCCGGGGTCCTGCCCCATCTGCGGCATGGCGCTCGAGCCGATGCCCGCGGCGGGGGGCGCCGACACGGGCGCCGTCCCGTCAGGACGGGCGGCGGCCTCGCCCGAGCTGCGCGCCCTGATCCGGCGCTTCGCCGCCGGGACGGTCCTCACCCTGCCGCTCCTGGCGCTGGCGATGGGCGCGATGCCGGGCGCCGGGCATGGCGCGGGGACGGGGTCGGCCCGATGGCCGCTCCTCCAGCTTCTCCTGGCGGCGCCGGTGGTCTTCGCCTGCGGCTGGCCGCTCCTCGTCCGCGGCGCCATGTCGCTGGTCAACCGGCGCCTCAACATGTTCACGCTGATCGCGACAGGCACGCTGGCCGCTTTCGGGTACAGCGCCGCGGCGGCGATCGCCCCGGGTGCGATGCCGGCCGCGTTCCGATCGGCCGGCGGCGCCGTGCCGCTGTACTTCGAGAGCGCCGCCGTCATCACCGTGCTCGTGCTGCTCGGGCAGGTCCTCGAGCTGCGCGCCCGCGCCCGCGCCGGCGAAGCGATCCGGGCCCTCGCCGCCCTCCTGCCGCGGCAGGCGGTGCGCCTCGGCCGCGACGGCCGCGAGGAGGAGGTGGCGATCGAGGCGATCGCGGCCGGCGACCGGTTGCTCCTGCGTCCCGGAGCGCGCGTCCCGGTCGACGGGGTCGTGCTCGAGGGAACCAGCGCGGCCGATGAAGCGCTCCTCACGGGCGAGTCGATGCCGGTCCCGAAGGCCGCCGGCGCGCGGCTCGTCGGCGGTTCGGTGAACGGCAACGGCGCCCTCGTCATGCGCGCCGAGCGGGTGGGCGGGGACACGCTCGTGGCCGCGATCGTCCGCATGGTGGCGGAGGCGCAGCGCAGCCGCGCTCCGATCCAGAGGGTCGCCGATCGGGTGGCGGCCTGGTTCGTCCCCGCGGTCATGGTCGTGGCGGTCGGGACCTTCGCGGTCTGGTCGCTCGTCGGGCCCGCCCCGCGCCTGGCGCACGCCCTGGTGAGCGCCGTCGCGGTTCTGATCATCGCCTGCCCGTGCGCCCTGGGACTGGCGACGCCGATGTCGGTGACGGTGGCCGCGGGACGCGGCGCGACCCTCGGCGTCCTGGTGCGCGACGCCGCCGCCCTCGAGGCGCTGGCCCGCGCCGACACGCTGGTCATCGACAAGACCGGTACGCTCACGCTCGGGCGGCCGGTGGTGGAGGCGATCGTGACGGCGGGCGGCGGCGAGGAGGAAATCCTCCGTTTCGCGGCAGCGCTCGAGCGCCACAGCGAGCACCCGCTCGCGGCGGCCATCGTCGAGGCGGCGCGGCGGCGCGGTCTGCCGCTCGCCGACCCGGTGTCGTTCGCCTCCGTGACCGGGCAGGGGGCGCGTGGTGTCGTCGACGGGCGCCGCGTGGAGGTCGGCAGCGAGGCCTTCGTCGGGGCCGGCGCGCTCGCCGGCGCCGCGGAGGCGGAGCGCTGCCGTGGCCGGACGGTGGTGTTCGTCGCCGTCGACGGCGTCGTGTCGGGGTTACTGGGGATCGCCGACCCGCTGCGCCCCGAGGCGGCGCGGGTCGTGGACGATCTGCGGCGCGCCGGTCTCTTCGTGGTCATGGCCACCGGCGACGGCAGGGTCACCGCCGAGGCGGTGGCGGCGCGCCTGCGCGTCGACCGCGTCGAGGCCGGGATGCCTCCCGGAGGCAAGAGCGCCCTCGTCGTCGCCCTGCGCGCCGCGGGGCGGCGCGTGGCGATGGTCGGCGACGGCGTCAACGACGCGCCGGCGCTCGCCGCCGCCGACGTCGGCATCGCTCTCGGGACCGGCACCGAGGTCGCCATCGGCAGCGCCGGGCTGACCCTGGTGCGCGGCGATCTCGAGGCGCTCGTGCGCGGGCGAAACCTGGCGGTCGCCACGTTGCGCAACATCCGCCAGAACCTGTTCTTCGCCTTCGTCTACAACGCGCTCTGCATCCCGATCGCCGCCGGGGCGCTCTACCCCTTCATCGGCTGGGCGCTCAGCCCGATGCTGGCCGCCGCCGCGATGAGCCTGAGCTCGGTCACCGTGATCGCCAACGCGCTGCGCCTGCGGCGCGCGCCGATCTGAGCCGGCGATGCGTCGACGCCGTGGCAATCCGGCCGGCGCCCGCGCCACCCGCGCCGGCCCGGGCCGTCGGCCGGCGCCGCGATCACTCCGCCGGGGTGTCGCGGTAGGTCCGGTACTGCGGCGCGCCGTCGAGGATGTCGAACCAGGGGGCCTTGCTGCGCACGAAGATGTGCGAGCGCGGGCGCAGCGTCACCGGCGTGTCGAGGGTCCCGGCGGCGATCTCGAGAACCGCGGCGTCGGCGTCGGTCCAGCAGGTCAGGGTCGAACCACATGTTCTGCAGAAGCTGCGCTTGGTGCCGGTGTCGGCCATGAAGGTCTCGAGGTTCTCCCGGCCCGCGGTCCACTCGAACCCCGCGGAGCGCGCCTCGATATAGGTCGCGAAGGCCGCCCCGTGGCTCTTGCGGCAGTGGATGCAGTGGCAGTTGTCCAGCTCGCCCCAGGGCGCCGTGGCGCGGTAGCGCACGCTGCCGCAGAGGCAGGAACCCTCGAGGACTTCCGGGATGTCGCTCATCGTTCCTCCCCGCCGATCGCCCGGCCCGCCGGCGCGACCGGCCGACAGTGAGGCGAGGCTAGACCTCCGCGCCGACGGTTGTCAACGCCGCGGCCGGGCCGCTGCGGCCGGGCCGCGCCCGGGCGGCAGCCGGGCGCGGCGGTGGGTTGACCCCCCCTGCCATCTTCTGTATATAGTGCCGGCGCGCGGCAAGCGCGCATCCCACCGCACAATGTTCACGGAGGCACGACGCGGATGTTCGTATCGAAGAAGATTTTTCTGACCAAGGGCGTCGGGCGGCACAAGGAGAAGCTCAACTCCTTCGAGATGGCGCTGCGCGACGCCGGCATCGCCCACTTCAACCTCGTCCGGGTCAGCAGCATCTTCCCGCCCGGGTGCAAGATCATCCCCAAGTCGCAGGGGCTCAAATACCTCAGGGCCGGCGAGGTGGTTTTCGTCGTCATGAGCCAGTCGGAGACCAACGAACCGCACCGGCTCATCGCCTCGTCGGTGGGCATCGCGATCCCTTCGAAGTCGACGACCTCGCACGGTTACCTCAGCGAGCACCACTCCTACGGGCAGACCGAGGAGGTCGCGGGCGACTATGCCGAGGACCTGGCCGCCCAGATGCTGGCGACGATCCACGGCGTCGAGTACGATCCCGAGAGCTCCTACGACACCCGCAAGGAGATCTGGAAGATCAGCAACCAGATCTACCGGACGATCAACGTGACCCAGTCGGCGGTGGGCGACAAGCGCGGCTGGTGGGTCACCGTCGTCTCGGCCGCCGTCCTGATCCCGTGAGCGGCGCCGCGGCGGCCGCGCCGGGGTTCGGCGCGCTCGATCCCGCCCTGGCCTCCCTCGAGCGCGCCCGCATCGTCATGGTCCCGGTCCCCTACGACCGGACCGCCTCCTACCAGAAGGGCACGGCGGCGGGGCCCGCGGCCATCATCGAGGCCTCGCGGCACATGGAGATCTACGACGAGGAGATCGGCCTCGAGCCCGCCGAGGTCGGGATTCACACCGTCCCACCGGTCTCCGGGAACGACGACCCCCCCGAGGTGATGGCGGCGAAGGTGGAGGAGGCCGTCGGCCGGTACCTGGCGCTCGGCAAGATGCCGGTCGTTCTCGGTGGCGAGCACAGCGTCTCGATCGGCGCCATCCGGGCGTACGAGAAGAAGCACCCCCGCCTG
>Ga0247727_10013542_pt1 | contig 13729 bp, 10 predicted proteins | sample WisWelCaveWW1625_FD_202498 | JGI IMG/M metagenome (GOLD analysis project Ga0247727, IMG submission 202498) | Biofilm microbial communities from Wishing Well Cave, Virginia, United States - WW16-25 | ecosystem: Environmental > Aquatic > Deep subsurface > Groundwater > Cave microbial mat | place... | reverse complement strand
CTGACGAACGAGCAGGCGGACCCCGACCCAGGGCCGCACTTGCTCGAAACATTCCAAGGAGGGAATGACGATGCGCACATTGTTCACGCTGGGCACAATCGTGACGGCGGTGTTGGTCCCGTGGAGTTCGCTGGCGCCGTCGTGGCTTGCCGACACGTCGAATTCGGCGACTGAGGCGAACGCGGAAACAAGACCGGCCGTGACCGCGGCCACCGCGCGATTGAATCCTACGTTGGGAATCGCGCCGCTCGAAGCCGGCGGCAGCGACGCGGCCGGGCGAACCGCGAGCGACGCCCCGTCAAACAATCTCGGCAACGCGGCGTTCCAGGGGCTGACCGATCTGATCGGCCGCCAGAACGCGAGCGAGTCGAGCCTCGACACGAACGTCGAATTGCCGACAGGCGTGCATTGCGAAAACGGCGTGTGCAAATTGCCGGACGGAACGACCGTCGCAACGTCGCGCCTGCGAACCGCACCGGCAACCAAGACGCCGCGGCAGGTTTCGAACAAGATCGACGACCTCCGGGCGCGGCTCGAGTCGCTCGGAGCCACGCAAATCCGGCTTGATCCGGACGCGGCGGGAGACGAGTTCCGCTGCTCGTGTTCCGTGCCGCTTAGCCTGTCGAGCCGCTTCTGCCGCCGGTTCGAGGCCGCGGCCGGCAGCGACGTTGAAGCGATGAGCATGTTGCTCGCGCAGGTTGAAGAGTGGCGCCGCGAGCGGGATTAGCCGCGTCGCCGCGTTTCGGCCACCGCGCGGCACAACATTCGGCCTGTATCAACTTTGAAGGAAGTTCCGGCCCGCGCGGGCCGATGACTACTAGAGAAGCCCCCGCAGCTTTGCCCCTGCACCGTCGACTTTCGGGGACTCGGAACAGATCGTCCCTATCGAAGAGCCCCTGACGGGGAAGAGGCACGGATGCCACTCGTGGGCACCCTCGTTTGTGTTCTGGCCACGCTCTGGGCCGCCGCCGCGACGGACCCGGTTAGCGTGAATTCTCGCCCGCGCATCGTGCTCGTCGAACGGCAAATCTCGCAGCTCAACGGCCGCTGGCTGGTGCGCTACCAAGTCCGCTACGAAGGCAGCGACACGATCGACCTCGGCGCCAGCGACCTCGGCGTCGATTACGAAGCGTGGGTCGCGAACAGCCGCAGCCGGCCGCACGCCGTGCCTCGCAGGAGTCAGGCCCGTTTCGCACTAGCCGAGACGAATTCATATCAAACGACGATCATCGCCAGCTCGAACGATCGCCAGCGCTGCCGCGAACGCGTGTCGCTCGCGCTCTCGACCGGCAGCAAACCGCTCGCGGAACCGTCGCCCGCGAAGACAAACTTTTTGCCGGTGCGATTGACCCCGCGCGAAACGTTGTGGGTCTATCTCTCGTTCGATCACGAACATTTCCTGCACGGCAACTACGATCCGCTTCTTGGCGAACGGCAAATCGAAATTACGCTCGGGCCGTGCCGGCTCGTCGATTCGATTCCGCTTGTCGCGGAGCAATCGCCCGCGACGCCGCCAGTCAAGCTCGGCACGCCACCCAAAGAGCGCATGGACCAGCGGCAATTTCGCTCCGCGCCCGACAGCCTGTACCTCGCCGCCGACGTGCCCGGCTATCAATACTTCCGCTTCGACGACATGCCGATCCGACACGGCACGCGGTTCCGCCTCAGCTTCTGGTACCTGATCGCGCTCGGCACCGAAGGCAGTTGCCACGTGCGCGTGATGGAATATCAGGACACGCCGAACGCGTGGTATCGTCTCGACGGCGGCTTCGACGAGCAACTCACCGAGCAGGGCCGCTGGCGCCGCTTCGAGCAGACCTTCACGTCGCTCGACGAGACGACGACGATGGCCCTCGACCTTCGCATCGTCGGCGCGAATGCCGGCGAAATGTGGATAGACGACGTCGAGGTCGTGCCGCTGTACGCGGACGCGGTGAAGCCGTGACAAGTGTTTTTGATCCACTGTCCGCGCCGTGATACGATCTCGCCGTGGACAGGCACCCGAGTCTACCCGCGTCTACTAACCGAACTTTGCTGGCGAAGAACTTCGGATCCATTGCGGCGATTATCGATTACTCTTCGCGGTGGTCTTAGGTTGCGTGCCCACGACGATTTCGGCATCGGGCGCGGTCAGTATGGTGTGCTCCGGCCCGCTCGGGCTCTTGATCTCGGCACGGACCTTGAGCCGGTAGGTCGCGTCCTTCGTCAGATCGAAAAACTGATTAAGTACGATCGAGTCCTCGTGTTTTTCGGCAACCCTGAGGCCCTGCCGTGCTTTGTGAAGACAGATTGGTCGTGACTTGCCGAACCGGGTGAGCGCCGTATTGTATCGAGTACTGACGTTTTCGAGTTCGAGCACGTACGAAACGACTGGCGCCGGATCATCGCTCGTTGTTGCTTGCGTCGGTCCGTCGATTCGGGTCACGTTCAGGTCCAGGTCGATGGCTTCTGACGTGGCGAATTCGCGCTTGTCCAGCGAATACGTGAGCCTGAACCCGTCCAGCACGTCACCTTCCACCGTGATCGCCGTCGCACCGCGCGCTCGTGCAGCCGGGCGGTGAATACCATCCTTAACGACAAACTTCTTTAGTTCGGTATCCATTCGTTCGCGCCTATCATTATTTTCAAAGACCGAAAAGATGACTTGTTCCAATTTGAGTGAGTATTCTCCCGGCTTCGACAGATCGAAGTACCGGTTCAAGAGCACCTGAATTTCCTTCGTCTCCTGTGCTGGAATTGAAACCATTCCGCGATTCCCGCTGCGCCGGCCTCTACCATAGATCGTTTTCCGAACCGGCTCGCCCAAATGATCAAGCAATGTCCACAAGTTCTTGCCGATCTGCATGTCACGGTCGTCAAACCACACGATCAGTTTTTGTTCGACATGGTTTTCAAGTCGCACAGTGACCACGACTGGTTCGACCATCGAGTATTCTGTTTTTGAAATCGTAAGTGTTACGCTGCCGAGGTCGCCGCCCGCATCAACTCTCGCCCTGTCCGGCGTCGCCGGTGCGGCCGTAGAAAGTCGTTTCGGAAGTGCTTTCAATGCCTTCGATTCCGCAGGCGAATGAGGTGTAGAGACGCTAAGAATGACTGAAGAAATGAAGAGGAGCACCAGTAGTTTTTTTTGCGACACGGTCAAATCCTCCCAAGGAAATGCATCGTGCGGTAGGCTTCCAACCTGCCTTCACCGGCATTTGCAGGCTGGTAGCGTCCTCCACAGCTATCGACAACGTGTGGCTGGGCCATGCGTAACAACTCGCACTTTGGCCTAGCCGCATTCCCACTCATAATCCCGCGCGTTTCGATTCCAGGCGGGCCACTCGTCGATCGGCGACATTGTGGCCGTTGACGGATTTGGTGGACCGCCAGCGATGATCTGAAAGTGACTTGCTTCGGTCCCAGGTAAGTAGTCGGTGCCGGCTGGATTCAGTTTCAACTCGACCGTGTAGTTGAACTTCCACGTTCCCTTGGCGACTGGAATTGGGGCGGAATCATCATCCGTCGCCTCAAACATTAGCCAAGTTTGAGCAAGGAACTCGTAAGTCGTCGTTCGAGATGATACACGAGTTCCATTCTCATCATGCCCAAACAAATCCGCATCTGGATTGTCGGACAAAGTTGGCCGATTGATGGGCACACCGTTCTCGTCCGTAGGCCAGTTCGGTTGCGGGTATTCGTAGTGCGCATCGTCCTGCTGGCTGTCCAGGCCCCAGTCTCCGGTATTTATCGCGCACGATGTGCCATCAATCTGGATGGCGGTGCCGCGCTCCCAAACAAGTTGGATGAAGAAAAAGTTCCCCGGTCGCGGGGCAGTCACGTCTGCAGAATATTTGAAGCCCTCGATTCCCGGCGTTCCGAGCTCGATCGTCGGACCGGGATCGAGAATGTGCAGCGTGTCAACGGTGATCTGAGCTCCGTTGAATGTAGGCTCCGCAATCACAAAGCCCTTGGTGGCCGTTCGTGATTCCCCGTTGTCGAGCGTGACCCTTGCCGTAATCACGATTCCGGCATTGACGGGACCCCAGTAGAAGTCGATTTCGTCAGCGGCGGGATCTGACAAGTCAACGTCGACGACCCGCCCCTCGGTCAGGTTGTGAATGTACCCGCCAAACAGGTAAGGTCTGGGCGGAATGGTCCACTCGACTGCAACGATTGTGCAAGCGGGGTCGGGATGCGTAATGCCCACGCTCTGAGCCCAGTACTCACTCGCGTACACTTCCGATGGACCCAGCAGCACCGCGGCCCAATCCAAACCCAAGGCGCATGCGTCGATGCGCGACTCCAGACGCTCAACGTTGAAGCTCCGATGGGACATTTTCAACCCGCGCGGCGCTCTCGATCTGGAGGGACGCCGGAGACGGCCAAGGACTTCTTCAAGGATGCGACGAAGCATGGCTACCTCCAATCGTGGGAACTAGCAGAGCGAAGAAAACGCTTGCGAACAACCCAGGCGCCCGCACGCTGCATTCGAGTTCTTGCGCCAGCAGCCACTTGGAGATGCTAATCCAAGGGTGTTTGGGTTTCAACTGCTTTTTCGACGCGTCAGATCTGGACTCTGCAACTGTCCCCATTGTCTTCTCCGGCATCCGCACGCTGTTCGTGTCAATAAACCCCTGCAGGTTCGCTGCGAAGACAAATGTCTGAAACGCCTGCGCGGCGAGCAGCAGCATTGCCGGCCACGAGCGCGGTCCGAGTTGTTCCAGGGCCGCGGCGGCGGCGGGGATGGCGAACGGCATCAGAAAAATCCAAAGCCGCGCGACTTCGCCCAGATTCTTGCCGCTGAGATCGAGCGCGAGCACGGTTAGGCACCAGGCCCAGACCATTCCGCGGCAGCGCGTCGGGTCGGCATCGTTCGAGCCTGGTGTGGTCTCTCGTTCGCCAGTTTCGGTCGCCGAGTTCGCGCGGCGCCGCGCGAGCGACGCTCCTCCGACGATCGCCGCGATGGCCAGCGGCACACCCATCGCGACGACGAATTCGGCCAAGTCGAAGCCGACCCACGACCAGTAACTGCGCGGATGCCGATCGTAAAACTTCGCGTGCGCGTGAAAACAGGCGAGCCACGTTGCGAGCAGGTTGTGACCGGTGCTGACGGTGTAGATTGCCGTCGCTGTGGCGAACGCCGCCAACATGGCGGCCCCGCGCTGCATGCACGCGACGAGGCCGGGCCGCGCGCGAACTCCCTCCGTGAACACGACGGCCGCGATGATGAGCGGCAGCAGCGTCACGAGGCCGAATGTGAAGTACATTCCCAGCCAGAGAACCAGCCCGGCCGCCAATCCGCCCGCGACTCGACCCGTCGTCGCGCGGCCCGCGAGAGCAAACGCGACAGCGGTCGTCGCGAACAGCGGATAGAGCACGTCCGACTTCGGCATGAAGATCGTCGTCGCCGGCACGAGCGGCCAGAGCGCGGCCGCAAACCACGCCGGTCGCGCGCCCGCCCCGCGCCGCGCGAGCACATAAATCGGAACGACCGTCAATGCGCATGCAAGCTGGCTCAGCAAACCCACCAGCCACAACGACGCTTGATCCGCCAGCGGGATTGCCGCCGAACGGCCGGCCAGCGCTTCGAATCCGCCGCGAACCGTCGCTGGCGCCACATCGAGCCACGCGCGACTCCGCGCGGGCTTGGATTCGCACCAACGCAAAACTTCAAAGTGCAATAGCACCAGCCCGGGCGGATGCGTCGCGAGATGATACGGCCCACGATCACGCAGAAACTCGGACTGAATCCGATCGTAGTCGGCGATGAACTCGCTCGGACTGGTCACGTGCGACTTCGCGGCCGTGTAGTAGCCGCTCGACGACGCACTGAAGAGCACGAACGGCCACTTCGCCAGCCCGAACTCGCCAAGTGATTGCATCGCGAAAGGCACAGCGAACGCAGCGGCAACCAGCATGGCAACGAGCGTCCGCCGCGCCCACGGCCGGTCGAGCCACCGCGCGGCTACGCCGACAAGAGCCACGTAACCCGCGGCAACGAGCGCGACCTCCGGCCAGTAAGCCGGCCGCATGCGCGGCCACTCCCACTCGCCCGCGACTCCCAGCGGCAAACGATCGGTCACGACCAGGACGCAGACGAGGATCGTCGCGGCGACGGCAATCGGCAACCAGATCATTCGCGGCATGAATCCAGCCTACGGCACGTCAGCGATGCATCCAAGAGGGGAGTCGGACAGGACGGCATAATAGGTGATCGGTAATCGGTAAACAGTGATCGGTGATGCAGGCTAAGCTGTCGCAAATGGCAACATGGTCAATTAGACTTTCCATCAGCCATGAACAGCATTGCCAAACCAACGAATTCTCTGCACGATTCGCTTGGCCGGGCGGCATCGACCGTGCGAACGAGCGTGGACTGGGCCGATCGGTTTGCGCGCGCGCCGCGTATTTGTTCGACAGGGCTCTCGCGGACGGCGGCCGAGTCGCCGGCGACTTTTCCCGGCGCGCGGTCCGCCAAGCTGGCCCGCGTGGAGGCGACGCTATTTGCCGCGGGCGAACCACTTTCCACGCGACGCATCGCTGATGCGGCGAATCTTGCGGACGGCGCCGAGGCCCGCGCGCTCGTGCAAGAACTCAAGACTTTGTACGACGCCGATAACTCGTCATTCACGGTCGAGCAGATTGCGGGCGGCTGGCAACTTCGCACGCGCAGCGAATACGCCCCGTGGCTCGTGAAACTGCACTCGGCTCGGCACGAAACGCGACTCTCCCTGCCGGCGCTCGAAACGCTCACCGTCGTCGCCTATCGCCAGCCGATTCTGCGGGCCGACGTCGAATCGATTCGCGGCGTGGCGTGCGGCGAGATGCTGCGGCAACTCATCGACCGCGGGCTTGTCCGTATCGTCGGCCACCACGACTCGCTCGGCCGGCCGCTGCTCTACGGTACGACTCGCAAATTCCTCGAAATCTTCGGACTCGCCGAGCTGCCGCTCGCCGAACAGCTTCGTCAGCCGGCGCACGCGAAGTCGGACGCTGGCCGCCAGAAAACGGAACTAAGCACCGGCGCCAGTGTGCACGCACCGGTGGAGGCCCCGTCGGATTAGGTTCGCAAGACGATCCCACGATTCGGCCTAAACTGACCGATACGCATGATTTCCGCCGCCGTTTTTCTCAAAGAGAAGTTCGGATTCGACCACTTCCGGCCGGGTCAGGCGGAGGTGATCGGCCATTTGATGGCCGGGCGGTCGGCCGCGGCGGTGTTTCCGACGGGCGGCGGCAAGTCGTTGTGTTATCAGTTGCCGGCGCTGATGCTGCCCGGTCTGACCGTGGTTGTGTCGCCGCTGATCGCGCTGATGAAGGATCAGATCGATCGGCTGCAGTCGCGCGGCATCGCGGCGGAGCGACTCGATTCCAGTTTGACGTTGGAGCAGAGCCGCGCGATCGTCGCAGCGACGCGGTCGGGCGAGTTGCGGCTGCTGTACGTCGCGCCGGAGCGGTTCGTGAACGAGCGGTTTCGCGAGATGATTCAGCGAGTGCGCGTGTCGCTGTTCGCGGTGGACGAGGCGCACTGCATTTCCGAGTGGGGCCACAATTTTCGGCCGGACTATCTGAAGCTCGTCGAATTCGCGAAGCTGTGCCACGCCGAACGGACGCTCGCCCTGACGGCGACGGCCACCCCGGCGGTGCTGGCCGACATCTGCCGCGGCTTCGCGATCACGCCGGAGTGCGCGGTCCAGACGGGGTTCTATCGGCCGAATCTCACGGTGCTGACGACGCCGATCACGGCGGCCGAGCGTGACGCGGCGCTCGTCGATCGACTGCGGACGCGGCCGCACGGTCCGACCATCGTCTACGTGACGCGGCAGCTCACGGCGGAGGAAGTCGCGGCAAACTTGTCGGCGGCCGGCTTCGCGGCGCGGGCCTACCACGCCGGCATGGAAGCGGACGAACGCACGGCCGTGCAAGAATGGTTCATCGGCTCGGAGCACGCGGTCGTCGTCGCGACGATTGCGTTCGGCATGGGCATCGACAAGGCAGACATTCGCTCGGTCGTGCATTACAACCTGGCGAAGAGTTTGGAGAACTTTTCGCAAGAGATTGGCCGCGCGGGCCGCGACGGCGAGCCGGCCACGTGCGAGATGTTCGTTTGCCCCGACGACCTGAACGCGCTGGAGAATTTCGCGTACGGCGACACGCCGGGACTGGAGGCCGTGCGGTCGCTCGTGCACGAGGCGTTTTCGCTTGGCGAGGAATTCGACGTGAGCCTGTACGAACTCGCGGGCCGGCACGACATCCGGCCGCTCGTCGCACGCACGCTGCTCACGTACCTCGAACTCGACGGCTACCTGCACGAGGGCACGCCGTTTTATTCGAGTTACCAGTTTCGACCGCTCGTGTCGTCGGCCGAGATTCTCGGCAAATTCGAAGGCGAGCGGCGCGACTTCCTGCAGCGGCTGCTACGCTGCGCGGAGAAGGCGAAGGTCTGGTTCACGATCGGAATCGAGCGGGCGATCAGCGAGACGGGCGGCCCGCGCGAGCGCATCGTCCGCGCGCTCGACTACCTCGCCGAGCAGGGCTGGCTCGAACTGAAGGTCGAGGGCGTGCGGCAGCGATTCCGGCTCATGCGCCGCCAGCCGCCGATCGATGAACTGGCGAAGTCGCTGCACCACCGCATGCTCGAACGCGAATCGCGCGAGATTGCACGGCTGCATCAGGTGCTCGCGCTCGCCGGCCACGACGGCTGTCAGGTGGCCCAACTTTGCGCGCACTTCGGCGAGCAACTCGGTCGCGCGTGCGGACACTGCTCGTGGTGTCTAAATGGCGGGCCGGCGCAGCTCCTGCCGCGCTCGGCCGGCGCGATCGACGAGGCGATTTGGCAACACGCCGCGCGGCAGCGCGAGCAGCAGCCTGACCCGCTCGGCGAGCCGCGCTCGTTCGCCCGGTTCCTTTGCGGAATTTCGTCACCGAAGCTCAGCCGCGGCCGGCTCACGTCGCACGCCTTGTTCGGCGTGCTCGCACACACGCCGTTCTCCGAAGTGCTGCGCCGCGCGAGTCTGCAGTAGAGTACGCGGCAGTTCGATCACTTTCCGCCCAGCAGCTCCTGCGTCTGCTCCTGAAAGCGTTTTTGTGCGGCGGCGAGTAACCGCTGCGCCTCGCAGAGTTCGTGCAGTGCGGCGGTCGGGTTGTCCGCCTCGACGTGTTTGTCGGCGGTGTTGCGATGCGCGAAGAACTCGGTCCAATCCACGTTCCACGCCTTTTCGACCGCGGCGGTTCGCAATTGTTGCAGGCGCGCGATGAAGCGATCAAGGAACGGTTTATCGACCGCACACGGCGCGTGGCGATACGCCGTCAGCGGCGGCGCGGATTCGTCCGGCAGTGCCGGCTCGTTCCATCGCTTGATCAAAAGACCTGCCGTCATCGCTGCAAGACCGAGCAGAATGCCCACGGCCGCGGAACTCCACATTGCGGCGGGTTTCAGGCCCGTGAATTGTCCAACGATTCCCATCAGCAGGCTCGCGAGGACTAGTCCAATCCCCAGAATCATGCACCGGGCCGAGCGGTTTCCGGGCGGCGCTGACGACGTTTCGAGCGAGCGGTTGTTGTTCGCACCGGACTCGTCGCCCACGCGCACGATGATCAGCGTGATGTTGTCCGGTCCGCCGCGCAGATTCGCCATGTCAATGAGTGCTTGGCAGGCCTCCAGGGCCGGCAGGTGCCGTGCGAGCGCGCCGATTTCCGGGTCCGTGACCTGCCCGCTCAACCCGTCGCTACAGAGCACGAACACGTCGCCCGGCTCGACCGAGTGCGGCCCCTCGATGTCCACTTGCACCTCCGGATCCGGGCCGAGCGATCGCGTGATCACGTTGGACGGCACCATCGTGCGAGCCTGTTCGAGCGTGAGCTGCCGCCGCCGCACGAGTTCCCACGCGAGGCTGTGATCGAACGAGAGCTGCTCGACTTGGCCGTTGCGCACGCGATACGCGCGGCTGTCTCCGACGTGTGCGATGACCGCCCCTTGCGGCAACAGCACGAGCGTGGTCGACGTCGTGCCCATTCCTTTGAACTCTTGGTTCGCCTTGCCGCGGTTGTAGATCAGTGAGTTCGCGTCCTGAACGGCCTTGGCAATTGCCTGCTGGTACGGGATGTTGGCCAGCTTGTGATAGGTGTGCGGAATCGTATCGACGGCCATTTTCGAGGCCAACTCGCCGACGGCGTGCGCGCCCATGCCGTCGGCGACGAGGAAGACGTGGCCGCGCCGGTGCCATTGATCCGCCGACGGCGCCATGAGCAACCGGAACGAGTCCTGGTTGTTGCTGCGGCGCATCCCCACGTCAGTGAGGCCGGCGACATCAAGGAGTTCTTCCCACTTCACAGTTCGAGTCCAGGACTCCGGCGTTTGTGCCCAACTGGAACCAATCCGTTCGTTGCCGCTATACTAGGCTGATGCTGAAATTCAAGGGTCTCATCTGGAACGCACTGTTTCAGCGCGACAAATCAGCCAGCCGTCTTCCGTGGTGGCTCATTCCTCCCGTCCGATTTGGGTATTTGGTCAGTCAGGAGTTTAGCCGCAACCGTTGCCCGGAGAAAGCCTCTGCCCTCGGATTCCAAACCGTCTTTTCGCTGATCCCGGCATTCGCGCTGGCGCTGTTCTTCTTTCGCGTGTTTAACTTTTCCGACGTCGGGCCGAAGGTTGAGCAGTTTCTGTTTCGACGGCTGAACATCGACAAGATCACGCTGCGTTCGTCGCTTCCGGAATCGACGCCGGAGGCCGAGGCAAAGCCGCCCGACGCGCCGAACGGAGCAAAAGCGACGCCGACCGAGCCGCAAGAATCGAACCGCGATATGGACCGCGCAATTGACCCGACGACACCGCAGGCCGACGCCGCCAAGTTGCCGGACGAATCGACCGCTAACGACCGTGATACGCTCAAACTCGATCGAGAAATCCAAGCGCTCGTGGACCGCGTGAATGTTGCGCTGTCGTCGGGCGGGTTTAACACTCTGTTGTTCGGCTTGCTGGTCGGCGCCGCGCTGCAACTGGCGCTCACGATCGAAAAGAACATGAATGAGATCTGGGGGTCCACCGGGCAGCGGCGCCTCTTTCGCCGTATTGCCGTGTACTGGAGCCTGCTTACCCTTGGCCCGCTCTTGATCGGTCTTTCGATCTATCTCGCGCGGCAGGTCGGCGTGACCTCGGGCATCCAGGAACTGGCGGTGAGCGTGGCCGGTCCGCTGCTGGCCCTCTATTTGATGTATCAGTGGATGCCGAGCGCGGTCGTGCATCCGCTCTCCGCGATTGCCGGTGCGTTCGCCGCCGCGGTCCTCTTGCAAGCGGCCAGCGTGCTCTTCGGCATGTACGTGACACACGCGGTCGGCTACGAGAAGCTCTACGGCAACCTTGGCCTGCTGCCGTTGTTTTTGTTTTGGCTCTGGATCATCTGGGTCATTGTGCTGGTCGGCGCGGAGGTGGCTTACACGACGCAGAACCTGCAGCGGCTGATTGCCGAAGAGCGCCGGCGGTTCGGGCGGCCGTTTATTCAGCCGGGGCTGGTCGCGCTGGGCCTCGTGCTGCACGCGGGCCGCGCGTTTCGATCCGGCAAGGGGCCGGTCGGCGCCGATGATCTGGCCGAGTCGAGCGATTTGCCGGACAAGCTGTGGCTGCGGCTCGTCAATCTGCTCCGCGGCCGCGGCATCTTGGTGGAGGCCGGCCCGGACGGCTCGCGCTACATTCCCGGCCGGCCGCTCGAATCGCTCCGCGTCGAAGAAATCTTCGCTGCCGTGGACGACGAACTTGTCGCGCGGCCCGACGAAAACTGGCATCCGGAACACCAGCAACTCAAGTATCTCACCGACCTGCTCGCCCAATCGCGTCAGCGCGAACTCGGCAAGACGAGCATCGCCGATTTGCTGGCAATGGATGCGAAGCCGGCGGGCGACGCGAGCAAGAAACCTGATGCAGACGCATCGTAGTTCGCCGGATTCGTCACTCTCGCCACCCGTGCGCCTCGCGGACCTTGACCATGACGGCGAGGATCTTGTTCCACGTCTGCTGGTCTTCGAGCATCGCGTTCGGGAACATGCAGCCGTCCCAGCAGATGTGCCGGAGCCGGCGCGACGCGGCATCCTTGAGCCACGCCCCGGCGGTGCGGACGATGTCGAGCTTGCCGTTCGGGTCGTCGGCCGGGCAGTGGCGGCCGGTGTTGTCGTGCGAGCCGGTGCCGTGTACCGAGCCGTCGTTCTGAGCGACGTGGAAATCAAACGTCCACGGCCGCAGTGCGTCGGTCATCTTCGTGAACGCGGCGTCGAACTCGGCCTGCGTGTAACCGGGCTTGAGCAGTGCGTGTTCGGGGGCGTTGTAACCGAGCAGGTACAGGTAGGTGTGGGCCTGATCGGCCTGGAATCCGACCGTGTCGGGCAGCGCGACTTCGTTCAAGAGATCGAGCATGCTCTTCCACGAGTGCATGCCGGCCCAGCAGATTTCCCCCTCGGCCGCGAGCCGCTCGCCGTGGTCCTTGGCGACCTTGGCCGCCTCGCGAAACGTGGCCGCGATCTTCTTCGTGTTCCCTTGCGGGTCGGCCTGCCAGTGCGTCGGGCTGTCGGCCGAGTCGATGCGGATGATGCCGTACTTGCGAACGCCGTGCTGATTCAGAAGCTTCGCGATGCGGCAGGCCTTCTCGACTGCCAGCACGAAGTTCTTGCGATCCTGATCCGTGCCCATCGCCGACCCGCCGACCGTGCCGGGCCAAACCGGCGCGACCAACGATCCGACGGCCAAACCCTTCGCCGCGATCTTGTCGGCCATCGCGCGGATCGCGTCGTCGCTCGCGTCCGGGTCGGTGTGCGGATGAAACAGAAACAGATCGACGCCCTCAAACTTGCTCCCGTTGGCTGTCGCATTCGCCGTCAGTTCCAACATGCGATCCAAGCTGATCGGCGGATGATCCGTCCCCGGCTCCTTACCCACCAAGCCGGGCCACATGGCATTGTGAAGTTTGGGATAAGTATTGGCTTGAGTGGTCATCACGGGTTTCCTTTCATGTGAGTCGCCAGGAGCATCGTCATCGGCTGCAACGTTCGATTGAATGGGTTCAATGCGCGAATCCCTTGGCCGCCAGCCATCGCTCGGCGTCGAGCGCCGCCATGCAGCCGGTGCCGGCCGCGCTGACGGCCTGGCGAAAATAATTGTCCGCCACGTCGCCCGCCGCGAAAACGCCCTCGACCGACGTGTACGTCCGGTTCGTCGTCGTCCAGCGAATGTAGCCCTTCTCGTCGAGTTCGACCTGACCATTGAGAAAGTCGGTGTTCGGCGTGTGACCGATCGCGCAGAACATGCCGGAGCACGCGAGGTCTTCCACCGCGTCGTCCACGGTGCTCTTGAGCCGCACGCCCGTGACGCCGTCCTTGTCGTCGCCCAACACCTCGGTCACGACGCGGTTCCACTTCGGTTCGATCTTCTCGTTCGACAGCGCTCGCTGCTGCATGATCTTCGACGCCCGCAGTTGATCGCGGCGGTGTACCAGGAAAACCTTGGTGGCGAATTTCGTGAGGTACGTGCCCTCCTCGATCGCCGAGTCGCCGCCTCCGACAACGACGAGCGGCTTGTTGCGAAATCGCGGCAGCGCCCCGTCGCACACGGCACACGCCGACACGCCGCGATTTTTGAATCGGTCTTCCGACTCCAGCCCAATGTAGTTCGCGCGGGCGCCGGTCGCGAGGATCACACTGAGCGCCTCGACCGGCGGGTTCTCCGCGGGAATCAACCGAAACGGCTGCCGGCCGAATTCAA
>Ga0247727_10013541_pt1 | contig 13729 bp, 11 predicted proteins | sample WisWelCaveWW1625_FD_202498 | JGI IMG/M metagenome (GOLD analysis project Ga0247727, IMG submission 202498) | Biofilm microbial communities from Wishing Well Cave, Virginia, United States - WW16-25 | ecosystem: Environmental > Aquatic > Deep subsurface > Groundwater > Cave microbial mat | place... | reverse complement strand
GTTGAAATTCGCCGGTCACAAAACGCCAGTCCAGCGGAATGGTGAAACGGCTGAGCTTGCGCTGCAAATAAAGTTGCAGCTCCTGCCGGATGGCGGCGGTCATGAGCTGGTCGCGCTTGACCCACGCTTCGGGCTGACGCTTCTTCAACAGCTCTTCAATTTCGAACGGCGAGCGATCGGTAAATTCCATCATGCACACGCCCTGATTGGTCACGGCCACCATCAGCGAGCCGGTGAGCGGGTGTTGCATGAATTCGTAATAAATTTGTTTCGCGCGCATTTTATTTTTAATCGACGCGCGCAAGAGTTCGGCGTGCCGCCCGCCCATTTGTTGGACCAGCGTTTCCACGCCGCCGAGAATTTCGTGATACAACGAAAACTCGCGATGGCAATTGGGGCAATCGGCGACGTGATGATTCAGACGTTGCTCCTCGTCGCGCGTCAATTCGCCGAGGTACAACGCCATCACTTGATCTTCGTTGATGTGACCGACGAGCTGCATGGCTCCCTCGCGAGCCGCTGGTGAAACGAACTGTTCCATTTTTATTTAACGAGTGCCGCGTCAATTGACCGGTCGCTGCGAGCGACCGGTCAGTGAGACCGGCTTATTTTACAATCGTCATTAAAATTTTTTCATCCGGATCGAGGCTGATTTGTTCCGGCATTTTATTTTGCGGCAAACGGAAATTTGCCTCGGCTTTTTCCAGCCAGATTTTTTGCCGCGTTTTCTCGCCGCCGCTGACGATTTCGATTTCCAGCGGCAGGCGGAAAAATGTTCCCGGCTGCGTTTGGCGTAGCGTGAGCGCGATCACTTTTTCTTTCGGCAACCAGCGCCAGTCGTATTTAATCACCGGATGGCCCGGTTGGCGCAACCATTGATTAAAAAACCAATCCAGCGTCTCGCCGCTCGTGCGCTCCATAATTTGGCAGAAATCATCGGTCAGCGCGTTGCCGTTTTTATAAACCCGATAATACTCGCGAATGGCTCGCCAGAAATTTTCCGTGCCGACCTGCTGCCGCAGCATGTGCAGCACCCACGCCGCTTTGGGGTAATTGTTGGCGTTCAGCAAATCAAAATATCGCGTCACCGTGGTGTCGAGAATCGGCGTTAATTTCTTGCGCGAAAACTCCAGATAGCTTTCGCGATGGCCGCGCATCTTCGCGCGAAACGCGGCGTCGCCGTCGACATGCTCGTAAAACAACGCCGCAAAATACGTCGCGAAACCTTCGCTGAGCCAGAGATGGTGCCAGTCCGCGGCGGTGACGGAATCGCCGAACCATTGATGCGCGATCTCGTGCGCATTCGTGCCTTCGGCGCCCGGCGAACCGAGAATGTTTTCTGCGAAAAAGATCGCGCTCGAATTCTCCATGCCGCCAAAACGCGTCGACGATTGCACGAGCGCGAGCTTTTCATAAGGATACGGCCCAATGTGGTCGCTGAAAAATTGCAGCATCGGCGCCGTGCGACCAAAGCTTTTTTCCGCCACCGACGCATCGCCCGGAAAAACGTAGTAATTTATCGTCGTGTTCAGCGTTTCGCCAAGATGCAAAACCGCGAACTCCGCCGCGCCAAACACCATGCAGTAAGTCGGAATCGGCGCGCGCTCGCGCCAGCTCCAGGTTTTCGTCCCGTTCAGATTGTGCTGCTCGCGCTCTAATTGCCCATTCGCCACCACCGTATAACGCTCCGGCGCGGTAATGTGAAATTCAACCGTGGCTTTATCATTGGGATGATCGAGCCCCGGAAACCAGTTGCGGGCGCGATCCGGCCAATTGTCCGCAAAAATCGTGCGGCGTTTGAATTTGTTGGGTTGAATATATAAGCCGTCCTTCGGCTCGCCCCGGTATGCAATCGCCAATCTCAGCGTGTCGATTCCGCGCGGCAAATCCACCTCAACCTGCTCGTCCCTTGCCCGATATCGGACCGCTTTGGCGCCAACCTGCATCGCCGTGATCATCATGTTTTTAAAATCAAGCGCCAGTGTGGTGTCTGGCGTATCGCGGCGATGCACCGTCAGCAGCGCTTGCCCATGAATCACGTTATTCGTGTCGGATAAGCTCAAGCTCAGATTGTAATGCAAAACATCAAAACCGGATTGCCGAATATAACCGTCGGTGGTTTGCCTCAAATCGCGGCTTTGCGCGAATCCGTCTACCGCAGACAATAGGGATAAAAACAAAATTGTCATTCGCGAAAAATCCTTTTGGTGTTTGAGCTCAACAGCGCTTGCAAAAAGATTCATCCTGAATGACAAGTCCTTTGGGCGGCAACGACTGTTTGTGTGATTTTTAATTTAACAGCTTTTCGGCCAATGTCAAGCAGACTTTTCAGCGAATTTGAATGGCCAGCATCCTGCTTGCAGCCAGGATGGCTGCGCTACGTTTTTCCGCCGAAGACCGAGCCATTGCAGCAAATTACTTGATCGCGCTGGCATCAACCGGCTTCAGCTTTTCGCGCGCCACCAGCTCCGGCCGATTCATAAACTCCGGCCGCACGCGCAGAAAAACCATGCCCACCCAGCTCGGATTGCGTTTGAGAAATTTTACGAGATCATCGAAATCTTCATCCACCGCTTTTTTAACGCCGCGCCGCGCAGAAGCATTGCGAAAGAAAATGCGGTCGGTGCTATCACGGAGCATAAAGCCGAGATGCGCCGCAAAAATGCCCGGACGACTTTGAATCACGACGGCGATTTCGCCGCCGCGCAATTTGGCTTTGATCGCCGGCAAATTCACTTTAGGAATATATTGGATCGTCATGGTCTGCGGCGGCGGAATGGCCGTGAGTTCTTTCAGCGGCACGCCCTTTTTCTGCAACGATTCAACCCGATTGATCGTTTTCGTCATCTCGACACAAAACTCGCGGCCCAGCGTCGCCGTAATATCTTCAACCAACCACGCGTTATTCGGCAGCCAATCGGCAAGTGTAAAATGATTGCGGGTGCGGATATCGATCTCGCCGTTGCGATAGCGCAGCCGTTGCAGGCGCTGAAACATTTCATCATAATGCTCCGCCAGCGTCATCGCCAGAATCTGTTCGCAGAACGTGAGACAATCGACATGCGCAAAATCGACGAGCGGGCCGCGATCAAATTTTCCCTGCCGGCCCTCGCCGAGCGCAAACCAGCGATACGGCGTGCCCAGCGCGCGTGCCGAATAAATTTGCAGGCGCTCAAGAAAATCGGGATGCTGCCGGCTCGTTTGCCGGAGCAAAGTATCTATTTCTACATGGTTCATGGCATAAAGCGGTTTCGGCCGCTTGGCCGGTTGCGCCAGCGCGGCGGCGCTGATGAACAACGAAACAATGAAAGCCAGTAAACGCGTCAAATGAATTCATCCTTGTTTCAGAAAGTTTTTCAATATAAATTGGGCGTTGGCGGAAAACAAATGTTTTTTAGAACTGCCCGGGCGCTTTGAGCGCCCGGGCGGTAAATTGAGAAATACATGCACCAAATCATTGCTGACGAAAATATTCCCTGCGGGCGCGAGGCTTTTTCCCATCTCGGCGAGGTGCGCCTGCTGCCCGGCCGTGCGATGAGTCGCGGCGCATTGGCAGATGCCGAGTTTTTATTGGTTCGGGCGGTGACCAAAGTCGATGCCCAATTGTTGCATGACACCGCGGTTCGCTTTGTGGCGACGGCAACGATTGGCACGGATCATGTCGACACCAATTACCTCGCGCAACAAGGGATTGTGTTTACCAGCGCGGCGGGGAGCAATGCCAATTCGGTGGCCGAATACGTGATAGCGGCGCTGCTGCATCACGCCGTTAAACACGAATTGTCGCTGGAAAAATTAACGCTGGGAATCGTCGGCGTCGGCCACATCGGCAGCCGCGTTGCGAAAATCGCTGCCGGCCTCGGCATGAAAGTTTTATTGAACGACCCACCGCTGGCGCGAGAGACGCATGATCCAAAATTTCTGCCGCTCGATGCCTTGATGGAAGCCGACATCATCACGCTGCATACGCCACTCACGCACACCGGTGCAGATGCCACGTTTCATTTGTTTGACAAAACGCGTTTAAAAACGATGAAACCTGGCAGCGTGCTTTTCAACACATGTCGGGGCGAAGTCGTCGATAATGCGGCGCTAAAAGAAGTTTTGCAAAGCGGGCATCTGCGTTCCGCCGTTCTCGATGTTTGGGAAAATGAGCCGGAGCTTGATATGGAGTTGTTGCAATTGGTGGAAATCGGCACGCCGCACATTGCGGGTTATTCGCTGGATGGAAAATTGAACGGCACGAATCAAATCTATCGCGCCGCGTGCGAATTTCTCGGTGTCGCGCCGCAATGGCAAATGAAAAAAGCGCTGCCGGTGATTGCAGAGCCGGCCATTCGATTGGAAGAGAATTTTGCAACAAATGAAAAATTGTTTGCGGCGCTCATCAAGCGGGTTTACGACATAACCGTTGATGATCACCGCTTGCGCGCGGCTTTAAATTTGACGGCTGCGGAACGTGCTCGTCACTTCGATGAATTGCGCAAAAAATATCCGGTGCGGCGGGAGTTTCACAATTACGCAGTCAAGCCAAGCACGGGAGAAAATGAATCGGCCGGTCAAATTAAAGCTTTGGGATTTCATGAAAAGTGAAGTCCGACTTGCGCAGGAAGATTCTCGAATTTAGCGAAATCTTGCTGCACCAGTCGGACTTCGCACCCGCTTTACTCAACTTTTCCACAACATTTCCAAACTTTGTCGCGGCCGCGAAAGATGCGTCGTCGCGCCGTCAATAACCACTTCGGCTGGGCGCGTTCGCGCATTGTAATTCGAAGAAAGCGAAAAGCCATACGCACCGGCCGTCATCACCGCCAGCAAATCGCCGCGCTGCACCGGCGGCAGCAGCCGATCTTTGGCGAGAAAATCGCCGGACTCGCAAATCGGGCCGACCACATCACCATTTTGCCATTCCCCCTCTCGCTGGATCACCGGCACGATTTGATGATAAGCGCCGTACAGACTCGGTCGAATCAAATCATTCATGCCGGCATCCACCACGATAAAAAATTTACCGCGCGTCATTTTGGTGTAAAGCACGCGCGTGACGAGAATGCCGCTGCCCGCGACCAAAGCGCGGCCCGGCTCGAAAATAACTGTGCAATCTTTTGGCAAGTCGCGCGTCAGCGGCGGCAAAATTTTTTCCGCCAGCTCGCTGGGCGACAGTGCGAGATCTGGCGCCGGTTCGGTGTTTGGTTCAACTTTAATAAAATTTTCGTAAATCGCGCCGAGGCCGCCGCCGACGTCGATATAATCAAGCTGATGCCCGGCCGCATGCGCGAGTTGCGCCAAATTTCCAAACAACTCGCCAATTTGCGGGAACGGCCATAACTCGGTGATTTGCGATCCGAGATGCGCGTGCAATCCCACCAGTTTTACATGGCGCAAACTTTTGATCTCCACAAATAATTCTTTGGCGCGATTTAGCTCAATGCCGAATTTATCCGCGGCGCGGCCAGTGGAAATATAAGGATGCCCGTGAATGTCGATATCCGGATTGATCCGCAACGACACCGGCGCGATCTTGTGGCGTTGCGCCGCAATTTCATTGATGACGTGCAACTCGGCCTCCGATTCCACATTGAAGCCGCGAATGCCGGCGTCGAGCCCGGCGAGGATTTCATCGTCGCGCTTGCCAACACCCGCAAACACGATGCGTGACGCGGGAATGCCGGCTTGCAACGCCAAGCGCAACTCGCCGCCGGAAACGACGTCGCCACCGCAACCTAACGCCGCGAAGTCTTGCAAAATGTGCGGGTTGCAATTCGCTTTGAGCGCAAAACAGATTTGATGTTTCGCGGCGGCGAAGGCGCGGTCAATCAGCTCAAATTTTTCGCGATAGGTTTTTCGGCTGTAGAGATACAATGGGGTGCCGTGTTGCGCGGCAAGGTCGCTAATGGCAAGCTCTTCGCCGAAGAGTTGGCGGTGGCGATACGTAAAATAGTGCATGGCGGTTTGTTATCGGTTGGCAACCATAATTTCAAAACAGCTATCGTCTTTTTTCTTCACCTGGATTTCCCCGTCAAGAAAACGCTTGATCACTTCGATATTGGTTTTCGTGTGCAGCGAGAGGCTTGTCGCGGTGTAAACGCCGCCCCCCGCCAGCGCGAGCGGCAGCAAAACCTGATTGGCCAGATGCTCGTCCAACGCGGCCTGGCTCAATCGGAAGCTGGTAAACATGACGCACGCTTCCGCGGCCACCTGCTCGGCGGCCTTGCCCCGCTGGCCGAAGGCCGTGAACAGAAAAGTTTGCGCGCCATATTTGCCGCGAATCATCAGGACGTTTCCCGGCCCCGGCGAATCTTCGATTTCCGTGATCGTAATTTTGTTTTCGCCCCAGTGTAACTTTTGCTGTAAAATTTTGCTTTCGCGTTCGGCAATCGATCGCGGCAACCAGGAAATTAAAATTTCGGCGCTGGCGATATCCGGCTCGCCGCGTTGCAGCAGAGAAAAATTCGGCGTCCGTTCCACCAGGGGCTGAATGGCGGCAACGATCTCGCCGCCGCCGACCGGGTAAAATCCATGTTTGCGAATTTGCATGGCGGCGGTGACGCCGAGGGTCTTGAGCAACGGCAAAAAACTCAAAGTGAAAAACTCAAACGGCGGGGCCCCGGGGTTATGCGTGCCGCCGCGAACTTTAACCGTCGAAGCGGTTGCCGCGCGCGACAAAATCGGCAGCACCGTCTGCACGACCTGCATCGTGGAGCCGGCGGTCGGAATATTAAAAAAATATTCGCCGCCGCGAATCGGCCCCGGCGTAAATTCGAGCTCGAGCGATTCCAGGCGATTGCCCTGGCATAGCGCGCCGCAAATTTCCGCCGCCGCGTTGACGCAGGCGAGATGTTGATGGCGCAAGCCCGGCTTGCTTCTTTTCCGGCGAATATGAAAAAGGCGAAAGGCTTTGCCTGTTGCCGCGCTCAGCGACAGCGCCGTGCGCAAAATCTGGCCGCCGCCTTCGCCGATTCGTCCGTCGATTAAAATCATGAAACCACCTACCGTTTGCCTACGGCCATAGGCTTTTCCTGTGCAACTAAAATAACGAACTGCGGGCGAATTTGCAAAAGGGGATTTGAGGCGGGAAATTTTGACACCGGATGAGCTATTTTTAAATCAGCGAACATAAATATAAGCGACTTTCTTGCGAACGCTTACTGAGGAGAAGAAAAATGCCTCCACCTTTTAACCCTGTCTGATTGCGGCTCATCCGCGCGCTGTGTCTTTTTGATAAAATGCGCAAACGACTCGTCTACGTTACTTCACCATCGGCAGGCCGTATTTCTTGGCTTTGCGATAAATCGTGGCGCGGCCGATGCCGAGCTTCTTCGCAGTCTGCGAAATGTTGCCGCCGTTTTCCAACAACGCGTTGCGCAACGCGTCTTCTTCCAATTTCTCGATCCAGCTCGACAGCGTATTGTCGGATTCGTAGATTTTCTTTTCGCCGATGGCACGGACGCTGTTCGGCAAATCTTTCGGCGAAATCTCGCGCGTGCTCACCAGCACCACGGCGCGCTCAATGCAGTTTTCCAATTCGCGCACGTTGCCCGGCCAATTGTACGCCATCAGCAACTCCAGCGCGTCCGGCGCCACGCCTTCGATCTCCTTGTTTTCCTGCTTCGCATATTTTTCGAGAAAGTGCGCCGCCAGCAAAGGAATGTCTTCTTTGCGTTCGCGCAGCGCCGGCAGCTTGATCGGAAACACCGAAATGCGATAATACAAATCTTCGCGAAACTCGCCGGTTTTAATCGCCTCTTCCAAATCTTTGTTCGTCGCGGAAATCACGCGCACGTCGACTTTCACCATTTCATTGCCGCCGACCCGCTCGAACTCGCGCTCTTGCAAGATGCGCAACACTTTCGCCTGCGTCGCCTGCGTCATCAGGCCAATTTCATCGAGGAAAATACTGCCGTTGTTCGCAATTTCAAACTTGCCGACGCGGCGGCCCGTCGCGCCGGTAAAAGAACCTTTTTCATGCCCAAACAATTCGCTTTCGAGCAGCGACTCCGGCAGTGCCGAACAGTTTACCGCGACAAATTGTTTGGTGCTGCGCAGGGTGTTGTGATAATGAATCGCCCGCGCGATCAACTCTTTGCCGGTGCCGCTTTCGCCTTGAATGAGCACCGTCACGTTGCTGTTGACGACTTTTTCCAGCGCGCGAAAAACTTCCTGCATCTTGCCGGATTGGCCGATGATATTGCGGAATTGGTATTTGCTGCGGAGCTGCGAGCGCAGGTTGTCGATTTCCTGCTTGAGCGAGCTGGTGGTGAGCGCATTGCGCACGGTGACCAACAGGCGGTCGCTGGCGAACGGCTTGGTGATAAAATCATACGCGCCGAGCTTCATCGACTGCACGGCTTTTTCGATGGTGCCGTGCGCCGACATCATCACCACCGGGATCACCGGCTCTTCATCGCGAATGCGTTTCAACGTTTCAATGCCGTCGATGCCCGGCATTTGAATATCGAGCATGATGAGATCGGGCACGTGCTCGCGGATGAGTTTCAAACAGGCTTCGCCGCTGTTCGCCACTGCGACCTCGTACTCTTTTTCCTTGCGCAGGTTGATCTCGATCATTTTGCAAATATTTTTGTCATCATCAACCACCAGGATCGAGTAATGCCGGGCTTTCCCGGAACGCGGCTCGTCGGCGGGGGCGGGCGGCGGCGCGCTTTCAACTTCGGAAAAATTATTCAAATTTTCTGCCATAGTCATTATCTCAAAAACTTTTTCTCGGCCCAAACGGGGAAAATCGGGCTTGCAGCAGCGCGGCAATCGCGCGACCATGATTAACCGAGGGTTTTACTAAAAATACAAAACCGCCGAGTGAATCGCAAGGTTTTTTTCAGATTCGCGCGTTTAATAATTCTACAGTTAAGTTTCATTAACCATCAGTAACTTTTGTTCGCGGCCATTTGGGCGACGGTATCAAGAAAAATTTGCCCAAACCCGGCCTCCAGGACGAAGGCGGTTTCCAGAACAAAAATCGGCTCTGCCGCCCCCTCTGGGCAGACCGCGAGTTTTACGGCGTCTTTGCTCGTCGTTAAAATATACCGCGCACCCGCGGCTTTGCGTGCCGCGGCAATGGTTTGCAGATCATTTTCGTGGTAACGATGATGATCGCGAAATTTTATTTCGTCGACAATGCGCGCGCCGAGCCGTTCCACCGCGGCGCGGAAACGTTCCGGTTGCGCAATGCCGCTGACCAAAACAACGGGTTGCGCTCGAACGAAATCGAGCGGTAATAATTTTTCTGCGACGTTAGTTAATTGGCGCCAGCCGGCGCTTTGCAAGGCGCCGGAAAAAACTTTTGCCGAGGTATATTTTTCCGCCGCCGACGTCCCAGCCTGGCCACCGCCGGTGTTGCGAATGACAAAATCCGCGCGCCGCAGCGACGTAGCTGGCTCGCGCATCGGCGCGGCGGGAAACCACCACAGGTTGCTTAATGGCGTCTGCGCGTCGATCAGCACGATATCGATATCGCGATGCAATTGGCGATGTTGAAAGCCGTCGTCGACGAGAATGATCCGGGGTGAGAATTTTTCCACCGCCGCGGCCGCGGCAACCTTCTTTTGTTCATCAACAAGAACCGGCACGCCGGGGCACGCCTGCGCCATGAGCAGCGGTTCGTCGCCGGCCTCGGCAAGATCGGCGAAAATTTGATGCCCATCACTAACAACGATCAACCCTTTCTTTTGCCGGCGATATCCGCGCGCGACGATAGCGACCTTCCAGCCTGGCGCGCGCAAGAGGTTCGCCAGTAAAATCGTCAGCGGCGTTTTACCCGTGCCGCCGGCGCTGAGGTTGCCGATGCTGATGACCAGCGCCGGAAGTTTTGTCATTTCAAAAATGGCGTGATCGTAGCAGAAATTGCGGATGAAAATAACGAGACGATAAATCCACAGGAGAGGCAGGAACGGAATTAACGCAAAAAATTTATAAAACGACGGCATTGCATGCGTTCAAGATTACATTTGCCACAATTAGTTTATTCTTTCTCAGCCGGATTATTTTTATTTTGCAATTCACGAGTTTTTGTTTTTTTCGCGTAAACAAAGATGCTTGCTAATGCAGCCAGAGGCGCAAGAATAAGCGCCAACCCATTTGTGCTGTGCCCTTGCGATATTAGGTAGATACCGCCGACACTGAGCAATAATGTAAGAGAAAAACCCAATTTTAAGCCTAAATCTGCTCTCCTTATATCCGAATCAATTACAGACTTTTCTAAATAATGCCTGTGTCTTTGCTGTTGTTCGGTTAACTTGAAAATGCGCTCTGCCCCGTTGGGGATTATTTCGTTATACTTGGCAAGGAATTCTGGAGGAGGAAGCGGCCCCAGGAAAAATTGCTGTGAAGATGATTGTAAAATTATGCCTGTTTTCTCCACAGGCAAGTGTTGTTTATTTGCCAGTTCCTGTTCCGGCTTTACGATGGTGCTCTCAATTGGCGTACTGACTGGTTTATCCGATTTAACTTTGTCAATAACATCGCGCATAGTTACGAATTAAGTTTGTGTTCGCTCTTTCTCGAGTTTTGCTATGGCTGCCCAAAAGTCAGCCCCGACTCTTTCCCAGTCCGAACGCATTGCGCGAAAATCAGCTTCATCGTCGGAACGTGAAGAATTATACTCATTTAATAATCCGAAGACATCAACCAGTCTTGCCATACCTTCCCACAAAGACGGCGATGAATATAACTTGAATTCAGTATTCATAAATATATTAGCGATTTTTTGTACAAGAGTTCGGATATATTTGTTCACTGATGCTGATCAAGGATGTATTTAATTTACATGGCGCACATATAATGTGCATCTTTTTTTCTGAAAAGTCAAGCAAATTAGTCAATAAAACTCAACATAAAATACACCCCATAAAACAAAACTGCGTTACGGGTTTACTCAGTTCTTTCAAAATAGCCTTCCGCATATTTCTCCAATTCCAACATTTTGCCTTCGACCCGCAAACGAAAATCCTCAAAAACTTCTTCATCGAAATCGGCCGGCATCTGAATCGGCTCGCCATAAATCGCGACGCTTTGAGAAAACGGCAGCGGCAGCGTGAAGCGATCCCAGCTTTTCTTGAAACGAAAGGCATGAGAACAGGCGAACGTGAAGGGCAGAAGATACGCCCCGCTTTTTTGCGCCATGGTGATGGCGCCGGCTTTGAACACGTGGCGCGGACCTTTCGGGCCGTCGGGCATGATCGCACAAACGATTCCCTGTCGCAGCGCGCGGATCATCTCGACGGTGGCGCGTTGGGCGCCGCGCGTGCTGGAGCCGCGAATCGTGCGCACACCGAGACGATGCAATGTCTGCGCGATCATCTCGCCATCGGTGTGCAAACTCACCATCGCGTGCACGTTCTCGCGGCGATGCACGAAAATCGGAATCAAAATTTTGCCGTGCCAGATGCAAAAAATAAACGGCTTCTTATTTTCACACAACCACTCATAATGTTCGCGGCCGGCGAAACGCAGGCGTGTGAGATGACCAAGCGCCAGAATAAACAACCAGCCAAGTCTTGTCGCCAGCCAGAAGACGATTCTTTTTTTAAACGGAAGCGGTGAGGCAGCCATCATGCTGAAATCCGCAAAAGATTTTCAGATTGCATGAGCCGGTGTTGCGCGCCAAGCTGCAAGGCCAATTCGGCGACCCGGCGGCTGGCGCCGGGTTCGCCCAGCTTCGTGCGCACTTCGGCCAGCGCATGTTTAACGGCGGCGCGATGCGATTGATCCAGCAGAAATTTCTCTAAAACCGGCGCGACGCGTTCCGGCGTAAAATCGTTTTGAATAAACTCCGGCGCGATTTTTTTTCCGGCAACGACGTTGACGAGGCCGATATGCGGCAACTTCATCACGCGCTTGCCGATTTCATAAGACAAGCGCGAGAGGCGATAAACCACGACGAGCGGCGTGGCAAAACACGCAGTTTCCAATGTAGCGGTGCCGGAACAAACCAGACAGGCGCGGCTGTCGCGCATCACTTCATAAGTCGCGTTGGCGATGAGCCGAACGTTTTCATCCTTGACCCACGTGCGATAAAAAGCTTCGGGTAAATTTGGCGCCATCGCCACGGCGATTTGCAAATCCGGAATTGTGTGACGCAAGAGGTTAGCTGTGGCCAGCATGTCCGGCAACAATCGCGAAATTTCCCCGCGGCGGCTGCCCGGCAATAATCCGAGCAACGGTTGCGCCGCATCGAGTTGCTGCTGTGAAAAAAAAGATTCCGGGGTGAGTTTGGGGCGCAAACCTTCCAACAACGGATGCCCGACAAACTCGGTGGGAATACCGGCGGTTTGAAACAGCGCGGTTTCAAAGGGAAAAACCACCGCCATTTGATCAACCACTTTGGCCATTTTCGGAATACGCTCCGCGTGCCAGGCCCACACCTGCGGCGCAATGTAGTACAAAACTTTCGGCGGTGCCGCACGCCAGCGCAAGCGCTCGGCAAAACGCAAGTTGAAACCGGGATAGTCGATCAGGATAACAACGGCGGGTTGGCGTTGCGCCACGGCGTTTTCGAGCGTCTGCATCATGCGGCGAAAAAACCGCAAATGGCGCAGCACTTCGGTGAAGCCGACCACGGCGGTGTCACGCACATGAAAGAGCAACTCCATGCCGGCGGCGGCCATGCCATCGCCGCCAACGCCAAAGATCTTCGCTTGCGGGGCGCTGCGTTTCAACTCGCGCACGACGCTGGCGCCGTGCAAATCGCCGCTGGCTTCGCCGGCGATAATCAAGATGCTCAATTTTTGCAACATGCCATCCGCATTTTATTTGGATAAATTTTCGATTGGTGTCTTTTGTTGCGGTTCCCTTTTCGTTGCAGCCCGCTTTAAAAATTCGCGGCGAATTTCCAGCGCAAAAAAATGGCGAGGGAAATGAGCAACGTGCTCAACAGCGTGTCCTTTTCGATGCGGAGCGCGCGGGCCAGCGGCATGCCTGGCGTTGATGGCGGGCGAAAAGGCGTGAGCCGCGGCAGGAAGCGCGGCACTTGCGTGAGATAGTCCGCATAAATTTTGCCAAACCGTTGATGCAGATGCTCCTCTTCGAGCGAGACGATCATCTGATATTGCAGGGCGAACAGCGCGAGATAAATCAACAACAGCCACGGCATCCACGCCCACGCCATGAGGCAGAAGCCGAGCGCGATTAAAAAATTACCGACATAAAGCGGATTACGCACATAAGCAAACGGCCCGTGGGTAATCAACTCGGCGCCAGCGCCGACTGTGCCGGTGGTGCGCGTCGCCCCTCCGGCGTGCCTTACGGCCCACAGTCGCAAGGCTTGCCCGAGCACAGTCACGGCAAAACCAGCGGCCAAGCTCGCGGGCAGCGGCGCAGCGAAAAGCAGAATGGCGAGCAGCAGCGGAATCGGGGTGTAGCTGCGATATTTAAAAACGCGGGCGCGAAAATCCATTTTATGAATGCAGAAAGTCTTCCAACCGGGCAATGGCTTCGGGCAAATTTTTACGCCCAAAACCAATGCGAAAATGATTGTCGTAATCTTCAAACAGCGTTCCCGGCGCGAGCAACACGCCGGTCTGGCGCACCAGGCGTTCGCAGAACGTCTCGACGTTTTCGCCGAGCAAGCGCGGAAACGCGATCGGACCGGCCGCCGGCCGTTGCCAGCTAAAACGATTTTTAAACCGCGCCAGGAAACGATCCAGCAAATCCAGGTTGCGCAAAATAATATCGAGATTGCGGAGCACAATTTTCTCGCGGTGGCGCAATGCCA
>Ga0247727_10013540_pt1 | contig 13730 bp, 9 predicted proteins | sample WisWelCaveWW1625_FD_202498 | JGI IMG/M metagenome (GOLD analysis project Ga0247727, IMG submission 202498) | Biofilm microbial communities from Wishing Well Cave, Virginia, United States - WW16-25 | ecosystem: Environmental > Aquatic > Deep subsurface > Groundwater > Cave microbial mat | place... | reverse complement strand
GTAGTACTGCGAGACGCGCAGGCCCGAGAGCGAGAGGTTGTGGACCGAGCTCAGGAGGTCGGTCGAGCGGTACAGCCCGCCGTCGGTCGAGAGGTACCAGGTCTCGCCGAAGGGTCCGGCGTTCGGCACCACGTCGATGCCCTGGATGTCGGCGTGCAGCTTGCTCTCCGGGTCGCCGTAGTAAGCGCCCCAGGTGTTGATGACCGAAAAACTCGCGCCGCCGTCGACCGTGCGGTGCGTCTCGACGCCGCCGTAGAGGAAGGTGTCGGGCGTCGTGATCGAGCCGGCGAGGACGTCCCAGTAGTCGCCGATGTCCTGGAGGTAGAGCCATGAGGCGCCGGCGTCGTCCGAGCGATGGAGCTTCTTCGCGCCGCCGCTGGCCCAGACTCCCCAGAGGCGCGGTGCGCCCGCTTCGGATCCGGCGAGCTCGGCCTGGGTGCCCGACACCGGCGAGGGGCCGACGCTGGTCCACGAGGTCCCGAGGTCCGTGCTCTTCAGGATGCCGGTGCTCCTCACCAGGTACAGGTCCGTGCGTCCGTCGCGGGTCATCCAGGCGTCGCCGGCGAAGGCACCCAGGTCGTGGACCTCCTGGAAGCTCGCCAGCGCGTCGGTCGAGCGGTAGAGCTTGTAGAAGGAGTTGCGCCGGCGCAGCAGGAAGACGACGCCGCTGCCGTCGCTCGCGGTGAGCACGCGTCGCACGCCGTGGACGATTCCGAGCCCGCTCGGGACCGTCCACGTCAGACCGTGGTCGCGCGTGACGTGCACCAGCCCGCCCTCGGTCGCGACCAGCACCACGTCGGGATCGTTGCTGCCGGCTCCCGCGATGACCGCCAGGTGGTGCGCGCCGCCGTACAGGTTGTCGCCGAAGGGCGTCCAGTCCGTGCCGTCGAGGCCGCCCTGCCACACGCCGCCCAGGCTCGTGCCCACGACCAGCGATTGCCCGTCGGACGACAGGACCGCGGTGTGCACGCGCCCGGCCTGGTTCTGGCTCCCGCGCTCGACCCAGCGGTTCGGCTCGGCGAGCGCGGCCGTGGTGAGCCGGTTGCGCTTCGCGATCTGCGCCTCGCCGTTCGTGCGCTCGATGGCGCGCCAGTCGACGTCCGGGGCGGCCTGGTGGCGGTGCTCGAACCAGGCCTTGCGCAGCGGCGTCTGGCGCTCCTCCGCGTCATGGTCGAGGAAGTCCTCGGTCGGCTGCGGGAAGACGCGCCGGGCGGAGTTCGACGGCGAGCAGGCCGCCAGGGCGAGCGTCAGGAGCGCGAGGAGGGAGCGTGATCGGGGCATCAGAGGAGCGGGGCCGAGCAGAAGACCGTCCGGGCCCAGAGAATCACTCCCAGCCTGAGAACCGTCAAGGAGAGTCCGCTCTGCCTGCACCGGAGTGCTAGCCTGCTCGGGTCCAGGAGGTGATCCAATGGACCGTTGCTCTGGCATCTTGAACCTTCGAGGCACGCTCGTCCTGGCTGCGTTGCTCGGAGAAGCGCTCCTGTGCGGCCGCGTCTGGGCTCAGTCCGTCAAGCTCAGCGGTGCCCTGGCCACGGAGCTCCGGAGCGGGGACGTGACGCAACACCGGTTCACTCCGGATGGGGCACACCTCGTCTACAGCGCGGATCGCGCGAGCAACGGGGTCTTCGAGATCTTCAGCGTGCCCACCGATGGCAGCGCGCCATCGCAGCGGCTGAACGGTCCGCTGCCTCCGGGGGAGAACGCGAGCATGCTCGGGCTCGGGGCTGGAGAGCGCGTCGTCTACCTCGCGGACCAGACCACCCCGGGGGTCGGCGAGCTCTACAGCGTGCCGGCCGACGGCAGCGCGAGCCCGCTCCGGCTCTCGCCCGCGCTGGTCAGCGTCGTCACGGCGGCTTTCCCCGCGGGAGGCGACTTCGTCCTCTACCGCGACAGCCAGTCGCTCACCACCTACTACCGCGTCCCGATCGACGGCAGCTCCGCGCCCACTCCTGTCTTCGTCGCGCCCACCTTCGTCGTCGGCGCGATCCTCTTCAGCCCGGACCGAGCCACCGTCCTCTTCCGGACGTTTGGTGCCCTGGACCACTTCCGGCTCTACAGCGTCCCGTCCGACGGCAGCGGGTCGCCGGTCCTGCTGCACGATGTGCCGGGGCTCTTCAACGACATCCAGTTCGCCTCGGATGGCGTGCACGTCCTCTACGACGAGACCGACGCAGAGGGGCAGTTCTATCACAAGCTCTTCAGCGTGCGGTTCGACGGCATCGGGGCACCCGTCCAGCTCAACGTGAGCCAGACTGCTTACGTAGGGGGCTTCGCGCTCGACCCGAACTCCGCCATCGATCGTGTGGCCTACCTGGAAGCGGGGGTGGTCTACTCGATCGCGTACGACGGCACCCAGCGTGTGGCGCTGAACCCTTCCGGCTGGCTCACGGACTACGACACGTTCACGCCGCCCGACATCGCGGTTCGCGGACCGGACGTCGTGTTCGAGGCCCATTCCGCGGCGGGTCGCTCGGTCCTGCGCGCGCCGCTCGATGGCAGCCAGGCGGGGGTTCCGCTCTTCGCTCCGAGTTCCATCACCTCCGTCTCTCGACCCGAGATCCTGGCTTCGGGAATGGTCGTCTACTTGGCGGGCAGCAGCTCCGGGTCGGGGCTCTATGCGGTCCCCTTGGCGGGCGGAACTCCGGTGTTGCTCAACCAACCGCTCGTCCCGAACCGGGGAGCACGGAGCTTCCTGGTCCACCCGAACGAGCAGCAGGTCGCGTTCCTCTCGGATGCCGCCACGGCGGGGAAGGACGAGCTCTACCTCGCGCCCCTCGACGGCAGCCTGGCGCCGCTCAAGCTGAATGCGCCGCTGATCCCCTCGGGCGCGGACGTGTTCTCCTTCTTGTTCACGGCGGACGGCCTGTCCGTCGCCTACGTCGCCGATCCGCTGATCGACAGCCTCGAAGGCGTCTTCCGCGCGCCCCTGGACGGCCTCGGGCCCGTGGTCCAGTACAACGAGCCGGAGCTGGGAAGCGCCATCGCGGGCGACGTGCTCGAGTTCCGACCGACCCGGGACGGCAAGAGAGTCGTCTATCGCGCGGACGGGGAGTCGGACGAGACGTTCGAGCTCTTAGCCGTCGGCACGTTCGGACGCGAGAACCCGGTCTCCTTGACCACCTTCCTCTCCGGTCCTCCGGGCGTCCGGCCGGGCTTCGCTCTCTCCCCGTCGGGAGAGCGCGTCGTGTTCCAGAGCCTGGGGCAAGCGCTGTACTCCCTGCACAGCGCACCGACCACGCCCGGCCCGGCCCCGCTCGAGCTGGATTCCTCGGGCTTCGAGCTCCCGCTCCCGCTCGTGATCGCCCCGGACGAAACGCGCGTCGTCTACCGCAAGGGCACGACCGCGGCCACGGACTACGCCCTGCGGAGCATACCGATCGATGGCTCGTCGCCGCCGATCACGTTGCATCCCCCGCTCGGCACGGGGCGGGCCGTGATCGACTTCCAAGTCAGCCCGGACAGTGGGTTCGTGGTCTACCGCGCAGACGCGGCCCTGGACAACGTGTTCGAGCTCTTCAGCGTGCCGCTCGACGGCAGCGCGCCGCCCGTCCGGCTCCACGCGCCGCTACCCGCCGGACGGACCCTGTGGGCCTACCGGATCAGTCCGGTTGGGAAGGACGTCGTCTTCATCCTCGATCGCACGGTCGCGGGGCGCCTCGAGCTCTACTCCGTGCCCATCGACGGCCGCCTCTCGCCCGGCAGGCTCAACCAGGCGCTGCTCACCGACCGCGACGTGTTCGACTTCGCGATCTCTCCCGACGGACGAGCGGTCGCCTATCGCGCCAACGCGCTCGGGCTCAGCCAGTTCGACCTCTTCCTCGTTCCCATCGGGAGTTCGAGACCGCGGCTGCGCGGCGCGAACGGGGAGACGCGCAGCGGCGCGGTGATCCGTCTGAGCCAGCTCCCTGGCGCCCGCCGGGTCGAGACGGATTACCGTTTCAGCGCAGACGGCACCGAGCTGCTGTTCCGGGTCAACAATCCCAACCTGACCGCCCGGTACGACGTCTATCGCGTGCCGGCCGACGGCAGCTCGGTCCCCGTGCAGCTCTCGGCACCGCTGACCTCCAATCGGACCGTCACCACCTTCGCGCTCAGCCCCGACGAGAGTCGCGTCGTGTACGTCGCCGACGCGGTCACGAACGACGTGTTCGAGCTCTTCAGCGTGCCGCTCGCGGGCGGTCCCGTCCTTCGGCTCGACCCGCTGCCTGCCTTCGCCGACGTGAGCTCGTTCCGCATCGACGCGCACTCCGAGCGCGTCGTCACCCACGTCGACCGCAACGCGGACGGCGTCCTCGAGCTCTTCGGCGTGCCCATCGACGGCAGCGCGCCGGTGGAGCGCCTGAACGGCCCGCTGCCGGCCAACGCCGACGTGGAGTCCGACTACGTCCTCCTGCCCCTCGGCCGCACGCTGTATCGCGCGGACCAGGAGACGAACGACATCCTCGAGCTCTTCGTGTCCCTGGGGCACAAGATCTTCCCGAAGTAGCCGCGAGGGCGCTCGACTCCGGCGCGCACGCTTCCCACAATCCCGCGCCCGGGCCACGCGCGGCCCGGGCTCTCCTCGGCGTGCCTCACACCGCGTGCAGTCCGGCGGAGCGCGAAGGAGCGCGAACACGATTGGAGTCTCCATGATCCGCACTCGTTCCGGTGTCTTCCCTGTGGCCCTGTTCCTGCTCCTCGCCGGAGCGGCGAGCTCCGCGAGCAAGAGTTCGCACATCGCTTCGCCCCGGCCCGGGTCCTGCGAGCACGCCGTCGTCTCCTCCCACTCGGGCAAGAGGCACGCCAGGCCGGCCATGCGACTCCATCGCGGTCCGGAACCTTCCTTGTTCGGCGTCGGCGAGTGTCCGACGGACATCGAGCTCGAGCTCTGGCCGCCGAACCACAAGTACGTGGAGATCGACCTCGAGCAGGTCCTCGGACCGGACACGACCGCGATCGAGATCCTCTCGATCACCCAGGACGAGCCGGTCGACGAGCGCGGCGACGGCCACACGCAGTGCGACGGCGACGGCGTGGGCACGAGCGTCGCGCGCATCCGCGCCGAGCGCAGCGGCCGCGGCAACGGCCGCGTCTACGAGATCGAGTACTCGGCCTTCAACGGCGGTTGTTCCGGCTTCATCCACGTCGTCGTGCCCCACGACCAGAGCGGCCGTCCGGCCGAGGACGACGGGCAACTCCACGACTCGACCGAGGGCTGCAAGTAGGTCCACCTGGGACCGCCGGGCTCCAGCCCGGCTCCGTGACTAACCCTTCTGCGCCTTCTGGATCTCGCGCACCAGCGGCTCGATCTCGCGCGCGAGCTGCTGGCGTGCGGCCAGGATCTGCTCAGTGGTGTGGCGCAGGCGCGCCGGTCCGTCGATCAGCTTCTGCACCAGGTCGGCGCGGCGTTTCTGGGTCCTGCGCTCCAGGTCGGCCTGGACCTTCGGGTCGACGCCGCGCGAGGGGTCGAAGACGAAGCGCGCCTCGTGCTTGGCGCGCCAGGCGAGCAGCGCCGCTCGGGCGGACTCCGAGAGCGTCTTCACGCGCGAGAGCGAGGCGGGCGAGACCTCGTCCGCGGTCTCGATGCCGAAGGACTCCAGCACGGCCTTGGCGGTGCGATTGAGCGGCGGGAGCTGGGCGTCGGCGATGCGCAGCTTCACCAGGAAGGCGTCGAGCTGGTGCTGGCGGCGCTTGGACTCGAGCTCGGCCAGGCCGCGCGCGTGCTCCTCGTCCAGGCCCTCGAGCTCGGTGCGCGCGCGCTTGAGCTCGGCGAAGCGCTGCGCGAACATGCGCTCTGTGGCCTGCTCGTTCCAGCGCCGCGCGAAGCCGCGCGCCTTGGCAGCCAGGGCGGAGCCGCCCGGCGGCCGCGTGCGCCCGGCGTTGGCCGCGGGCAGGAGCAAGAGCAGCGCCAGCGACAAGCCACCCGTCGGCCAGGCGAGCGCCAGCGAGCTCAAGACCATGGCCACGCGGATGGCGACGCGCAGCGAGCGCTTGCGCGCGTCCGCCATGCACAGCTTCTCGAAGGTCGCGAGCGGCGACGGCAGCTCGACCGGCGAGCCGGGCGGCTGGATGGCGGCGATCTCCTTCCACACGTTGGGCAGGTGGACCGCCACCGGATTCGGGCGTCCCGAGGACGACGACAGCGGCAGGTGGAACAGCGCGAGGTCCGTCTGGCGGTCGATGGAGCAGAACGGACAGGAGTGGCCCTTGAGGTAGGCGTGGCAGGGATTCGTGCGGCAGCGCTGGATGAGGCGTTCGAGCTCTTCCAGGGCCACGGCCCACTGCAGCGAGCTCGGGCGCTCGCCTTTCGGGCTGGTGGGCGAGAAGGCCTGCTCGAACAGGCGCGAGACGTCGCGCGTGACCGAGGTGAGGTCGAGCGTGCACGGCGGCGGCTGCATGCCGCGCTCGCGCGCCTTGGCGCCGTAGACGAAGCGGAACTCGCGGATGGCGCGCTCGAGCGGCATGTCCCCAGACTTGCCGTAGGAGCCCGAGAACGGATGGCGCGCCATGAACAGGAGCTGGAAGATCAGCACCGCCAGGCCGAAGCCGTCGTGGTTGACGGTGCGCTTGAGCCCGCGGAAGGTGGCGACGCCCTGGAACTCCGGGGGCTGGTGGGTCAGCACGCCGACGTCGCAGTGGTACAGGTGCCCGCCGTGCTGGATCTGGAAGCCGTCGGTGTCGATCAGTTTCACCAGGGCGCGATCGGACACGAGCGCCACGCGGTCGTTCACGTCGCCGATGACGTGCCCGTGGGCATGCACGACCGCGAAGGCGCGTGCCACGTTGGCCGCGGTGCGGATCAGGAACGGCCAGCCCGCCAGCGGGAACTCCGCCAGACGACTGCGCGGGCCGTAGAGCAGGTGGATGTCCTTGTGATCGTCGATGCGCGGCATGACCGCGCCGATCGGCGGGCCGCCGGGCTCTTCGCGCAGGAGCTCGACCGGCCAGGCGGCGACCGCGAGCAGCTTCTTGGTGCTGGCCTCGACCAGCGCGGCGAGCTTGGCGGCCTTCTCCCGGCTGGGCGGATCGTGGTAGACCTTGGCCACGAAGGCCGGGCGCCCGATGATCTCGTGGATGCGCCCCTCGCCGCCCTCGGCCAGCACGCGGCCGAGCTCGACGTGCATGCCCGAGCGTTTCTTCTTGGGATTGCGCTTCTTGAGCTTCACTCGCGCAGCTCCTGCGGCAGGGTCACGGCGACCACTGCGGCCGGGGCGGTCGGGACCACGGGCAGCGCGGGGCGCGGGTCCGGCACGCGGCGGCTGGCCAGGATCAGCGACTTGTCGTCGTCCGTGCGCGTCTCGATCGTGGGCGACGCGAGGAAGCGCTGCAGCGAATGGCACAGGCTCTCCGAGCGCCCGGGCTCGGCCCAGCGCATGGCCACGAACATGGGCTCGAAGAAGCGCTGGTGCGCCACGCGGCGGCGCACGTCGAGCACGAGCCCCTGCAAGCCGTCCGAGAAGAGCGCCAGTTCCTCGACGCGCTGCTCGCGCGCCTCGAACTGCAGCGCGCGGAAGGCGCGCGGGTCGTGGGCGAAGTTGGTCTGGTTGACGTACTCGCCCTGCTGGGGCCAGAAGACCCACTCGAAGCCGCGCGGCGCGCCCGCGTCCTCGGCGACCGAGACCACGATCGCGCCGTCGCCGACCTGCGCGAAGGCGGCGCGGTGCTCGTCCACCGCCGCCCACAGCAGCGTGCAGGCGAAATCGCGCACCGGCCGGCCGGCGCGGCGCGCGACGCGCGCCAGCGCGTGCTGGAAGCGCTCCAGGGACCCGTGCGTGAACTCCTCGTCCAGCGCGCCCACGCCCCCGCCGCTGGCGAGGGCCGCGCGCGCCTCGTCGAGGATCACCTCACAGGCGAAGCGCGCGCCGATCTGGCTCAGCGGGGCCGAGCCCGCGCCGTCCGAGACGATCCCGAAGAGTGTGGACGCGCCGGCCAGGTAGAGAACTTCGCAGGCCGACGCGTCCTGACAGGGTGTTTCGCTCGCGATGTGCGAGCGGCCGATGACGGACGCATGGGCATACCGCCACGGCCGCTCGCTGGACGAGTGGAACACCACGCTCCTCCGGCGGGTATCAGACCGAGGTCCAACCCGAGGGGGAGGGCAGCGCGACTTCGCTACCGAGTTGCGACTGGGAAACCTTCTGCAGCGAGCGCGACAGCCAGGTGAACAGGTCGCGGAAGCGCAGACCGTCGAGATGCAGCGGCTTGCGCGAGCTGAGCTTGGACAGGACGTCCATGTTGGCGTTCTGCACGCCCACCGGGAAGAACGCGAAGCGCCCTTCCTTCTCGCCCTGCTGGATTTTCTTGGCCGACTTGTCCCACGGGTCCGTGGGCGCGCCGTCCGTGATCAGGAAGATCCACGGGCGGTAGTAGTTGATGCCGTTCTGGCGGTAGGTCTCCTTGCGCTCCTCGATGATCGTGAGCGCGTGCTCGATGGCACCGCCGAGCGGCGTCTCGCCCTCGGCGATGAGCTCGGGCGCATTGAAGGCCTCCGGCGTGCAGAACTCGGACTCGGTGCGCACGGGCCCGAAGGCCACGATCGACACCTCGACGCGCTTGGCGGCCAGCTCGTCCTCGAGCAGCTCGTCGTGGAACAGCTTCAAGCCCGCGTTGAGCTCCGCGATCGGCTTGCCGGACATGGACTTGGAGGTGTCGAGCAGCAGCACGACCGGGCAGCGCGGTTCGGGGTTGTCGACGAACTCGGCACCCTCGAACGCCTGCTCCTCTTCTGCGATCGGGACTTGCTCCTCGAACACCGGATACTCTTCGCCTGACATGGATGGATCCTTTCCCTTCCTTGTTTCTTCGGGACGAGCCCTTCGATTCCAACGGGACGAGCCCTCTTGGATCGGGCTCCAGAGACCCTGGCCGCTGCGCGACCAGCGCGTCCCCACGGCCTGCGCTTTCGGCTCCGCCTTCGGGCGGCCTTGAATCGTTTGCTCCGCGTAGCCTGTAAGGATCCTGTCCGCGAAAAAATCGCCGGTGCCCTCGGCGGCTCGCCACCAGACGCGACCCGGACTGGAGAGCCGGTATCGGCCGGATACCCTGCTCGACTCAGCCGGGCACGGGGAGCCGCCACCCGAACGGGTCCGGCTCCTGCCCGAACTTGATGCGCTGCAGCCGCTCGCCGAGCTGGCGCGCCACGGGGCCGCTGGTCGCGCGCGCGAAGAGCACGCGTCCCTCGTGCACGATCTCGCGGATGTGCGCCGTGCCGGCCGCGGTTCCGGCGGTGAAGGCCTCGCTCACCTCGCGCCAGTCCTCGGGGTCGGTCGAGATCGGCCGCTCCTCGGCCGGGATGCCGGACGCGCGCGCCAGGGCGAGCAGGCTATCGCGCGTGATGCCGGGCAGGATCGTGTCCGAGAGCGGCGGGGTCGAGAGCTTGCCCGCGCGCACGAGCATCAGGTTCATGCCGCCGGCCTCCTCGAGCCAGCGACGCTCGCAGGCGTCGAGCCACAACACCTCGTCGAAGCCCTGCGCGCGCGCCTCGCGCTGCGCCAGCAGAGCGCCCGCGTAGTTGCCGGCACACTTCGCGCTGCCCGTGCCGCCCGGTGCAGAGCGAACGTAGCGCGTCTCGGTCCGCAGACGTACGCCACCCGAGCCCTTGAACAGCACCGGGACGGGCACGAGCGTCACGATCAGCGTGATCGAGCTCGGCGTGTTGTATCCGAGCACTGCGTCGTCGGCGAACATCAGGGGACGCACGTAGAGCGCCTCGGGCGGAGCGGGCACGTGCGCGGCGTCCCGGCGCACGAGCTCGACGATGTTCGCTCCGAGCTCGTCCGCATCCACGGCGCGCAAGCACAGGCGCTGGGCCGAGCGATTCAGGCGCCGCAGGTGGTCGTGCAGCCGGAAGAAGGCGAGCGTGCCGTCAGGCTGGCGATGAACCTTGAAGCCCTCGAAGATGCTGGCGCCGTAGTGCAGCGCGTGCGTCAGCGGAGCGAGCGCGAGCGGAGCGATGTCGGCGATCTTCGCCGCGCCCCAGCTCCCTCCCGAGTAGTGCTGCGACAGGACGTGCGGCGTGGTGCGCGTGCCGAACCCCATGATGTGGGCTGGCGGCGCGGTCTTCATCCTAGCAGGCCGTTGAGAAGGTCCCGTCGCGAGGCAAAGCGCGCTTCGACGAGGCTAGGAACGCGACAGAGAGGCGGCGCAGGCGGCCTTCCTGGCCGCCGAGCACGGCTCGACGAGCGTGACGACGCATCGTCGAGGCGCGCGAAGCCGCAGCAGGGACCTTTTCAACGGACTGCTGGAGCCCGTGCTCGAATCCCGCGCCGCCTGCGAGCTCCGCAGGACGCGTCGTGGCCGCGTTGCGGCGCCTCCGAGTATTCCTCCGCCAATACGCGTCGGCGCCGCGCCTTGCCACGACGCGTCCTACGGGCTCTCGGCTGGCGGGGAATTCGCTCACAGGCTCTTGCCCCACGGTAAACCGACCCCGCGCGAGCTGTCTAGTCCGGATCATCCATGAAGCCAGGCGCTCGATCCTCCGGCCTGTTGCAAGCCCTGCTCTCGATCGCTCTGCTCCCCGTCGATGTCCCCTCCTCGCCTGCGCCTCCCGGGCGTCTCCTGGAAGCATCCGCTGGTCGACCTCGCGGCCCGCGCGCTCGATCCGGTCGATTCCCTCGTGCGCGCGGTGCGTGGAGCTCGGCACTTGCCGCCCTATTCCGCGCGCATCCGCTCGAACGGGCTGCGCCGCCAGTTCGGCGGCGGGCGTTTCTTGCGCGAGGGGCGGGCGATCCGCTCGCTCTTGATCGACCTCGCGAGCCTCACGCCCGCGAACGACGTGCTCGAGATCGGCTGCGGCTGCGGGCGCACGGCGCACGCGCTCGCCGCCTGGCTCGAGCCCGGACGCTACATCGGCGTCGACGTCGAGCCGGTGGCGCTCTCCGCGTGCCAGCGCTCGGCGGCCCTCGGCGCGCGGGGCTTTCGCTTCGCGCACATGGACGTCGCCAACCGCGAGTACAACCCCTCGGGCCAGACCCCGGCCGCGAGCTACCGCTTCCCCTACCCGGATGCGAGCTTCGACGTCGTCTGCTTGATCTCCGTCTTCACGCACATGCTGCCGGCCGACGTGACGCGCTACGCCGAGGAGATCTGCCGCCTGCTGCGCCCGGGCGGGCGCTGCCTCCTGAGCACGTTCCTGCTCGACCACGGGCGCAACGGGAAGACGCTCTCGTTCCCTCATGCGCTCGGCCCCGCGCGCCACGAGCGCGCCGACCTGCCCGAGATCGCCGTGGCCTACCCGAGTGCGTTTCTCGTCGACGCCTTCCGCCGGCACGGGGCCGAGCCGTGCGGCGCGCCGCGCATCGGCACATGGCGCGCGGGTCCGCCGGCGCCGGACATCGTCTTCGGCCAGGACGTGCTGGTCTTCGAGCGCCGGGGGTGAACGCGCCGCCGACGAGAACGCTCCGCGGGGTGCGAGCCGCAGGCTGGTAGACTCCGCCGCCCGCAGCGGAGAAGCAGCGCATGAGCCTCGGCCTCGTCCTCACCAGCCTTACCAGCCTTACCAGCCTCACCTGTCCGCCCGACGATCCGCTGCGCGACGAGCTCGAACGGCTCGCCTGGGAACAGGGCGAGAAGCAGCACGTGCCCGGCGTCGGCCTGGCCCTGGTGCGCGAGGGGCGCCTCGTCTGGGCGCTCGGCTGCGGCTGGGCCGACGTGGCCGCGGAGCGCGAGGTCACCGCGGACACGGTCTTCAACATCGGTTCGATCTCGAAGACGGTCGCGGCCTGGGGCCTGATGAAGCTGGTCGAGCAAGGCAAGCTCGCGCTGGACGCGCCGGTCGTGACCAAGCGCTGGCAGCTCCCCGCCTCCGAGTTCGACCCCGCGGGCGTGACGCTGCGCCGGCTGCTCTCGCACACCGCCGGGCTCTCGCTGCACGGCTACCCCGGCTTCTGGCCGCCGAAGGATCTGCCCACGCTCGAGGCCTCGCTCGCGGGCGACACGAACGGCGCGGGCGACGTGCGCCTCGAGGCCGCACCGGGCACGCGCTGGAAGTACTCGGGCGGAGGATTCACGCACGCGCAGCTCTTGCTCGAGGAGACGAGCGGGACGAGCTTCGCCGAGTCCATGCGCCGAACGTGCTCGAGCCGCTCGGCATGCGGCACTCGGCCTACGGCTGGCCGGCGGAGATCCTGGCGGCCTCGGCCACGCCCTACGACGAGCGCGGAGAGGCGCTGCCGCGCGGCGGCCCGCTCTTCTCGGAGCTCGCCGCCGCCGGGTTGCAGACGACACCCGCGGATCTCGGGCGCTTCGCCGAGGCCTCGCTGGTGCGTGTGAAGCCGCTGGTCCTGGCGGCGGAGACGCTCGCGCTCATGCAGACGCCCGCCCCGGCCTCGCCCGAGTACGGCCTGGGCTACGAGGTCCGACGCGAGCGCGGCGTGCTCCTGGTCGGGCACGGCGGGGCCAACGACGGCTGGATGGCGCGCCTGTCGCTCGCGCCCGAGAGCGGCGACGGGATCGTGATCCTGACCAACGGCTCGAACGGACAGGCGGTGATCCGCGTGCTGGAACGCGTCTGGCTCGAACACGTCGCGGCCCGGAGCGCGAGCGCGGCGTCGCGCTGAGGCGTCTCTACGCCGCGCCCACCGACGGCCGCGGGGTCGCGCTCACGGCCCGGCGCGCTGGTCGTGCGGCACGACCACGCAGCAGCTCGAGATCGCGGCGTTGCCGTGGGAGTCGAAGGCCTCGACGTCGAGCGTGTACTTGCGACCGACGCCGGAGCCGGCGCGCTCGGCCCGCAGGAAGATCGTCCCGGTCCAGAGCCCGGTCCCCGGGTCGTAGCAGAACGAACCCGTCACGTCGACCGGCGCCGTGTAGCCATCGAAGCCGCCCACGTCGCCGCTCGTGTTGCCGTCGCCGTTGCCCAGTGCGTCGTCGGGCTCGCTGCTCGAGACCACGACCGAGATCGGCAGGATCTCGTCGGGATCGGCGCACTCGTCGGTGGCCGCGATCACCAGCGTCACGGAGACCATCGAGTGCTTCGGAGGCCAGAGCGAGGCCCGGTCGGTGGTGCACAGGAGCTCGGGCGGAAGCGTGTCTTCCACCGAGATCAGCACGTCGCACACGTCGATGCCGCCGCGCCCGTCGGCCACGGTCAGCGTCGCCATCGTGACCCCGATCGGGAACAATCCGGTCGCGGTGCCCGCGGAGGGATCGTCGAGCACGACGTCTTGGTCCGAGACGAACCACTGGAACACGAGGCTCGTCGCGGGATCATCGAGATCGGTCGCAGACCCATCGAGCGTGACCAGCGCCCCGAGGTGACTCGTGCACTCGAGCGTCTGGTCCGAGGCCGTGCACTCGGGACGCAGGTTCACGTCGGCCACGGTGACCTCGCAGGTCGAGCTCGCCCCCGAGGGGTCGGTGAAGGTCACGGACAGCGTGTAGGGCGCTCCCGCCTTGTCGGCCGCGCTCGGCGTCCAGGTCAGCGTGCTCATGAGCGGCGCGTTGCCGGACAGCGGTAGGATCGCGGCGCCGGCCGGAAAACCGCTGGTCGAGACCTGCAGGAGATCGCCGTCGGGGTCGGTGCCCTCGAAGGGCACGATCAGGGTCTCGCCCTCGGTCACGACGAAGGCTCCGGGCGCGACCTCCAGGAAATCCATCTGCGGGATGGAAAGGTCGGCCGTGCAGCTCGGTGGGTTGTTGGCCGGCGCGCCCGGAACGAGCTCGACGCAGTCGATCAGGAGCGCCGAGTCGACCGCGGTCGTACCGCGGTCGGCCACGCCGAAACCCACCTTGACCGTGGCGGCGCTGGCGAA
>Ga0247727_10013539_pt1 | contig 13730 bp, 10 predicted proteins | sample WisWelCaveWW1625_FD_202498 | JGI IMG/M metagenome (GOLD analysis project Ga0247727, IMG submission 202498) | Biofilm microbial communities from Wishing Well Cave, Virginia, United States - WW16-25 | ecosystem: Environmental > Aquatic > Deep subsurface > Groundwater > Cave microbial mat | place... | reverse complement strand
GCATTGTCATCAATCAAGTGGCTTTTTTGGGGGAAGTTCAATCCGGATGAAACAATAATGCGATACGGATTTTTTCCTTGGGTAAGCCGATTTGTTAATTTCGGATTGTCTTTCTTAAACGTGCCCGACCCGACTAATACCGCATCCGCTTCAGCCCGCAGACGGTGGACGTATTTTCTGGAGTCTGGGCTGCTAATCCACTTCGAATCACCGCCGCTGGTGGCCATTCTTCCGTCCAGCGACTGGGCGATTTTCAAAGTAACAAAGGGGCGTCCGTTGGCCGTAATACCAAAATAAATTTCATTCAAGCGGGCGGCTTCCCGCGACATCAAACCATTGGTGACTTCAATGCCGGCCTGTCTAAGAGCTTTTGCACCTTTACCATTAACTTGCGGATTCGGATCAGTGACAGCATATACAACTTTCTTTACTCCGGCTTTTACGATAATATCCGTACATGGTCCGGTCCTGCCGATATGACAGCAGGGCTCCAGATTGACATACAAAGCGGCGCCCCGGGCTTTTTTACCGGCTTTTTTGATTGCTTCTGCTTCGGCGTGAAGCTGGCCCGGTCCTTTATGGTAGCCTTCTGCGATGACCTTACCATTTTTGACCAGAACTGCTCCAACCATTGGATTAGGCAGAGTTTTGCCGCAGCCCTTTTCGGCCAGACTCAAAGCCCGGCTCATCAATTCCTTTTGAGAAAGTCCAGTCACAAAAAAACCCCAAAGTTACACTTCGGGGTAGAACTTACCACTGGAGACCTGTTCCAATTATCTTCTCCCATCCGGACTGTGGCCGTCGGCACCTGAATCGCACAGGTTCTGTCCCCATTTATGAGGACTCGCGGGCTTTACCGCCGGTTGAGGAATTCCACCTCACCCCGAAGATTACTGTATTATAAAATGACTTTCGGCCAACTACAACAAGTTTTTTGGGTTATTGTTCAAAATTCTTGGGTGGCTCAAGGCAGACTAACTGCGAACCAAGTCCAGGACTTGATTAAGCCGAAAGGGCTTGGAAATAATGGCTTTAACGCCTTTTAATTTTCCTGCCCCTTTTTTGAGGCTGTTTCCCCAGCCGGTCAGGAGGATAATTTCAATGTATTTATAATTGTTGTGAACGTGTTCGGCCAAATCATAGCCGGACATGCCCGGCAAGCCTAAGTCGGTAATCAGAATGTTGAAGCTCCCCTTCTCCAGCATTTCCATGGCCACATAGGCATCGCTGCAATTCTCGGCGCGATAGCCTTCCAAAAGCAGCATATCGTTCAAGACGTTTCTCACTTCAACTTCATCATCAACCACCAGTATTCTCTTTTCAGTTCTCTCTTTTTCAGAGATAGTCCGGAGATTTTCAGTTTCTTCCTGTTCAGCCAGCGGAAAGTTTAACGTGAAAATCGTTCCCTTCGGTGAATTGGGCGCAAAACCGATTCTCCCGCCGTACCGCGAAACAATGCTCTGAACGATGGTCAAACCCAGTCCGGCCCCTTCGGTTTTTTTGGTGGAAAAAAAGGGCTCGCATATTTTCAGCTTTAGTTTCTCGTCAATGCCGCGGCCGCAGTCAGCAATGGACAAACCGGCTAATTCGTCTTGTACGCTTATTTTGGCTTCGATGGCGCCGTTTTTCGGGGAAGCTTCCACCGCGTTAAGAATTAGATGTGACAGGGCGGTGACTAAATCGTGCAGATCGGCTTTAACTGAACATTCAGCAGTTTTAATAATCGGGATAATCGTCAAATTCTTTTTGGCGGCCGCTTCTTTCCAGTTGGTCTCATCCGACTCAAGAGCAATCTTCAGAACTTCGCTCAAGTTCACAATGAATTCAGCTTCCGCATTGGCCTGCCCAGCATATTTCTGAATTGCTTTGATCATATCTCCGCACTTAAACATTGATTTCTCAATCCGATTCAGCGCTTCCGTCAAACTTTCATCCTTGTTTTTTAATTTCAGAAGCTGAACATGTCCCAGCGCAATGGCCATATTGTTATTGAGGTCATGAGCCACGCCCTCAATCAAATCGGCCAAAATCGCACCCTTATCGGGCACTTTCGGCGCCGTCGTTTTTTTGATTATTTGCGAATTGAATGTTTGCATAAAACGAGACGTCGTTTACTCTCCCGGCCTAATTGAATTCTTCAATCGGCTGGTGTAAATTGGTCAGGGTGTAAATAGATTGATAGTGGTCGGCGGCGCTGCCTGAAAAGAGAAATTTCGCCTCTTCCACACTTATCAATAGTACACCATCATCACTTTTTTCACATTGCTGGTAATTAAATACCCTATCGACCAGTTTTTCTAAAGTCTGTTTCCCGAGAAGCTTTTTGGGCCAGGATAGGCGCAGGCCCGGACGCCCGAAATGTTCAGTCAGGCTGGCGACAATTGTGCCGGAGCAGAGGGCTTCGTCCATTATGTACAATATCAAGGGTAAAATGTAATCGTATATATGCAGTACCGGGATTGAAAAGGAAACATTCCGGTCGGATTTCGTCTGAACGGCTATTTCCACATTTTTGTCATCTTTGACAGTTAGAAAGTACCCGTAAGTCAGAGTCGGCAGCATGTCCAGGAACTGGTCGGCCCAGACGTATTTGCCGAAGTCAATTGCTTTGATAGTACTGACCTCTTTGAGCACTTCCAGTCGGGAGGCCAATGAACCGGCCGCCCTGACAATGCGTTCGGTGGACAAAAGCAGGTCAGCCGTAGTCAGCGGTTTGGTCGATTTCTGAATTTCGTATTCCATTATTTCAGCCTGTCCCAGGATGACCGACAGGAATTCGGTCAGCTCATGAAAATACCCGCCGTTGAGTCTGCTAAGTGTTTTCAGTCGCGCCAGGGCAATTGATTCGGCAATCGCACTTGAAGGTGTCCCGATTATCTGCGGCTTGCTCAAAGAAATTTTTGCCAGCGACAGACACAAGCCCAGATACCTGGCCGCATATTCAAAAAGCCTTTGATAATGCCGGGCCTTTTCCAAATTACTGGTGAACTCGGCCGACAATAAGGCCACGCTGCCATCCTTGAGCGGTACGGGGTACAGGACATGCGAAACATCGGATTTTTTGGTTGAGTTCTGGCTGTCCCGGGGCGGATGTGAATGTCCCGGCAGAAAGGCCGGTTCCAAACTATCCATCACCTCTTGGGCCTGTTGGGGCACTTGGGCAACTTGGTTCTTTTCAATTTGAATTTGGTCCTCGGCCACTTTCACGCAGCGAACTATTGAATGATCCGTATCCAGCAGGCACATCGAGTTCAGCCGCAATTTGCCGTCGATTAACTTAAAACAATGCTTGAGCGCTTCCTCCGCTGATTGGGTTTTGCGGTCCTGGTTCAGCAAATCTCCAAACAGGCCGACCAGTTCCGCGTACCCGGTAGTGCGGTCATCGTCAATTGAGTTTAACAGGCTGGCAATAATAGTTATTCGGGAAACAGCCGCGCCTGAAATATCTCCCGGCACGGCCATCACCAGCCACTGTTCCCGGTCTCCACAATTCGGCGTTTGGCAGACGAACAGAAAACTCGGCGGAGCCTGCACAAAAACCGGTTCCTCCTGCATTAATTCTGCCGGCATGAATGCTTTGCCGCGGGAATTTATCTCTTTCCATTTGCCGACGATATCCGATGTCACTGCCAGAGGGAGTTTGTCGCTCAATTGGAGGTCACCGTAGGCCCAGCGCCGGTGATAATTATCTGCGCCTTTCCAGTATAATCCAACATAGCTTTTGTCAACCTGGTCGGTCAAAAAGTTCAGCAGGCGCTGAGCAAATTCAGCATAACTCTGCTTGCAATCAAAAAGACGGGCCACAAATTCATAGGCGATCCGGACAGAATCAGCCTTATCAATTGAAGCCGACATTCTTTTGATTTTTTCCAGCTTAACCAGATCGGTTTTAATGCCCTTGAATTCTTTCCCTTGCGGCACCGCAACAATACAGTCCAGTTTCCCTGCCCAAAAAATTGGATATAGAGTATGGTTATCCACTCGGAAGGAGTTGGCGGCGGTAGCGTGCTTTTCTCCAAAAACAGCGCCTTCTAACTGTGAAGCAAGCAGGCTTTCCAAAGTACTGTCCGGAATATAAAGCCAGGTTTCCTGGAAAGATTCAGTCCGTTCAACATTGTTCCAGGCAAAAACGTTAGGCAGTCCGACGCAGGGAAACAGCCGGGCATCGCTGGGCAGGCCAATTTCAGTCAGCCACTCATTCAGGCTACTCTCACGGCTGCCGTGTCTATATTGAACACCCTTTTCCTGCTCGATCACGCGTAAATCCCCGGTGTCTGACGATGCGGCTTTAATCCGCCAGAAATTCGCTCATTTTTTGGGCTGATTTGTCAATAATCGAAAGAAATTTATTGCGCTTCGTATCATCACCGCCGTCGCCGCTGCGTATCATTTCCAGAGACCCGATAATACTTGTTAACGATGACCTCAATTGGCGGCGCATCCCTCGCCTCTGGCCGGCGCCGGTGATTTCACCCCTGGCCGCTGATGCAAATTCCGATAAAGCGCTCTTGCCCCTTGTGCAAGCGTCCATGGCTACCGCTGTTAAAGCCGCAATTGTTTCCACGAATTGCAGGCTGGCTTCAGTCAAGGCTGAAGCTGCCATTACTTCATCATCAGCCAGACTAATTAAACCAAGGACTTTGTCAGAATATTTTATGGGCACAATAACTGCGCTCTTGACGCCCGGTGCAAACACCTGCATCGACTCAATCTCCGCCATCCCCTTTTCTCCGCTCTGACAGTTTACCTTAACCGTATCGCCGCTTTCCTGCGCAAATTTGTGCCGTGGCAAAAGTGACAGTATTAAATGCCCGTTCTCCGGCGTTTTTACTTTCGCCTGACTTTCATTGACCAGCATTTGTGAACTCATAAACTTCGCCTCGGCGTCAATAGTTGAAATCCGGATTACCGGACAGTCACAAACTTTCTTAATGGCACTTACGGCCTTTCTGAATATGTCTGCCGGAGCATTGCTGGCAGTGATCTCGGCTGCAAACAATCTCACCAACTTTTCTCGTTCCCTCATGCTTGTAGCCTGTTCCTCCAGATTCATTTCATGCAGAAGGCTCTCGAAGACTGCGCTCACTGACGTCACAATTTCCTTTTCCGCTTTACGATAAATGCCGGAATTTTTAGCCCCCACCGTTAACACACCCCCGGCTTGACCGAACCAACCCACTGGCATTGCCATAAGCGATTTAATATCGCCCATTAAAATAAATTCCGTAAAATCCGCCGGGCGCTCGACTGTAATATCAGAAATCAGCAATGTTTTATTCTCCGCCCTGACCTGATACAAATAACTTTTGTCAGAACCAATCCGGGCATCAACTTCGTTTAGTATTGTCCCCGAGGGACCAACACTTATTCGCCTCAATCTACCGCCGGCATTTATTAAACTTAGCGAGATAAAGTCTATGGGCATCTGCCGCTGCATTTCGGATTTTATTGTAAGAAATTTTTCGTTGATTGATTCTCCGGAAGCCATTTTGGCTTTCAGGGAGGCGGCAAAATCTCTGGTCAGTCCGGCCAATTTATTTCTCAAGGCCAGCCGTTGGCTGCGCAGCCTCATTTTGACGGCATTTGCGATACTCGACAAAATCTCCCGGTCAAATGATTCGGCGCCCCTTTTGTCCTTGCTCCAAATTAAATAGAGAAACTGCAAATGTTCAGATGTTCGGACAGGAAAACAGTAACAATTGCCGGAGGCCCGGGGATGAATTTCTGCAAATGAAACACCGGCCGGGGTTAAACCGGCTGAACTCAATTGCCCAAACCAGGTTCGATTGAGCACAAACCGCTCTGAAATATGCGCCAGATTCTCAAACCGGCCGACCGACGCCGACAGCCGCGCCGTATTTCTCGCCGACGAGATTGTATAAACGGTTCCCATAGATCCCTGCACACTATTGGCGATGACTTCCAGACTCATGCGCAGGAATTCGGTTACTGAAGCCGGCGCAGTCAACAGGCGTGCTAATTGCTTTAACTGACGGTCTTTATTTATGAAAACGTCCTTTTGGTCTTCTTTTGTATTCAAAATTGGGAGCCACTTTGAGATGCCCGACGTCACCAGCACCAGCCCGGTTATCAGCATTAACAGTCTAAAAAATTCGGCGGCCGCCAGGGCCGAGGCCGTTATTACTTTCTGTTCGGCTAATTGGTTCTGAATCGCAGTGTAAATGCTCAAAAAGGCCAGAACACTCAAACCGGCGGCAAGTAAACCAAATGAAGTTCCGTTTCTTTGGCTAACTTGTGCTCTGGTTCGTGACACCAGTACCAGGGCCACCAGAAAGAAAAAACTAACCGCGAGATCCAAATATGATTTGTCCATAAGTGTTTAGCTTCTTTTGGGATACCCCAACAGCGCTGCTCTTTTTATCGGCAAAAAAAGAGTATTATTTATGAACAGTCTCGGTAGTCTGAATCTACAGGGTATGGCCTGCAATCAATAGAATTTACGGTAACAAGCTTAATGTGTTTCTTTAATACATTGCAATATCTTATTGTTAGAAAAAAGAGTGGCGTATCGCTTCTTTCATCGGCACCGGACTTGCAAGTCTATCTTCTGATTCTGAATTGTCGAAATGCATTCATAGTCGGAGGGAGATTGCTATGCTGTTCAGCCGTCTGTTCAACAAGGGTATAAGTTTAGTTGTCGCTGCCTTTATATCTCAAGGTTGCTCCAACCATTTCGTCCAGGCGGTCGGCCCTGACGCAAGTTCCACTGAAGAAACTCCGGATTATTTCCCGTTGAATCCGGGCTATAGTTTAACTTATGAAATCAGTACTGCCTACGGATCTTCTGAACTGATTTCGTACACAGTCGGAAGACAGGTTTCTTTCCAGGGCGGACAAGCCACCGAATGGATAAACAGCGATAACGGCCGCAAGGATACGAGTTACTTCGTACTCAATGGCAGCTCGCTAATCTTCTATGAAGGAATACAATCCGCGCCCGAAGTAATCCTCGACCTGCCTTTAGCCGTCGGTAAAAGCTGGGACCGTCATGGCACCCCGGGATCAAAAATTACGGACACGACCATCAGAGCCGGTGATATTATCATCATTAAAGACTCTACCGGCACGAATAACGAATCGGGCCTTTCTTCTTCCTTTCTCACCGAGGGCCGGGCGATAATGACGATAGACAAAATAGAATCGATTGAATTGAATAACGGCCGATACTACAGCGGCGTTTATCGTGTTTCCAATGACGCCGGAGCCAACACCAGGAATTTCTATTGGTACGCTCCCGGAGTGGGCCTGATCAAATATGTGCTCGGTGCCGTTGAATCAGAAAACCCTTCGGGCGGGGTTGGAGCGGAATTGCTGTACTACGGTTATAACTGATAAGTCCGCAGAAACAAAAAGTTCAGCTGAACAGGCTCGGCGACAATACTCTGTGGTAATTTTTGAAATGGATTTTAACCATTTCCGACAGGGCCTTGTCGCCGTACTTTTTAACCATCTTTTTAGCGGCAATATCTACCAGTGCAGACGCCCCTTTGGGAATTTCCATTCCGGCTTTTTTTGACATCGCGTCAATGGCTCTGACGAATCCGGCCCTCGCTAAAATTGAAGCCGCCGCTACCGGCGCGTGGCGCTCGCCTTGTTCGACCTGGACCAGCTCAATCTTGATGCCTTTGTCAGCCAGCACATTTTCGACCAATTCGGATTTGCCGAATTTATCCAGAATGACTTTGTCTGCCCCGTGGACTGAAATAAGCTGCGCAATTACGCCGGCATGAGCTCCCGCCAGAAGTTTATTCAGGTTCTTAATCCGTCGGTACTGTCTGTTGTATTCTTCAGGCGAGATCAGAAGCACGAAGTGGGGCCAGGCCGAGCGAAGCTGTTCGTCAATCAATAGAATTTTGTTGTCAGAAATCAGCTTGCTGTCGCGAACGCCGTATTCCAACAGTCGTTTTTCTTCACTTTCTCTCGAGAGAACTCCCGCCACGACCAGAGGGCCGAAAAAATCCCCTTTGCCGGCTTCATCGACCCCAATTACGCGTTTATCGCCGGGCATTAACCTGTCAGGCTCGCTCCAGATAGGCGTTGGTGCGGGTGTCAACTTTGACGCGGTCACCCTCTTTGACAAAAGGCGGAACTTTGACAATCAATCCCGTTTGAAGAGTCGCCGGCTTGGTGATATTGGTGACCGTATCACCGCGTACCACCGGTTCTGTTGAAACAACTTTCAGAACCACCGATGACGGCAGATCAACTGACAGTGGCTCATTCTCCAAAAAGAACAATTGATATTCTTCATTTTCTAAAAGGTACCATCTGGCGTCACCCAAAATTGCCGCCGGAATTGAAATCTGCTCAAACGATTTCGAATCCATGAAAGACAATTCGCCGCCGCTTTCATATAAATACTGCATCGTCTTGGTCTCCACATCGGGCGTGTCGAACATGTCATTGGAGCCAAATACTTTTTCCACGATGGAGCCGGTCTTGATATGTTTCAGCTTGGTGCGAATATTGGCCCGGCCGCGGCCCATCTGAAAATGCTGAAAGTCAACTATCACATAGGGCTGGCCGTCTATTATCAGCCGCAAACCTTTGCGAAAGTCCGACGGTGAATACATTAATTCCTCCTACCAGTGGCCGAATATAAGCAAATCTGTCAATCTACCAAATAGAATTTGAGTGATATAAATTAGCGAACGGCCGCTGCCGGCTCTGAAGTAACTCTGACCGGCAGGTGAATTCTAAAAGTGGTGCCTCTGCCGACTTTTGATTCGACGGTAATGTGTCCTCCGTGCAAATCAATTATTTTGGCGGCCAGCGGCAATCCCAGGCCGGTGCCGGACGGTTTAGATGAGAAAAAGGGAGTAAAAACCTTGTCCAATTCGTCTTCAGGTATGCCGTGCCCGTTGTCGCTCACGGAAATGATAACTGCGGCAGCAGTGGTTACTATCGCGGCAGTTATCTCTCCCTTCTTATTTTCACAAGCATCAACGGCATTATCGAAAATATTATTGAGGGCTTGCTTCAGAAGTAATGCATCCACCGGATACATGATGGTTTCGTTCCGGCCGCCGTCTTGTTGTGAAAGCCGCAGTAGATAATTGCCGCTTTCAGCCGCCGGCCTATAAAATGCCACTGTCTCCTGCACTAGTCCCCGGAGATTCACTGATTCAGGTTGATACTCCAGCGGCCGCGCAAAACTTAGAAACCTTTTCACTAATGATTCGGTTTCCTTTACTTCCGAAAATAGTTCGTCAAAATAATCGCCGCTGATATTCTTTTGATTTACTTCCTTTTTCAAAAGATTGCAGTAGCCCACTATGGTGCCCATAGAATTGCGCAGCTGATGAGCCAGGCCGCCCGACATTTCGCCCAGGGCGGCCAGACGGTTCTTGCCTGCCAATTCCTGCCGCAAATTTAATATTTCATTTAAATCAGAGAGTATTATTGAAGCTCCTATCGGCTGCTCCTGCTCATTGGCTACGGTGGAGACACTGAAGCCGATTATTTTTTTCTTCCCTTTGCCGAAAGAGACCTCTGTTTCCTGGTAAGGCCGGTTTTGGCGGCTCTCCATGACCGTTTCTAATGCTTTTCCTATTTCCGATTCTTTCAGAAAAAGTTTGCTGCCCAGCCCACCGACATAATCTACCCGGTTAACCCCCAGCAGTTCCGACGCCGAATCGTTAATGGAAAGAATGCGCCCTCCAAGGTCAAAAGTCACAATTCCGGAATTGGTCGATTGCAAAAGGTAATTATTGAATTGCTGCAGTGAGTCGGCGCGCCGGGTTATTTGTTTGTTCAGTTCGATTAACTTTTGCTCCTTATCAGTCAGCTCGGCTATTGCCCTGCGATAGTCCTCGGCTACCGCCAGCGCTTCGTTTTCCGCGCCCATGACAACTCGCCCGGATTCAACGGCCTGCCGGCGCAGTTTTCGAAACGGAGTAAAGATGTACCTGGCCAATAAATAATAGGTAAACATTATCAGAATGGTGGAGACCACCGTTATAGCCAGCACCGTGTTTCCGGAGTCATCCAGATACGCCAGATCCGGTGAATTAACCGAGAGAATAAGCAGGTATTTGCCGCCGTGCGCCGGAACCGGGCAAACATAGAAGTATTCGTCGTTTTCTCCGCGGGTGAGAGCCTGATACTCCGCGCCCAGAATCTTCCTCCCGACTTCGGGTACGGGCAAGGTCGGCAGGCGCTCAACCAGCTCCAGAAACCACTTCCGCCGGGCCGCCTGCGAAGAATTCTCCGGCTGCGACGGAATTACCATCAAGCCGCTCAAACTGTATTGCCGTTTGCACTCCGCCACGATACTTTCCGAAAGATTGGGCAGGCTTTGCTCTAAAGTGCGAGTAATCGCCAAAGCTGCGGACTGAAGACTTCCGGCCGTGGCCCGTTGTTCCGTGACGCGGGCATTAAAGGTAATGTAATTGGAGATGAAATTCAGCGAGATTAGGACAAAGATAATGACCAACAGCCCCAGGTGCACCTGGGTTTCAAATTTTGAAGTTGTAGTCTTTGAAAACATAGTCCTAAATGAGTTATCGGAAAAAACCGGACGATTAAAAAGAGATTATTGGGCCGACAGGAAATTATTAACGTAGAAATCAATTATCCGCTCGCCGTAAATTATGGCAGCCGCCGCGGCAATGGCCAGAAAAGGCCCGAAAGGGACGATTCGAGTCTGGCGTAATTTTTTGGAAAAAATCATTATGGCCAGAGACGCCGCCAAGCCGATAACCGACGAACAAATAAATACAAACAGCATCTGCTGCCAGCCCAAAAATGTCCCCAGCATGGCCGTCATTTTGATATCTCCCCCTCCCATCGATTCTTTTTTAAAGATCCAGTCACCCAACAGGGCCATTAAATAAAGCGAGCCGCCTCCGACCAAAAGACCAATAAGAGAGTTTAGAATTCCAATTCCCTGCGGCAGCCACGAAACCGCCAGACCGGCCGCAATTCCGGGCAGAGTTATAGCGTCAGGAATAATCTGGAAATCAATATCGATAAAGAAAATGGCCAATAACGCTGAAGACAAAAGTGAAAACACAAAAAACTGATAACCCCATCCAAATTGCCAGTAGAAATAAAGACAGAAAAGTGCGTTGAGAAGTTCCACCGCCGGATAGCGCCAGGATATTCTGGCTTTACAGAAGCCGCACCGGCCGCCTAAAAATAAAAAACTCAAAAGGGGAATATTGTGGCGCCATTTAAGATTATTTTGACAATTGGGGCAAATCGACTGGTTCATTAAAAACGGCAATTTCCGGGGCAGGCGATATATGATTACATTCAGAAAAGAGCCAATAGAGAGTCCGAAAAGACCAACAAAAATGTAAATAATAGTCTGCATAAGACCATTATCGGCATCGGCCGGCTTAGCTCAACTCCCCCAGCCAATGAAGCACCAAGGCGCAAGCAATGGGAGCGGCGGTTTCGGCCCGCATAAGTCTTTTACCCATTGTTACCGTTTTAAATCCGGCCGCCACTGCTTTTTCAACTTCATTGTCGGAGAACCCGGATTCCGGGCCCACTAATAAATTGACGGATTTAAATTCGCTGATTGGTTCGTCTTTATTCAGTTGATTAGCAAAAACATCCGGATGGAAGATCAAATTCAGCGCTTTTTTTTCGGCAGAATTCAGGAATACCTCCAGCTTGGTAATGGGTGCTATTTGGGGACAATATGAACGCCGGCATTGTTTCATGGCGCTCAAAGCCACTCGTTCCAATCTCTTAATCCGGGCGGCCGCTTTGGCCGGATTGTCCATTTTGACTTTTGATTTTTCGGTAATGACCGGGATAAAAGCGCTCACTCCGAGCTCCGTTCCTTGCTGAACGACATTATCAAATTTGAATCCTTCAGATAATCCCGCCGCCAGCGTTAGTTTGACAAACGGCTCGCCGAAATTGCGAATGACATTCTGAACACTGATGGTTACGTCTTGGCGACCTCTTGTACCATTCAAAGAGCCGCGATAGGCCGTACCCAGCCCATCCACCACCACTACCTGCGCAAATTCCTTGAGACGCAAAACCGTGCGGGCATGGTGCGCCTCTTCCCTGGGAAGAGTTACTATGTCGCCCTTGACAGCATCGGGAGGGGCGTAAAAGACGGGCGGCTCCATTTACTTTCTAAGGCCATAAGTCAGCCATTCGTTCTCATGAATGAAGTCAACCATTGTCATTTTGGAATCGCGAATCGGCCGTTCGATTTCACTTTGCTCTGTTTCAAGGATGCCGGACAAAATCAGAAACCCGTTTTCTCCGGCAAGTTTCTTCAACAAATCGAAATTATCAAGCAAATCAGATTTATTTAAATTGGCGCAGACCATACCATATGGAGCATCGTTTATTATTTGGTCAAACGACCCCATCAAAACTTCATTGCTTAAATAAACTCCATTTATTTCAAAGTTTTCCCGGCAGTTTTGCACCGCCGTAATATCGTTGTCAATCGCTTTGATAAATGAGGCGCCCAATTTATGCGCCAGAACCGCTAACACGCCGGAGCCGCAGCCAAAATCCAGAAACTGCTCCCCTCTTTGGAAGTGCTTGTAAATCAGTTGCAGGCAGGCGCGGGTTGTTTCATGATGGCCGGTGCCGAACGCCATTTTCGGCTCTATGATAATATCGTATGCGACTTCTGATGGAGTTTTTGCCCAGGGCGGACGAACGCCAATGTCAGAGCCAATCAGAATCGGCCGCATAGATTTTTTGTATGCTTCTTCCCAATCTTGGGAAGCGACGGTAGATTCATAAATCCGGGGTGGGTCGGGCATTTCAATCGAAACAATTTGCGCCAGATATTTCCGTAAGGCCGGACGAAAGTCATTCTGGTTCGATTCCGGCACATAAAATTTTATTCCGACCATATTATTGTTTTCAGATTCGTCCAGTTCAACGCCTGCAGCTATATTGTCGGTGACATAATTGCCGACCGCATCGGCCAAAGCGCGTGGCACGAATACCGTCGCTGCCGTGAATTGTTTCACTTCTGCAAGCGGTTTATTCATACTCCCAGCGTCTGGCGGAGTTTCTCGAAAAAGGACCGGTTTCCTTCGGGCGGCGCCATGTTTTCTTTTTGGGACAATTCCGAAAGAAGCTGGCGTTCTTCGGCGCTTAATTTAGTCGGCACCCAGACAATAATCTGAATCAACTGGTCGCCCTTGCCGCTGCGGTGCAGATGAGGAATCCCTTTGCCGCGCAGCACCAAAACTTTTCCCGGCTGGGTCCCGGCCGGTATTTTAATTTGTTCTTCTCCGGATAGTGTCCGCACCGTGACAGTGCCGCCCAGAGCCGCGGTCGCAAATGATATAGGAAATTCGCAAACCACGTTGTCCCCCTGCCGCACAAAAAAATCATGTTCGATTTCTTCAAAAACTACCACCAAATCTCCCGGCTCTCCTCCTTGAGCGGCCACATTCCCCATCCCATCAACCGTCATATAATTTCCGCTGGCTACGCCGGCCGGAATATTCAATTTAACAGTGTTTTCTCCTTTGGTGCGGCCGTCACCGTGACATGATTTGCACGGCTCCGGGATAACTTCACCCGTCCCGCGACAAGCGCCGCAAGTGAAGACTTGCTGTACCGAACCTAAAAATGTTTTGGTAATTCGTCGAACTTGTCCATTCCCCCCGCATTGTCTGCAGGTAATTTTAGAAGTTCCCGCCGCCACGCCCGTACCATGGCAGCTATCGCATTTGACCAGCCGTTTGGCTTTGACCGATTTCTCGATGCCT
>Ga0247727_10013538_pt1 | contig 13733 bp, 16 predicted proteins | sample WisWelCaveWW1625_FD_202498 | JGI IMG/M metagenome (GOLD analysis project Ga0247727, IMG submission 202498) | Biofilm microbial communities from Wishing Well Cave, Virginia, United States - WW16-25 | ecosystem: Environmental > Aquatic > Deep subsurface > Groundwater > Cave microbial mat | place... | reverse complement strand
TCCCAATCATCGGGCACAAACGAAGTTAACGTTGCGTCGTGCACCGTACGCCGCTCGGCCAAGCTAACGCCAGCCCAACGTATCACCAGAATACATCCCCAAAAAAGCAACAGGACCAAAGCAAAACAAAAAACAAATTCTGTGACGACTTGTCCGCGCCTTCGACGAACATCAAAAAATTGTATCATCTTTATCGGTTGGGACTCTTTCATTTTACTCTTGTGCCCTTTCAACATCCGTAATCCATCTTCGCCCCCGGGTATCCTGGACAGCACTTCTTACATAAAGCACTCGGCTTTTCCTATCAAAACACGTTCTATTGGAATTTGCACCAGAACAGCAGGAGACATAATCTTTCGTTTCGGTCACAAACCCTTTACTGTTAACCGGCCACGGCACGGGTTTCGGGAAAGGATCCGGGCAGACCACTCGCACATCAGGGTTATCACAACCATTATCAGGATCGGCATCAATGCAATTGTACATCCGTCCGGTGTCATTACTTAACTGTATCTTGCGTTCAATAATATCAATGCGGTCTTGTTTTTGTGTCTGCCGGGCGAACTGCCCCGTGCCATACAATCTCCCTTCCATGACCTCAAGCCCCGTCCCATCCCGACCCGGCCCTGGCGGTCTAGTCATTGACAACATTGACGAATGGTCTGTTAATCCCGGCTGAGGAAGATTGTATTTATTCTGATCTACGGTGTTGTAAGAAAAATCCAGGTCGCCTTCCTGCGGATCAATAACAAAAACTATCTTGATGGCCCCGGGCTGAGCAATCCTCTTCCCGGCGTCAAACACATTGGAACTTAAAGCAACGGTTGTCTCATGCGGCGTATAAATAACGCATTCTTGGCTGATCATCTTTATAATCTGCTCTTCCTTTAGGTCTCCATCAACATCCAAAGAGACATTGATGCCGTTTTTAAGGTTTATATTCCGATTTGTTGCTTTCACCCGATCCCACTGCCAGGCAAAGGCTTGTCTCGTAGTCGCACCCGTGACGTCCGTCGCGCCATCCCGGTCTAAGTCAAACCGATTATTAACATCGAAACCTGAATTATAGGGACACGGCGATGAATTACAAAATTTTGAAAGGTCGCCTCTTTCTATTCTTGTCAATAATGTCGCACACCCTTTCCCTGGGCCCAGGCAATCAGAATCCCAGCCAATTATTTTGGAATTTGTCGGGGGATTAGGATATGACTCTACTGGTCCGCGCTTGCAATGATTTTTTTCAAAGTCATCAGCACCTTCGCCTAAGGTTAAAGCTAATCTTACCGCCTTAAATCCAGCAGTTGTGAATGTGAAATGTCTTCCATTTATAAAAACATCCATTATCGGAAGGTTTTCGGTGTGACCCCAGTCTGTCGCCAGGTATAGATTTTGGGTGAATATCCCATTACCGCTGACAATATACGGGGTGCGGGAAAGAGAACCGTACTTGGTATTTTCCGCTTCTTTTCTGTCCTCGATGAATAATATGCTCGCGGAATTTCTTGAGGCTGATTCGGCTTGTCCGGCCAGGAATGATTCCCTAAAGGCTATACGCATCGCCTCTAAAGATTGGTTCTGAACAAAATTAAAATTAGTCGCGTAGCGGATCAAAACTCCAAGGATAAAAATTAAAATAGCGCCAAAGACAGCCAGCTCTATAGCTGTCTGTGCCTTTGACGCCCAAGATAATTTTTTCCACTTCACTATTTTCTTTCTCCCGTGAAACTTCATCCTCTCATTACGTAAAATATCTATGTATTTATGGACACGACGGATCAAACGGACAACCCGGATCGCAAGGATATTGAAGGCACCGGCAATCCATGGAATTTGGGTTTGCCCGGCAAGGGCATCCCTGGGCATATGGATTATCGGGACAATTGGGCGCCGGGGCGCCACCCTGCGCACCAACACTTAAAGATCCATGTTTCGCTTCAGTAGCCGTCGAGGAATCTATTCTATTGGTTTCAATCCCATCAGTAACTTCGCCGGCCGTTATTTCTGTGCTGACCGTAGAGCCTATAGAATGAGTTATCGTTCCCGAAGCCACGCTGGGGTCGTATTGATCGCCCACGTCATCGACCGCTTCTTTCCATCGGCCCTGGATACCACGCTTAAGATAAAAACTGGCAGCCAATAAAGCCCCCAGCACAATAATAATCAACAGGCTGTATTCTATGGCAGTTTGTGCATTTCGTTTAATTCGCATCATTTAATTAAACCAAATAGTTAATAACTAAAAACTGAATTAGTAAAGCCTAAATTAATCTCAGAACTTGCTTGAGTATCAGCTGTGTCACCATAGATGTATTCCACAACATTGTTGCCCCGCTGTGTGATTTGCGTCTGCGTAAAGCTTACGCTATTTGTGTAGGATTTAACCATATGTCCGGTTTCTCTATCGGCCGATTGATCAGAATTTTCCTGAACAGCCATTTGGTCTGCCGTGACCTTAATAATGGCCTGTATCCCGCGTTTCATGCGAGGGGCCATGGCCATTAACACCAAAGTCACAATCCCAATGATAATGACATATTCCAACAGCGTTTGCGCCTTGGGAGCAAATCTCTTCGAGAAAAAAATAACAACCATCAGAAACCCCTTTTCAATCGGCCTGGGAAGCTGGTAATTGCGTGCTGATGGTATTCACTAATGATGTCTCATCCAAGATCTTTCTAAATAGACCCGAAGTTCCTCCCCGGCCCAAGTCAACATTCTTAGCTACTTCACTGCTGATCTCAGAATCTGTTTCTATGTAATAAGGCTCATACTGGACATCAACCTGGACTCCGGGAACCGCCTCGTTGACCGTCTGCCACATTTTTAAAGAGGCGTCTCCTATTTTTGCCTGAAGGCCACGTTGAAAAAAGACGGACATGACACTGATGCTGGTGACAATAATGATAATCGTCAAAGCATATTCGCCAAAACTTTGTCCGGTTTTTTTATTTATTTTCATCTCAATCCTAACTTATATTAGCAAATTATCCAAACAAATGTCCTCAAAAAATCGTATTTCTCGCTTTTTTGAGGTTAATTCAACATTACTACAGACGTCTGTACAACTAATAGGACAAATTTTAGAGATAACAGACGTCGAGTATTGACTACCACTGTTTCTATTACTTTTACAGAAGTCACTATTTAAAAAAAACTGGCTTACCCATTGAATTCTCTCCGAGTAAGCCAGTTTCTCAACTGCTCTTTAATTTTATTTTACTTGTCCCCAGAATTCCTCGTCAACATTGATAATTTGCATGTTGGTAATGACCTCGGTATTTTCGGCGCCCTCATATTCCGTGGTTTGCCGCCCGAGACGCGAAACCTGGCGAGTAATACTATTTACTTTTGTTGTTATCCTAGCGTTGGTGTTACCCGGAGAGAATTGCTCACCGATATCATCCGTCGCCGATTTTAAACGGCCCTGTATACCTCTTTTGATATACACCTGTATGGATAAAAGGGCCCCGATAATGATGATAATCAAAACAGCGTACTCTAGCGTACTCTGTCCTTTTAGTTTTCTTAAGTATCTAAACATTGCTCTTTCCACCTCCTAAAAAGTAAGGTTAAGCCAATTTTCGCGTCACATTAAAGTTCCGTATTGGTCCTGAAAGCAGCCTGCCAATCGATGGTTTCATTACCCTGGGATCGACTGGTATTTGCCGAGCCAATCATACCCGAAACTCCGTTACCCAAGATAATCTCCTCATCGGTTGTGCGGGTCACGAGAAAGTTTCTCTCCATGTAATACGGTTCATACTGGACGCTGTTACCTAACCCCATAGCGCTGGTTTGATTGACTAGATAGTCGACCACAGCATCACGCATTTTTGCCTGCAAACCTCTCTGGACATAGGTCTGCATCGCGATCACAGCCCCGACAACCAAAGAGATGAGGATTGCGTATTCTGCTGTATTTTGACCTTTCTTTTTACCATGTAGTTTTCTAAGCATTTTCGATTACACCTCCTAAATAATTATTGATTCTTTACAGATTGCCGACTATCTTATGGTTGGCAATCCCTCAATGTGGCATTAAAGTTACAACGAGACCCCCTTAATCGATTCGCCATATCTTCCATACCATTGGTTGCTTGAATAAACGTGGCGTTCAAGGCCGTCCGAAATAACCCACCGTTCCCTAAAAAGCCGAGGGCAACGACGATGACGGCTGTCACCAAAATAACATACTCGATGGTACTTTGTCCCTTCCTACTTTTAAACATCAATAATCCCTCCTTGAAGTAGCTTTCACCCCAATTTTCCTTTATAATCCCAATTAATTTAAAGATGAAATTGGGGGTAGTACTTATTTCACCTAATTATTATTGTAGGAAAATAAGTACATAAGAATATCCCAAAACGGGATGAACTTTCTCACTCTCTTTGAAATTCCTCTTCTATCATCTTCTGGGTTGCTTGAACCGAACGATATACGTAGGTGCTCATAGCGATCATAGCCGCAGAGACTAAGGCAACGACAATGGCATATTCCACTAGATTTTGACCCTTAATACTCTTTCTTTTCCTCGATGCCATAACATCGTTCCTACCATTACATATATCAAAGATGACAGTTGCCCTTGACCCCCATCCGGGGCAGGAATTCTAAAACAGGGCTCTATGACAAAACACCTTGCGGTGTAAAACTCAATTTACAGTCCCTGCTTCCACTTTTTAAAATTACTATTAAGGAAAACAGGGGCAGTACTGACAACCACAGTGGTATTATTTTTCGGAAAGTCAGTAATTGAATGATCAAAAACAAAAAAATCCCCAAAAATAAAATTCTGGAGATTTTCAAATTCCTTCATGATTTTACTTAAAGTAGTGCGCTGACAGCGATAGATTTCAATTAAGAAATACATTCAGTACTCCGTGGCTCTTTTTATAGGGACAAAACAAAAGCTTTTTAAACACTTTTAACTTTAAATTCATTATTGCGATGAGAATATAACATATATATATTACCCTGTCAAGTGAGGTTTTTTATCGGCAGAAATCGTTTCCGCAATTAGACTGAGAGAAAAATTTTCATGCGCATTTGCCTTCCTGAGGGGTCGCGAATCTCGCTTTCATTAATTCGTCTTATGGCATAGCTTAAATCGTCGGTGAAATTCCACCCTCTTTTAACAGGAAAAACCACTTCCAAAGTATCTGCCGTTTCGACAAGGCGTCCTCCCAGAGAATAAATCCGGTCTTTTATCGCAGAAAAGTCGAGCTGCTCATAAGACAAAGGAAAAAAATGCCTCTGGCAATATTTATGAAAGAGAACTATCAGAAAATCTATCCAACTCCAAAGATCATCGGAAGGCTCTTTTATTTCCATATCTATAAATTTTTGCTCGCTGTTTGATAAAAAGTCAAGGTTATTTAAGTGCAAATTAGGCCATTTGCCTAAATAAGTATTTATAATTTCCTGATTGGACATTCTATCAGATAAAATATTCGTCAATACACTCAAGATTGGACGTTTTTCTAAAGCATCCACAAGGGTTATCATCCTTAAATTTACCGAAATATCTTTCAACGATCCTTTCCATATCAGCATAGACTCACTACAGGTCACTTCCAGGGAAAGAGCTGTGGAATAAAAATTTTCGCTTTTTAGGACATCTCCTCTCGCTAATAAACTGTCTTCATTCTGCCACGGCCACACACCAATAAGAAAAGTCCGTTTTGTGTCAGGGATAAAGGAAAAATTCAGAAGCTCTGCCTTGTTTTGATCATGCATCCCAATGCTCGTAATTTTTTTCCCTTTAATATTCTCAAAGGCGCAAACAAAATCATAGAATTGATTTTCTAAGTCGTTCTTGCCGGGAACGGAATTAATAATTGCGGGTTTAACATTGACAATGAAACTGCTGGATAAAATTGAAGATGCCTTATTCAAAGGCATGGATAATCCCGAAGGAATGTCGTTGCCGGACCAGATGGTGTTAAATCGGGCGTCAATATGCAAGCTTGTGCCATCTTCAAGAAGTAATTTAAAATAATTTATTTCTGAGAACATTTGTGTGGATAAATTTAACAGTTCCGCCGACAGCCCCTGCTGCTCGTCGATTTTTTTTATAAACTCAACTATTTCCTGCTGGCTGATTCTTTGATGAGATGATCGCAATTTCCAAGATTTCAGCTTATCTCCGCGGTGGATATCGGATAATCGATCGGCATCGAAAATTTTTAGGTATATGAGGAGGTCGCTTATATGATCAACATTTTTGTAATCCTTCAACAGATTCCCCAGAAGCGAGGAACCGGAAACCTCCCATTCCGCGGCTTTTAAAAAAAAACTGCCCAGCCCGTCAAGGCAAACCCCGAAATTATCAAGTACCGTTGTCGATTCAACAACCTTGGAAATTGGGAACTGCGCATTGTCTTCGACAATGGATGCCGCTGGGGAAGGCGCCTTTAAAATATCTAATCGTCGTTGGTCGGGAATCTTAAACTTGGCAGAAATTTTGTTCGCTTTGGTCCGGCGCCCAACCGGGCTGCTTAGATTTACGGTTTTGATGATGGCATTAATCGAGGATTTGGAAACATCCAGCTGAAATTGATCCTTAATTATTGCCACTAGCTTACGGCAACTTATGTCAGGGTTTTCTTTCTTTCGCTCAATAATAAAATTGACTACTTCTGCTTTAAGTTTATATATGACACCCATATAGATTGGACATTAATTAATGTTTAAAAAATATGGACATTTCAAGTGCAGTATATCACCGATCGCATATCCGTCAAGAAGTTATCAATTTTACCGATCCCTTTCCTCTGACAAAAATAAAAAGGTATTTATATTTCACTTGTAAAAAACCTAAATATTGAATAAACTTTGATTAAAGAAAGGTTATTTTATGAAAAAATGCCCGTATTGCTTCGAGGAAGTTCTGGCAGGAAAACCAAGATGTCCGCATTGTCAACAATTCTTCCTAGATGAGATTATGGAATCTGAGCACAAAAGCCTTGATAAAAAAAGATGCATCTTCTGCGGCAAGAAAATATTTACCGAGGCAAGGGTTTGCAAATATTGTCACCGGTGGGTTGATGAAATTGATGCGGCGGCGGATGATTTAAAATAATAAAACTTGGCTTTGCCTTTCAGACACTTCCCGCATGAACTTTAACAATATCTCCCAGAGATGTTCTTGACTTCATAATAACACCAGCGGGCAATTCAATAACATAACTTGCTTTCCAAAAGAAGGGACTTAAACAGAACGGCCTTATATTCTCAACGGTCCCAACTACGACATCCTTATTGTCTACAAAAATCGCGTCAATCGAAAACTTCATAAAGAACATGTGTATGGACCGGCATCGCGTGATTATAAGGGCCTCGCCTTCCTTCAAATTACGACGATCAAGCAATCCCACCATTCGGGACAAAAAGCTATCCGCAACGACTGCCTCTCCGGCAATGATCGTGTTTTTAGTGACGTTGCGGACTTTCATCTGTTGTCGACGAAAGAAGAGAAAATTTCCTTGCGAATGGGAATGCCGCGGGTAACAAAATCCTCGTAACAGCTGGGAATATATCCGGTATGTTTAAAGTGTCCCAATACCGTGCCGTCTTCCTTGATGCCCGCTTGCGCGAAAACAAAAATATCTTTAAGGTCAAGCTGGTCTTCATTAATGCCCGTGACTTCCGTGATCCCCGTGATCTTCCGAGTACCATCTGAAAACCGGGCAATATGGACAATGATGTCGATCGCGGAAGCAATCATGTCATGGATGGCGCGGACCGGCAGCTCAATACCGCTTAACAACATCATTGAACTCATGCGGATAAGGACATCCCGCGTTGAATTAGCATGCAGCGTCGTCAACGAACCATCATGACCGGTATTCATGGCCTGGAGCATGTCTAAAACCTCGGGGCCACGGCATTCTCCGATGATGATGCGGTCTGGTCGCATGCGCAGAGTGTTAATAAACAGATCGCGAATGCCCACGGCACCCCGACCCTCAACATTGGGTGGACGCGACTCCAACCTGGCCCAATGACTCTGTTTTAATTTTAGCTCAGCGGCATCTTCTATGGTAATAATTCGTTCCGTATTGGGAATAAAAGAGGAGACGACATTAAGCAGCGTCGTTTTACCGGCACCCGTACCTCCAGAAATAATCACATTTTTTTTTCCCAGGACACAGGCGTTTAAAAATTCACACATGGCTTGGTCCAAAGAATGAAACCGATGCAACAAGTCATCTATCGTATGCCGTTCTTGTCCAAATTTTCGAATGGTCAACATCGGGCCATTTAAAGCCAGCGGCGGGATGATGGCATTAATCCGCGAACCGTCGGGTAAGCGGGCGTCAACCATCGGAACGGACTCATCAATACGCCGGCCCAAAGGGGCAATGATCCTCTCGATAATTGATCGCAACTGCGTGTTGGAAATAAACTTTTTGCTGGTCAAGATCATTTTGCCATTTTTTTCGATATAAACTTCATCCTTATTGTTCACCATAATATCGCTGATATCGGGATCCGCCAACAAGTCTTCCAAACATCCCAAGCCCAAAGTCTCATCGGCAATCTCTTTTACGAGACCACCTCGTTCTTCGTGAGAGGCAATAATGCCTCCGGCTACCTCCGTTAATAAATCAGCAATTATTTTTTCCGTTGTGCTTCGTAAGGCCTGCGCCTTCCTCGGGTCGCTTAAATCTTCTGTCGTGATGTGCTGGAGGTCTAATTTCTCCACCAACCGTTCATGAATCTTCTTTTTTATCTTTATTATTTCCTCGTCCTCTTCCGCGTAGGACAAGACCTCGCGGCTGTGGGTAACCTGTTCCGTCAGGCCGAATTTCTGCCAGAAATCTCCCATTGGTTTCTGTGCATCTTCAATGGTTCGCAGTTGTTCCACTTCCGTACTCTGCAAATAAATGCTCTCTTTTAAAAGATTGGCGGCAATTTTTTTGAAAGCCTCCGCCACTCGACTTTTGGGGCTGTCAATAACGCACGGAACACCCCGATTAAGGGCCATACCGACAACATTTCCGTCGGAAGGAATGTGGGCAAAAATTTCACACGGCAAGGCGGAACGCACCTCTTGCCAGGCCACTCCTCCCCGACTTTCCGAACGATTAAGAATAAGCTTCACCATCTTTAAAGGAAAGTGAAGGCTTTGTAAAACGTCCAGACTCCAGCGAGTTTGGTACACAGCCAGAATATCCGGTGTAGCTACCAGCAAAATAAGATTAGAAAAATCAAAAACAGTTATCAGCGTCTCGCTAAAAGCTTTTCCCACATCAATGACAATAAAATCGTAGCTTTCGGCGGCCTTCTTAAGGAATGGTTTAATATTCTCGGGAGTTACGCTGCCGATTTGTTTTGTCGTTATCACGCCCGGCAAGAAATCAAGGCCGGAAGAGTGGGTCACGACATACCGCTTGATTTCTTCAGATTGATCCGCGTTCCCTAAGGAGAAAAGATCCACCACGGCGTAACGGGGGACGACATTAAGCATGCGGGCCATGTCCTGGCCAGCCTGAAAATCTAAGTCAATCAATAAGACCTTATAACCGGCCAGTGCTAATGAAACAGAGACATTGACAGAAACAAAAGTCTTGCCGACCCCGCCCTTGTTACTAAAAATCGAAATTGTCTTGGATTTCATATCAATACGTATCGAGGCTATAGACCAATGGTATCGTAACCGTTAACTCCTGAAGATTTGATGTGGCAGGAAAGGCTGAATAAGGAGCGAGTCCTTTTGCCGTCAGAAGCGCATTATTATCAAAAAGTTCGTAACCGGAAGATTCCTTAACAAAAACGTCTGCCAGCGTACCATCGCTCAAAATATGCAAGGCCAACTTGACCGTACCCTGCCAGCCATTTTGCCTGGCTTCTTCTGGATAGGTAACGTTTTGGGCGACCGCCTGCTGAATGGATTGAACATAGGAAACCATTTCTTCGGGCATGAATACTTTGGTCCCGGTGATTTCACTTCCTGCAAAAGCCTGCGCCTGAGAAGCAGTGGATGAAGAATCATCCGTGCCTGCTCCATAATCCCTGGTGACGGCTGGGGGTTGCCCCCCCGTCATGGCTCCACTTATTTCTTGACTTAAGGGGGCTTTGGCTTTACTGGCGGCAAGAATCGTGGGGGTAAGAGAAATAACCAGTTCTGTTTCTTTATTTGGGCTGCTACTTTTATTTCTAAATACAGCCCCAAAGACAGGAATATCGCTAAGGAAAGGAATCCGAACGACAGATTCTCCGTGATCTTTCTTTATCAATCCCGCTAAAACAATTGTCTGTTTTTCCTTAAGGTAAAGCTTGGTCTGTGCCGTTCTGTTTGTAAAAGAGACTTGGCCGGAAACCGGAGTCGAGGCATCTATATCGCTGACATTGATCTTTAAATCAATGTCAACTCGATCATCCTCCACAATGGTCGGCGTAACATTTAAGCTGATTCCATAACTTTGATAAACAATATTCTCGACAATCGTGCTGTCTTGTATCGACCTGGTTGACACGGGGATTTGGCCGCCGACTGAAAAGCTCGCTTGTTGACCGCTCTTAACAACAATTTTCGGGCGGGAAAGGATGCGCCCTTTCCCTTCTTGAATAAAAGCATTAATGACATTTGTCAGAGAATTGGTGCGCGTAAACTCCCCGATTTTAAACGCGTCCCAAGGCTTGTCAATCTTAATGCCTGGATTAGTTTCCGCGAAACTCAAAGCCTTTGCTCCGGTCCAGTCCACACCCAAATTCTTAATATCATTAGTATTCAACTCCGCAATCTGGGCATCGATTTGGACCATATCTGTCTCACTTTTATTGCGGACAAAATTCCGGATGTTCGATCCAAACTCTTCCAAGATCCCGTCTAATTTAGCTCTTTTATCGGAAGGGACTTCCCCCGAAACGACCAATTTCCCTTCTATTTTATTTACCTCTAAAAATAGACCCTTGACGTCAACTTTGGCTAAAAGATATTCTATGTGGGCCTTAACCAACTCTAAATTTTCGTCAAACACATGTACTCTAACCGTTCTTTTTCCATACTTATCCCAAATAAAAAGCGGCGTTTGTCCCTGTTTTTTGGCAAGTATCACAATGTGATCCGGATTAATAGTAACGGTATCGGCGAATTCGGGATTGGCCACAGAGAGCCGCGTCATGTCAAACGTGACAATAGTTTCAAGATCTCCCCGAAGTAAAAAAACATCATCTTCTTCCATTCCTATTGCTTCACTGTCTAAGCTGTTGATTGCAGAACTCTTGGCGGCAAGAAAAAAAAGCAAAGAGACAATAAACAAACCGGAGGACAGAAATAAAGAAAATGTCTTTCGCTGACGAAATGATCTCATTTTACCCTTTGCTCTCGTCCCCCTCTAAAAACTTGTATATCAAAACTCTTTTTCGTTTCCACGGTTGGCGGCACCACTTTTTCTGGTTCTTTATATAAATCGAGCCCCTGTGTGGTTTTCATATAACTCCCTAAAGATTGCCATGAGGCAATCGGTAAGGCATAAGCATCCGTCTCTAAAGGCGGTCTTAAGACCAGTTGTAAAGTAGCTCGTTTATAAATAAAGGTTAATAAACCCGCCTCATTGGGATTAAGCGCCAAGGTAATGGCAACGGGACCGGAGGAAGCTAATCCAGCAACCGGTTGAGATTGCATATTGCGGCCGACCGCCAATACCCTTACATTCTGGAATAAGGTTATCATCCCCTTTTCCGCGAAAATTTCGTTTGCCGCGTCTATGTGTGCGATCACATCGACAAAATCCCCGGGCTGGATTAATCCCCCAATGGCATTCAAAACATCAACGCTGATCGTCACCGCCCTTTTCCCAGGAGGCGTGATCATCGCTAAAGAAGCCCCTGTCGGCATCTCTTGTTGCTTAGGGGCTGCAGCTGCCATTTGCTGCATTTGTTGCATTTGTTGTTGCTGGAAGGCATACAACTTTTGGATATTTTCATTATTGGCTTGCTGCATCGCGGATACTTGTTGAGACAATTCCACGACCTGTCTTTCCGCCTTTCCGGCGATATCGCTGGCCTTTGAATCCACGCTTTCTCGAATGTAATTGTTTGTCAAAAGCAAGGCAACGACGCCCATAAAAAACGCCGCCGCGAATATTAAAACTTTCTTTTTGTCAAAAGCACTAAAATCAATGGCCATAAGTTTTATTTCAAAAGGGTTTCGTCAATTTCCACTTTCGCTTCCGATTTAAGTTTTTCAATGTATTTTAAAACTTCCTGTTGCTGTTTCAACAAAGTTAATCCCTGCTTAATTTCTTCTTTCACTCCAGCAAAATCCCGGGGCGTTCCACCCTTCTTATCTTCTAATTTGACAATGTAATAACCCTCCGGCCCCTTAAAAACACTGCTGAGGGACCCTTTTTCCAAAGTCGCCGCGGCGCTCTCCATCTGGGGAAACGGAAATTGAGACAGCCATCCTAAATCGCCGCCTTTTGCGGCACTCGCGCTTTTCGAGCGCTCGGTGGCCATCGTGGCGAAATCAGCTCCTTTTAAAAGCTCGATCAAAATCTCATTGGCTTCCGTTTGGGAAGGGACAACCATCTCGCGGATTTGCCACTCAGTATTTTCGGCAAACAGATTTTTATTTTCGTTATAATAATTCTGCGCCTCGGTATCATCCACTGAGATATTTTCGGTGAGCTTTAAAGCGACCTCCCTGACCAAAAGGGTCCGCCGAAACTCATTGACCGCTTCAACAATCTCTTTTTGATTGGCCATCCCCTTCTTTTCGGCATCCTGAATCAGCAGTTCTTGGCGAACCAATTCCTCGAGGACCAGCTTTTTCGATTCCAAGTCATCAACATTGTATTCGGGCATGGCCTCTTTAAGCCCGGCCAATTTTTCCTTAAACTCTTCCGGCGTAAGCACCCATTGATTTACCCGCGCTAAAACCGGGCCTTTAGCGGCCGGGGCCGGAGATGCCGGGGCCGTAGAAGTTTCTGTAGCGGGCTTATTTTCTTCCATTTTCGATGGAAAATATTTAGACAGAAAAGGAATTTTATCACAGCCGATCAGGGCAATATTTACGGATAGGAAAATAAAAAATAGAATTCCCGAAAGACGTTTTCCTTGATTCACGTTTTTCTTACCTCCCTTATAAAAATATTTATATGGTTATAGGTTTAAGAGGCATTATATGCGTATCAAAGATTAACTTCAAGATGAAAAAAATTTTTATTGCCACTGACAACCCGCTATTGATTGACATCGAGATTGAGTCGTTACAAGGTCGCATCGACATATTCCGCTACAGACTCCATCCACTAATGACCAATTGCACTGAAGAGCATTCCCGCATTCCTGCGGAGTCGTATAATCCAAACAATCACAACGTCCCGTGCACTGCCCAGACGGTGGTGGGGGAGAACTCTCCCTGCAATATTGGCAGTCCGGGAAATCCATTTTAACACATCCTTGTTGTGTGCATCCTTGAGATGCCGGATCGGATGAGCAAAGAGGTACAGGAAATGGGCAAGACCAGGTCCAATGACAACAGTTCCCTCCGCCAGCAGAACAACACATGGCAGCATCTCTGCCGTAATCCGCACAATTAGTGGAATCACAACATCGCCATCCTCTCGTACAACTAGAAGGGCTAGCTGCGGCTAACTGATTACATACCGTTTCATTTTGCGCGCCACAATTAAATGTAGTCCGTCCCGGCTGGCCGGGGTCAGGAGCACAAGCATCGCGGTGCACATCAAAATGGCATCCCTCAATGGAATCACATAGGGCC
>Ga0247727_10013537_pt1 | contig 13733 bp, 18 predicted proteins | sample WisWelCaveWW1625_FD_202498 | JGI IMG/M metagenome (GOLD analysis project Ga0247727, IMG submission 202498) | Biofilm microbial communities from Wishing Well Cave, Virginia, United States - WW16-25 | ecosystem: Environmental > Aquatic > Deep subsurface > Groundwater > Cave microbial mat | place... | reverse complement strand
ATCCAAGCTTTCGAGAAAATCAACAAACTCAAGTTGCTCAAAAATTTTCATTTTTGCAAATAAACTCTCAACCCATATCGTCGTGGATACCACTAAAATCACGACTTTTACGCTTTTTTGAGGATTAAATACCCGTCCGCCGATTTAAACCGCGTGATATGATCTTCAATATCCTTCCAGTTATTTTTCTCATCACCGACTAATTCCTGGCCCATCATCAAAGAATAAACCCCGTCTAATTTTGGTCCGTCTAATTTCGGCAATTCCCGAGCGCACAGATCCAGTGAACTGACAATGCAGTCAGGATATTTCTCTTCCAATCCCTCTAAAAATGCCTGCGCAACTTTTAAAGTCCTAGACTGTTCTCCCCGGGGTGTGGCAATGATGTGTAATAACTTGTTCATCGGATGCCTCCTCTCTGCCTGCCAGTCGACAGGCTTTATGACTGGGTGTACTCACGGCGCATGCGCTCGATTTCTTTTTCTTTATCGGCCAACATCTTCTCTAACTTTTCATATTCCGACTGGGAAACCCAGCTCATTTCGTCATTCTTTTTGGTGAGTTCTTCGTTAATTTTTTTCTGGCGTAGGAACTCTTCTTTATAACCTTTCAATTGCGCCTCCAGTTCGGTGGCCCGCATCGACAAATCTTTTCGCGTCTCTTTTAAAATATCGGCCTCGCGTTTGATCTCCGTGTAATCGCGTTCAAACTTAACCCGGGACTGATATTCCCGCTCGCGATCGGTTTCGGTCTTCAAAAGACTCGTTTTCATCTGCTGATGTTCCTTCTCGATTTTTTCTTTGGAGGCCTGCTCTTTGGCGAGCCAGTCTTCATGCTGGCCGAGCTTCTCCGTCAATTTTTCATTCTTCGCCTTAAACAGCTCTATTTGTTTTTGATAATTACGTTCCTGCTGGGTCAACCGGTTTATTTCACCCCGCAAAGAATAGATATGTTTTTCCAGACGGTGAGCGACCTCCTCCCAATCTTTTGATTGAGGATTTTGCGGCAGGTCCAATTTCTCTTTCTTCCGTTTTTCTTTAACGGTCTTCGCCGGCAAGGCATAAACGAACACCAAGACAATAAAGACAACAAAACTAAAGCCAATCAGAATGGGGGTTAATGTTTCCATGTCACTCAGATGTTAAAAATTTTTCCAAATTTTGTCTGGCTGAAACGAAATTTTTATCTATCGCTAATACTTTTCGCAATAATCCTTCGGCCTCTGAACGATTTCCTTGCTGGATCAAACAAACGGCTAAATTACTCATGGCCATAAGATTTTGTGGATCCAGTTCCAAGGCCTTTTGCAATTGTCCTCGGGCCTGGTCGAAATCCCCCCGCATAAGATATTGCGTGCCGAGGCTATTATACAATACGCTGTCAAGCGGGTCGATAGCCAGGGCTTTTTTATACTGCTCTATCGCCGCGGCCGTGTTCCCGAGAGCCTCATAACAATGTGCCAGGTCAAAATGAATCCCCTTGATAAAACCTAAATAAATATTTCTAGTCGGCTGCGTCTGCGCCTGGTGGGCGTATTGCTCCATAATATTTAAGGCGTGGGTAAAATGCTCAATGGATTTGTCCCACTCCCGGGCAAAATAATAGGCGCGGGCAAGTAAAATATGCGTCCGGCCTAAATGCTTTTCAAAAATAATCGTCCGCTCAAAAAGCGGGATCTCCCCACGCCAAAAAGTATTCTGCCGAATGGTCGCCGCGGTAAAAATAAAAAATATAACGCCCCAAAAAATCATCAGTCTTTGCGGGGCTTGATCGCGGAATATCCTTTCCGCAAAATGGACAAAAATAAGAACCACGAAAAAAAGGAAACCTATCAAAGGGAAATATAAAAAATGCTCGGCCGCTGAGGCGAAAGAAAATTCATTAATGACCGGCGCGATATTTAAAGTCGGCGCCAGCGCCATCACAAACCATCCCAACCCAAAAACCAAAATATTCCGATTGGACTTATAAAAATAAATTACCGCTGCCAACACACCAGTCACAGCCACAAGCATCAACGCCGCCGGCCAAAACGGCTCCAGGACATTCACGCAACGGTAATAATGAAGATTAACCGGCCAGACCAACAATCCCACAAACATCACTAATGTTTGCGGGATGGACAAAATCCTCAAGCAAAATTCTTCATAATTACCCGCATTCAAAACGGTCCTCTGCCCTAAAATAAGCTCACGCCAATACAGATACCCGATGAGAACAATAAAAAGTCCGGCTACTCGCAGCCATTTTTGCCGGACGGCCTTGGGGTCTTCGCCAACAAAACAATATTCATAAAGGACCGCTAAAAATGGCAAAGCAACCGCCTGTTCTTTGGTCCAGAGGGCTAAGGCAAAAAATATGATTGCCAGGCCATGGGAGAAAATAACCGCGAAATTTTTAGACTTTTCTTTCGACTGGATGTAAAAAAGAAAACTGAGCAAACACCACAACGAGAATAGAAGATTGGAAATCCCGACAATACTCGCCACGGCTTGCGTTTGAACGGGATGAATTAAAAATAAAATCGCCGCTCCCAAGGCTAAAGCTTTCTTCCGAATTAACAGCCAGCCAATCCAATAAACCAAAAAACTGTTGGTAATGTGCAATAGGACATTGACCAGATGATACCCGCCGGGGTCCAGCCCCCAAAGCCGATATTGAATCCGATAAACAATTTCCAACAGCGGACGGTAGTATGTGTTAATGATCACCGAATCCGCCCGTGGTAAAGATGGTTTAAAAAAGAAATCAAATGGCTGACTTAAATCGCTGATGGAAGGATTATGTTCGATAAAAACTCGGTCATCATGGACAAAAGGATAAAAAACCGTCTGACCATACGCTAACAAACCCAAAACGCAGAGACAGAAAAGAATCTGGAACGAGTTCACCTGTTTCAGGTATCGTTCTATTTGGTCACCCACGTCCCGTCTTCAGACTGGATTTTCTCGCCCGGCTGCGACTTCTCCCGTTGGACCTGGGCAAATACCTTCTCAATGGTTGAGAGCGCGTCAGTCAGATTATTTTGTTTTTCAACCGTGGTATAAACGATCCTACGATCACGATTCTCGGCCTGAACGACACTTTCGGCCTGGGGATCACCTTCCAAGGCTTCGACATAGCCCCGATTATTTTCACCAACAATTCCCTTGGCCTTCAATTCGCGCAGCTGTTCAAAACGATCACGCCGGTTATCCAAGGCCGCCTGTACTTCCGGGGTCATTTCTTTAAGATCATATTGTCCCCCGGCAAAAACGCATGAACCATATAAAAGTAAAGCCCCCGATAAAACAGACACGACAGAAAAAATTTGCATAATTTTCTTCATCTCACTTCCCTCCTACTTGGTTTGTAAACTTTCTTTTGGTTTATCACCGCTGACATAATCTTCAATCCCGCTGGCCGTATCCTTCAGACCCTTCACATCAATGGTGATGTGGGCATTGATAGTAATCGGCCGATTGGGATCACCGACGGCTTTAACGGTACAGCCAGACAACGCCCCTATCCCAACGAAAAGCATCAACCACATTCCGTATTTTTTCGCCATATACTTCCTCCCTTCGAAATTTTTACCTACTGACTTTTTCTAAACTAACATTAACAGTTGTAGTCAGTATCTCGACATTTGTTTTCTTTAAATTATTAATGTTGGTTGTACAAACGTCAATAATTAGAAAACACCTTTAAATACGACAAAAGATTGCTCAATCCGCCTTCAATATTGGTATCAATGGTATAGTCCAGATTCAGGTTGAACTTTTTGCTTTCGATGTTCACCTGGCTGGTCATTTGTTCAGGATTAAGACTTTTAGAATTGACCGAAAATCGCTCGAACGGAAAATCGCCATTGATTTTAATTAAACGATCCAGCTCCTTTCGTTGGACGCTATTGGGAGGTAATTGGGAAATAATAAATGTCAGCCAGGACGCTTTCATCTGCCCTCCCTCAACGATATCCAGATTTCCCTCAATAGACGAAATCTCACTCGTCTGTCCTAAAACAGCCAGATGCCCGTTGACCTTTCCCTTCACCTGAGACAGTAAATTATTTTCGGCGGCCTCCAACTTTTCTAAATCCACCTCCTTTAAAATAATATCCATCGTGTAGGGATACCCCGGTTGATTTTCAAGTGAAATTTTTCCGCTCATCTCTCCGCCGTAAAGATAAACAAATATCTCATCTAACGTCAGGGTATTTTCGTGATACTCTATCTTGGTTTGGGCATTGTTCGCCTTATACACCCCGAACTGGACCGCGGATGCCTTTGCCTCACCGGTGATCTGTTCTAATTGATTCGCCTTAAGCTGGACCAATAAATTTAAATCCACACCCTCAACATTCCAATCGTCAGCGCGAACACCACAGCTTTCTGCATGAAAACGCAAAAACTTTTTGGAAGCGAAAATCCCGGAACTATTTTCTAAGTGCATATACGGACACTCCACGGCGTACGTTTTCTGGTCTTGTTCCACCGTTAGCCGGGCGCCTTTAAGGATAAGCTGACCAGGAAAATAAAAACTCTGCGCCACCGTTTCAAATTTCTGGATGGCTGCTTCTTTCAGAGAAGGATTAATCACTTTTAACACGATAATGTTTAAGAACCATTTTGAATTCAACGCCCAAGTCATTGCGCCAGCGATAAGGACAATGCCCATCAAGCTGACAGCAACTGTCTTTAGAATATTTCTTCTCAGGCTCATGAGCGAAAAATAGATTCGGGAAGGAAAACGTCAGGCCTTAAAATCATTCTCTAACTTTTTGGAATAAGCTCTTAACTCTGCCAGCTGACTGTCCAGTTCGCCTATTTTATCTCGAATCTCCCCAATCTTATTGTCCTTGGCCATTTGCTCAATGATGATGAAGGTAGCGTTGATCTTCTTCGCGGCAATATTGCCCGAGGCGCCCTTCATGGAATGGGCAATATCTTTTATCTTCTGCACATCGGCCTGTTTGACAGCGCTTTTAAGCGCTTCAATCTTCTTGGGGCAATCGTCTAAAAAAATCTGGAATAATTCCAACAAAAGTTCCCGGTCATGCTGAACTCTCTCCAAGACTTCATTTAAATCAACACATTCCTCTGGCATAAATTCAAGTCCCTTTCTTTGTCAGATGATCGATGATTTCAAAAAGTTTAGCGCGGTCAATTGGTTTTGAGACATAGCCATCCATCCCCGCATCGAGACATTTTTTTTCATCGCCTTCCATCGCATGCGCGGTCATGGCGATAATGGGAATATGTTTTCTGTTTTGTTTTTCCTGGACGCGTATCACCTGGGTAGCCTTAAAGCCGTCTAAGACCGGCATCTGGATATCCATTAAAATGACATCAAATGGTTCCTTATCAATAATCTCAACCGCTTGCTGACCGTTTTCAACAACCTTAATAAGCCAGCCCTTTTTCTCAATGATCTTTACGGCAATCTTTTGATTAATTAAATTATCTTCCGCCAAGAGAACCCGTAGCTGAGGTCCGGATAGTGAAGGCAAAACATTCGTTGAGGACACGGGGACTTCCGTCTTCGATATATCTAACGCAATCGGCGCGAGCCTTTTTCGGTCATCTAATTCAATCGGGGTCAACACCGGAGCGTTTTTTTGTTTGATCTTAAAATTCGCGGTAAAAAAGAATGTGCTTCCCTTATTTATCTCACTCTCCACCCCAATACGACCGCCCATCATTTCAACAAGACGTTTTGAAATCGCCAGCCCTAAACCGGTCCCTCCATAGCGGCGGGTAATCGATTCATCGGCCTGGGTGAATACCTCAAAGACCGTGGCCTGTTTTTCTCTCGAGATCCCAATCCCGGTATCCGTTACCGAGAGGAGAAGTTCACAATTCTCATGGTTGACAGAAAGGGCCTTGACCTTAACTTCAACTTTTCCTTGTGAAGTAAATTTAATCGCATTATTAACCAGGTTAATAATAATCTGCCGCAGTCGCACGGGATCCCCGATGACCAGATAGGGAACCTTGTCTTCAACACTCCAAAGTAAATCCAAATTTTTATTACGAGCCAAAACCGACAACCCCTTACAAATGCTTTTAATCACATTGCCGACACTGATATCAATTTCTTCCAAGGTGATCTTGCCCGCCTCAACCTTGGAGAGGTCGAGAATGTCATTAATAAGATTCAATAAATTTTCTGCCGCTTCCTTGGCGGTATTAAGATTATCCTTTTGCTCAGCGTCAAGTGACGTATCTAACGTCATATCGATCATCCCGACAATCGCGTTCATCGGGGTACGCACTTCATGGGACATATTCGCCAGAAACTGGCTCTTGGCGCTGTTAGCTTCCTCAGCGGCGACTTTAGCTTCCAGGAGCATCTGCCGGGCCTTTTTATATTCAGTAATGTCCTGCATAATCCCCACCGAACCGATAATATTATTCTGAGTATCTTTTAAGATATTAATCGACAAGTCAATATCAATGACCTGGCCGTTTTTTTTAATTGCTTTTGTCTCGAGATGTTGTTTGGAACCGAGTTTGCGGATATTTTCGGCGCGGATTTTTTTCCATTCTTCCGGTGGATACAGACTGCTGACCGGTTTCATATAAAGATCGGGTTTCTTCATCCCTAAAAGCTGCTCGGTAAACCGATTCCAGGAGACAATGCGTTCATCTTTATCGGTCAGGGTAATGGCCGCGGCCGAATTATCCAGAATGACGCGTGTTTTATTTTCCGATTCTTTCAATTTACGTTCGGCGATCTTCTCGCTGGTAATGTCGCGCAAGATCCCAATGGCACCGGTAACATTGCCCTGAACGTCTTTTAAAACGGAGATCGACATGTTAACCTCAAGAAATGAACCGTCTTTTTTTATAATCTTAGTTTCGATATTGGTTAAGAAACCTTTGCGACGGATACGAAAAGAGCGGATGCGTCGCCATTCCTGCGGCGGATACAATTCTTTAACGGACTTGTTGAACAAATCTTCTTTATCCATCTCCAGTAATCTTTCGGCAAACGGATTCCAGGCAATAATCTTTTCATATTTATCGGTAACCGTAATCGCCACGGCCGAATTATCAAACACAAGACGGAATAATTCTTTCGATTCCAAAAGTTCCCGTTCGACCTGCTTATGCGTGGAGATATCTTCCAGCAGGCCGTCAAACCATTTCACCCGGCCTTGCTTATCTTTAACCGCCGTGACCGTCAGCGAACACCAAATGGCCGTTCCGTCTTTTTTACGCGAAATAACTTCTTCGTTTTTGATATTACCCTGTCGTAAAATTTTATCGTTTAATAGCCGCCATTGGCGGATCGACTCAAAAAAATCAGCGGTCTTTTTCTTGAAAACATCTTTGAGTTTAAGGCCGAAAATTTCGGCAAAGGCGGGATTAACGAAAAGGAAATGGCTCTTGATTCCAGGGGTAATTCGATAAATACCAACTCGTAAATTATCGATTAAGTCTTTCGACTGAGTCTCTGTGCTCGCGGTCATACGTTATTTCTCAGGAGACAATACCTGCAGCGTAGGTGAATCAATTTTTTTTCAACTTAATGTTCTTAAAGATCGCGCATAAATCTAATAAACAGATAATCACGGCCAGGCAGATCATGCAGACCAGCATAATCGACATCCAGCCATCTTCCAGGTCCGGAGGATTCCCACCGCTGGTTATATAGGCGAATAAAACGAGTGAAATCACAATCGCGCAGCCGGAGAGAAAGAATAGGAGTAAAGATAAAAGCGTGGAAATAAGGATAACAAATGAATTATAAATGAGGAGGTTGCCTTTGGCAATTTTACTGGCGGCAATACCTATGCGTTCCATAAAAATTACCTCTTGGTGTATTTCTGCGGTGTTTTCTTGATCTCTTTTTCGACAGCTTTGATTCGATCTTCTAAATAAGGATGCGACCTTAACATCAAGGGAACCGCCGGCCCCTCTGACTCGTCTTTAAGGACCGTTAGGGTTCCTATCATACCATTAAGATTATAGCCTGCCAAGTACATATATTTCAGTCCCAACAGGTCCGCCTGAAATTCATCCCCGCGGCTGTACGCCGAGAAAATAAGCTGCATGGCCATATCCGAGGCCTGGGCAGAAAGCTGCCGGGACGTATCTCCCAGCTGGCTTAATACGAGCGCTTGTATCAAATTATAACCCATAGCCGCTTGATACTTCTTGACCGTATGCTTCGCGGAACAGTGGCCGATCTCATGCGCGAGAACCGCGGCAATCTCATCATCGTTTTTTAATTTGTCAAAAAGTCCGGTAAAAAAATAAATACTCCCTCCCGGGATGGTGAAGGCGTTCAGTTCCTTTTTATCAATGAGATAAAAATTATATTCATAATCCTGCCGGTCGGAGATGGCCGCTAATTTCTTCCCCACGCGCTGTAATCGGGCCATCTTGAGTGGGTCTTTCGATAATCCAAACTCCTGGCTGATCTGCTGATGCATATTCTGCCCCATGGAGACTTCCATGTCGGTAGAAATAATGACGAACTCTTTGCGTTCTGTCGCGGGATTGTATGTCCCGAACAAAGTCGCGCATCCCGATAAGGACAACAGCAGTGTCGGAAAAATTAAACCCGCAAACCACCCCCGAGGTGTTCTGGCCGAAAATGACCGGTTCACCTCGGGGGTGGCCTCACAGGGTTTACCTTTCAAATTTAACAATCTTTTTCCACCAGTCATCGCTTTTCCACGTCTTGATGGATTTCCATAAAATCTGGGCGCTTTTAGTTTTTAAGTGGTCCGGCGCCCGGTTAAAAAATTCTTTAACTCCAACATGGCCGGCCTCGTAATATTCTTTGGCCTGCAATAGACATTCCAGGATATCGGCATCTCTGGCGACAATGCTCTCTAAGGTAATCTGGCGGTCGTACTTTTCCCGAATCCGGCTGAGCTCGCGTTTCAGCCGCCCGTCTAAATGCATCACCTGTTGTTTAAAAACTTTCTTCTCGGCGTCTTTGAAATCAATATAAAAATGCCCCATCTTGTGCAGATCATTGATTCTGGCCTCATGAATATCATTGAACAGTGTCATCACCAAGACCTGATAGACATCCGCCTGTTCCAGATGGGCTAAATAATAGCCAATGACCGCGCAGCGAAAACTATGTTCGGCGACGCTTTCCGGATCTTTGATCCCGGCGACCCACCAGCCGCTGCGCTTAACCCTTTTCAACAAACCCGCCTCCGCAAAGAAATTCAACGCGTGGCCGTTAGACGCGGGCTGTGCCTTTGCTGTTCTTTTTTTGTTTGGCGATTTCATAGCAGAATATCGTTGCCGCTTGCGCGACGTTAAAAGACAATTTGGCCTGGGGCATGGGAATAGTCAATTGCAAATCCAGCCGCTTAAGAATACCTTCGCGAATTCCTTTTTGTTCCGATCCCATAACTAAAGATAATGGAAAAGGTAGGGAAACCTCAGTCAGGTCTTGCCCGCCCTGCGTCACCGCGCCGGCGATCCAGAACCCCTCTTCCTTGGCCTCGTCAACCGCCTGAGCTAAATTCGTGACCCGGGACACGGCGACTAAATTATCTCCTCCAGACGCCACTCGTAAAACAGCTTCGGTCACATCAACGGATTCTCTCGCCGGAAGCACCACCGCGAAGCCCCCCAGACACGCCAGGCTTCGAATGATTGATCCCAAATTCTGCGGATCCTTTAATTCATCAAGGAATAACAGGGATCCTCTTTTCTTTTTTGCCGTCTCTAAAATATCGCTCAACGGTGTGTACACAAAGTCTTCAATCTCGACTAAAACGCCCTGGGTGTTTAAACTCTGCCCCATCTTGAGCATCTGCGAACGGCCGACGATAAGAAAGGGAATATTCCACTGATTCGCCTTCTTTCGAATATAAGCGCTGTCGGGCTGGCCCTCCTGCACAAAAATCTTTTTAATGCTCTTCGGGTTGGATTTGAGCCGTTCGATGACTGGGTTCTTGCCGTATAATCGCATAAAAATACCGCGCTATTGTCCGTGAATAATTGTTTCTCGATCCTGAACTTCTTTGGTGTAATCTTCATCTAATTGTTTTTTGCGTTCCAGATATTCCGCATAACTGATAGTCCCGCTGAGCTGTTGATGTTCGAGATCATCAAGCTTTTGTTGATACTGGCCATAATGCGGGTCAGAAATTAATGTCTTGAGATCTTCTGTCGGTGAACTGCTACATCCGGCAAAAAATAAAACCAACAATAACACAATCCCGTGAATCATGATCGCACCTTCCTCTCTTTGTCATCCCGAACCCTTGCCTGCGGACGGGTAAGGATGGGTTATTAGAATTCGTAAGCCTTTCCCAAAAACGTCATGCCGATTTTAATAGGGAGAATCATATACAGGGCCATCGAAAATAAAATCGCCACCAAATCCATCCCATATTCCATTCCCGAACGGCGGGAACACAAGGTGTTATAAGCGCTGCGTTGGCCGGCCGATGTCAAAGCGGCCGCCTGCTGTTCAAATTTACTTTCATTGCGGATAAACTCCCCGCTTAAAATCTCCTTAAGCAAAGCGGAATATTCTTGATTGTACACGCACTCCGCTTTCGAATGCTCGCCGGCACCGGATAAACGTTTATGTTTCCACTGACATTGGGGGCAGTACCCCTGATAAACCAAATGCATGCTCATGGAATCAAAAAGATTTATAATCAGCCATGGGATTTTAATAAAAAATGCAAAAGTTATCGGTTCGACAAAAAACCGTTCAAATTTTTGCCCGAACTTCATTTGATTCCGGGAGAAAACATAGGAAAATGTGAACGAACGCATCCGAAAATACTTATCTAAAACACTGCGCATTCGCGCAATATCCGCTGACTGGGCGAGAAGATTTGTCCTCCCCTTTAAAAACTCTGTTTCCCTGACCCGCAAGGCATCGTTGAATTCGGCAGAAATAAGCTGAGCGTCGCAATACAAACAACATATCCGCCTCGGGCTATGATAAACAATCTGGCAATTCGGACATTTTCGCATACGCACCTCCCATACAAAGATCCTTCGTCCCGTCAAAGGCGGGACTCAGGATGACCCCTCATGATAAAAAGACTACCCAGGGGGTCACTTGCGCAAACCAAGACTTAAAAGAAACAGCGGCCGTAGAATACTCCACCAGCCGACGATCGGACGCATTTTCGTATAACCCAATTTTTTTGATGGATAAATTTTCGTCACCGGGACTTCCATAACTTTATACCCTAGGGTGATGGCCTTATAAAGTAAATAGGGTTCCAGTTCATATTGATTGAGCCAGTCCTGATTAAAATTGATCCATTTGTCATCAAGCATCGAGAGCCGGATAGCGCGGAAACCATTGGTGCTGTCGGTCATCTTTTTGCCGGTTATCATCGAAAGAAGCCACGGATGAAGACGGGTGGCAAATTTCCGGTAAAGGGGCATGTCGCCACCGATACCGCAATGACCCTTATATCTAGAGCCCTGGACTAAATCGTAACCAGCTTTGTTAATTGGATCAATTAAAAAGGGAATCTCATCGGGATTATCTTTGTCATTGCCCGCCATAATCACCAGGATTTCATATTGATGCTCTCGGCCATACTCCACAGCCGTTCGAATGGCCGCCCCCACGCCGCTGCGCTGTTTATGTTTAATGGTCTTTACGCCACGGGACTGATAACTTTGGATCATTTCACTGGTGCCATCGGTGGAGGCATCATCCACAATCAAATAATCAACCTGTGCACGCGCGGGGCTTCTAAGAAATCTCTCGATGGCATTATTAAGTTTGATATTTTCATTAAAGGCAACGGGACTGACAAGAATTTTACTCATGCAGCGTCAACACTCCATCACGCGTTATATACTTTAAACCACAAGAACAGATCATGGGACCGTTAAGTTTCTTTCCGCAGCGGCAGGCGTATCCTTTCATTTGGGCAGGATTGCCCATCACCAGCGCATATGCCGGGACATCTTTTGTCACCACCGCGCCCGCCCCCACAAAGGCATATTCTCCGACTGTGATTCCGCACAATACGGTGACATTACTGCCCAGGGTAGCCCCTTTCTTAATTAAAGTCTTTTCTATAACCCATTTGTCTTTACGATGACTGCGTGGATGACGATCATTAATAAACGCGGTATTAGTCCCGCAAAAAACATCATCTTCCATAATAACGCCGTCAAAAACAGCGATATTATTTTTGATCGTGACGTGATTACCGAGCACCACGCCCTTTTCGATATAACAGCCATCGCAGATATTACAATTCTTGCCGATGACCGCGCCATTTTGGATATTCGTGAAGGCCCAGACCCTAGTTTTCTCGCCGATCTTCGCTTTCGAGCCGACTAATGCTTTGGGATGTTTGAAATATTTCATAGTTAACCGTTCCACACTCCTGAGGTATGATAAATTTTATCTTACCTGCACCAGCGTTCCCTTTTTATCCATGGATTCTTGAATGGCATAAAGTGTTTTAACAACATCCAGTCCTTTTTGGGCGTCCACCAAGACAGGAGATTTATTAGCCTTAAGACATTCAATAAAATATTGATTCTGCGCTTTTAAAGGTTCATTGGAAACGACTTTAGGGATCGTGATGCTGCCTTCTCTGGATAAAAGTTGGAATTCGCCGTAGGTTTCATAAAATGTCGCCGTCCGCTCAACATGTTTATCGTATAAACGAATGGGGCCGGCATTGTCCAGATCATCCCACATCACCATCTTTTTATCGCCGACAACAGTGATCTGACGCACCTTGCGAGGGTCAAGCCAGCTGACGTGAATATTCACTAAAAGATTATTGGGGTATTCCAAGGTCACGAAGGCCAGATCATCCAGCGATGGCCCAAGGCATTTTTGCCCGCGGGCGGAAACATTCACCGGACAACTATCAAAAAGGTAATTAAAAATCGAGATGTCATGCGGCGCCAAATCCCACATGGCGTTGACATCATAACGAAACGGCCCGAGGTTGGTTCTTTGCGAATGCGCGTAGTGGACGGCGCCCAATTCCCCATCCTGAAGATATTTCTTTAAATAAATGATCCCGGTATTAAACACGAAGACATGGCCGACTAAAATCATCTTCTTTTTTTGGGCGGCGAGGGATTGCAGCTGCTGACACTCTTCAACCCTCATGGCCAACGGCTTCTCGCAGAGGACATGTTTATCCTGGGTTAAGGCTTCTTTGACTAAAGAAAAATGACTGTCCGTGGGGGTGGCGATGCAAACGGCATCGATTTCGGTGTTTTTTAGAATTTCTTTATAGTCCGTGACCCCAATAACCGTTGGAAAAAGATTCTTGATGGATTTAAGTCTTTCCTGACTGACGTCCGCGCACATCAAAACCTTGGAATCCGACAGTTGATTAAAAACACGGATATGATTTGGCCCCCAATGTCCGCAGCCGATAACGCCGATTCGAATCAAACTTATTCTCCTCTTTTAAAAATGATTGCTGACCTACGCGGTTTGCCTGAGATGACTATAATGAACCGCGTAGGTCAGTCCACCCGATTTCCTGACGTTCTATATTATACTGACGAAGCGATAATTGAAACATTTTTTCATTTGAATTATACGGAAGGAAATTATGAAAAAAATGGTATTACGGCCGGGAAATCACGAAAAAACTATGGGTCAATATTGATTTTCAAACCACCCATTACTTACCTTTTCTGAACTAACATTAATCCTCAAAAGTGCGCGATTGTGATGATTTTATCCGTTGAATATATTCAAATAGCGACGGTAATAATGTATAATCCAGAGCAAAATAATGCTGTGACAGA
>Ga0247727_10013536_pt1 | contig 13734 bp, 11 predicted proteins | sample WisWelCaveWW1625_FD_202498 | JGI IMG/M metagenome (GOLD analysis project Ga0247727, IMG submission 202498) | Biofilm microbial communities from Wishing Well Cave, Virginia, United States - WW16-25 | ecosystem: Environmental > Aquatic > Deep subsurface > Groundwater > Cave microbial mat | place... | reverse complement strand
TTCGAGCGCCATCGAGACCGTCCTGGGCCAGTTTGGATATGGCAGCGGCAACCATATAACGCGGGCGACGGCCTACAACGTCGCCCAGCGCACGACCTATGGCACCGACTGGGCCTACTGCGCCTTCGTGGCGCCGAATCCGACCGGCGCGAATCAATTCACCGACGGTCGTTCGGCGTGGGCCTATTTGGGCGGGCCTTACACCGCCTTGCTGCAGCGCAGCTTCGGCTGGCCGTTCGGGCAAGTGTTCGCGCACGAGTCGGGTCACATCTTCCGCGCCTGCGACGAGTACTACCAGGAAGGCTACGGCGGCTGCACTGACTGCGGACAGTGCGGCGGCACCGGCGTCCCCAACGCCAATTGCGAGTTCTGCAATCCCGGCTCGGTGTCGTGCATGATGAAAGCGAACTCCTACACTTTGTGTACCTACACGCCGGGTGCGATCGGCTGGTGGCGCGATCCGTGCGGGCCCGGACAACTTCCGGCGCCGGTTCTCACTTCCGTGACGCCTCCCACCATCACCCAGGACAGCGACTTCACGCTGCAATTGCACGGGCAGAACTTCACCTACGGAATGCAGGTGAACCTCGGGGAAGGCATCCAGGTGCTGTCGGTCCAGAACACCTCCTCGACGCAGCAGGACGTTCAGGTGCACGTGGATCTCGATGCACCAGCCGGGACTCGTGACGTCGTGATCCAAACCCCGGATGCGCAGACCGACACGCTGGACGCGGCTTTTCAAGTGATCAGCACGCCGAAGCACTATGTTTCGAGCAGCGGCGGTAACGTTTACCCGTTCACGACTCCGGCCACCGCCGGCAGCAGTTTGACGACGGTTCTCGCCGCCTGCAGCGACGGCGACACGCTGTTGCTCGCCGGCGGAACCTACGGACCGTTGGTGTCGTCACTCGTCGTGCAAAAGGCCCTGGTGTTGCGCGGCAGTTGGAACGTCGGTTTCACCGCGCGCGATGTGCAGGCAACGCCCAGCATCATTCAAGGCGACGGCGCGTCACCAGTAGTGCGTCTCCTCGGCGCTGGCGGAGCCCGCGTCCTGGATGGCTTGGTGATTCGCGGCGGCGGCGGTGAAGTCGTGAGCCCACCCGAAATCGGCACTTGTCTCGCGGGCGCCGGCGTGTCGTGCTACGAAACCACGGCGCGCTTGGTGGACTGCGTGCTCGAGAACAACAGCGCCGGCACCGCGTTCACGCTCGGCGTCGGTGGCGGTCTGTTCGCTTGGAATACCGGCATCACGCTCGAACGCTGTGTGATTCGCAACAACAATGCGGCGCGCGGCGGCGGCTTGTACTTGCTCAATTCCACCGTGGACCTGCATGACAACCGCATCGAAGCGAATATCGTCGATGGCAGCGCCGGCACGGCGCGCGGCGCCGGTCTCGCCGCGTTCGGAAGTTCACTACAAGGCTTGGATAACGTCGTGCGCGCCAACACCGGCGCCGCGGAAGGCGGCGGTCTCGCCTTCGAGAACTGTCCCAGCGTGACGCTCGAAGGCGTCCTGGTCGAAGACCATGCGACCTCCGGCCTCGGCGCCGGAATTCTGAGCGTCGCCTCACGGCTCATCCTGCGCGCCAGCGCCGTGCTCGAGAACGTCTCGGCGTCGTACGGTGGCGGCATCTTGGCTCAAGATGATTCGCTCGATCTGGTTTCGACTCGGGTGGTCGGCAATCAATCGTTGCACCCAGGCGGTGGCGTGCGAGCGATCAATTGCGTGCTCCGACTTCATAACGCCACCGTGGCACGCAACACGGGCGGCTATGGGAGCGGCATCTACTCGCTGCAAGCGCCGGCGGGAAGTGAGGTTCGCAACAGCATTGTGGCGGCCAACACGATGGGCGGAATCGTGTTCGAGATGGGCGCGGCGCCGTCGGTGGATTGGAACCTGGTGTCGAGCAACGGCGTCCTCAATTATTTCGGCGCGACTCCCGGCGTGAACGATCGCGGTGACGATCCGCTGTTCGTGAATGCGCCGCTATTCGACGTGCACTTGGCGTTGCACTCGCCCGGTATCGACTCGGGTGATCCAACACTTCTCGATCCCGATGGTTCGGCGAGCGATCGCGGTGCGTACGGCGGTCCGTTGGCGCGACCGGATGCGCCGCCGCGACTGCAAGGCGTGCAAGCGACGACGCAGGGCTCTCAAGTACAAATCACCTGGGCGCCGAGTTCCGCCGGCGATGTGGCGACCTATGCCGTGCATCGCGGCCTCGATCCGGCGAACGTGGTTTCGGCGGCGAATTTACTTTCCCAGGTCGCGGCGCCGGCGACCAGTTGGATCGACGTGTCGCCGGTGCAGAACGCGTGGTACGTCGTCTCGGCGGTGGATGCGACGAGCTATGCCGGCGGTTACGCGTCTCCGGTGCAAGCAGGCACCGCCTCGGATGCGAACCAGCCGCGCTTGCTGGCTTCGTTGCAGACGGTATCGCCAAGTTCATTGCGGCACGGCGCGTGGATCCAGTTCGTCATGCCGCACGCAGCGCCGGCGCGCGTCACGGTGTATTCCGTCGACGGCAGGCGCCTGCGCACGCTCTTCGACGGCCCGCGCGCAGCGGGTGTCGATCGCATTCACTGGAACGGCCGTGACGACGCCGGCCGCCGCGTCGCACCCGGCATGTACGTCGTGCGCTTCGCCCTCGACGGCAGCGAACTCACCCAGAAACTCGTCCTCACGCGCTGACCCGGAAGTCGTCAACGGGTTGTAACGGCCCCAGTCTGCGCTTGCGTACGGTCGGGTCGCATCCCATTCTTCTGTCCTGAGCCGCGGGTGTCGGGTCGATACGCGCGATTCATCCATCCCATTGCAAGCCGGGAGGCAGCCGTGACGGTCGGTCGTGCGATCGCGATCGCCGTGGTGGTGGTGTTGCTCCCTGCGGCGCGAGCGATTCACGCGGCTTCGACGCCCGCGGACGAGCCGGCGCGCGCCGCACCGGCATTCCCGCACGAACGCCCGGGTGATCAGCCTGCACCGGGCCGACCGGCGCAACCGGTCGAAACGCCCGCACCGCGACCGCAATTCGGTCTTCCAACCAGTGTGCAAGTCAACGTCGGCCCGAACGGTGGCAACATCGCCGACGACGCGGCGAACGAACCGTCGCTCGCGGTGGATCCGACGAATCCGAATCGCATGGCCATCGGCTGGCGCCAATTCGACACCATCACGTCCAACTTCCGTGAAGCGGGGCGCGCCTACAGCCAGGACGGCGGTCGCTCCTGGCATTTCCCCGGTGTGCTCGATCCCGGCGTTTTCCGCAGCGACCCGGTGCTCACCTACGACGCCGACGGGCGGTTCTTCTATAGCAGTTTGCGCGTCGTGTCCGGAGTCTACTCGTGTGACATCTACACCTCGACGAACGGCGGCGTATCTTGGCAAGAACCGGTGTACGCCTGGGGCGGCGACAAACAATGGATCTCGGTGGATCGCACTCAGAGCATGGGGCGCGGGCACATCTACCAGATCTGGTCCACCGCCGGGAGTTGCTGCGGCACCAGCATCTTCACCCGCTCGACCGACAGTGGTCTGTCGTGGGACACCCCGGTTCCGATTCCACAATCGCCGACCTGGGGCACGCTCGACGTCGCGCCCGACGGCACGCTGTACGCGAGCGGCGTCGACCAGCGCAACTTGTCGCGTATCCTGGTGTCGCGATCGACCAACGCGCGCGATCCGTTCGCATTTCCGACTTTCACGACGGTGCTGGTGAACCTTGGCGGCAGCATCGGCGTGTTTCTGGGACCCGACAGCCCCAACCCCGATGGCTTGTTGGGACAAGTTTGGGTGGCCGCCGATCCGACCGGTGGCGCGCGCACCGGTTGGGTGTACGTGCTGGCGAGCGTCGATCCGCCCGGCGCCGATCCGATGAACGTGATGTTCACGCGCAGCACCGACGGCGGCGTCACTTGGAGCGCGCCGGTGCGGGTCAACGATGACGTAGGCAACGCCTGGCAATGGTTCGGCGCCATGTCAGTCGCGCCGAACGGCCGTCTCGATGCGGTGTGGAACGACACGCGCAACACCGGAGTCGCGAATCGTAGCGAGTTGCACTACGCGACCTCCGCAGACGGCGGCGTGACCTGGAGCGCGAACCAACGCATGAGCGCTGTCTTCGACAGCCACGTCGGCTTTCCGAATCAGGACAAGATCGGCGATTACGTGCACTTGGTGTCCGATGCGGTTGGTGCCAATTTGACCTACCCGGCGACGTTCAACGGCGAACAGGATGTGTGGTTCCTGCGGATCGGCGACTACGATTGCAATGGCAATGGAATCGGTGATGCGCAAGATATCGCAGCAGGCACCAGCACAGACTGGAACGGCAACGGTCGCCCCGACACTTGCGAGGGGTTGCAAGTCAGTGACGCGCCGCCCGCCGCGCCGCGCTGGTCGCTAGGCGCCAACGTGCCGAACCCGTTCAATCCCACGACGCGTATTCCGTTCGAGGCCGCCACCGCGGGTGCGGTACGGCTGCAGATCCTCGACATCGCCGGACGCTACGTCCGTACCTTGGATGTCCGCGCGCGACTCGGCCCGAACGTCCTCACTTGGGACGGTCACGATGCGCGCGGCCTGCCCGTGGCGTCCGGCGTCTACATTTATCAACTGGAAGCACCGCAGATGCGTGCTTCGCGGCGCATGGTCTTGGCGCGCTGAGCCCTGATGGGCAACTGGACGCATCCCACTCGGTATGCCATCGTCGAGGCAACGGAGGAGATTCGTCCGTGATCGCGACATCACCTCGCAGGTGGAGGCAACAGCCATCGCGGCGTGCATGCGCACGCCCGCGTCTCTTCGCGAGGGGTGCGGTCATTTTGTGCGCAAGCGCACTGGCCTTCGTCTTCGCAGTTCCCCATGCCACCGCGGTGGACCGTCTCGACGTCACATCCCGCGGCACATCGAGTTGCTATGCCGCCAACCGCGAGGCGGCTACGAGCGCGTTGCGCGCCCTGAGTGTGCACACCTTGCAGCGGCCGCAGCGCTCGCCGCGTCTCTTTGTCGAGGCGTACGCGATGCGCGGGTTGGTGGCGGCGCACGCGGCGCTGGGATCGACGCCGGAAGGCATCACCGACCAATACGACACGCGCGACGGCTTGCTGCGCGCGGTGGACTATGCCGATTCACTGGTGCTGCGACAGACCTTCCTCGGTTATTGGCCGCTCGGGTATCACGCGCAGTACTGGGCGGACATGGCGGCGGCGGTGGGACTCTTCCCGGCGCTCGAGCCGTACGTGGACGCCGAGCGCTTGCAACGCTACGAACGCGCCGCGGAAAAATTCATGAAAGGCCTCGGGCGTGATCACATGCTGCTGGCGGCGGGTGCGGTCGGTGTGGGGCGCACGATCGTGCACGACCCGCTAGGTCAGAATCGACCCGACTATCGCCCGTATCTGGTCAGCACCGCTCTGGCTGGGATCTCGGTGCGCGCCTGGCTCTTCCATCGCACGCATCGCGAGGAATACCGCCGCGCTCGAATACACGCTGTCGAAGATCGCGCCGGCGGGCTTCGCCGATGAACACGTGCAGCGCGAGGGCCCGCTGCGCGTCGCAGCCTATGTGCAAGAAGGTTGGATCGCGGCCGACGCGTGGCTGGAGGATCCAGCGGTCGAGCGGCGTCTACGCAAAGCGCTGCCGCGACATGTCGCGTGGTTGTTGCGCACGCAGCGCCCCGACGGAAGTTGGGACACGGGCCGCGACGAGGAAACCACCCGCACACTTCCCATCGTCGGATTCTTGGTCTGGTACGACCAGCGCTTTGGACCACGTGCCGACGTCCGCGCCGCCGTGCAACGCGCCAGCGCGGCCTTCGCGGACACCGAGCGTTGGTCCGCGATCGGTTGGTTCCGTAACGACGAGCACGCCGAGGTCATGCGCGCGCTCGCCGGCCGACCGCTGGCGACGCTCGCCGCCAATCGCTTCGTGATGCCTTGAGAGGTTTGCGAGACGCGTTACTGGGTTGCCGCCAAGCGCAGCAGATCCTTGAGGTACGCATAGTTCGCGGGCGTCGAGAGGTCGTGCTCGGTCAGGTTGTAGACGGCGAAGGGTTTGTTCTCGCCCTGGAGCAGGATCACGTCGCGGTAGGCGACACCGGGGGTCGCGGGACGCAGCTCGTTGACCCGCCAGGTGCCCCAGACGTTCTGGTTCGACACATCCTGCAGCCACGCGATGGTACGGCCGGTGGAGATCCCGGGATTGCCGCGTTCTTGACCGGCGGCATTGATCCCCGCGATGTGAATAGCGATGCGCCCGGCCTGATTCTCCGCGTTCAGTTCCGCCTGCATCTGGTTCAAGTAGCCGAACTGGCTACTGCAGTAGCCTCAGGTCGAGTGACCGAAGTACCAGGCCGAGATCTGTCCGAGGCACACGCGCGGTGAAACATTCTGCGCGTGGGTGGTTGAATTGGGATTGGCGTCGGCCAGCGAGAAGTCGGGCTCGACGTAGTTGATGGGCGTCACGCCGCCGGGAGGCGGGTTGGTCGGACCCTTGTCATCGCCGCAGCCGCTCATGGCTGCGATCACCAGCCCGGTCAGAAAAGTTCGTCGAACACCGAAACGCATCGGAATCCTCACTTCGTCAGCCTACCCGTGCAATCCTAGCGGAATGCGTCGCGGTGCTCCAGGGGGGGGCGATTCTCAGGCATACCGCGACCGGATCGTCGGGACCAGGTAGTCGCGGAAGGCGCGGTTCAGGTCGTAGAGCGGCGCGTGACCCCAGTCGCGGCGTGCGGCGTCGTCATCCACGTCGGCCGGCCACGAATCCACGATGTTCTGGCGCTTGAGGTCGGGCTCGAAGGTGATCGTGCTGCCCGAGAATGCCGACTGCACCAGATAGCGGAACTCGCCCGCCGACGGATTGAAGGCGCCGACGTTGTAGACGCTGCGCGTCAGTCGCGCCCGCGGCGCGACCGACAGTTGCAAGAGCGACTCGACCGCATCGGGCATCGCCATGAACGGGATGCGAGTGTCCGGGCGCACGAAGCACGCGTACGGCATGCCCTGCGCGGCCGCGTGCAACATCTCGGGCGCGTAGTCGGAGGTTCCACCCGAGGGCACCGTCACCGCCGAAATCAAACCCGGGAAGCGCAGGCAGCGGAAGTCCACCCGTCCCGAGTGCGTCTCGGCCGCGAGCTGCTTGTAATGATGTGCGTAGTAGCGCCCCAGATGTTCGCAATAGAGCTTGTTGCAACCGTACATCGTGATCGGGACGTTCCACGCATCCTCGCTGACGCGTCCGGCGTGCGCTTTGGTGTCGAGGTTGGGCATGCCGTACGCCGCGATCGAACTCGGGTAGACGAAGCACACCGGGCGGCCGTGCGATTCGCCTTCGTGCTGCGCGAACTCCAACAGTTGCAGCGTGCCCTCGACGTTGACCTTGTGCGCGGTGGCGGGCGTGAACTCGCAGCGGGTGGAGAGCAGCGCCGCCAAGTGGAAGATCAACTCGACCGTGTATTCGGACAAGATGCGTTCGAGCAAGTTGGCATCGGTCACCGAACCCACGAACTCGCGCTGCACCAGCCGGCCGACGTCGGGATCCAAAGGCCGCAGATCGAGGCTGATCACGGCACGTTCCCCGTGCGCGAGCCGCGCCAGCAACCCGTGGCCGATTTCGCCGCTCGCACCGGTCACCAACACCGCGGGCTTGCGCACCTCAGGCCTCCGTCATGTGGGACGCGATGCGCGTGGCGAGCGCCGCGCCATCGTCCAGTGCCAGCGGCCGCGGCTTCCAGCCGATGGCGAGCCCCGCATCGGCCAGCTTCGGAATGATATGGAAGTGCACGTGCAACACGGCCTGGTGCGCCGACTCGCCGTTGTTCTGCAGCACGTTGAAAGCGGTGGCGCCGGTTGCGGCCAGCACCGCGCGGCAGATGCGCGGCAACACGCGTCCGACCGCGGCCGCGGCGTCATCCGACAATTGATCGAGTGTCGGGGCCGCCTGCTTCGGAATCACCAGCGTATGTCCGGGCGCGATCGGGTGCACGTCGAGGAATGCGAGGACGTGTGCATCCTCGTAGACGCGATGGCACGGAATCTCGCCGCGCAGGATGCGCCCGAAGACGGTGTCGCTCACAACGCGATGGCCTCTTCCATCAGCATGATCGGGATGTCCTCGCGCACCGGATACAGCCACCGCCCGTCGGCCCGCACCAGACCCTCTTGGATGGGCTCGGCCACCGGTTGGCCGCCACGGTTCTGCACTTTCCCGGCGCGGACGCGCGTGTTCAAGGCCTCGAGCTCGGCGGCCGTCGCCAGTCGAACCGCGCTCTTGTCCTCGGGACACGCGAGGATCTCGAGCAACTCTGGATGCACCATGACGCCCTCCCAGGCGGCGGGGTCGCGGGCGCGCCCCGGTCAACAGGCCGATTCAGTCGGCCGCATTCTACGTGCGGGACCCGCGTGCGGGCCAGGTCCCGACCACGGGGCGACCTGCGTGTAGAATCCGGGCCGGCGCCACCTGGAACCGAAGGCTTCGACCCCGTTCGCCCCACGGTCGAATCGCAGACGAGGAGATTCTGGATGTCCATGCGCATGCCGTGCGCGAGCGGTGCTTCGCGCACATCACCACGTGCCGTGGTGACAGCGATCGCCGTCGCAACGATCGCCGTGGCGGCCTCGACTGCGCTCGCGATGCCGGACGCGTGGGCTGGACGCGATCCGCACTCGTTCGCGCGCCCCGACCAGGTCGCGGTCACGCATCTCGATCTCGACTTGCGGGTGGACTTCGACGCGCGACGATTGGATGGCACCGCGACGTTGACCCTCGATCGTCGTGCGCGCGACGCACGCGAGATCGTGCTCGACAGCCGCGACCTCGAAATCGAATCGGTCACGCTCGACGGCACGCAACGTGCGGCGCACTTCACCTTGGGAGACGCGATCCCGATTTTCGGCCGCGCCTTGACGGTGCGGTTGGAGCCCGCGACGCGCACGATCACGGTGCGCTATCGCACCAGTCCGGGTGCCGGTGCACTGCAGTGGCTCGATCCAGCGCAAACGGCCGGAGGCACCAAGCCGTATCTGTTCACCCAATCACAAGCGATCCTGGCTCGCACCTGGATTCCGTGCCAGGACACGCCCGGCGTGCGTGCGACCTACACGGCGCGGATTCGCACCCGTCCCGATCTGATGGCGGTCATGAGCGCCGGCAACCCGCAGGCGCGGCGCGCGGATGGCGTCTACGACTTCGAGATGAAGCAGCCGGTGCCGTCATATTTGCTGGCGCTCGCGGTCGGTGATTTGGAATTCCGGCCGCTGGGACCGCGCTGCGGCGTGTACTCCGAGCCGAGTGTCGTCGAGCGCGCTGCGTGGGAATTCGCCGAAACGCCGCAGATGATGGCTGCGGCGGAGAGCTTGTACGGCCCCTATCGCTGGGATCGCTACGACGTTTTGGTATTGCCGCCCAGCTTCCCATTCGGCGGCATGGAGAATCCGCGCCTCACCTTCGCAACCCCGACGGTGCTGGCGGGCGACCGCTCGCTGGTGGCGCTCGTGGCACACGAGTTGGCGCACTCGTGGTCCGGCAACTTGGTCACCAACGCCACCTGGAACGACTTCTGGTTGAACGAAGGCTTCACCGCCTACTTCGAGAACCGCATCATGGAGAAGGTCGCGGGCGCCGAAATGGCGGCGATGATCGCGCAGCTCGACGTGCAGAGCCTGCAGCGCACGCTCGCCGACACGACGCTCGCCGCACGCGACACCTGGCTGCAGCTGGATCTCGCCGGGCGCGATCCCGACGAGGGCCTGACCGACATCGCCTACATCAAGGGCTACTTGTTCCTGCGGCATGTCGAGGAAGTCGTGGGCCGCGCACGTTGGGATGCCTTCCTGCGGGTTTACTTCGATCGCCATGCATTCAGCAGTATCTCGACGCCCATATTTCTTGCGGACCTCAGGCATGATCTCGTGCATGGTGATGTCGAACTCGAATCCAAGCTCGGCATCGAGCGCTGGATCCATGGTCCCGGCTTGCCGTCCGACGCGCCGCAGATCGAATCACGCGAGTTCGCGCGCGTCGCGGCCCAAGTCGAAGCGTGGGAATCGGGAACGCCGGCCCGCAAGCTCGACACCACCGACTGGCGCACACAGCACTGGCTCTATTTCCTCGACCAGATCCCCGATTCGCTCGCCGTCGAGCGCATGGCCGACCTCGATGCGGCCTTCGGTCTGACCGGCCGCGAGAATGCCGAGGTTCTGTGCGCCTGGCTGCAGCGGGCGATCCGCAGCGACTATGCGAACGCGAATCCGGCGCTGGAGGCGTTCCTCACCCGCCAGGGGCGGCGCAAGTACTTGGAGCCGCTCTACCGCGCTCTGGCTCGGACACCCAACGGTTTGGAGCGCGCCCGGGCCATCTATGCGCGGGCACGTCCGACCTACCATCCGGTCTCGTACACGACGATCGATGCGATCCTGGGAGCACCCTGAGGTCGGACGAACACGTGGTGCGTGGACGGGGTTGCCAGGGGCGCTGGCCGGCGTGTAAGGTTCAACCGCGCCATGCGGCGTAGGGATCCCAATTCTTGATGGACGAACAACTTGCGAGTGCTTCGACAGCTCAAGTCGGGTCACGTGCGTGTGGGACGATTCGCTGCGCTCACACTTGCACTGCTTGCATCCGCCGCCAGCGCGCAACAGTTTAACCCACCCTATCCGCGACTGGCCAATGTTTACTTGGTGGGATCGGTTCAACCCGAACTCATCCCGCAGCTCGCGCGCTATGACATCCTGGTGCTGAACTCGATCTGGGCCGACGATCTGCTGGCCGAGATTCGCGCCCTCAATCACGACATCAAGATCTATCTGTACGTGTGCCACTACTGCGTCGAGTCGCCACCCAACCCCGGTGACGATTGGAATCAGAAGCTCCACAGCTACAGCGACGTGAACACGCTGTGGTGGTACAACCGTTTCGGCAACATCGCTTCCGACTGGCCCGGCTCGCGGCTCATCAACATCACGTCACTGGGCCCGCAAGGTCCGCTCGGAAGTTGGCAAGAGTACATGGTCAATCAAATCGAGTGGTTGTTGAACGTACACGCGCAAGTGGACGGCATCTACTTCGACAACTTCTGGCGCTGGGTGTCGTGGGAGCAACCGCGCATCCAAGTGGATTCCGACTGCAATCCGGTGCACAACCCGGCCGGGTGCGATGGCATCATGGACGCGCCGGCGCTGCTCGACACACTGTGGAACACGTCGTTGCGCGATCTGGCGCGGATGACGCGCGAGCGCTTCGATTGGCTCGACGCGAACCACCCGAATCGGCAGCTGACGATCGTCGGCAGCCGGCCCGGCGACTACTACACCTGGTTGAACGGCGGCATGTACGAGAACTGGCCCAAATCCGGTGGTTACCAGGATCCCGGTCTCCTATACCGCTACAACTTCAATCAGGAAATGTTCGAGTATCCGGAAGGCTATGTGGTGGCGCCGACGCTGCCGGTGCCATACTCGGCGCAAATCATCAACGCCGGTTCTTGGGGGACCCCGGAGGAGCCGTCGCGCAATCCCGACTTCGAACGCTACAAGCGCTTCACGCTGGCGTCGACGCTGCTCGGCGACGGCTACTACAGCCTCGACAACGGCAGCGTGCACCTCAACTACTGGTGGGAGCCGGAGTATGACTTGAACGGCCTGGGCAAGGGGTACTTGGGGTATCCGCTCGGACCCTACTTCATCGCCGCGCAACCGACTGGGTTCGAGATGTGCGGCAACGGGAGCTTTGCTGCTGGTCAAACGAATTGGTTCTGGCAGAACGGCGGCGGCCTGCAGGGGAATTTCGCCATCGACAATACAGTGTTTCATTCGGCCCCCGCCGCGGCGCGACTCCAGATCACCAGCACCGTCCCAGGAGGCTGGTCGAAGTTCTACCAATCGCTGCCGCCGATCGTCAGCCTCGCCGGCTACACGTTGAGCTTCTGGGCCAAAGCGAGCGTCGAGCAGGACATTCAAGTGCATCTGTATTCGGAGCAGTGTCCCGGCACCCGCTGCCTGAAGGATCGCAACATTCACCTGACGACGAGCTGGAAGCGCTTCGACTTCCCATTCGTTTCGAGCGGCACCGCCAGCAGCCCGGGCGTGAATTTCTTCGCCGACAAGGTCGGAACCGTGTGGCTCGACGACGTCTCGTTCCGCGCCGGTGATACCAGCGTCTACCGGCGTGACTTCGACAACGGCATCGCGCTGGTGAATTACACCACCGAGCCGGTCACGATCCCGTTGGGCGGAACGTTTTACCGCATGGACGTTCACGGCTGGCCCGAGTACGACGGCGCCGCGGTGACGTCGGAAGTGGTCCCGCCCTCGGATGGAAGGATTCTGCTGCGTACTCCGGGCGGACCCACGGATGCGCCGGCACCGGCGCTGCGCACCCAGCTCTTGGCGAACGAGCCCAATCCCTTCAATCCCAGCACGCGCATTCGTTTCCAGCTCGAGCGGTCCGGGGATGTGAAGGTGGGCGTCTACGACGTCGCCGGTCGTCCGGTGCGACACCTGCATGCAGGCCGGTTGGAAGCGGGAGATCACGCGTTGGTTTGGGATGGCACCGACGACGCCGGACGGAATGTCGCATCGGGCGTCTACTATGGGCGTCTCGAAACCACCGGCCTCGTCCGCTCGCGTCCGATGACGCTCCTCAAGTAAGAACTCGATGCGATCGCGGCCTTGAGCACCGCGTAGGATTTCCGTTACGATCCTGATGTCGGGGCGCGTCACCAACCGGAAGTGACGTGCGTCCTCTCTCCAAACCCAAGGCGGCTCGACGTGCGCAGGTTCGCGCGCCGGGTTCTCGCCTGCGCAATTCGACCCACGCGCGCGCCGATTCCAGCCTGCTCGATCGGGTCGCGGACCCGATCCTGATCTTCGACCGCGACACGCATCGGATTCTGGATTGCAATGCGGCGATGCTGCGCGTGTACGGCTACACGCGGGCTGAGCTGCGGCGGATGACGCCGTTCGACCTACATCCTCCCGAAGATCTCGACAAGGTGCGGTCCACGATCGACGTACGCAATTTCGACTGCGCGTTCACCTACACGCACCTGACCAAGGATGGGCGGCGCCTGGCGGTCGAGACGCTGTCGGATACCGCTGTGGTTCGCGGCCGGCGGGCGTGGATCACCGTGGTTCGCGACATTTCGGCGCGCAAGAGCGCCGAGGACGCTTTGCGCGAGAGCGAGGCGCGCTTCCGCATCCTGGCCGACTCCACCCCGGTGCTCATCTGGATGACCGGCACCGAAAGGGGTTGTACCTACTGCAATCGCAGTCTGCTCGAGTTCACCGGTTGGACGCCGCAGCAAGCGCTTGGCGAGGGGTGGGCGGAGGGCGTGCACCCGGAGGACTCGCCCGGGTGATGGCGATCTATGGCGAAGCCTTCGAGGCCCGGCGCGAGTTCCGCATGGAATACCGCTTGCGGCGCGCCGATGGTGCATTCCGCTGGGTTCTCGCGCTCGGTGTGCCGCGCTGGACGGCGGCAGGCGCATTCGACGGCTACATCGGCTCGTGCTTGGACATCACCGAGCGACGCGACGTGGAGGAAACCTTGGCGCGGGCGCGCGATGACGCCGAGGCGGCGGCGCGCGCCAAGAGCGAGTTCCTCGCCACCATGAGCCACGAATTGCGCACGCCGATGAACGCGGTTCTGGGGATGACCAGCGTGTTGCTCGATTCGGCTCTCGACATCGAGCAGCGCGACTGCGTCGAAACCATTCGCACCAGCGGTACGGCCTTGTT
>Ga0247727_10013535_pt1 | contig 13734 bp, 8 predicted proteins | sample WisWelCaveWW1625_FD_202498 | JGI IMG/M metagenome (GOLD analysis project Ga0247727, IMG submission 202498) | Biofilm microbial communities from Wishing Well Cave, Virginia, United States - WW16-25 | ecosystem: Environmental > Aquatic > Deep subsurface > Groundwater > Cave microbial mat | place... | reverse complement strand
GGGATGCGTCGGGGTGGGGGACGTCGGCCCCATCGTCGCTCCGGTCGGGCCCGACCTGCGGCACCAGGAGCGTCATGAGCTGATCGAGCTGCCGCGCCACCTCGGCGCGCGCCCGCGCGTCGGCCGTCGAGCGGCGCAAGGCCGGATTGCGGATGCCATCGACGCGCCCGACGCCGCGCAGCTCGCCCGAAACCGTGGCCCCGGACCCGTCCGCCACCCAAGCGGGCACCGGGTCGGCGCAGGCGGCCAGTGCGAGGGCGGCGATGGCGATGCGCTTCATGCGTGCACGACCTTTCCGGTCGTTCTCCGGTCACGCCGCTTGCGCTGCGCCGGCCGCGGATCCTAGCGTCGAAGGATGAAGACGCTGGCGCTTGCGCTGCTCGCCGCCGCCGCCGTGGAGGCGCCGGTGCTGGTCGGGTCCAGCGCCACGCCCGAGCCGCCGCAGCGGCACGACCTCGTCGTCTTCAAGGGCACGCTCCTCTTCAACGAGCACGTGTACCGCGCGCTCTTGCGGCTGCCCGCCTCGGCCTCGGCCACGCAGGAGACGGCGCGCGACGTGGCCGCGCAGCTCGCGCACTTCCTCGCCGAGGCCGGCTACGACCTGGCCAAGGTGCGGGCCCAGGTCCGGGGCTCGCAGATCGAGGTGCACATCGACGAGGGCGCGCTCGACAAGATCATCCTCTCCCGCGTCGGCTGGCTCACCGCCCTCCGTTTCCGCGCCGCGCTCAACCTGCCGCTCGACGTCTTCAACCGCCGCGTCTTCGACGCGCAGATGCGGCAGCTCGCGCGCCAGTTCGGCATGCGCGACTACAGATACGAGCTGTGGCCGGTGCACATGCTCGACGACGACAACGCCATGAAGCTTCCCGGCATCGAGGAGCTGCGGGCGCTGCCGTTTTTGCGCCCGGCGCGCGGCTACGAGCTGCGCGTCTTCGCCGAGTCCGAGCCGTGGGGGACCGGCTTCTCCCCCGAGGTGATCGTCAACGGCAGCGTCGGTCTGGCGGTCGGTGGTCGGTACCGCTGGAAGGACATCCTGCAGAAGGGCGATCGCTGGCAGACGCACTTCCGCGTCGGCGGCGGGTTCCGCGACTCGCTCGATGCCAACGCCACCACTCGCGTCGTCAACACCGTCGACTACCTGACGGCGCGCTGGCTCTCGCCCGCCTGGGGCGGCGCGAAGGACGGCTTGCGCATCACCATCGCGCCCCGCGGCGAGCTGTGGACGCTGCAGCGCGGCGACCTGCACATCGACACGGTGCGCGTGGCCACCGGCGAGCTGGTCGGGGGCTTCGGCGCCCAGCTCACCTCCGCGTTCGCGCTCTACTTCAACCTGGGGCTGCAGCGCCGCTGGGTCTTCGGCTTGCAGACCCCCCAGGGGGCCACGCTGCTCCCCGACGTCAACGCCGTCCCCAACGTCTCCAACCGGGTCTTCGTCCGCTTCATCTCGAATCTCACGTTCAACCCGGAGGAGATGCGCCAGGACCTGCGCAACGTGATCGCGCTGGACATGAGCGCGTTCCGCCCCACCATGGGCAACGACGTGGGCTTCTTGCGCCTCGACCTGCAGGGGCGAAGGTCATTCGCCATCGGCTGGCACGAGCTGCGGCTGGGCGCCCGGCTCACGGGCGAGACCGGCGACATCTGGTACCTGGACGAGATCCCGCTCAACGATCACCTGCGCATCGGCTTCGGCCTCGCCAAGTACACGCACCGCGTGGCCAGCCTGAGCCTGGAGCTGCGCTGGTCGCTGGCCCGCGACAAGGTGAAGATCGGCGCCTTCAACGACCTGGGCGTCTGGCGCCACCTGCCGCGCGACGACCCGGGGCAGAAGCCCGACGTGGCGGGATCGGCCGGCGCCGGCCTCTTCTTCCTGCTCTTCGACGAGCTGCAGGTCGACATGTATTACGGAATCGGCTGGTCGACCGACAACTACCGGCAGCTCGCCTTCGCGCTCTCCATCAAGGAGGCGTTCTGAATCACGTCGACAGCCTCGAAGCGGAGAACAAGCCGATGGGGTGGCGCGTGGCGCCGTCGATCGCCAGGTCGGCCAGGATCTCGCCCACCACGCTGGCGAACTTGAAGCCGTGGCCGGAGCAGGCCGAGGCGTAGAGAACGTCCGGCGCCGCCCGATCGACGACGAAGTGGCCGTCGGGCGTGTTCGTGTACATGCACACCTTGGCCGCGCGCAGGTCGGAGTGCGCGGCGTCGGGCAGGTGGCGGCGGAGGAAGGCGCGCGCCGGCTCGTCCTCGCCCTCGGCGATCTCGCGGTCGATCGCGTCCGGATCGCAGCGCGCGCCGGAATGGTGCCGGGCCACCTTGAGGCCTTGATCGGCGAGATAGGGAAAGCCGTAGAACATGCCGGCGTCGGTATCGACGAGCCAGACGGGGAGGCCTTCCCAGCGCGCCTCGGGAGAGCGCGGCTCGAACCAGAAGAGCGGGACGCGTTCGACCCACAAGGGCAGCCGGACCAGCCGGCCCATCCACGCGCCGGCGGTGAGGATGACGGTGCGCGCCGGGAGGGCGGCCGGATCGTCGACGCGCTCGGTGAAGCGCAGCGTGGCGCCACGCGCCTCGGCGCCGCGCAGGTGCGCCTCGATGCAGCGTTCGGGAAAGAGCATGCCGGCCTTGCGCTCCCAGAGCGCCGCCATCGACGGATCGACGCGGAACATGGGGAAGCGCCGCTCCAACTCGAGTGCGTCCAGGGCCTCGTGCTCGAGCCCGTGCTGCCGCGCGCTGGCGAGGGACTTCGCGAACACCTCGCCGTCGCGCTGCCCGACGTAGAGGCCGCCGGTGGGGACCAGCAGCGTCTCGCCCGCCTCGGCCTGCAGCGCCTCCCATAGATCCCAGGCGCGCTGGATGAGCGGCACGTAGTCCGCGTGCTCGAAATACGCCAGCCGGATGACGCGGGTCAGGCCGGCGGAGGAGCCGAGCGCATGCCCGCGCGGGAACGCCTCGATACCCAGGACGCTCAGGCCGCGCCGGGCCAGGTGGTACGCGGCGGCGCTGCCCATCGCGCCCAGGCCGACGACGGCGGCGTCGAAGCGCTTCAGAGCGTGAGCCGGAGGCCCAGGGTGATGAGCGGCGCCACCAGCGTCTCGGTCTTGGTCTTGTAGGCCTCGATCGATCCGCCGGCCACCAATGCCAGCCTGCTGACGAGCCGGAACCGGACCTCGGCGCCCAGGCCGCCGCCGAAGGCCACGCCGTCGGAGAGCGGCACCACCAACAGCCGCGGGCCGAGGTGCAGGCTGACCGAACCCGAGCTGACCACGCTCCACATGAGCGCGGCGCGCCCGCCGACCTTGGGCGCGATGTTGACGCCGATGCGTCCTTCGCCCGCGGCGATGTATCCGGCGAGCAGCACCTCCTGCCCGAACGTCTTCTGCTTGGGATCGAAGACGCCGCCGGCATAGACGTCGGGGATGGACGAGCCGCGCATCACCACCGGCTCGTCGGCGCGCCGCTTGCGCTCGATCTCCGCGCGCGCCGACTCCTCTTCCAGCCGGCGCTTGCGCTCCTCGGCATCCTGCGTGGCCTCCTCCCGCTTGCGCTTCCGCTCCGCGTCCTCGCGGGCCGAAGCTTCCTCCTGCTCCACCTCCTTGGGCGGGCGCAGCGGGCGGAGCACGTCCTTGGTGGCCGCGGCCAGGCCCTTCCCCAACTCGGCGGCGTCGGGGCCGGTGGCTTCCGAGGTGCGCAGCAGCGCGCCGGTGCGCACGTCGTGGACCTTGACCACGACCTTGTACTCCTCGCCGAACTTGGTCAGGTTCGCGGAGAGGACGAATTCGGCGCCGATGAGCTTGCCGAGCTCAGCCTCGCACACGCCCTCGGCGCACTTCTTGATCTGCTCTTCCGGGAGGGCGTTGATGATCTCGATCTGCTTGTCCCGATCCATCACCGTGTACGAGGGGAGCACGCGCACCGTCGCGCCGCGGATGGTGTCCTCGATGTACCCCGGGTCGATCCCCTGGGCCTTCAGCTCCTCGGCGGAAACGGCGGTGCGCCGGGCGTCGAGCGGCAGCACGGCGATGAGCTTGCGCGCCTCGGGGGCGGCCTGGGCGGAGAACGCCAGGAGCGCGAGCAACGCGGCCCCGCGGCGCCGGCGCAGCGCCACCAGCGCGAGGAGCGCGATGAGCCACGGCAGCGCCGCCCGCCCCGACGTCGAGCAGGCGAACCCGGTGATGGTGCGGTGATCGGTGCCGCCGTCGGGCGTGGTGGCGGTGTCGCTGACGGTCTCGTCCTGCGTCGCGCTGGTCAGCCCGGCGGCGGCGGCGGTGACGGTGACCGTGCCGACGGCGTCGGCCTTGAAGTAGAAGCTGGCCGTGTTCAGGCCGGCGTCGATCTTCACCGTCGCCGTCCCCTGCGTGCAGCCGCTGGCCGAGTAGAGCGTGGCGCCCGGCGCGGTGAGGCTGACGGTCAACTCGGCCGGGAGGTTGGCCGGGACGCTGGCTGCCGTCTGCGCCTGCACCGTGATCTCCCCCGAGCACGTCAGCGGCTTGATGCTGAACGCCGGCGTGAGGAAGACCAGCTTGGTGGCCGGCGGGATGGCGGTGACGTCGAAGGCCGAGCTCTGCACCGCCGGCAGCCCCGCGGTGGTGGCGGTGAGGCGGTAGCCGGTGGCCGCGCGATCGAGCTGGAGGTTGGAGAACGTCGCGATGCCGCTCTGCGCGTTGCCGGTGAGTGCCCCGGTCAGCGTGGCGCCGCCCGGGTTGGCGCTGAGCGCCACGGTCACTCCCGCGGTGGCGGTGGTGACGACGTTGCCGCCGGCGTCCTTGAAGGCCAGCTTCACCGCCGGGGCGATCACGGTGTTCACCAGGACGTTGGTGGGCTGCTGCGTGTACTCGATGGTGGCGGGGGCGCCGACGTCGATGGTCCCTTGCTGCTGCGCCTGCGTCAGGCCGGTGGCGGTGGCGGTGATGGTGAAGGCGCCCGCCGCGTTGGCCTTGAAGTAGAAGGCGCCCTGCGCCTGGCCGGGCGGGATGGGGAAGCTGGTGATGGCGGTGCCGCCGCAGCCAGGAGCGGAGAAGAACTCCGCGGGCGCGCCGCTGAGGTTGACGGTGATCGCGCTCTGCGCCGCCGTGGGGTTGTCGCCGGCGTCGAGCAGCCGGATGGTGACCGCGGCCGAGCAGGTGGCGGCCGCGGCGCTGCGCGGCGGCGTGGCGAAGCCCAGCTTGGCGGGCGGGTTCGTCGTGGCGATGATGGTCACGTCGGTGACGTCGCGCTCGTCGGCGGCGGCGGGGTCGGTGGTGCCGCTGCCGCTCTCGTCGAGCGTGAGGCGCACTTGCAGGTAGCGGGTGGCCGCGGGCACGGCGGTGAGCGGCAGCGTCGCGCCCAGCGCCACCCGGCCCAGGCGGATGGGCGTGGGATCCCACACCGCGTCGGCTCCGGCGTAGCGGACGTCGGCCAGCACCTCGCCCTGGGCCGAGACGCTCCCGCCGATGGAGATCGAATCCACGGTAGAGGCGGGCGCGCCCAGATCGAAGGTGCGCGAATAGAGGCCCAGCAGCGGCTGCACCTTGAGCGAGGCGGTGTGGACGGCGTCCAGCGCCGCCGAGGCCCCGTCGAGGCCGCCGGCGAGGAAGATGCGCGCGCCGTCGCTGGCGGCGCCGAAGTCGCTCCGCTCCTGGGGCATGGCCGCGAGCGCCGCCCAGCTCCCCAGCGTGGCGTCGGCCATCACCGGCGCGACCTGGACGTCGGTGAGCGCGCCCGTCCCGCCCATGATCAGGAGGAAGCCGTTCGAGCCCACCGCCTGCAGCCCGGCGCGCGCGGTGGTGAAGCTGGAGGTGGGCGTCCACGAGGCGATGCTCCCGTCGGCTGCCGGGACGCCCACCTGGACGTCGGCCCGCGGATTGGAACCGTCGTAGCCGCCGAGGACGAAGATGGCGTTGCGGTAGGCGACCGCGGCATGGCCCTGGCGCACACCGGTGAACGCCGTGGTGGTGGTCCAGGTGCCGAGCGTGCCGTTGGCGTTGATGGCCGCGCGCCACACTTCGTCGGTCGCGAGGCCGGTGCCCAACTCGCCGCCCAGCACGTAGAGGAAGTTCCGCACCGCCACCGCGCCGAAGAGCTTGCGCGCGGCGGGCAGCGCCTGCGTGGTCTGGAACGTGCCCACCGTGCCCGTCGCCGAGATGGGCGCGTACTCCACCGAAGTCAGGAACGAGCCGTCGAAGCCGCCCAGGACGTAGAGGAAGCCGTTGGCCACCGCGCTGGCGTGCCAGTAGCGCGCGGTGCCGAGTGTGGCCGTGCCGCCGAATGCGCCCGGCGTGCCCGCGGCGGAGATGCTCGCCACCTTGACCTCCGCGGTAGGCGATGCGCCGTAGCCGCCGGCGGCGATGAGCGTGCCGCGCCCGCTCGACAAAAGGCCCAGCCCCGAGCGCGCCGAGGGGAGCGTGCCAGTCGACGACCAGGTCGTGATCGGCGCCGTGGTGGCCGCCACCTGCGTCAGCGGCGCGCGCGACACGTCGATGCTCTTGGGGATGTCCGAGCCACCCGCCAGATAGAGGCGCCCGTTCCATCCCGCGAGCTGGCGGCCGTAAGGGGCGGAGGCCGCTGATCCAAAGGTGGCCCAGGCCTCCATCGAGCCCGACGGCATCAGCGCCGCGCCCACGAGCTGGTTCCCGGCCACGCCCATCCACAAGGTTCCCCCGTAGACGAGTGGGTTGGCGTCCCACCACGAGATGCCGGTGATGGCGGGGCCGGCCTGCCAGGGGCCCACCGAGCCGTCGGGCTGGATGGTGGCCGACTTGGTGTTGCCGCGCACGTCGGCGACGTTGATGGCGTAGAGGTATTTCGTGTGGCCGGCGTAGCGCGGCACCTCGCCCGAGCCCCCGCCCAGAGGCCCGTTCGAAGAGCTGAAGGACCCGATGGTGCCGTCGGCGTTGAGGGGGGCGAAGTAGACGAAGTCGACGGCGGCGCCGCCGCGCGTGCCGCCCATCACGTAGAGCGTGTCGTTCCAGACATGGGCGTTGGCTTGGCCCATCCCCTGGCCCAGCGGGCTGGTGGTAGCGGTGGCGAAGGCGCCGAGCGTGCCGTCGGCGGCGATGGGCGCGAAGATGATGTCCGTCAGGTACGTGCCGGTGCCGCTGCCGCTGATGCAGTAGAGTCTGCCGCTCCAGATGAAGGAGCCGCCCTGATCGCGGACGGCGGGCAGCGTCCCGGCCGTGTTCCAGGAACCGACGCTGCCGCTCGGGTTGATGGGCGCATAGAGGATGTCGCGTGCCGCGCTCCCCGTGCTGTCGAATCCCCCGACCACGTAGAGGAAGCCGTTGTTGCTCAGGAGCCGGTGGCGGTCGCGCCCCAACGGGAGCCCCGTGGTGGCGCTGAACGTGCCCGGCGTGCCGCCGATCTTGCCGCGCACGATCGAGCCCGTGCCCAGCTCGATGGCCGCCTCGCGGTTCCCGGCGCGGCCGAAATCGTCGCTGGACGTGGCGGTGACGGCGAGCGCGCGATCGCGGGGGCGCGGGCGCACGCCGTGGTCCGGCTCGGAGACGGCGCAGGCGGCGGCCGCCGCGGCAGCGGCGAGGGCGATGCGGGCCATTGATCCCCCTCTCGGTAGGAGGGGGAGTCTACTGCGATCCGGTCACATCGGATCCAGGGCGGGCGCGACGCGGCCGGTGAAGAGGTACTGGGCCGGTCAGCGGTGGGCGATGAGCTTGACCATGTCGGAGACGCCGCCGCCCAGCTCGCGCAGGACCTTCTTCATCTCCGCCGCTTCCTTGACCGCCACCGCGTGCCAGCCCTTGTGCACCTTGTCCAGGTCGGCCTCGTAGCGCTTCGCGCTCGCCCGGTTGGACTTGCCCCACGCCTGGCTGAACGCCTTGTCGGTCCAGTCCATCTTCGGCGGGCTCCAGGCCTTGGGGCTCTCGCGATCGACCAGCGTGTAGCGCTCGTGCCGGATCTGGAGGTAGAGGGCGATGACGCGGTTGTAGATGTAGCCCTCGGGCCGGCCGTGGTAGCAGCCCACTTGCGGCGTGAGCAGCTTGGCGAAGAAGAACGGCGCGTTCGGGTAGTGCGAGACGAACCCCAGGTTCCAGGTGGAGTAGAGGTCGGCCCACTGCCGCGGCAAGGGCGGGGCGCAGAGGATGGCCTTCTTGTCGGGCGTGAAGCGCGTGGGCCCGGCGTGGGTCTTGGGGTCGAGCGTCTTTTTGCCCGGCCGGTTGAACGTCAAGGTCACGCCCGCGCGCGCGTTGTCCTTGTAGCCCAGGCGCATGTCCTCCAGCACCGCTTCGGCGATGTTCACCGGGAGCAGCACGCGGCCGTGGTCGTAGGGGACCTTGCGCGCCTTGTGGAAGTCGATCCAGTTCTTCATCACCACGTCGATGCTGATCTGCTTCACGCGCCCGAAGAAGGTGCCCACGTGGCGGAACTTCTTTCCGAAGGTGCCGGTCTCCACCTGGGCGAAGCGCTGCTTCAGCGCCTCGAGGATTCGCCAGTCGTCGTAGGCGACCTTGGTCAGGCGATCGAGCGCGACGGCGTAGGTGGTGGCCCTGGCGAGCACGGCGTCGCGGTCGGGATGGCGCGCGAAGGCGAAGGACTTCCCGCTGGCCTCTTGGACGAACGCGGTCAGGTACGGGTTCTGCGCCGCGCAGGTGACCATGCGCTGGACGAAGGCGCGCGGATCGAAGTCGGCCTCGAGGCCTTTGCCTGCGAGCTGCTTGACGGTGAAGGCGCCGCGGGCGTCCATCAGCCGCAGCACCTGGTAGCTGTCCTTGAGCGCGGCCACGCGATCGAAGCCGGGCTTGAACGAGGCGATCACCGCGTTGGCGATCGGTTCGTACGGGTTGGCCAGCGCCGGCGTCGACAACGCCGCCAGGGCCAGCAGGGCGCGCATCATTGGCGATCTCCGATCAGGGGGGCGGGTACGGGGCCACTGTGGCGCGCCGGGCGCGCGTTCGTCAATCCGCGCGCTCAGGGGCCGGCGACGGGGCGCGCAGCCGGGCGCCGATGCGCAACGCCATCGCGATGGCGGCCAGCAGAGCCAGCGGGGCGTAGGCCGGGGACTTCGCCAGCGTCATACCGACGTAATCGAACGTGAAGATGGCCCAGAGGTAATGGACGCCGGCGGTGTGCAGGAGCCGCCAGCGCCTGGGGCCGATGAAGGCCGCGGTGCTGTCGAACGACGTGGCGGCCATGGCGAAGATGAACGCGAAGCCCAGGCCGCCGCCGATGACAATGGGCGCGGGGTTCTCCTTCCAGAAGCGGTCTCCCACGATCGACGCCAGCGCGGCCAGCCCGCCGAAGTGGAACGCGTGCGAAGCGGCGAACGACACGCCCAGGTAGCGCCGGTTCTTCAGCAAGAAGCGCGTGGCGCGCCCGGGAAAGAGCCGGTGCAGCGCCGAGGCGGAGAACGCGGCGAGGAAGAGAAGGAACGAAGTGCGCGCCGTGGCGCGGACGGCAGCGCGCACGCCGGCCTCGTTCAGGCCGTGCGCGGCCAGCAGCGCGGCGACGATCGCGGCCACGCCCAGCGCGTTCCAGCCCACCATCGGCCATCGACGGTAGCGCATGGCGCATTCAACCCCGCCGCACGATAGCGGCGCCACGGAAGGCCCGCACGTTTGCCTGCAACTGGAACATGCGGCGGACCTTCTCCTCGAAAGGGAGGGAAGCGAGCGCGCGCCGTGTCGCCCGCTTGGCCTCCAGGGCCTTCTCGAGGATCTCGCGGATCTGTTCAGGTCGCGGCATCGCGCGCCTCCTGGAACTTCCGCCAGCGATCGAGGAGCGACCTCTCGCGATCACTCCTGCGCCGCTTGCGTCCCCTTCGACCCGCCGCCGCCCAGGCGCGCCTGGAGCGCTCCCGAGCCGTTCTTCGCGCAGTCCATGTACTGCTCGACGCGGCGGTTCACGCTCTTCCGCTGCGTGTCGCCGAACCTGCCCCCCGCGCCGTAGGCGGCGAAGGTGTAGCGCGCCACGTTCTCCTCGCCGTCGAGGCCGTTGGCCGCGCAGTGCTTCTTGGCGTGCTTGTGCCAGGCGCCCAGCCGGGCCACCAGCGCCCGCACGCCGCCCTCGGGCGTGAGGAGCTGCTGCACGGTGAAGCACTTGCCGGCGACGTTGGTGCCGTACGTCTTGGTGCCGCGGCAATACGGTCCGGCGCGGCCGCCGAAGGTGATCTGGCCGAGGCCGAAGCCGTGCGAGTAGCGCCAGTCGATGCCCAGGTCGCGCTTGGAGGTATCGATGTGCTTGCGATTCGAGGCCGCGCCGTCGTCGTTGCGCGTCTCGGCCTTGTTGCAGGTGGCCCGGCTGCCCTTGCACGCCGCCGGCGCGAAGGTGGCGCCCGAATACTTCTTGCCACCGGCGAGGAACTGCGAGCGCGCCGGGACGTTGTTGGGGCCGCGATAGTCCTCGTCGTGCCCCACCACCTCCGGGTTGCCGCGCGATTCGCCGACCACGATGACGTAGGCCAGGCACTCGGGGACCTTGTGCTCCTTGGCCGCCTCGCCGGCGAGGGTGAAGAGCTTGTTCCGCTGCCCGCCGCCTCCGGCGGCGGCGGGGAGGGACAGGAGCACGAGGGCGATCAAGGGGCGCATGGGATTCCTCCGGGGGCGGGAGGAGCCCATCATAGCCTCAGCGCGTGCAGAGCGCCGGATTGCCCCGCCACAGCTTGCTCGACTTCCAGAACGGCCGCTCGATGCGCGGCAACGGTGGTCAGCGGTTGAGCGGCGACTCGGGCCGCACGAGGCTTCGTGCGGCCCGGAGGCTGAGCGCGTCAGGTCGACGCGGCCGGCACCGGCTTCGCTTGCGCGGCCGGTTTCGCGGCGGCGCGGCGCTCCTTGCGGCGCGGCACCAGCGAGAGCAGCGCCACGCGCCTGCCGTCGTCGTCCTCGAAGGCCAGGTCGGCGGCGGCCGCGAAGCGATCGTAGAACAGCTCCAGCGCCGCGTGGAGCACGTCGCGCTCCCGGGCCATCTGCGCGTCGCTCGACTTCCGCGCCCCGGCCTCTTCCTTGATGTTCTCGAGCTGCGCCACGAACGCCCGGGCCTTCTTGACGTCGCCCGGCGTGATCATCCGCGCCGCCAGCGTGCCCGGGTGTTCGGCGCGCCCGGCGAGCAGCCGCAGGCAGGCGTTGCGGACCTCGTCCACGTTGGTGGGATGCAAAGGAAGGCTGACGCCGAAGGCGTGGCGCAGGCTGCGGTTCTTGCCTCCCTTGGCGATGCGTCCGATGGCCCGGCGCCGGGCGGAGGCGAAGCGCGCCCCGGCGGCGACGACGATCTCCACCGGGCTCTGCCCGACGCCCGGCACTTCCCCGACGCCCGCGAGCGAGACGATGTCGCCCAGCCGCGCGGCGATGGGCTCGATGCCGGCCACGAGCATCGGCGCCTGGTGGCGCTCGGCGAGCGCGCGCCCGTGCTCGTGGGCCGCACGCCAGACGGCCTTGAAGGCCGCCAGATCCTCGTCGGGGCCCACCCGCAGGGAGAGGCCCGTGGTCAGCTCGTAGCGTCCCCGCTCCTCCCAGTACGCGGTCGCGCCCTGGATGCTCCGGATCTTGCTCTCGTCGGGCGGCTTGGCCGCTCCGAGCCGCTGCTTCTGCTGCCTCTTGGATGCTCCGGTGCGCTTCCGCGTGCTGGCCATCGCTTCCCTCCCATGGGTTGACCTGCTCGAAGCAGCGTAGGAGAGCGGAGCGCGATGGCAAGTTTTCTTCCGCGCGCCTATCCGAGCTGGTCGCTTCTTCTCAGCGAATCGAATCCCGGGCAGTGCTGAAATACGGCTTCCATGTGGCAGCCTGAAAGTCCGGAGAGTAGCTCCACGAAAGCGCGATGCGGGCGCCCGGGAGCGCCGCGATCCGTGGGCAACCCGCCTGGGGGGCGATCTGCGGAATCGGCAATGGATCGGTGAAGGTGGCGCCGTAGTCGGTGGAAAAGAGAAGGTACGTTCGAGCCTCGAGCGGGACCTCGTAGCTGTTTCCGAGTGCGTCATGTACACGATGCCGCCGGGCGCGATGGCGGCAGACGCGCAGATCGCCACCTTCGGCCCTTGGCTGAAGTCGCGCGGGAGATCCCACGTCGCCCCGTCGTCGGTCGAACGCGCCATCGGCAGGACGCCGTCGCCAAAGTCGAACGAGTATGAGGCGATGCCGTCATCCAGATCGTGCGAGCCGCTGGAAGCTCACGAGCGTATTGCCATCGAAGCACTTCAGTCCATTGCCATTCGGCTTGCTGCACTCGTAACTGCAAGCGTTGTATGTCATTATAGTAGGTACCATTGCAGTTGCAGACATGCGGAAGGTCAAGGGCCATCGACTCTCGGCGCGCGCCTCTTGCTCTGAAATTCCCACGTGCTACTCGCCTTGTTCCAACGCTCCAGAATGATGTCTACTGCGGGCAAGGCGGGGTCCAATACATATGATTCTCGAATCACGTCATCCTGCTTATACGTCGTTATGCGGTATGACACCCGATCTCGATCAAGCTTGGTCTCCTCAACGTTGCGCTCCATTTGACCGCGGTCAAAACTCGTATAGACGGTCGTGGCGCCAGCGTAGCTGACCTCCACAACTAGCGCGCCCTGATACCAGTATTGTTCGCGACCATCGGCCACAGTGCAGGTGAAGCCAGCATTCCGTAACTTCGCGAGCATGTCAGAGCCGGGACCCGTGACTCTCACCTCGGCGATCCGCCGACAGGCCGAACCCTCGCCACCATCCAAGCGGTCGGCCCGACCTGCCCCGAGAGGAAGAATGGTTGCTGTGAGGAACCATAGTAACCGGAAAGGATTCGTTGGTTTCATCTGCACGGACCACTTGGTGGAGGGCCACAGACCGTCGTTCCGAAGCACTTTAGGATCCCGCCCGTGTCATCCGCACATACGGGCGTGCACTGAGACGATGTATCGTAGTAGTTGCCGTCGCAACCGCAATAAATTGGCTTGCAAGGCCTCGCGGGATACTTGTTGCACCGCGAATCAGCGCCATTCTTCTTGCCAAGACACTGTGCGCAGTCGTATGCGGTGGCCGTCGGCTTGAAGCACGTCCTTATGCATCCGACGATCCGGTCGCTAGGATCCAGATTTTGCTTGGCATTCTCTGCGTGCTTCGAAAACGCTAATCGTGGATCATGCAGAATCTCGTGCATCATCGAACCCGCCAAGTCACCGCAACCACCGGCGAAAGCAAGCGGATATACGCGAATGGTATTGGGGGCTGAACCATAGTCAGCGCACGTTGTCGTATTGCCTGGTGGTTGCGGCGCGCACATTACTGGATAATTCGTCGTGCCGAGCGCGAGCGCGTAGAGGAAGGCCGTCGATGGAGCCACTTCGAGAAGGCAGCCAAAACCTTGCGTCTTAGCATCCTCAAAGGCACGTTCTAGATCGCTTACCTGGCTCGGGCTACAGCCAGACCCGGTGGCAGAGATTGTGAAATCTTGATCAATAGTCTCTTGTTCCCAGACGCCTTTTTCAATCCAAGTTCCGTTATGGTCCCAGTCCTCTTCGACTGTTACCTGAACAACCTCGAGACTCGGATCGTAAACGTAACCTCGGCGCTCGTCGGGCTCGTCCTGGGGATAGAGTGAATAGCTCGTTATGCGGTATGCGATGGGCGCTGCCCCGCTACCCAACGGTGTTTCTTCCGTCATGCGCAACAACTGGCCACCTTCATAGATGCGGAAAATGTTCGTGGATCCGAAGGAATTAGAGACATGAAGGGCCCCAGTGGCAGTCTCTCTGACGGTCTCGCTCTGTAGCGTCGATCCACTGAGCGTCCGAGTGTACGTAGTAGTAGCGTCCCCAAGCAAGTCGACCGTTGTTGC
>Ga0247727_10013534_pt1 | contig 13734 bp, 11 predicted proteins | sample WisWelCaveWW1625_FD_202498 | JGI IMG/M metagenome (GOLD analysis project Ga0247727, IMG submission 202498) | Biofilm microbial communities from Wishing Well Cave, Virginia, United States - WW16-25 | ecosystem: Environmental > Aquatic > Deep subsurface > Groundwater > Cave microbial mat | place... | reverse complement strand
ATGACCGTCGTCTTTTTTTCATCAGGGCTCACTCGCTTTAGATGACCCGGAGACCTTACACCCCAGTCCGAGCCTTGGAAGTGAGCCTATCACAAAATCGTCAAGTTGTTTTCGGCCAAAGCCTAAGGGCTTGTCAAGAAGTGTTTTTCTTTGTGGCCCTTCGTGCTCTTCGTGGTTAAATCGGATCAATCTAAAAGTATGCCAACTTCGGCTAATGCCGCGCGCAACGCCTCTACCGCCTCGCGGCGCACCGCGATCATGGCGGGGCCGAGGCGCTCACCCAGATAAGGGCGCAGGGCGGGTGTGGCCGAGAGAGTCTCCAGCAGTTCATCACTCTTAAGTTTGAGAACAATCACATCGTCGAGGGCGGCCTCGGTTCCGGCGCGCTCCCAGCGTTGCAGTGCGCCGAGCAATGCCGGAGGAACGTCGCCGCGCGTGGCCTCGCGCAAGAACGCGCTGATGCGGCGGATGGTGATGCCGCGTTGCCCGGCGCGTTCCAGCGAGGCGGGCATGAGGCGATAGGCGTAGTGGTCTTCTTCCAGCGGTAGCCAATCGGCGATGCGGGCTGTTTGGAAACGAACATAGCGACTGGTGGCCAGCGGCACGCGGAGCAGGCCATCGGCGCTGGCGAGCACTGGCATAGGCGGGGTGGCGGCGGGCCATTCGCTCTTTCCTAAAAACGCATTACCTTGAGGAGTCACCCTAAAAGCTTTAACCACGGAGTTCACAGAGAGCACCGAGTCTTTTTCTTTGTTTTTCTCTGTGAGCTCTGTGTTCTCTGTGGTTGAAATCTCGATTAGCCCCAGCCAACTCAACGGGTTTTCAATCAGCCACCGAATCAGCGCGCCGTCCACGCGCTCCCAATTGACAAAGCCACGAAGATAATCCCCGCTGGCGGCGTCGCGGATGTACCACGACTCATAGTCGCCGCCGCGCCGTTGAAAGTCGGGTTGACGTTCTTTGATGGCCTCCACAAAAGAATCAAGTGACCACCATTCGCCGGGCGGCACTTGCGCCAGCCAATCCAAAATGGCTGTGCGCGCCGCGCTGGGTTCGTTGTGCCAGGCCGGGCCTTCAAACAACAGGCCGGGCAATTGCTTCAAATCATTCCACGCGCGCGAACCGCGCCAGGCCTCGGCCAGTCGTTGGATTTGTTTGGGGCGCTCGGCTTCAAGGAAAGGCCGGGCCGTGTTCGCGGCCGGCTTGAACGGCGAACCTTCGGCCAGCCCCAATGCGCCCACGAGATAAGTAAAAAAATCCAGCGCGGCGGGCTGGCGCAAAAATGGAGTCACGGAAGCGCGCGCCGAAGCCGATAGGCGATCTTCATAAAGATTAACCGAATTGATTTGCAGATAAGCCAGGAGTGTCGTCACCTCATCGGCCGCATCGGTCGCCGACAACGGCCCACTCCGCGTGACGGCGGAGGGCGGCGCGGGCCGGCCGGGTGGTGAAGCCGCGCTGATGGAGGCCAGGCTTTCCGGCAAAAGCGGAATCAAATCGCTGGGGATAAAGACAAACTCTTCCAGGCCGCGCCCATCGTCCACAAAGGCGGTGGCCAGCAGGCCGCGATACCAAAGCGTTTCAACGGGTGAGGGGTCGGTGCGCCAGGGCTGTTCGCGTTCACGGCGGGCGGCCCCCATTTGCCGCAGGGCCCCATGCTGGCGCGTGAATTGCGCCAACGGCTGGCGGTCACGCCGAAGCGCCCTGAGCGCGGTCTGGGCTTCGGCGGGCAAACCGTCCACGATTTCGGCCACACGCGCGGGGTCGCGCATCAGCGTGATTAATTCTTCGGCGGCGTCTTTCTGCGAGAGCGCCGTCAACTCAAGGCCCCACAAATCGGCCAGCGCCTTGAGCAGGTCAAGCTCATAGTCCAGGAGGATGCGGCGCAGGTCGGGCATGATGGGTAATTGGTAATTGGTAATTGGTAATTGGCGGATCAATTACCAATTACTAATTACCTTCGTTTACACTAACACTTGAACTGCGCTGGGGACGATGTTGATTTCGATGTGCCGCACATTGGCCTCATACGGGCCGAAGAGTTCGCCATCAATGTGAATCGGCAGGGCGCGGTCGGCGTCAATGACCAGGCGGGTGGTCTGACCCAGATTCACATCGGGTTCGTGGATGTGGGTGGCGTTCATCACTTTCGGGAGCAATTGCAACAGGCGGATTTGTGAGACCTGGGGGATGTAGACAAAATCCAATTGACCATCATCAATTTTAGAAGCCGGGGTGGTGATAAAGCCGCCGCCTTCGCGCGGGCCGTTGCCCACGGTGAACATCAAAATTGGCTGGTCGAGTGTGCCGCCATCGTATTGCACCTTCATCGTCGGCGCGTGAAAGTTGAGGGCGATGGATTGCAGGGTGGCGGCCAGGTACATCGCAAAGCCGGTGACGAAACGCAGTTTGCGGCTGCGGATATTAATCGCCGCATCAAAGCCAATCCCGGCGGTGTTGTTGAAGTATTCGCTGCGGCCCGTGCCATCTTTAATGAGGGCGACATCTATCCAGCGGGGCGCGCCGATGAAGGCCCGCCGCACGGCTTCCTGTGGATTCGGGTTAATGCCGGCCGCGTGCGCGAAATCGTTGCCGGAGCCAATCGGCACAATGCCCAATTTGGGGCGTCGCTCCGGGGCAATCCGCATCAGACCATTGATGACTTCATGCACCGTGCCATCCCCACCCAACGCCACCAGGGTGGTGTAGCCCTGGTCTACGGCCTGGGCGGCCACTTCGGTGGCGTGGGCCGGATATTCGGTGCCATGCCAATCCGCGCCGCCCAGCTCATTGACCATCGCCCGCAAGTCTGAAGCCTTCTGCCCGGAACGCCCCCGATCGGACATCGGGTTGAAAATCAAAAGCACTTTGCTCATGCGCCAACCTTGAATCTTGAATCTTGGAATTTGAATCTTGTCCAACTTTACCCCAAACTCAACGATAGACCAAATGGATTAATCGTGGGAGCGGTTTGCAACCGCGATGGCGGTAATCGCGGTTGCAAACTGCTCCAACAATGGTGTGCGCTTGACCCGCCGACTCCGCAGAAGTACAATCCGCGCGCAGTGGCATTAGGCTTGCAACGTGGATTTTGATTAGTCTTGCGAGTCGCATTGTGCTATACTCGCGCCCTTATGGACAAAAACCGCCTCGACTCACTGGCGCGCCACTTGCGCGCCTGGGGGCTGAATGGGCTGGCCGCCGCTCTGCTGGAATCGGCTGGCCCGGCGGCGTTTTTAGGCGCGCAGGCGTTGTATTTTGCCAGCCCGGCCCTCACCCCCTTTGCCCCCGACGATGAGGTGACGGCGTTGGCCCGCTGGCTGGAAGACCCACTGGCGTTGCAGAATTTCGCGCACCAATTAGTGGAGGAGCCTTCACCATGATGGATGGCTGGGGCTTGCTGTTTGTGGCGGCGTTTATGGGTTGGTTTGCGCTCTTTCGCCTGTTGGCCCGGCGCAAGGGCGCGCGCCCGGTGGCCCTGCGTGAGATTGAAGCCTTCTCACGTTTGCCCGTCACCGTGGGGCAGGCGGTGGAGACTGGTCGGCGTTTGCATATCTCACTGGGCACCGGCGCGATGGGAGACGTGAACAGCGCCTCCACCCTGGCCGGACTCGCCTTGCTGGATCAAGTGTCCGACGCCGCCGTTATCAGCGACAAGCCGCCCATTGTGACCACCGCCGATGGCATCACCGCCCTGTTGGCCGAAGACACCCTCCGCAGCGTCTACAAACGCAAGAACGCGTTGGCCCGCTACGACCCCAACTCCGCGCAAGTGGCTGGCACCGACGCCTATGCCTTTGCCTCCGCCATCACCGGCCTGACGAAAGATGAGGCGGTGGCCGGGACGATTTTGATTGGCGCAGTGGGGCCGGAAGCGATCTTGCTCACCGAGGCCGGCCACCGCGCTGAGGTGACGACACTCGCTGGGGCGGATGACCCGGCGGCGCAGGCCATTTTGTTTGCGGCGGCCAACAACCCGCTCGTCGGCGAAGATGTATTTGCGGGCGGGGCCTACATCGCCAGCGGCCTGCCCGCGCACATCGCCAGCCTGCGCGCGCAAGATATGATGCGCCTCATCGTTGGGGCCGTCATCTTAATCGGAACGGTGATGGCGACGTCGGGGTTGCTTAAATGAAACTGACCAAATCCATCGCCACCCTCATCGCTCTGGCCGTCGGCTGGGTTGTTTTGCTTGGCTATTTCAAGGTGCCGGTGCTGACTGAGTTCAGTGGGGTTCTGTTGCTATGGGCCAGCCAACTGGCGGCGGTGGTCGTGCTGGTCGGGGCCATCAACCTGTTTCTGGTGCATACCAAAAAATTGACGGGCAACACACCGGGCTGGTTCTATAGCCTGTTTGTGTTGGTTGGATTGATGATTGTGATTGGAATGAATATCGCCGCGGTGTTTCTGCCCGAAGAAATACTCGGCGTCGGCCCGGCTGGCGCGGCCAATCAATTTATCTTTAAATATATTCAGAGCGCGGCGGGCGCGGCCATCGCCGGATTAATTTTCTTCTTTCTGGTGTTGGCGGGCTATCGCCTGCTGGGCCGCCGGATGTCGTTGGCGACCCTGGCCTTTGTGGTCTCCGGCGTCCTCACGTTGCTGGCCCTCGCGCCCTGGCCCACCTTTTTGCCGAACATCATCATTGATGACACCACCACCCCAGCCACGACCTTGCGCGATTTACTGCGAACCTTGACCCTCATCCCGTCTATCGCGGGCGCGCGTGGTCTATTGTTGGGGATTGCGCTGGGCGTGGTCGCCACCGGCCTGCGGGTGCTGCTGGCGCAAGACCGGCCTTATCGAGAATAGTATGGCTGCTATTCGTTGTCAGGCATGCGGTAAACCGAATCCGGATTTTCTGGAAGAGTGCCAGTTCTGTGATGCGCGCTTGAAGCCCCTGACCGGCATCCTCACCCCGTCCCCCAACGCCTTGCCGCCGTTGGCGCCCATGACGCCTCCGACCCCGCCCCCCACGCTGGCCGACAACAGCAACATCATCAAATGCCAGGCGTGCGGCAAACCCAATCCGGCTTACCTCGATACCTGCCAATTTTGTGATGCGCGCTTAAGGCCGCTCACCGCCGAACCCGGACCGCCGGACGAATCACAACCCGTCGCCACCGAGTGGTTGGTGTCCACGCGCGCCGCGCCCACGACCGAACCCGCCGAGGCTTTGCCCGATTGGTTGCGGGCCATGGAACCTTCGACCGCGCAACCGATGGCCATGCCGGAACCAGAACCATCCACCGATATGCCGGATTGGATGCGGGCGAGCGCCGAACCCGCCCCCGCCGCCGCTTCCGCGCCAGCGCCCACATCCTCCACCGATGATGAAGTCCCGGACTGGTTGCGGGCGATGCAGGCCCCCACGCCCGCCAGCGAAGCGTCGGCTGACATTCCCGATTGGATGCGGGCGAGCGCCGAACCGGCGGAACCCACCCCCGTCCCCAGTGGGATGAGTGCCGAGCCTGCCCAACCCACGGCGGATGAAGATGTGCCAGATTGGTTGCGGGCGATACCGTCCTCTTCTCCCGCGCCAGCCGCGCCCGATTGGATGAGCGCCGCGCCCACGCCATCGGCCGATGAACCAGAACCAACCGAGGATAGCGCAACGGCGTGGCTGGTCTCAACACGCACCCCGCCAGAAACGCCGGTGGGCCAGGCGGACGATATGCCTGATTGGTTACGGGCCATGGAACCTTCGACCGCCCAACCACTGGCGATGCCCGAGCCGCCCGCCAGCGCGCCCACGCCCGATTGGATGAGCGCGAGCCCGCCCGCCGCCTCCGACGATATTCCTGATTGGATGCGGGCGACCGAAGCGCCCTTAGCCGAGGCCACGCCCGCCGGTGATCTGCCCGATTGGATGAGCGCGAGCGCGCCCGCCGCCTCGGTCGAGTCGGCCCCCGCCGCTGTGGACGACGGCATGCCCGATTGGTTACGCGCGATACAATCATCGGCCAGCACGCCGGAGGCGCCGGTGGGCGGTGAAACGCCCGCTGGCGATCTGCCCGACTGGATGTCGGCGATGGACAACGCGTCCACCCAAGCCGCGCTTCCGCCGGTGTCGGCCGACATGGCCTTGCCCGATGATGCGCCCGATTGGTTGAAGGCCATGCAAAGCACGGGCGAACTGAGCGCCCTCGAAGCCGCCGCGCCCGAGTCAGCGATTCCCGCCACCGAGACGGGCGGTGATTGGTTGAGCGCCCTGCGTGACTCGGCGGCGGAGCTTGAACCATTGCCGATTGGCGAGGCCCCCACCTTTACCGCCCTATCCGAGGAAGGCCCAGTGGCCCGGTCGAGCGCGAGTGGTCTGGAACAAGCCGCCCTGCCCAGTTGGTTGGCGGCCATGAAGCCCATTGATGTTCAGGCCACGCCGCTGGACGAAGAGGCCGACACTTATGAAGAACGGGTGGGGGTGCTGGCCGGGATGCGGGGCGTTCTGCGCGCCGAGCCGGTGGTGGCCTTGCCGCGCAAGAGCACCGTTCAGGTTCACAAACTCGAAGCCACCACTGACCAGACTCGCCAGGCCAATGTGTTGGCCGCGCTCGTCAGCGCCGAAATCACCGCCCATGTAGCGCCCAAGCGCCGCGCCGCCATTGTGCCTATGCTGGAACGGTGGTTGGTGGTGGCCGTGTTGCTGGCGGCCGTGGCCCTGCCGCTCTTTGGCGTGCCAGGCCTGTTTCCGTTGCCGACCACCATCAGCCTGCAAACCCAGGCCGCCTTCAACGCGGTCAATGCCTTCCCGGCGGATAAGCCCGCGCTGGTGGTGTTTGATTATGACCCCGCCCAAAGCGGCGAATTGAATCCCAGCGCGCGGGCGTTGGTGAAGCATTTGCTTCTGCGCGGCGTGACGGTGGCCGGTGTGAGCACGCGCCCGGCCGGGGCCGCCCTGGGCGACGCGGTGTTGAATGAAGTGGCCATAAGTTTGGAGGGAACTTTTTCATACACCTACGGTGTGAATTATATTTCGCTCGGCTACTTGCCCGGCGGGCCGGTGGGCGTGGCGCAATTTTCCGCCAACCCGCGTGGCGCATTTACATCTGATTTTCGGGGTCAGCATTCCAATGTGTGGAACACCAGCGCCCTGACCGGATTGAATGCCATAGAGAACTTCTCGCTCAAGAATTTTGGCGGCCTCATCATCCTGGCCGCCACGCCCGACTCGGCCCGCGCGTGGATTGAGCAGGCCCACCCGCAAGCGCCCGATGTGGCGATGGTGATGGCAGTCAGCGCCGGAGTTGAACCATTGATTCTGCCCTATGCTGAAGGCGACCAGCCGACGGTGACAGGCATCGTCAGCGGCGTGCCAGGCGGGACACAGTACGAAGCGTTCGCTACGTTCAACGACGATGCCACTGATGCCGTTACCGCCCATACGACGATGTGGAACTGGAATGCACTCGGCGGCGGACTCATTTTGGGCGCGCTCCCACTGCTGGTGCTGGGCAACTTCGTGGCCAGTATCGTCAGCGCCTTGCGTCGCCGCCGGCCACGCCGCCGCTAATCTGAACAGGCTGTGAGACCTCATGGAAATTGATTTCGGCCCCATCATTGCCGCACTGTTCACCATCCTCATCCTAAGTTATCTCATTGGCGATAACCCGCTCTATCGGGTCGCCGTCAATCTGTTTGTGGGCGTGACAGCGGGCTATGCCGTTGTGGTCGTGTGTTACAACGTGATTGGGCCGTGGTTGACCAACACCCTTCTGCCCCAAATCGCGAATAGCGTTGCGGGTGATTTCTCCGATCTGGGAGGGATGGTATCGGCGTTCTTTGTTTTTCTCCTGGGGTTGATTCTTATATTGCGCGCCTTCCGCCTGGCCACGCCCTTGGGCACTTGGGTGATGGCGTTGCTGGTGGGCGTGGGCGCGGCGGTCGCCATTGGCGGCACTGTCACCGGCACGCTCTTCCCGCAAATGCAAGCCAGCTTTGTGTCACTGCTCCCCGGTGCGGGCGGGCTGGAGAAATTGGCCAGTGACCTGCTCATCTTATTTGGCACGCTCGTCACGCTGGGCTTCTTCTACTATGGCGTGCGCGGTGAACGCGGCCAAAAGGTGGAGCGCCCACCGTTGGTTCGGCTTATCGCCCCCATCGGCCAATTGTTTATCGGCGCGGCCTTTGGCGCGTTGTATGCGGGCGCGCTCGTCGCCAGCCTGGCCTTTTTTGCCGGGAGTCTCAAGACGTTGCTCGACGCCTTTTAGATAATTAGGACTTACGCAGTTGGCAAACGTGGGAGGGCTTTGCAAGCCCGATGGCATCGCGGTTGCACGCTTCGCGGCTCCCACGCTCAACTGCGTAACTCATAATAATCTATTTTAATCTGCAATCTAAAATCTGCCATCTGCCATCATGACCGACGCCGTTCACTCCATTGACACCCTGCTCGCCGTAGACTTCGGCACGGCCAGCACCCGCGTGGCGCTCTTCGATGTGGTGGAGGGCAAGTATCGCTTTATCGCCAGCGGCGAAGCGCCCACCACCGTGGATGCGCCCTACCGCGAAGCCTCCGAAGGCATGCGCCATGCGCTGGCCGAATTGCAAGCCATCACCGGCCGCACCTTCTTCGACGAGAGCGCGCAACTCATTTTGCCTGCCACCGCCGATGGGCGCGGGGCCGATGTGCTGGTGGCCACCTCGAGCGCCGGGCCGGCCGTGCAAGCGGTGCTGGTTGGCCTCCTGCCCGATGTGTCGTTGGAGAACGCGCGCCGCATCGCCAACACCCATTACCTCACCATCCGCGACACCTTTAGCCTGGGCGACACCCGCCCCGACGAGCAACGCATTGACGCCATCCTTCACATCCGCCCCGACTTGCTGTTGGTCACCGGCGGCACCGAAAATGGCGCGGCCGAAGCCCTCATCAAGATGCTCGACACCGTCAGCCTGGCCTGCCATCTTCTGCCGCCCGAGCATCGTGTGAAATTGCTCTTCGCTGGCAACACCGCCCTGCAACCGAAGGTCAACGAAAAATTTGGCTCGATTACCAGCGTGCATCATGCGCCCAACCTGCAACCCGATTTGGGGTTGACCGATTTGCCGCCCGCCCGCCAGGCGTTGGAAGAAGTGATCGAGTCTCTGCGCGTTGAACAAATCGGTGGCTTCAACAATGTGGCGGTCTGGACCGGCGGGCGCATTTACCCCACCGCGCAAGCCGAGAGCAACATCCTGCGTTTCTTTAGCCGGGCCATCGGCCCAAATCGCGGGGTGTTGAGCGTCAACGTTGGCTCGGCCTCCACCTCGGTGGCCGCCGGATTTGGCGACCACGTTAGTCTGGTGGTGCGCCCCGATTTGGGCGTGGGTGTAAACGCGGCGCAGATTCTAAAAGAGTCAACGGTCGAGAGCCTGTTGCAGTGGCTGCCGTTTGACCTGACGCCTGATGGCCTGCGCGATTTTGTTTACAACAAGGCCGCGCATCCCCATACCATCCCGGTGGACCCGCACGAGGCCGCGCTTGAATATGCCCTCACCCGGCAGGCCCTGGCCCTGGCCCTGCGCCGCGCCCGCCGCGATTGGACACGCAAAGCCAAAGGCCCGCGCGCCGATTTAATGCCCTGGCTGGATTTGATCTTTGGCGGCGGCGCCTCGTTGGCCCGCGTGCCGCGCCCCGGTCTCGCCGCCATGCTCATGCTGGATGCGCTTCAACCGGTGGGTCAATGTGATTTGTTTTTGGATTCCCATCACATGGGCGCGGCCCTGGGCGCGCTCGCCACCGTCAACCCCACCGCCGTTGTGCAAATTCTGGACTCGGGCGCGTTTCTGTCGCTTGGCACAACGTTTTCGGCCGTCGGCACCACGCGGCCCAGCGAGCTGGCCTGCCTCGCCACCTTGCAAACCCCGGCTGGCGAAAATACGGTGGAGGTCAAATACGGCTCATTTGAAATTTTACCGTTCACCTCCACTCAGACCGGCAAGCTCACGCTTAAGCCCCGCCCCGGTTTTGACGTGGGCTTTGGCCCGGGTCGGGGCGTGAAGAACAAAGAAGACCTCACCGGCGGCGCGGTTGGCATCGTCATTGACGCGCGTGGCCGCCCGCTGGCCTTCCCCAACGACCCGGCCCAGCGCCGCGACACCGTGCAAAAATGGATTGCAAAAGCGGCTGGCGAAGGCTAAACGTATGGAGGTGTGGGAGTATGGAAGATGCCACTCCCAGACCTCCACACTTCCAAACTCAACATGGCTTATCTGCCCCTCACCACCCACGTCACCTTCCTCGCCACCGTACAACGCGAGCGGCTGTTGCCGATGCCTGGTGAGGTCACCGTCGCCGAGCGCCAGCGCGTGGAGGCCGCCGATATTGTGGCCCGCGCCTATGTGGCCGATCATCACTCGCTCGTCAACGTGGCCGAAGCCCTGGGCGTGCCGGATGACAAGATTGACCAATACATGGTCAAAGACAATGGACAGGCCGTGAAGAAAGGCGAACTGCTGGCCGTCCGCAAGACCGCGCTGGGCATCGGCACCAAACGCCTGCCCTCACCCGTAGATGGCGAACTGATTGTGGTGGGCGAGGGCAAAGCCCTGCTGGGCTCATTCTCCAAACCCGTGGAACTGCACGCCGGAATCCCCGGCACGGTGTTGCGGGTTCATGAAGGGCGCGGCATCACCATCGAGGCGGCCGGCGCGTTAATCTCAGGGGTGTGGGGCAACGGTCAGGAAGGTTTTGCGGTGATGCGGGCGGTGGGCAGTAGCCCCACCGCGCCCTTGCTCACCGAGCAAGTGGATATGAGTTTACGCGGGATGATGGTGGCCGCTGGTGTGCTTCAAGACACGGCTGCCTTTAAGCAAATGGCCGAAGTTCGCATTCGCGGCCTGGTGCTGGGGAGTCTTAAAGCCGATTTGATTCCGGCGGTGCAGAAACTTGATTTTCCGGTGCTGGTGACCGAGGGCTTTGGGGTGCAGGGCTTTTCGCCCGCCGCCTATAGCCTGCTGGTGACCAATACCGGCCGTGAGATGTGGGTCAATGCCCACCCATGGAATCGCTTTACCGGCCAACGCCCCGAAGCCTTTATCCCGTTGCCCAGCCCCGGCCAATCGCCGGCCACGCTGGTGGACGGCGACCCGCTGGCCCCGGGCAAACGGGTGCGAATCACGCGCGGCGCGGAGTTCGGGCGTTCCGGCACGGTGGTTGCATTAAGCGACCATGCGGTGTTGTTGCCCGGCGGTGGCCGCGCCCGGGTGGCGACGGTGGAGTTTGAGCAGGTGGAAGAGCCGTGGCTCAATGTGCCATTCGCCAATTTAGAGATTTTGGAGTAGAACACTCACCCGCGTCCTTCAACTACACTCCGCTACGCTTCGTTCCGCTCAGGACGCCGCTCGATTAAGGAGATAGCCTCATGGAAGACCCGATGATGGATAATGCTGACGCCCCGCCGGAAGAATCCTCCAATCGCCCCTTTATCATTGGCATGGCCGTATTGGGCGGTATCCTGTTGTTCGGCGTGATTGGTCTGCTGGTTTTTGCTTTTGTGATTCCCGGCCAGCGCACGGCGCGCGAAAACGCCAACGCCACGCGGAGTGCGGCCAATGCCGCCACTGTTGAAGCCGCGACTCAAATCGCCAACCTACCCACCAATACCTCCGCCCCCAGCGCCACCCCCACCGAGGCCGTCACCGACACGCCCGAACCCACCGAGACGCCGGTCGTTGCGCCGTCTGACACACCCGTAGCGAGTGAGACACCGGGCGGGCCATCGGGCGGCGCGGCCACCGCAACTGCCACGCTCGCGCCCGTGACGGCGACCACGGCCCGCCCGACCAGCACCGTCACCCGGACGGCGGGGGCGGGAAGCGGCACGCCCGGCAGTGGCGCGGGCGGCGCGGCCAGCGCCACGCCCACCAAATTGCCAAGCCGCACCCCTTCGCCTCTAGCGGCCACCGTCACTGCGACGGCCATTGGCACGGGCGCGGGTGGCGCGGTGGCTACCGCCACGCCCATTGGCCTGCCCAACACCGGCTTTGCCGACGATGTGGGCGTGCAAAATTTGCTCATCGTTGGCCTGGCGCTAATTGCCATCGTCATCATCGCCCGGCGTTTGCGCTACAGCCTGCGCTAAACGCACACGCCTGGGGCCATTTCAAGGCAAGGCCGATAGCGCGTGGCTATCGGCCTTTTTTTTTCCGCAAAGTATGGAATAATACGCGCACTCACATCCCTATGACTTCCCCAATCCCTCCCCTCCGCCAAACCCAAACCGAAACCCTCCTCAGCACGGTGGCGCAGGGCGAGTGTTGCGCCATCTATGGCTTAAGCAACACCGGCAAGAGTCCCCTGCTGCGCGCATTGCCCGCCCCCGTTCACAGCGCCCGCTATGAACAACTCAGCGGCCAGCCCGGCCTGTTGGTCTATGTGGATTGCAACCGCGTGGTGGAGCTTACCCCGCCCGGCTTTTACGAAATTGTGTTGCGCTCCCTGCTGGAAAGCCTCGAAGACAACCGCACGCCCGACTCATTGCACCAGCACTTGCACGACCAGCACACCCACATCACCACCGCCGCCTCGAACTTTCAGGCCTCCTTGGCCTTCAATCATGCCATCGCGCAGTGTTGTCACGAGCTGGGCCGCGACCTGATTCTGCTCCTCGACGAATTTGATGAAGTGTATGCCGCGTTGGAGCCGCGCGCCTTGCTCAACCTGCGCGCCCTCAAAGACAAGTTCCAGCGTGAGTTGGGCTACATTACCGCCACCGCCCGCCCGCTGGCCGAGGCCCGCCCACAAGGCGAAGATGAATTTGCGGAGTTGTTCGCCCTCCACTCGATGCAATTGGGCTTGTTGAATGAGGTGGACTCACAACAAGTCATCGCCTCGATGGGCGGCTTGACCCTGCCCGCCGCAACGCGCGCGACCATTTTGCGCCTGGCCGCCGGACACTTTGGTCTGCTCACCGCCCTCACCCAGGCCGCCCTGCGCAACCCCGAACCCGGACACCTGGCCCAAGACCCCAGCGCGCGCGCCGAGTGTCTGAAAATTTGGAATCAACTGCGTCCGCCCGAACAGGCCGCGCTCACCGCCCTGGTCACCGAAGCCGATGGCGGCCTCAACCCGCCCATGCGGGCGCAACTGGGCAGTCTCGGCCTGCTGGTCGGCGAGCAGGCTATTTTCTCGGAGTTGTTTACCACCTTTGTGCGCCGCCAAAACGCCCGCCCGCAACTGACCACCGGCATTGTGGTGGATGAAGATGCGGGCGAAGTGTGGGTGGACGGCGTGAAGGTGACGGTGTTGACCGAATTAGAATACAAATTGATGGGCCTGCTGGCCCAGCGCCGCGACCGCCTGACCACCAAAGATATGATCGTCGAAGCCGTGTGGGGTAACGACTACTTCGACAGCATGGACGATGCCCGCATCGAAAAACTGGTCAGCCGTCTGCGCGCCAAGATCGAACCCGACCCGGCGCACCCGCGTTATCTGCTCACCCAACGCGGGCGCGGCTATAAACTCTCCAGCCAGCCGGTCTATAGCAAGGATGATGAGACGTAGGAGGGGCTATGCCCAGAACTAAAATCCTCATCGTCGAAGATGACACCGCGTTGTTGGAAGGCTTGCGTGACATTCTGGAATTGTCCGGGTATCACATCACCACCGCGCGCAACGGGGAAGAGGGCCTGAAGGCCTTGGAGGCCGGGCCACTGCCGGAACTCGTCATCTCCGACATTATGATGCCGCGCATGGATGGCTACGAGTTTTACAATGCCGTGCGCGCCCGCTCCGAATGGGTCAACGTGCCGTTC
>Ga0247727_10013533_pt1 | contig 13735 bp, 9 predicted proteins | sample WisWelCaveWW1625_FD_202498 | JGI IMG/M metagenome (GOLD analysis project Ga0247727, IMG submission 202498) | Biofilm microbial communities from Wishing Well Cave, Virginia, United States - WW16-25 | ecosystem: Environmental > Aquatic > Deep subsurface > Groundwater > Cave microbial mat | place... | reverse complement strand
ATGATTCCAATTCGATTAATTCCCTCTATCGCATGGATAGCTTGGGGAATCGGGCGATTTACGGACAAACTCCGAAAGACAATTTTATTGCGGGATTTGATTTTTTAGTAGCGTTTTATAAGCGGCAAGTCCAGATATTCCTCAATACCGCGCTAAGCGCTTGGACGGACAATATTTTACCCGGGTCGTTGACACAGACTGAGATGAAGGATCTGGCCGGAGGAAAGGAACTACCCATTAATTTAGAAAACAATGCAAATATTTTTATTGTTAACACGAGTACCAAGCCGCTGCCTTCTATCGGTGGTATCAAGAATGCAATTGCGGCGGATGCCGGCATCCGTTTTGATTTACCGATCAAGACCATCCGGCAGAAACTGGAGTTAAAATATTTGCTTCTCGGTGCCAATTACCGTTCTTTTGGGTATGAATTTCTCGCTGTAAACCAACAAGGAATCCAGCTCAGCGAAGCCCTGATACTTTTTAAAAACCGATTAGCACTGAATGCTAATCTTTCACTGCTGCACGATAATCTGGACGGCTCAAAACCTGAACCAACGCAAACTGTCAACTGGGGCTTGAATTTGATCGTATTCTGGGATCCGGCCTATCCTTCGCTAACCCTCATTTATCAAAATAACGACCAGACCAATAATTCCGAAATTTCCAGTAATCTAAACCAGCAGACCCAGTCAGATCTGGTGGGATTAACGACCAGCTTCCAGCGGGAAATCGGTTTTACCAAGAATCAACTCAATGTCAATCTGGTGAAAAATGGGTTTGATTATCAACTCTTTACACAGCGGGATACGATCCTCGATACCGTGCAGATCAATTCCGAAACCAATGTGTTAAACTTAACTTTACAAACCCGTTTTATTTCTTTTCCTCTGATTACTTCTCTCGGTTATCAGCAAACCCTTGCGGACGGGTTTACCCAAAATAAATTCCGCGGTCCTGTAGTAGGGATTACGATTCCACTCTTTTCCAATCAGTTGGTGGTCAAAGGAGAAGGCCGCTGGCAGCTTACGGAACAGTCGGGTGGCGGGCCAACTTCCTGGACGAGCTACTATTTAGGGGAAGCCGATTATCAATTTTTCAAAAAACATCAAATTGTTTTTGCAGGTCAATATACTGCTGAAGAAATTTTCCGCAATAAAAAAGTCTCCTTGCGTTATCAATTTCGCTATTAGTGTGCGGGGGAGTTCCTGAATAAGAAGGCCGCATCCCCGGCTGAAAAAAGAAAACACCAGCGCCGTTGGATGGCCGTGGCAGTGGCTTTTTTTTCATACTTAATTACTCTTTATTTCTCCCATACCCTGCTGGTTAAAAAACTTGAGTATTCTTCGCTCAATGCCCGCTTCAAGGTGAAGCAGATCGGTCGGGGCGACAAGCCCTGGGATATTGTGATCGTCTCCATTTCCGATCAGGCTTACAGTCAAATTCCGGAACGCTGGCCCTGGCCGCGGCGTTACTATGCGCAACTGATCGAAAATTTAAACAGAGCGGGAGCCCGTGCGATCGGGATCGATGTTATTTTTGATATCCCGACGGAGGACGATGCGTTATTAAGCGCAGCGATTGAAAAATACGGAAATGTTGTTCTGTCCGGCCGAGTGGCCCAAGGAGAGCAGACGGCGAAGACCTTCATCGGACCGGCCTCGCAACTTCAAACTCCGCTGACCCGGATCGGTGTGGTTAATCTTGACCCGGATGTGGATGGGTTTACGCGTCGCTACTGGCCGGTTTTTAAACATGACGACAGTCTGCATCCTTCGCTTGCCCTGGCACTCTATTTACACAGCAGCCCATCTCACAGGGCATTAAAAATTGATGCCGGGGAAAACAGATTACTCTTGCCAGGAGGAAATGCCGCCATTCCCCTCGCTGCGGATGGGACCTTTTTGCTCGATTTTTTTGGACCGGCTTACACCCTGCCTTACCAGAGTTTCGATGTCGTTTTGGATGATAAAAATTTCAGAACCAGTTTTGAAAATGAAGTTGGCGAAGAGATTAATACTTTTGAAACAGAAATTCTGCCGCAGGAGATCTTCAAGAACAAAATTGTCCTGGTCGGAGCAACCATGGAGGAGCTGCATGATTTCAAAATTTCGGCTTTTGATCAAAAAATGCCGGGAGTGGAATTTCATGCAACGGCCCTGCAATGTTTAATCGATCAACGGTTCTTGCACCAGCTCGACGAACGGATAGACTGGTTTTTACAGATTCTTCTGGCTCTGATTGCGGCGGCGATCACTTACCGTTTCAAGGCATTAAAAGGGTTCCTCATTTTGTTATTGGCGGGATTGACCTATCTTCTGGGAACTATTCTCCTGTTCGTGTATGCCCAATGGGTCATTCAATTAACAGCGCCGATCATCACTTTGGTGATGGTCTATATGGGACAGGTGGTCTATCTTTTTATCATTGAACAAAACGACAAGAAAATGATTACGGGGATGTTTTCACAATATGTTCCCGGGGCTGTCGTCAAGGAACTGATTGAACACCCGGAAAAAATGAAATTGGGCGGGGAACGCCGTTATATGACGGTTTTGTTTTCAGACGTTGAAGGATTTACATCTATTTCGGAAAGCCTTTCACCCGAAGAACTGGTCTCTCTCCTGAATGAATACCTCAGTGCTATGACGGAACTGGTTTTTCAACAGGGGGGAATCATTGATAAATATGAAGGGGATGCGATTATGGCAGAATTTGGAATTCCTCTGGAAGACCCGCGGCATGCCTTCCATGCCTGTCAAACGGCCCTTGAAATGCAGGTGCGTTTGAAGCGCTTAAGAGAAAAATGGAAACAGGAAGGCCGGCACCAACTGCGGGCGCGCATTGGGATTAGTACCGGCGAGATGAGTTTTGGAAATATGGGGTCGCATCAAATTTTTGACTATACCGTGATGGGGGACCGCGTGAATCTGGGTTCCCGTCTGGAGGGAGCCAATAAACAGTACGGTACGCATATTCTGATGAGTCATGAAACCTATCAAGCCGCAGAGAATCAAATTCTGGCTCGCGAAATGGATCTGCTTGTGGTGAAGGGTAAATCGGAGCCGATTAAGATTTATAATTTACTTGGTTTAATAACGGATCCGGAACGGCAGAAATTAGAAGGGATCATTCAGTATTTTAATCAAGGCGTGGCTTATTACCGGCAACGGCGCTGGGAAGAGGCGATTCAAGTTTTTAAAAAGGTTTGTGTCTTCTGGCCGGACGATCCGGCGAGTTTGATTTATATCGGACGCTCTGAGAAATTTAAACAGACCCCACCCCCGCCAGACTGGATCGGGACATTTGTTATGGAGACGAAGTAGGGTTGACGATGAATAAACCGAGCCGGTCTACACACCTTCAGGAAATTATTTCCGGAAAAGAAATACGAGATTATCTCTTTCCTCTTTTCTGGCAGCATGGTGAAGGAGAAGAAATCTTGCGCAATGAGATCCGGCAGATGCATGAAAAGGGGATGGCCGGTTTCGTCGTAGAATCCCGCCCGCATCCGGATTTTCTGGGTGCGGGGTGGTGGCGCGACCTAGCTATTATTATCGATGAAGCTAAGCAGCGTTCCATGACGATCTATATTTTTGACGATCAAAAATTTCCAAGCGGATTCGCCGCCGGCCGGGTGAAGGAACAGCACCCTGAGTTTTTAAAAGTCTATCTCGCGGAGCGACATCTGGATACATGGGGTCCGCAAAAGGAGCATTATTTTTTAATAAAGCCCTGGCTCAAAAAGGATGAGGTCCTGATTGCTGTATGCGCTGCCCAACTGAATGAGAAAGACGCCGGCTACAAAGCCGAGACGCTGACCGATCTGACTGGGCACGTCAAGGAAGGCCGTCTTGATTGGGATGTTCCTCCCGGAGTCTGGCGTATTTTTATCTTTGTAAAAACCAGAGACGGAGGAGAACTTTCCACCAGAGATTATATTAACCCCATCGATCCGCATGCAGTGCGGGCTTTAATCAGTGTGGTTTATCAGCCCCATTATGAAAAGCTGGGAGAAGAGTTCGGAAAAACGATCAAAGGATTCTTTTGTGATGAGCCGCGTTTTGGAAACCTCGAAAGTTATCAGGCTAAATTGGGGACACCCGGTATGGTTCTGCCTTTTTCGGATGACCTTTTAGCGCAGCTCAAGAAAACATTTAAAAAGGAATTTGTGAAATGTTTACCAGCCCTGTGGTATGATTGTGCTTCGATCACGATGCCGGCCCGTTATGCCTATATGGATGTGGTCTCGAAGCGGTTCGGTAACTATTATATCCGTCAAGTCGGCAACTGGTGTCACCAACACGGCGTTAAATTAATCGGCCATTTTGTTGAGGACAATGGTTCCCACAGCCGTCTGGGCTGGAGTTCGGGACATTATTACCGTTCGATTGCCGGAATGGATTATGCAGGGGTCGATGTGGTCTGCCAAATTTTTCCGCAATGGACAGAAGGGCATTTTAATTCTCCGTTCGGGGAGCTGGATAGCCGGTTTTTTTACTGGGGATTAATCAAGATGGCCGCTTCGGCCGGACACCTGGATCCACAGAAGAATGGGGTGACGCTTTGTGAATCCTTTGGAGCTTACGGCTGGCAGGAGGGGTTAAAATTAATGAAATGGCTGACCGATCACCACTGTGTCCGCGGCGTGAATATGATTGTCCCGCATGCCTTTTCCCCAAAGTTTCCGGACAGCGATTGGCCGCCGCATTTTTATGCGCAGGGCAATCATCCGCAGTGGCGGTATTTTCAATACTGGTCGGCCTATGCCAAACGGGTCTGTCATTTACTATCCGGAGGAAAACATGTTGCTCCGCTTGCTGTTTTGTATCACGCCGAGGCAGAGTGGGGTGGTGATTACAATCCGTTTGAAGAGATTGTAAAGATTTTAGCAACGGGACAGATTGACTGTGATATTGTACCGATTGATTATCTTATGGATCGTAAACGGACGCGCTGTCTGTTCCAACAGCTCGTGATTTATCGGGAAAGTTTTCGGGCTCTGGTCATTCCGTACAGTGAGGCCCTGCCGCTCTATTTCCTGAAGCGCTTGGACGAGTTGATCTTGCAGGGGGTTCATATTATTTTTATGGAAGAGATTCCCCGCCGTAGCAGTTTTGCTGAGAAAGAGGCGGCCGGAATAATCCGACGGTTAAAGAAAAGAAAAAACTGTGAGGTTGTCCGGAAAGAGCGATTATTAAAAGAATTGAGAAAACGGGAATGGGGGGATATTCAGATCAAAAAGCCAGAGTATTATTTGCGTTACTATCATTATCTTCAGGAGCATGATTCGGTTTATTTTTTTACCAATGAAAGCCTTTCGCAAACGATTGCCAGTGAAATTATTTTTAATGAAAGCAACAAAGCCCTGGCCTATGATGCGCTCGAGAACCGGTTTTTTCCAGCTGAGACAAGATTGCTGAAAAATAATCGGACTGCCTTGAAATTTAAGTTGGCTCCGTTTGAATCCCGTTTTATTATTTTCCCCCGTAAGGGCAGTAAGTTGGAATTTCCCCAGCCTCTTTCTACGCCGGTGGATGGTCAAAATTTGAAAGAGGACCTATTGTTAAAGGGTCCCTGGGAGGTATCCGTCAGCAAACCCAAGGAGTACCCTCATTTTAATACTGTGGCGGGAGTTAATGGACTTGGTCGTGCATCTCGGTCCGGCTTGTCCCCAGAATTTTCCGGGACGTTGCGGTATCAAACCCGCTTTCAAATTTCTACGATTGATTCAGAAAGAAGATATTTTTTGGATCTGGGTGAAGTTTATGAAACGGCAGAGATATGGATTAACGGCCAGTCCGGGGGGGTGCGGATTTGCCCCCCCTATCTGTTTGAGGTGAGCGGACCGCTTCAGGCCGGACAGAATGAATTGATGATTGATGTCACCAATACACTTGCTCCACAAATTCCGGATGCCTCTTCAAGGATGACGGCCCAGGAGCCGGTTGGATTGCTGGGGCCGGTGAGGGTGTTGTATTAGCTGAGTCTTGTCGAAGCAAGGCCGACGGGGAATCAAATCCATCCCCGCTGTCTTGGGATTTTTTCAGCAAACGATTAGCTAAAATTAAAACTTAAAAGAGGAGCGCGATGGCCAAGAACATCAAAATTGCGATTATCGGCGGGGGAAGTCCCTATGTGCCGGGGATTCTGTCGGCTTTTTCAAAATCAGAAAATATTTTAAAAAACAGCCAGCTTGTTCTGATGGACATTAACGCCCAAAATTTATCGATCATGGAAAGTATCGGCCGGCGGATGATTGCGCTTGAAGGGGCATCCTCACTGAACATCATCACGACGACCGATTTAAAAAAGGCGATTGAAGGGGCGGACTTTGTTTTGAATAATTTCCGTCCGGGGGGATTGGCTTGTTTAGCGATTGACGAGGCGGTTCCTTTTAAATATGGGTACTATGGTCAGGAAACCTCCGGTCCGGGGGGAACTTTTTTTGCCCTACGGGCGGTGCCTCAGGTTCTGGATGTGGCCCGGATGGTTGCCCGCCGTGCCCCACGCGCCTTTCTTATCAATTATACCAATCCTACCAATTTTGTGGCCGATGCAGTGAACCGTGAAACCAACGTCAGAATGATCTCAATTTGTGACGGGGCCTTTGATCTGCTGGGAAAGGTTCCTCAGATCCTCGGACTGAATGGGAAGAATCAGGTGCGGACCCGGAATATTGGAATTAATCATCATACCTGGTCGATGTCCCTGACTGTGAATGGACAGGATGTTTATCCCAAAGTCCTCAAACGGATTAGAGAAATAAAGCAAGGGGGCAAGCCTTTTTTTAATACTTTTCACAAAGAGATTACTTTGGATCTCGCTCTGATTTATGGTCATTTACCCTCTCCGTCTTTTTATTTTTGTCCCTTGTTCCTGCATGACGAGTTGATTCAGGAATATCACCACGGGGGATTTTCGTTACTGCGCATGTTCCGGCATGATTTAAAAATCCATTGGAAAAATTTCAAATTAATGGCCCGTGGTAAGATTCCACCGATTCTGGATGGGAAGCATCACCATACCGGCACAGGACGGGGAGATCTGGCTCTCTCGGTTATGAAGGCCATTGTTAAAAACAGCGGAGAGGAAATTCATGTAAACGTTCCCAATCAAGGCTATATTCAAAATATTCCCAATGAAGTTATCGTTGAATTGCCGGCCCGAATTACTACCCACGGTGCACAGCCCCTCAGAATGGGAAGGTATCCAGAGTCTTTATTGGGACTCCTTCAGTCGCTGATCCGCTGGCAGGAGCTCACAGTGGATGCGGCGCTGACGGGAGACCGGCAAAAATTATTACAGGCCTTGTTGGCTTATCCGGTCGTACGGGATTATGATAAAGCAAGAGCAATGATGGAGGAGATGCTGGGGAAAGAACGAAAATTTTTACCGCAGTTTTTTAAATAGACTCTAGTAGGTCGCTCTCCCCCCCGAGAGATCGAAAGTAAAGCCGGTTGTAAAGCTGCATTCGGGAGATACGATCCAAGCCGCCAGACTTGCGACTTCTTCGATTTTACCGGTCCGTTTCATGGGAATCCGATCCGTCATGTATTTAACCTGTTCCGGTGTGCAGGCATCGACCAGGGCCGTGTGAATCACGGCCGGCGCAAGACCGTTAATCGTAATCCCTGTCTCAGCATATTCTTTCCCTGCTGATTTGACCAACCCAATGACTCCGGCCTTACTGGCAGAATAGCCAACCATGCCCGGATTGCCTTCCTTGCCGGCAATCGAGGCAATTAAGAGAATCCGGCCGTAATTTTTTTGCAGCATATAGGGAAGTGAGTACTTGGTCATTAAGAAAGATCCTCTGAGATTAACCTGATAAACCCGGTCAAATTCATTGGTGTCGTAGTCGGCAATCTTGGTACTGGTCGTTCCGACAATGCCGGCGCTATTGACCATAATACTGATCCGGCCATGACGCTGAACGACTCTTTCGAGGGCTTTCTTAACGGCGTCTTCATCCGTGATATTGACCTTTTCACCGCTAACCGTTTTTTTTTCGTACTCAAACTCGCGGATGGTTTGATCCAGCTGGGTTTGATTTGCGTCAAAGATCACAACGTTCGCAGCCTCGTTCGCCAGTCGCTTGGCGATACCCTTCCCCAAGCCATCGGCTCCGCCGGTAATTACGGCAACTTGATATTTTAATCGTCCTATTTCCATGGGTTCCAAAAATTTAAAAACATTATTCGGACGGCATCAAATTATCCGCTGTTTGATAAACATTTTTATTCTCTTAAGCATTCTTACAAACCTGCCGCTGGGTCCCTAATCCTTCAATCGTAAGTTCCACAACATCCCCCATTTTTAAAAACTGGGGAGGTTTTTGACCCAGTCCCACACCCGGCGGAGTACCCGTCGAGATGATATCCCCGGCCTCGAGGGTCATAAACTGGGAGAGATAGTGGACCAAGAAGAAAACATTAAAGACCATCGTACGGGTATTGCCGCTTTGTTTTTGCTCGCCATTGACCTTTAAGGTCATGTCCAGGGCTGTAACGTCGGCTATTTCATCAGGGGTTACAAGATAGGGTCCGAGGGGATTAAACGTATCACAAGATTTACCCTTCGTCCATTGTCCACCTCGTTCTAATTGAAAATGACGCTCAGACACATCGTGAGAAATGGTGTAGCCGGCAATATGGTTTTTGGATTCGTCAATACTATTTAAGTAGCGCGCGTTTTTTCCGATCACAATCCCCAATTCCACTTCCCAGTCGGTTTTCTGACTCTGACGTGGGATGAGGATGTGATCATAGGGTCCGATGACCGTATTCGTCCCTTTTTGAAAAACCACGGGTTCTTTGGGAATTTCCATACCGGATTCCTTGGCATGATCGGCATAGTTTAGACCAATCGCGATGACTTTGCCGGGACGAGGGACCGGCGCTCCCCAGCGTATCTTGGGAGAAACTTTTTGAAATTTTTTAGTCTTGGACTTTAAAAGAGAGGTTAGTTTTTTAAGTCCTCCGGATTTGAAAAAGTCATGGTTCCAATCAGTGAAATAGCGGGAAAGGTCTAAGCGCTGATCTTGCAGTGACAGAATGCCCGGTTTTTCCTTACCAGGGGGACCGAAGCGGATCAGTTTCATGATGACTCCTATTCATTTACCGCCAATGTGCCAAAATCATTGCCAACATCTGCAAGGAAATGAAGTGATAGGCGGCATTAATTCCAAAGAGTTTCCACGATTTTCCTTCCCAGGCAAGACTGTTTAGCAGGAGAGGGACAAAGAAACCGAGCCAGGTAAAAAAACCGGACATAAAGCCATATCCAAAGTTCGGGCCGTCTGGGCCAACACCCCAGACTGAAGGACGCCAGACTTGCTGGCTGTGGGTTAAGCAATAAGAAATCAGAAAAGCACCGATGATTGAAAAAATCATTGATTTTATCAATTGACCCGGAGCAGGCTTAAAATCGACGGGGAATCCCATTTCTTTGGCCCAGGGTTTCCCAAAGAGGGGACCATACCAAATCCAGCCCAGAATAAAATTGGCCACAACACAGCCACCGATAGCAAGATAGTTAACTGAAATCTGGGGTTCCATCAAGACCTCCTATAGGATTAAGAGTTTTAGAAAAACAGACTCATAAAAGAGACAGATCCAATTTCAGAATAGATTAACAAAATGGTGGTTATCCCCTTTTATAATCGTGCCAGATTTTTTAATCCGACCCATCTTTTTCATCATTAAAAGATTTGTCTCTTTTCCGCAGCACCGCCCGCTTACCCGGTTCTAATTCCATTTTACGCAAACGAAAGGATTGCGGAGTTACTTCGACAACTTCATCTTCAGCAATAAATTCGATTGCCTGATCCAGAGATAATAAGCGTGTGGGACGCAAGACGACCGTTGCATCTTTGGAAGCGGCTCTTACATTCGTCAGTTTTTTTTCTTTTGCGATATTGATTTCAAGATCCCCTTCGCGGTTACGTTCACCTACGATCATTCCGCCGTAAACCGTTCTACCGACCTCCACAAAGAGATCTCCCCGGTCGGTCATCGCCAAGCTGGCATAGGTGGTCACCTTGCCGCCGCGGTCGGCGACGAGGGCGCCGGTTGTGCGCTGAGGAATCGGGCCGCACCAGGGTTTAAATCCCTCCAGCAGGGTATTCATCACGCCGGCCCCCTTGGTATCTGTCATAAATTGGCTGCGAAAGCCAATTAATCCACGGGTCGGAATTTCAAATTCGAGGGTTACCCGACCGCTGCCATTATTTTCCAAATGGGTCATCTTTCCCTTACGCTGGGACAGTTTTTCAGTAAGAATTCCGATGAACTGTTCAGGCACATCGAGAAACATGTGTTCATAAGGTTCGAGAACGGTCCCATTTTTCTGTTTTGTGAGCACTCTTGGTTTGGAGACCATCATCTCGTAGCCTTCCCGTCGCATGGTTTCAATTAAGATGGCCATTTGTAATTCTCCACGGCCGCAGACTTCAAAGGCGTCTGTTTTTTCAGAATATTTGATCTTGATTGCCACATTGCGCAGGGCTTCTTTTTCCAAACGTTCGCGCAAATGCCGGGAGGTGAGAAATTTCCCTTCTTTTCCGGAAAAGGGGCTGTTGTTGACATAGAAAATCATTGAGATCGTTGGTTCGTCGATTTCGAGCCGGGGTAGAGGACGTGGATTTTCAGATTCGGTTATACTATCCCCGATCGTAATATTGTCTACCCCAGCTACCGCGATAATATCGCCGGCTTCAACTTGGCTGACCGGTTTCTTTTTTAATTCCTGAAAGGTGTAGAGTGCAGAAAATTTAACATTGGAGACGATTTTATCGCGGCCGCAGAGGGCATACACTTTATTCATTTCCAGAATACCGTTCACTATGCGGCCAATGGCGACTTGTCCGACATAGGGATCATAATCTAGATTGGTGACCAGAAACTGTGGACTTTCGGAATCATTGCCTTGCGGTCCGGGAATGTGGGAAAGGATCGCTTCAAAAAGAAATTTCAGATCCTGTGCATCATCCCCGAGCATTTTATGGCAGACCCCGCTTCGGGCAATGGTATAGAGAACCGGGAATTCAATTTGATGTTCATCAGCCCCTAAATCAATAAAGAGATCATAGATTTCGTCAAGCACTTCCTTGGGTCGGGCATCCGTCCGATCAATTTTATTAATAACGACGATCATCGCCAGTTTTTTGGCAAGGGCTTTTTTCACGACAAAGCGGGTCTGGGGGAGGGGCCCTTCGGCAGCGTCAACAAGCAAGATTGCTCCGTCGACAAGATTGAGTCCCCGTTCAACCTCTCCGCCAAAGTCGGCATGCCCCGGGGTATCTACGATATTGATCTTAACCCCGTTATGAAAAATAGCGGTATTCTTAGCAAGAATGGTGATCCCCCGTTCGCGTTCGAGATCGAGTGAATCCATGACCCGTTCTGTAATTTCCTGATTTTCACGATATATCCCGCTTTGTTTAAGCATGGCGTCCACGAGTGTTGTCTTGCCGTGGTCAACGTGTGCAATAATAACGATATTGCGCAAATTTTGTTTACGCTGGATCATATTTTCTTAATAAACCTCATATTTTAGAAAAAAAATTGTGTCGTGCGCTGCCGAATGACTACTGCGTATAGATTAACCGGCGTTTGTTTCAAATTCGATTCGTAACCTTTCGATAGAGACGATTGCCATTCTGGTGTGTCAACATACTATTGTCAATCACGTTTTTTTGCTGCCAACCCCTGTGGGATGGCTGCTTCATTTCTTACCGAGTCCCTTAGTGTAATTGCGAATATTTATTGGAAAAAGATTCGCTTATTTGCGGGTGCAACCCTAAGGAGTAACAAGATAAGAGGGAGGAGAGGCATAGCGCGGCTTTTCTAAATGACCGGACAATTTTTCTGCGCTGACGGATTTATGGCAAATGTGTACAAAGGCCGGCGGAAAATTTTGAAAGACTATTTTTGTGGTCTCTGTTTCATCAAACTTTTTAGATATTATTTTCCGAAAACGCCGTCCGGAGGGCAGGAGCAGGGTTTGGATATAGGCAAAGGTTAAGAATTTGCCCCCTGGATTCAGGGCATCCTCAATTGTTTGAATTAGAATCTCCTGCTCCGCACGATCAAAGATGGCCCAAGGAAGGCCGGAGATAATACAATCACATCCATCCACTCCATGTTTACGCAGATAATAACGGATATTGATTGCCGAGTCCAGATATATCGTTGCCGATGGGCAGCGTTTCTTGGTCTCGTGTAAAAAAGAAGGATTAATCTCGAGTGCAAAGAAGATGGCCTTGCGCGAGATTTGCTTCAAGATCCGTTCCGTAAAAACACCCGTGCCCGGCCCCAATTCTACAATCGTACGGGCTTTTTCGATATTCGCTGTCGCAATCATCAATTCAGCCAGTTTTTTAGATGAGGCCATGACAGCGCCGGTTGTTTTGAAGTCGAACAGGGAATGTTTTAAAAATTTCAGCATATTTGTTAAAGATATAAAATAAATTGTCGGCGGAAAATAAAAAATTAAGATTTTAGAACTTCGTCAATCTCTTCTTTTAATTTTTGGGCACGGATCGGTTTTACCAAAAATTTTAAGGCACCCAATTGCAGCGCCTTGTTGCGGGTTTCATCGCTGGAGGAAAGTATGATGATCTTGGTCTGCGGAAAATTTTTTTTAAATAGTCTGAGTAAATCTATCCCATTCATAAAAGGCATGTAGACATCGAGTAAGATCAAGTCCGGATTAAAGTCTCTGATCCGTTTTTCGAGATGGACCTGATCGGTGATGGACTGACAGGTAAAAAAGCGATTAAGATATTCCGACATGACTGCCGAAAAAACGGGGGAATCATCAATTAAGAGAATGCGGGTTTGATCAGTGGGTTCCGTCATAAGTAAAAAAAAGAATTCGGAACGAGTCCATTGTGGATATTTGTATTAAAAGAAAATAAAAATTTCTTAAGCGCAAACTTATTTTTTAGTTTGAGTTAAAGTGTGGAATCTTCAAAAGAAGTACCCCGGATTATGAAAACCATTCAAAGCATCTGGGCCTTAATCAAATTCTACCAAAGAAGTTTGCCGAGGGGTTGGTGGCGGAAAAAACCATTTCTGCCCATTCCGCCAAAGGATTATCTAGCCTGGCGCTGGTACACGGCCTATGGGGTGCAGCGGCCGGCCAAGAAAGTTGTGCTCAATAATATTATTGAATTCGGCAATTTTTTAAGAAAGATGGAATCTTTAAAAAAGGCAAGCCGGTTGGGATAAAAGGAAATGGTCACAGTTAAAGAAGCAGAGAATTTAATTTTTAAAAATATTCCTCCGCCGCGTTCGAGACAGTGTACAATTACAGAAGCCGCCGGCGCGGTTCTCCTTGAAGACCTCTCTGCGGACCGGGATTTTCCCCCCTATCATCGCGTGACCATGGATGGGATTGCCCTGCATACCCGCGAGTTCGAAAAGGGACAGCAGTCTTTCAGAGTACAAGCTACGCAGGCCGCTGGCGCCCCCCCCTATTTATTGAAAGAAGGCAATTCCTGTATTGAGGTTATGACGGGTGCCGTACTTCCGAACGGCTGCGATAGCGTCATTCCTGTGGAGGAGTTGGAAAGGGATGGCGATGGGGTCCGACTCAAGGCGGAGATTCCCGTCCGAGCAATGCGGAATGTTCATCAGCAGGGAAGTGACTGTAAGAGGGGGGCACTCCTTTTAAAGAAAGGGGACCGCTTAAACGCTCCGGCCCTGTCCGTGTTGGCCGCGATCGGAAA
>Ga0247727_10013532_pt1 | contig 13736 bp, 14 predicted proteins | sample WisWelCaveWW1625_FD_202498 | JGI IMG/M metagenome (GOLD analysis project Ga0247727, IMG submission 202498) | Biofilm microbial communities from Wishing Well Cave, Virginia, United States - WW16-25 | ecosystem: Environmental > Aquatic > Deep subsurface > Groundwater > Cave microbial mat | place... | reverse complement strand
GCTCGAGTGCGAGCTCACCGTGCGCGACGGGCAGGTGGTGTGGGACCTCAACGGCCGCGCCGGCGAGGATTGGCGGAAGCTGGGTCCACAGTACTGACCATCCGACGCTGAACCTGCCGTTGACACCGGGCGCGCTACCGGGAGAAGCCGGCCTGAGCCGCGTCAGGGGCGGCCAGGTTAGGCGACCCGCTCCACTCCGTAGTAGCAGCACTCGGCCCCATAGAAAACGCCGCGGCCGGCCAGCCGCAGTCCCAGCTTGGTCAACACCTTCTGAGAGGCGATGTTTTCCGGCACGGCCACGGCGACGATGCGGTCCAGCCTCAATTCCTCGAACCCGTAGCGGAGGAGCCGCGCCGCGGCCTCGGTGGCGCTGCCCCAGGACTCCCGCCGCAGCCGGTCTCCCGCCTCGATCTCATCGACGATGCTCCAGCCGCTGCAAGCACGCCCAGCCGTGAATCTCTTGGCTCGCGCGGTCCTGGATGGCCACCGGCCGAAGCTGCTGAGCTGCTCGACCAGCAGGCGATCCCTGGCCTTCTCGAGCGCGGCGTCGTAGGCGAGCGGCCCCGTGTCCAGCAGCGCCAACCAGTACGCATCCTGGTCCCGCAGCGGGCGGAGGAGCAGGCGCGGCGTCCAGAGCTTCGGTTTCCTTCGCATCGGCGGCGCCGCGGCGCCTGTCAATCTAACAGTTTCCGGCGCCAAGTGCGTTACACTAACCACCGATGACCCTCCCCGAAGGCGCCAGCCTCGCTCACTACCGCATTGTGTCGCCCCTGGGCGCCGGCGGGATGGGAGAGGTCTATCTGGCCCGGGACACCCGGCTCGACCGGCCGGTGGCTCTGAAGGTCCCGCGGCCGGAAGTGGCCGGCAACCCGGACCTGTCAAATCTCCACTTGACAATCGGGGAAATCTGAGACACTATTTATTGCGCATCACAACAATGGAGGAGGTCCCGATTATGCTCTTCCCTGGTGTTCCGCGGCCCCTGCGCCTGGCGGCTCTGCTCCTGTGTCCGGCCTTGTGGGCGCAGTTGCCTTACGATCCGCTCACGCCGGAAGAGACCGCCCAAGCCGAGTCGGTCCTCCTGGCTGACGCGGCGGTGAAACAGCGCCTGGCCAACGAGACGAAGTTCCGCATCCTCTACATCGTCCGCCATGAGTTCGACAAATCCGAGGAGGCGCCGCCGCGCCGGGCTGACGTGCTGGGCTATCTGTACACGACCGACGACACGCTGTCGGCCGTGGTGCGTCTGGGCCCTGACCCCCTGGTCGAGGCGCTGAGCGTCTTCAAGAGTCCCAAGCCGGCCTTCAACCGCGACGAGGTGACGGAAGCCACCCGGCTGGCGCTGGCCGATCCCGGGGTGCGGGCCGGATTGAAGGCGGCCGGAATCGCCCAGGAGGCGCAGTCGAAGCTCCGCGTCCTGTCCTGGCCCGTGGAGGAGGCATCCAAGAACGATCCCTGCGCCCGTCACCGCTGCGTAGCCCTGGCCTTCCACACCGCGACCGGCCCTGTGAACCTTCGGCCGATTGTGGATCTCAGCGCCCAACGGGTGAGCCTGAGTAAGGAGAAACTCCCATGACTCGTCTCCGACTACCGCTAGTGGCTTTGGCCTGGATGCTGAGCGCGCTCCCGGCTTCCGCCCAGTTCTTTTGCAGCCCTCCTTTCCTGGTGGACGTGACCTTCGCCCCCACCCTAACCCGCTGGCGCTTTTGCTGGGAGATGCGCCCCACCGAGGGCCTGGTTATCAACCAGGCCTGGTACACGGACCGGAGCGGGGTGGAACGTAAGGTGCTGCACCGGGCCAGCCTCGCCCAGTTGCACGTGGTCTACCACCCGGGCCGGCCGCGCTTCCGCGATCTGACGCTGGGCCTGCCGCCCTCGGTATGGGGAATGGGCACTCTGGCTCTGAACCTGGCGGGGGCGGAATGCAGTCCCGGCGTTCTGGTCGAGCCCAGAGTGTGCCGGGTAGTGTCAGACCGCGGATACGCATGGAAATCCGGGGGTTCGTTTCAGAGGGGGCAGGAGGTCAGCGTCTGGAGCAGCTCTCAACTGGGCGCCTACAACTACATCGTCAAGTGGACCTTCAAGGACGATGGCAGCATCGAACCCATTGTCGGCTCCACCGGGGAGCTGCAGGTTGTGGATTCGGGCGCCCAATTCCTGCCCTATGGCCAGCGAGTGAATCCTGAAGGGGCAGCGACTCCGCTGGTCGCGCGATCGCACGTTCACAATGTCTACTATCGTCTGGACTTCGACATCTCCACGGACGTGAACAACGCGGTCGAGCGGCTGTTTGCCTACACTCCCCACTTCGGACCGCCGGCCTCCCCCACCGACGCCTGCGTCAACTGGGGAGAGTGCGGCCACAGCGTCCAGCCAGGGCCGTTTCCCACCGAGCTCTATGAAAACGACTGGCCCTTCATGTCCTGGCGGGTCTACAACCGCGGGGTTTTCAACGCCGACGGCCGCACCATCGGATACGAGCTGTTCCCGCTCAGCCGGGACCACTGGGACGGCCGCATCATCAACGACGAGCCCTGGTCGAGGGGCGACTTCTATGTGACCACCTTCAATGGCTGCGAGCTGCTGGCCTTCGATAATTTCCCCCCTTACATTCCGGCCGGCTGCGCGGGCACGGCTCAGGACGTGCTGGCCATGGTCAGCGGCCAGAACGTGAACGGGGCGGACGTGGTGCTGTGGTACGTCACCCGGTTCACGCACCTGCCGCGCGACGAGGACCAGCCCGTCATGCCCATCGAGTACACCGGTTTTCATATGCAACCCAGGAGTTGGCGGCACCAGACCACGACGCTTCCGTAAGCGAAGGGAACAGGCCATGCGACTCAGAAATCGGATTCTTCATCTCTTGAGCTGGACGCTGGCGCTGGCGCCGGTGATTCTGTTGCGGGCCGATGACCCAACTTCCCGGCACCTGGTCCTGCCGGTTCTGGCCAGCAGCCTGCCGGCCAGCACCATGGCTAATGCCGTGCAGGTCGAGGCCTGGGACGCGGCTTCCGGCGGCAGCATGATCTTCGCCGAAGCGCACATGGTGGACACCGAAGCCAGCTCCCTCATCACCAACGACACCGGCTTCGCCGACTGGCTGTTCGGCCGGCCGGGCGGGCTGAATCCGGCCAACTTCGCGTTCGGCTCCACACGCTACCTGGACGTGACGCAGGGCGGAGTCTCGGTCCTGGCGGCCCGCGTGCCCATGTACGCCTCGCCGTTTTCCATCGCCCCGGGGCCGACAGGGCCAACTGGGGATCCTGGGCCGGCGGGGCCTGCTGGGCCGACAGGGGCGACTGGGGATCCTGGGCCAGCGGGGCCAACCGGGCCGACAGGACCTACAGGGGATCCTGGGCCAGCGGGGCCGGCGGGGCCGACAGGACCTACAGGGGATCCTGGGCCAGCGGGGCCGGCGGGACCAGCAGGGCCCACAGGGCCCACAGGGGTTCCTGGACCGCCGGGCCTCGGTCTCACCCCTGGCTCGCTCATCTCCGGCAACCGCATCGACTTCATCACCGGGCTGGACAATGCCGGCAGCGGTCACGGTCTGAGCGGCGTTACTGTCGGCGGGACCTCCACGGCCGGAGTCCGCGGCTTCGCCACCGCCGTGAACAGCAACGGCCTTATGGGCGACGCCGATAACGGAGGCAGCGCCTTTGGGGTCTGGGGCCGCAGCAGCAGCGGTTCCGGCGTGGTGGGCGACGGAGCTGTGCAGGGAGTCTGGGGCATAAGCGCGAACGGCTCGGGCGGCCTCTTCCAGACCTCCAATCCCAACCAGTATGCCGTACAGGCGTTGGGGACGACCCCGACGGGTTTCGGCGCTTTTATTCGCGGCCGGTTGGTGGTCCAGGGCGCGAAGTCCTCGGTGGTCAGCAACAATCGCGGCGCTCACGTGGCCCTGTACGCGCTGGAGAGCCCGGAGAACTGGTTCGAGGATTTCGGCGGCGCGCAAATGCTGAACGGCGCGGCCACGGTGCGGCTGGACCCGGAGTTCCTGGAGACGGTCAACACCGCCGGCGTTGCTTACCATGTCTTCCTGACCCCCAAAGGAAACTGCAACGGCCTCTATGTTTCCGGCCAGTCGCCGGACTCGTTTGAAGTGCGGGAGCTGCAAGGCGGCCAGGCGACGCTCGAGTTCAGTTACCGGATCGTGGCCAAAGTGCGTGGCCTGGAGAAGCTCCGGCTGGACCGCGTGGAGCTGCCAGCGGAGCCCGCAGCCGCCCGGAAGTGAAGGCTCACGGCGGTCCTCAGCGGCCGGCCATCTCGACGTTGCGAAGCTGCGCCCCGGCCTTGCTCATCGTCTCCTCATACTCCCGCACGGGGACCGAGTCGGCGACTATGCCCGCTCCCACTTGAGCGCGCGCTTCCATGTCCGCACCTGGGGCGCCCCCGAGACGGTTCCGGAGATCGTGGCGCCCCAAGTCCACCAGCATGATGCCCTCGGCGCGCTCTTTCTCGTCGGCGAGCCAACCCATGAGACCCAATCCCGTTGCGCCTTGGGAGCTCCGTATCGGGGACTTGCGTGTATACTATGATGTAGACGGCTCTGAATCGGCGGTTTACATTCGAGGGATCGGCGTCAAAGACCGCCAAGTAGTGCGGATCGGAGGAGAGGTGATCCAGATATGAAGACCGTCGAGATCGACGACGCTACGAAAAGCCTCGGGGAGTGTGCCCAAGGAATGGGCGACGGGCCGCTGGTGGTAACACGAAACGGGCAGCCGGTGGCTGTGCTTCTGCCCATCGACAACGCCGACCTGGAGACTGTTTCGTTGAGTTCCAACCCCCGGTTCATGGATCTAATCGAACGTTCGCGTTCACGGCAGCGGGAAGAAGGGGGACTGTCGAGCGGCGAGGTTCGCCGACGCCTCGGCATTTAGTTTTAGTGGCTTCCAGCTATCGAAACATCGACAACAGCCCGCTGACGCGCGCCAGCGCCCGGCGCCACACCCCGGCCGGGGCGAGTTGGCGGAAGTCAGCCCGCTTCCAGGCCTGCTCGAAATCGTCGAAATAGGAATACAGCACCGGCGTCAGCAGCAGCGTGATCAGCAGGCAGAAGCTCTGGCCGCCGATCACCGAGATGGCGATGGCCGTGTTCTGGGCCGACCCGGGACCTTTGCTCAGGGCCGCCGGTATCAGGCCGGCCACGATGGCGATGGTGGTCATCAGGATGGGCCGCAGCCGCGCCCGGTTCGCCTCCAGGATGGCCTGGGCTCGGTCCATCCCCCGCCGCCGCAGCACGTTGGTGAAGTCCACTTGCAGGATCCCGTTCTTCTTCACGATGCCGAACAAGAGCAGGATCCCCACCGCGCTCCGCATGTTCAACGTCCGGCCCGTGAGCATCAGCGAGCCCAGCGCGAAGGGGATGGCCAGCGGGATCGCCGACATGATCGTTACCGGGTGGATGAAACTGTCGAACTGCGAGGCCAGGATCATGTACATGAAGATGATCGAGAGCAGGAAGGCCATCCCGAAGGCGCGAATGGTCTCCTCCAGCCGCCTGGCTCGCCCGGCCACCCGGTAGTCGTAACCGGCCGGCAGCCCCAGCTCCTGAATCAGGGCGGCGACGTCGCGCACGCCCTCCTCCATCGGTTTCCAGGTTTCCAGATTGCAGAAGACGGTGATCTGACGTTGGCGGTTGTTGCGGTCGATCTGCGCGGGCCCCAGGCCGCGAGTGATGCTGGCGAAGTTCTCCAGGCGCGCCTGGCCCAGCTTGCTGGAGGGAATCGTCAACTGGGCGATCCGCTCGGCGGTGTTACGGTCACTCTCCAGGACCCGGACCCGCACCTCGTACTGGTCCTCGAGATCCTTGAACCGCGTGATGCGTTCCTCGCCGCTGACCATGGCGCGCAGGCCCGAGGCGACGTCGCCGACCCTCACGCCCAGGTCGTTGGCCTTGTCCCGGTCCACGATGACGCGGAGCTCGGGATAGCCCGGGTTCCAGCTCGTGTCGACGTCGATCAAGCCGGGCGCCTGGCGCATCCGGTCCCGCAGCCGCTGGCTGTAGCGCCCCAACTGCTCCAGGTCTGGCCCGCGCAGGCTGAACTCCACGTCCCCGCCGCCGCGCCCCCCGCCGGAGAATCCGCTGATGGTCGACACCCCGGACCGCACGCTGGGGAACCGCTTCAAGAGTTGGCGGGCGCCGGCCATCACCTCGAACTGGGAAAAGTAGCGCTCGCCCGGCTTGGGCTGCCGCCAATGGTGATACAGATCCACCGGGTTGAACCAGTTGAAAGTGCGCTGGTCGAGCTCGATGAGTCGCACGTAGATCTCGGCGTCGGTGACGGTCCCCCGGCGGGAGGAGTTGATCGAGGTGAGCAGGTGTTTGACGCCGCGCAGCTTACGCAGCTCGACCTCGATGCGGCGCAGGATCTCGTCGGTACCCTCGATCGAGGTTCCTTCCGGGGTTTTCACGGTGACCAGGAACTCGTCCTGGTCGTCCCGGGCGAAATACTCCTTGCCGATCATGTCATAGGCGGGCAGAGTGGCCAGCCCGACGGTGATCCCGATCAGAAGGATGACCAGGCGGTGGGCCATCGACCATTCGAGCATCCTCACGTAGCTGCCCTCTAGCCAGGAGTAGAAGCCGGTCTGCTTCGAGCCGCCATGCCGCTTCCGGCCGCTCTCCGCCACCGCATGGGCCACCGGCTTGAGGAAGCGCGAGCTGAGCATGGGGGTCAGGGTAAAGCTGATCAGCATGGAGACCAGGATGGAGAAGGCCATGGTAATGGCGAAGCTGTGCATGAAGCGGCCGCTCATGCCGGTCATGAAACCGATGGGCACGAAGATCACCACCAGCGACAAGGTGGTGGCCATCACCGCCAGCCCGATCTCCTTGGTGGCCACAATGGCCGCCTCAATCGGTCCGTAGCCCTCCTCCTCCACGTAGCGGAAGATGTTCTCCAGCACCACGATGGCGTCGTCGATGACGATCCCCACCGATAGCATCAGCCCCAGCAGTGTCCACTGGTTCAACGTGAACCCCATGGCGCGGATCAGGAAGAACGTCGCCACCACCGAGGTGGGCACCGCCACGGCCGCGATGAGGGTCGAGCGGAGGTTGCGCATGAACAACAGCACCACCAGGCTGGCCAGAATCCCGCCCAGCACCAGGTGCTCCTCCATGGCCCGCACCGAAGCGTTGATGAAGATCGACTGGTCGCGAATGATCTGCAGATTCAGGTCGGGCGGCAGCGCCAGGCGGATTCCCTCCAGGTTGCGCTTCACCAGGTTGATGATGTCGACGGTGTTGGTGCCCGACTGTTTGCGGACCATCAGGGCGACGGCGTCCTTGCCGTCCAGCCGGGAGAGGCTGGTGACCGGCTGCTCGTAGCCGTCCTCGACGTAGCCCAGATCGGAGACGCGCACCAGGGCGCCGTTGGGCCGGGAGGCCACAATCACGTCGGAAAATTCCCGCGCTACGTCGACCCGCCCCAGGATTCGCAGCGCCAGCTCCGATTTACCCTGCTCGACCTTGCCCCCCGGCGCCTCCACGTTCTCCCGCTGCAGGGCCTGCCGCACCTGCTCGATGGTCACCCCGTAGGAGTTCAGCTTCTGACCATCGAGAATGACGTGAATCTCCCTCCGGCGTCCGCCGGCAATCAAGACCTGGCCGATGCCGTTGATCGACTCCAGCCGTTGCTTGATCTGCTTGTCGGCGATCTCGGTGATCTCGCGCAGGCTGCGCGTCCCCGAGGAAACCGTGATGGACATGATCGGGGCGGCGTCGGGATCCATGCGCTCGATCACCGGCGGATCGATATCCCGGGGCAGCTCCCGAACGATGGCCGCCACCTTGTCGCGCACGTCCTGGGCCGCCTCCTCCACCCGGCGCTCGGGCACGAAGGTGATGCTGACCCGCGAGATCCCCTCGATGGTCTGGGAGCGCAATTCCTCGATCCCGCTGATGGTGTTGACCGCCTCCTCGATCACCTTGGTGACGGTCGACTCCATCTCCTCCGGGCCGGCGCCGCGCATCACCGTGGTGACGCTGACCATCGGGAAGTCAACCTTGGGGTACTGGTCGACCCCCAGCTCGCGGAAGGAGATCACCCCCAGCACCACCAGACACGCCGTCAGCATGGTGGCGAATACCGGGTGCCGCACGCAGATTTCCGCCAGCTTCATCGCTTGCCCGCCTCCGCCCTGCGGACCTCGACCGGGGCGCCGGCCGAGAGCCGTTCCAGACTCGTCACCGCCACCACCTCGTGGTCCCTCAGCCCTTCCAATACCTCAAAGTATTCCTCGAACCGGTCGCCCAGCTTCACCGTCCGGTCCTGTGCCTTGCCGTCCTGCAGGCAATAGACCTTGTTGACGCCGTAAAAGTTCAACACCGCCCGCGCCGGGATCATCAGGGCGCGCGCCATCTCGCCCGACTGGATGGAGGCGCGGGCGAACATTCCCGGACGCAACAATCCAGCCTCGTTGGGCGCCAGCGCTTCCACCAGCAGCGTCCGCGACTGCTCGCTCACGGCCGGGCTGATGCGCGAAATCCGTCCGGGGAAGGTCCGGCCGGGCAGGCCGTCCACCCGGATTTCCACCGGCCGGTCGGGCCGGACCGCCGGGGCCAGCCGCTCGGAAACTTCCACCCGCAGTCGCAAAGGATGCGTCTGGACGATGGTGAAGAGCGGCGTCTGGGCCCGCACGTACTGCCCGGACGAGACGTGGCGCTCGCTGATCGAGCCGGCGAAGGGAGCGGCTATCGAAGCGTCCCGCAGGTTCTTGTCCGCGAGCTGCAGCGCGGCGCGGGCCTGCTCGACCTGGGCGCGCTGCATCTCCACGCCTTCCTTGGCGAGGTTGAGATTCTCTTCGGCAGTTCTCCACTGGGCAAGCGCGTGGTCCACGCTCTGCTGCGTGCCGATCTTGTCTTTGAGCAGCGCCTCCATGCGGTCCAGATTCGTCTTCGCCTCCACCAGCAGGGAACGGGCACGCCGCACCTCCGGCGTGTCTTCGGTGGCAATCAAGCGGTGATCCTGGCCTTCCCGCAGCCCCAGTTGCGCCATGGCTGTCTGCAGCCGCGCCCGCTGCAGCCGGACGTCGATCTGGAACTCCTCAAACTCCACGCGGGCCAGCAACTGCCCCTGGGTGACCAGATCGCCCAGGTCCACCAGGACGTCGCGGATCGGTCCTTCCACCTGCGAGCTGACCGTGACCTTGTCATGGGGCTGTAAGGTGCCGGTCACCTCCAGCAGCCGCTGGGCCTCGCGAAACGAGACAGTGACGGCTTCCACCGACACGGGCTTGGGTGGCCCGGCGGCAGCAGCCCCTGGCCGCGCCTCCTGGCGGGAACAGGCCGGCCCAACGGCGACCCAGGCGATAGTGGCGGCAATCCAGAAGTTCCGAGGCGGAAAGGCCCTCATAGGGATCCGTGGCGGCGAAACGCAGCCCGCCCCTCAACATACAGCATACACCCGCCGCGGCGGCGGTTCCAGCCCGCCTTGCCATTGGCCGCCTCGCTAGGTTACAACAGCTATTCATGCTATCGTCAGCCCCGGCCCTTGCCCTCTCCCTGTTCAATCACCACACCGACAACCACTACCAGACGCTGGTCCGCGAAAAGGTGGTGGACCGCGCCCGGCACCTCGCGCGACTGGAGCGTGAGAAGGGCCCCCGCGCGCTGAAGGCCTCCGAGCCGCTGGTCCAGATCCTGATGGAGACGGAGAACGGCCGGGTGGGGCGCAGCGGCCTGGGGGTCCTCGATCTTTCCTGGCAGGCCGCCGAGCATCCGGAATGGCCGGAGGCGATCCAGCAGGAGACCGAGCAGATCCGGACCAGTCTCCAGGCCGCACAGGGGGTTGAGCTGGACCACCTGATCTGGGTGGGGATGGGCGGCTCGGCCGAAGACAAGCACATGTACAACGCCCTGGGACTGTTGGATGGCGGCGTGCGAGTACATGTTCTCGACTCCACTGACCCGGCGAAGCTGGAGGCGATTCTGGCCCGCCTGACCTCGCGCGGGGCCCGGCTGGATCAGGTCCTGCGGCGGACCCTGGTCATGGGGATGGCCCTGGGAATGACATCTTACGAGCCGGTGTTGAATCTGGAAAAACTCCGGGTGTTGTTCGACCGACGCCGGATCCCCACCGAGCCCAACTTCATGTACATGACTCTCCCCGGCTCCGAGCTGGAGCGTTTTGCGGCCCCGCGCGGCTACCGGCGCGTCGAGATGCAGCTCGACAACCGCAACACGACCGCCGGCCGCCACAGCGGACCCCTGACCCGCGGCAGCCTCTACCCGTTGGTGCTGAACGGGGTGGATCTGCGGGCCTGGATGTCGGCCGCGGTGCTGGCCGAGGAGGAGATCCAACTGGCCCTGCAGATGGCCGCGTTTCTGCACGGCAACGGGTGCGAGTCGCGGGACAAGGTGACGCTGTTGCTGCCGCGCCAGTGGGCCGGAGCGGGAATCTGGAGCAAGCAGGACTTCGAGGAGAGCTTGGGCAAGAGCGAGCAGATCGGCATCAAGATCTTCCCGGCCGAAACCCCGCGGCCGGCCTGCCGGTGGCCGGTCCGCCACGAGCGGCAGGACCGGGTTTTCTGGGCGGTGCAAGTGGCCGGTTGCGACGGCGCGGATCCGGCGATGACCAAGACGCTGCGCCAGACGGGATACCCCTTGGCCGTCCTCGAGCTGAGCCATCCGTGGGCTCTCCCCAAGTACATGCAGTGGCTTCACTACGTGGTATTCGGGATGGGCTGGCTGCGGCAAATGAACTTCGTTACGCAGCCCAGCGTGGAGCTCTACAAGCGGATCGCCCACCAGCTCTTCTCGCAGGCGCGGAAGGCAGGGAAGGTCGAGCGCACCAAGGAATGGCGAGCGCAGGCGAAAACGCGCCATCGCGCCGCCGCGCCCGGCGGTATTACCCTCTACTACGACTCCCTGCTCTCGACGGGCCTGCTAGCCCCGGTTGAGATGAAACCGGCTCGCGACGCAGCCGATATCCTGGCCGGCGCCGTCGGCAAGCTTTACGCGGAACGCAAGATCGAGTACGCCGAGCTTACTTTCTATGGCGACCTGCGCTATGGGGCCGCCGGGCGGCGCCTGCGGACCCTGCTCGAGCACGCCGCCGACTCGGTCTTCGGCGAGCCGCTGGCCCTCTCCGCCGACGTTTACGAAGGCCCGGCCATGAACCATTCCTATCACGAGATGATCATCGGCCACGGCCGCTGCTTCTCGATCGTGCTGCTCGCCCGCCGGCAGGCAGCCCTGGCCGACCTCGGCTATCGGTCCGACTATCATCAGGCGCAGTGGCTGGCCACCAAGCTCGCGCTGGAACAGCGCGGCCGCCCCGTGGTCGCCCTGACTTTCCCGGACTTGAGCCCAGCCAGCCTGCGCGCCCTGCGGCGCTTCTTTCAACAGGTGGGGCAGAAGCTGTCCGCTGGTAGGATCTGAGGGATGCCCAAGTTTCGGCCGGTCCGCAGCGACCGCAAGAAGACCGCCACGGCCAGCCGCGCCCGGCAAATCGGCTGCGTCGTGTGGCTGGCCCTGGCCTTCGCCCTGATCATGTGGCTGTTCTATGCCATCCTAAGGAGCTGAGCCGAAATGGCCGCCATGCCCGCCTCTCGCCGCCCCGATCAACGGCTCCCGGATCAGGCCCGTCCCCTGCGGATTACCCCGCAATACTTGCTCACCGCCGAAGGATCGGCGCTCATCGAGGTAGGTCATACGCGGGTGATCTGCGCCGCGACGGTCGAGGACGCGGTGCCCCACTTCCTGCGGGGCGCGGGCCAGGGATGGATCACGGCGGAGTACTCGCTGCTGCCGCGGTCCACCGTCATCCGCACGCCGCGCGAAGCAGCCCGCGGCCGCCTTTCCGGCCGGACCCAGGAGATCCAACGGCTGCTCGGCCGCTCCCTGCGGGCCGTCGCCGACCTGAAGGCGCTGGGCGAGCGCACCGTCATCGTGGACTGCGACGTGATTCAGGCCGACGGAGGCACTCGCACCGCCGCCTTGACCGGCGCGTTCGTGGCCCTGGCCCTGGCTCTCCGGCAGATGGTGGACTGCAAGGCCCTGCCGCGCATGCCGCTGGCGGACTACGTAGCCGCCACCAGCGTCGGGCTGCTGGAGGGCGTCCCCGTTCTGGACTTGTGCTATGACGAGGATTCCCGCGCCGAGGTGGACATGAACGTGGTCATGACCGGCGGCGGCCGCTTCGTCGAGGTCCAGGCCACCGCCGAGCGCCACCCGTTTGATCAGAACCAGTTGGGCGCGCTGCTCGAGCTGGCCGCCTCGGGCATTCGCCAGATCGTCGCCGCTCAACGCGAGGTGGTTTCCTGGTGAGGCCGCGCCGGCTGTTCTGCGCCACCTCCAATCCCGGCAAGATCGAGGAGTTCCAGCAGGCCGCCCCGCCGGACCTGGAGATCATCCCCGCCCAGCCCCTCGATTGCCCCGAGACCGGGCTCAGCTTCGAGCAGAACGCGGCTCAGAAAGCCATCTGCTATGCGGCGCGCCTCCAGGACCTGGTCTTCGCCGACGACTCCGGCCTGGAAGTGGCCGCCCTGGGGGGCGCCCCCGGCCTCCACTCGGCCCGCTACGCCGGCCCTGGCGCCACCGGCCAGCAGAACAACACCCTCTTGCTGGAGAACCTGCGGCGGGTTTGGTCCGACCCCGGCTCGCGCCCCGCCGCCCGCTTCGTTTGCGTCATCGCCGTCGCTCTGCCCGACCGCCTGCTGGCGACTTTTCGCGGCGCCGCCGATGGGGTCATCCTGGATGGCCCCGCCGGCGGGGGCGGCTTCGGTTACGATCCCCTTTTCTACGTGCCGGCCCTGGGCCGCACCTTTGCCCAACTGACCGGGCCGGAAAAATTCGCTCACAGCCATCGGGGCCAGGCCTTCCGCGCTCTGCTCGAGTGGCTGCGCCGGACAACGCCATGAGTCTGATCAAGCTCTCGGTGGTGATCCCCGTCTACAACGAGCGGGAAACTCTGCGCGAGATCGTGCGGCGAGTCCAGCAGGTCGACATCTCCAAGGAGATCATCATCGTCGACGACGGATCCACCGACGGCACCCGCGAACAACTGGAGCGGATCCGCGGCGAGCACTCCAACGTGGTCGCCATCCTGCAGCCTTACAACATGGGAAAAGGCAAGGCCCTGCGGACCGGCTTCCGCTCCGCCCGCGGCGACTACGTCATCGTGCAGGACGCCGATCTGGAATATGACCCGCAAGACTACTACAAGCTGCTGCGGCCCCTGGAGATGAACCAGGCCGACGCCGTCTACGGCTCCCGCTTCATTTCCACCCAGGAACACCGGGTACTGTACTTCTGGCACTCCATGGGCAACAAGTTGCTCACCCTGCTCTCCAATATGACCACCGACCTGAACGTGAGCGACATGGAGACCTGCTACAAGGTCTTCCGGCGGGAGCTGATCCAGTCCATCGAGCTCGAAGAGGACCGCTTCGGCTTCGAGCCCGAGATCACTTGCAAGCTGGCCCGCGCCCAGGCCCGCATCTACGAGGTCGGCATCGCCTACCACGGCCGAACGTATCAGGAAGGCAAGAAGATCGGCGTCCAGGATGGCTTTCGCGCCCTGTGGTGCATCCTGAAGTATCGGTTCAAGCCGCTGCGGCGGATTCCGCCGGCCGGCCAATCGTAACGATATTGGCGAAATCGGACAGCACGCCGCCCACGATGGGAATTACCAGCATGGCGCGCGGGGACGGGCCAAAGCGCTTCCGCAGCTCCTCCATGCCGGCGAAGCAATTCGCCATGGTGCCAATCATGAAGCCGTAATAGC
>Ga0247727_10013531_pt1 | contig 13736 bp, 12 predicted proteins | sample WisWelCaveWW1625_FD_202498 | JGI IMG/M metagenome (GOLD analysis project Ga0247727, IMG submission 202498) | Biofilm microbial communities from Wishing Well Cave, Virginia, United States - WW16-25 | ecosystem: Environmental > Aquatic > Deep subsurface > Groundwater > Cave microbial mat | place... | reverse complement strand
GGACGGAACCGGCGCAAGAAGACTTCGATGAAATCTTCGACGAGATCTATGAAGATGCACCGTTAAGAGCCGAGAAATTCGGGAATCGGCTTCTGGACGCTGCCGCTTCATTGCGTTGGAGTCCGTACCGCTGTCCTCGCGCCCCAGACGCTCCCTCTTGCCGCCATCTCATCATCAAGAAATATCGCATCATTTTTGAAATTGACGAAGCTAATCTCATGGTGTGGATTAGAGCAGTCATGTTTCCATATCAGCAATACATTCCGCACGGTTAGCTCTTTGTCATTCCGCCATTTTATTTTTTGCCAATTAAGCCGTTTGCAAATTTATTTTGCAATTTCCAGTCAATCACTTCACGAAGCCCGATATGACAACCGTGCAATTTGCTCAGCAAATAACCGACGTTATCGATGCGCGCCCGCGCCGCATGGACTTGGATGCGCTCCTCTACGAGATCAATATGCGCACCAAAGGCGCTCCCACCAAACGCGTTCCCAAAGGCGGCTGGGAAACTTATGGCGACGTGATGGCGACGCTGTGCGACACAAACAACGGGCGCAAGAAAATTTCAAAACAAGTTTCAGCCATTTCAGCTTATGCCCAGAAAGTTGTCGATCGCATCAATGCGCGTCCGCGTTATATCAGATTGGATCGATTGCTTTACATCATTTACGTGCAAGCCGGCATTGCGGAATCACGGCGCGATCAACAAGAAGGCCGCTGGGTATCGCACGAGCAGGTGATGAAAGACATGTGGAAACGGATCTATTCAAATCTCAAGAAACGCGGAAACCTTAAAATTATCAAAGCCAAACTTTAAAAAATTTATTACTGAACACTAGCTTTTGCAGATCAGATTTCTGCGCTACGATCCAGTCAATTCAATCCTGCGCCGGAAGTAGCTTCCTTCGGTTTCTCATCTTGAATCCAATACAGTTTCCTAAAACCAACTGGCGTTGCCAGTTCGGGGTTGCTGTAGTGATCGGCGCCGGCTGTAACATCTGCATACCAACGTAATCCTTTCGGGGAATTCATTTTCAGCGCGGCGATGGCGTTTTTATAGGCACTCATCATCTTGTCGTTTTCCTTGTCGCCGATACTCATGTAAAAAAAAGTTTGGAGATTCGGCGCGGACGCGAGAAAGTCCGTGAGCTTGGACACCATGAGCGCGTCGTCACGCCACAGCGCCGGGCCATGTGCAAATCGAGCGTTAAACAAGCTCGAATCAGCCAGCAAAGAGTAGGCAACGAAAAGCCCGCCGCGAGAATGGCCCGCCAACATGCGATATGGTTTCGTGCGATATGTTTTTTCTATCAAAGGAATCGCTTCGTTTTTAAGAAAGGCGAGAAACGCCTCGCCGCCACCCATCGGGCTATCCGGTTTCTCAACGTCGATGCGCATGAATGGCGGCGTATAATCGCGCTCGCGATTGACCGCACTGGTGTTGGGCAATCCAACGACGATGACTTCCGGCATGACCCCGATACGCGCCATGAGGGCAGCGCTATTGGCCGTATGGATATTTTGCGAAGATCCATCCAGAACGTAAATGACGGGATAACGCTGTTCCGCGTTGCGATCATAGTCTTCCGGAAGATGCACGATTAATTCGCGTTCTTCGTTCAGGGCTTTTGAAAACATCTTGGTGACCGTCACCCCTTCGGCTAACTCCGATTCCCCTTGCAGGTAGTCGTTGACGAGGATTGTCCCGACAACGGATATGATGCAAGTCACAAAAACAGTGACCACGAAATTCTTTGATGTGGACATGCAAATCTTGTTCAAATGTAAATGAGCGCTAATCCCGCAGCCGACTCGCTTTTGCAGACAGGATGTCTGCGCTACGATCCTGCCGCTACAACTGATCACTGCAAACTGATTACTGTCAACGAGCCTTCCGATCCATCACCGCGTACATCACTGGAATCACCAGCAGCGTCAACATCGTCGAAACGGTCAAGCCGCCAATAACCGTTATCGCCATTGGCGCGCGCACTTCGGCGCCTTCACCGAGACCGAGCGCTAACGGCAGCAGGCCGAGCACGGTCGTCAACGTCGTCATCATGATCGGACGCAGGCGCGAGCGGCCGGCTTCGACGATGGCTTCGAGTTTCTCTATGCCTTTTTCGCGTAGTTGGTTAATGAAATCGATCAACACAATCGCATTGTTCACGACGATACCGGCGAGCAGAATCAAGCCGATGAAAACGACGACGCTCAATGTTGAGCCGGTGATCCACAACGCGAACACGGCGCCAATGAGCGCGAGTGGGATTGTAAACATAATCACGAACGGATGCAGCAGCGACTCGAATTGCGAGGCCATGACGAGATAAACTAAAAACACGGCGAGCAACAACGCGAGCTGCAACGAGCGGAATGAAACGGCCATTTCTTCATTTTGCCCGGCGAGGCGCGCGACGAGGCCGGTGGGCATTGGAATGCTGCCGATGATCGCGTTGATTTCCTGCGCGGCGCTGCCGAGATCGCCGGAACGCAAATTCGCGGTGACCAACGCGACGCGCTCTTGGCCGACGCGGCGAATTTCACCGGGGCCGTTTTCGACGATGATATTCGCAACGGCTTCGAGCGGCACGGGGCGGTCGCTGTCCGGATTGATGATGAGCTTGCGGACGCGATCAACCGAGTTGCGATCTTCTTCGCGCGCGCGCACGAGCACGTCGATTTTGCGATCGTGATACGAGTAGCGCGTCGCTACTTCGCCGCGCACTTTGTCCACCACACGGTCGGCGATTTGATGCACGGCCATGCCCAACGCCGCGGCGCGCTCGCGATCAAACACGATTTGAATTTCCGGATGGCCGATTTCCATCGTGGATTTGACGTCGGCAAATCGCGGCGAGGCGTGCATCCGGCGCGCAATTTCATTGCTCACCGATTTCAATTTATCCAAATCAAAACCGGCGACTTCCACTTCAATCGGCGTTTTGAAACTGAACAACGTCGGGCGGCTGAATTTGTATTGCACACCGGGCAAGCGCTCCAAATCGCGGCGCAAGTCCGCCATCGCGGCTTCTTCGTCGGCGCGCTTGGAGCCGCTCACCATCGTCACATTCAACTCGCCCCAATTCTCGCCGCCTTCTTCGGGATTGGCATCGAGGCGATTGCCGGTTCCGGAAACGGAAAAGGTTTTGGGAATCGCTGGAATTTTGCTCGCGGCAGTTTGAATCGAAGCAATCGCGGCATCGGTACGCTCCAGCGGCGTGCCGGGCGGCAGGCGAAATTCGACGTTAAATTCTCCCTGCGAAAGTTGCGGAATCAATTCGACGCCCAAACTGGGAATCATTAAAACCGAAATAATGAAAAGTGAAAACGCCACGCCGAGCACCGTGCCTTTGTGGCCCAGCGCCCAACGAATGGCATCGGGATAACGATTTTCCACCGGGCCGTAAATTTTTCCAAACAAATTTAAAAACGGGGTGAGAATAAAAAGCATCGCGCGGGAAATCAGGCGGCTTGCGCCAATCATCAAACGCGTGAGGAAAACGGGAAGCCTCGAAAAGAGAAACAGCCGAATTTTCCGCAACACGCGCCCGACTCGCGTTTTCGGCTCGGACAAAGGCGCAGCAGTTATCGCCTCATCAGAAGTTTTGCGACCGCCCAACGCCACGAGCATCGGAATCAATGTGATCGCCACGAGCAACGAGGCCAATAAAGAGAATGTCACCGTCAAGGCTTGATCGCGGAACAATTGACCCGCGATGCCTTTCACAAAAACGAGCGGGAAAAAGACGGCAACCGTCGTGAGCGTCGAGGCGGTGACGGCCATGCTCACTTCTTTCGTTCCATCCAGCGCCGCGGTCACGGCGTCCTTGCCTTGATCGCGATGCCGCGAAATATTCTCCAACACCACAATCGAATTGTCGACGAGCATGCCGATGCCGAGTGCGAGGCCGCCGAGTGACATAATGTTCAGCGAAAGATTCGTGCCGAACATCAGATTAAATGTGGCAACGACTGAAACGGGAATCGACAGCGCGATGATGGCAGTCGCGGCAAAATTGCGCAGGAAAAAATAGAGAATGATGATCGCGAGCAAACCGCCCTGCCAACCGGCGCTGATCACGTCATTCACTGATTGCGAAATGAAAGTAGCTTGATCATAAACTTTGATCAACTCCAAATGCGCAGGTAAATTTTTACGTAATTGAGTGAGCCGTTTCTCCACCTCGCGCGCAACCGAGACGGTATTCGCGTCGCCTTCCTTATATATCGCAATCTCCACTGCTTCGACGCCGTTGAGTCGCGTGATGGCTTCGCGCTCTTTGTAGCCGTGCCGCACGTTCGCGATGTCGCGTAGATAAAGCGGCTTGCCCTCGCGGCTCGCAATGATCACGTCGCCGATTTCTTCAACGGTGCGAAATTGATTGAGCGTGCGCACGAGATATTGCTGCACGCCTTCCTCGAGGCGACCGCCGGAGAGATTGACATTTTCCGCGCCGAGCACGCGCGCCACTTCTTCGAGCGGCAGTTTGAGCTGCGCGAGCTTGGCCTGATCGACCGCGACTTGAATTTCATCTTCCAAACCGCCGCTGATTTTCACTGCGGCCACGCCGAGCGCTGATTCCAAATCTTTTTTGATTTGCTCGTCGGCAAAGCGGCGCAGATATTTCAACTCGTCTTCATTCAACACGCCGTTCGCCGCGGGCGTGAAACTGGCCGGTAGCGCAGACATCTTGTCTGCAGTCTGGAAGACTGCGCTACGATTTTCCACCGATGATTGGGAGTTTGCACTGGCTGGCTGCGCCTTCGCTTCGCCATCCGCCATCTGCGTTTTTTCTTTTTTGAAGAAACCAAAACGCATGATCGGGTCGAGCGAGGGGTCGAAGCGGAGGATGATCGGCTTTTTCACTTCCAGCGGCAATTGCAAAATGTCGAGTTTCTCGCGCACGTCGATGCTGGCGTAATCCATGTTCGTGCCCCACGCAAACTCGAGCAGCACGTCGGATTGGCCGGCGCGCGAGATCGAGCGCACCTGCTGCACGTTTTTCACCACGCCGAGCGCTTCTTCAATCGGCTTGGTGATGAGATTCTCGATTTCCGCGGGCGCCGCGCCGGTGTATTCCGTGCGAATCGTGAGCGTCGGATAGGTGAGATCGGGCAGCAGATTTATTTTTAAGCGGAAGAAAGAAACGAAGCCGAAGAGCAGAATCGCGAGCGTGAACATGGAGATCGTCACGCGCCGGCGGATGGAGATATCGACGAGGTTCATTTTTATTTCACGTTTTTTTTATTGAACGCGGATGACGCGGATTAGGCGGATTTTCACGGATTGTTAAAAACCTATCGCTCTGTTACAATTGCACTCTTTAAAAAGCAAAAAACCTTCACGCAAAGACGCAGAGCCGCAAAGGTATCGCTATGTTTTTATCCATGCAAATCCGCGTCATCAGCGTCATCCGTGTTCGAAGCTTTAAAGTTTCAAACTTATGAATTTTCAGCTTTTCACAATTTCAACTTTCGAACTGTCTTTCAAACTTCCCTGCCCCGTCGTCACAATTTTCTCCCCCGCTTTGAGGCCTTCAAGAACTTCGATGTTCGCGCCGTTCACGTAGCCGGTTTTCACGAGCTTGCGATAGGCGACGCTGTCCTGCACCACAAACACTGCGGACTCCGCGTCTTCCGCCATCACGGCGCCCTTCGGCACGAGCAGCGTGTTCGTATGCACGTCGTGCACAATATTGACGCGGCCAAACATGCCGGCTTTCAATTGCCGCGAAGGATCGCGCACTTCGACGGTGACTTTGATCGTGCCGGTGGTGGGATCGACGACCGGACTCACGCGTGCGATGCGGCCGGTGAAATCAGCGTTGGCAATGGCATCCACTGTCAAGCTCGCGGGTTGGCCGACGCGCAGCTTGCTCATTTCGCGCTCGGGAACGTGCAGCACCGCCAGCAGCGGATCGAAATCCGTGATGCGAAACGTCGGTGTGTTCGCCAAAACCATGTTGCCGACTTTGATCATGCGCTGCGCCACCACGCCGCTGATCGGCGCGCGAATCGAGGCATAATCGTGATCAAGCTTCGTCATTTCAAATGCGGCTTTCTGCGAGTCGAACTCAAACTTGGCGCGCTGATAAACTTCGGCGCTCACCAGCTTTTTGTTGTACAGTTCTTCGTTGCGGCGAAAATCGTTTTCCAATTTTTTCATGTTGGCTTCGGCCTGCGCGAGCTGGACGGCAAGCTTCTCGTCATCCAGCTTCGCGAGCACCTGTCCGGCCTTGACGTAGCCGCCTTCTTCAACCAAAATCTGTTTCACCACGCCGCCAACTTTGGCGACAACGGAGGCATCGCCTTCCGCTTCCAGAGTCGCTGTGCCGCTAAAGTACGCCGCAATATTTCCGGTTCCCACTTGCGACACTTCCACGGGAATCGCCGCAACGTCTTTTTTATCTTTGGGTTTCGATTGCGAATCTTTACCGCAGCCGAGATTCAAAGCCGCGATGCTCAGAATGGCGAGCAGGCCGATAATTTTAGCAAACCGACGCATGGGATGACTCCATCAATTTTATAATAATGAAGAAATGCTTTTGGTATCCGGATTTTCCGAATCGTCCGGATAAAAAATTTTCTTTTCAGCACAGATTGAACTTTAAAGAGACTGTTCTCCGAATTGCTCCACATTCTACGAAAGGCGGATGAGAAGGTTGCAAACTTTTTTAAAACACGACTCTCCGAAAAAAAATGTGGACATTGATTTCGGTTTTCTGTATTTTGACAGGGCAAAAACGGAAATTGTTACAAAAGTTCAATCACTAAATTGGCAAAACTATTTCGGGCAAAACAATTAAACGTGAATAACAGAAGGCATAAAGTCAAAATGATTAAAGCGACACAATGATTTTGACATATAGCTTTTTAAATCTTTGAGTTTTCAATCGGCTATTCTCATTAATCATTATGCCCTATTTTTAACGGAGGAAGGAAAATGAGCTTGATCGACTTTGCGGTTTTGCTCGCGGTGGCGGGCTTGTGTGGCGCACTTGGACAAATGATCAGCGGCTACTCGCGCGGCGGCTGTCTGGTTTCCATCGCCATCGGCTTCGTCGGCGCGCTCATCGGCGTCTGGCTGGCGCGCAAATTGGATTTGCCGGAAATTTTTGTGTTGAATTTGGGATCGACGCGGTTTCCGATTGTCTGGTCGATTATTGGCTCGACGGTGTTTGTGGCGATCATTGGTTTTCTGTCAACGCCGAAGCAAAAGCGGCGGTAGAGGCCACAATCAAAAACCACACACAATCAAAAAACTCCGTAATTGGCTGTTTGATTTATTGCTTTTCTTTCATATATTTTACAAAATTCGAGTGCTTGGTGGAAACCGTTTTGAGGCAAAAAAGTGCTGCGTAAATTGAAAACTTATTACAAAACTCAATTGGGTGCATCATACCTAGGTGACAGTTTGAAATTAATTAAAGCTGTTGAGGATGAGAGTATTGACTTAATTTTGACGTCACCTCCGTTTGCTCTGACGAGGCAGAAAGAATATGGGAATAAATCTTCAGAAGAATATGTGGACTGGTTTCTGAATTTTGCCTATGAATTCAAACGCGTTCTGTCAAAAGAAGGCTCCTTTGTTTTGGACCTCGGAGGGGCCTACCTGCCGGGTCTGCCGGTGAGGAGTATTTACCAATACGAATTGCTCACCAGATTGTGTAAGGAGGTTGGCTTCTTTTTGGCGCAGGAATTCTTTCATTATAATCCGGCAAGACTTCCCTCTCCAACAGAATGGGTCAATGTACGGCGAATTCGCGTGAAAGATTCGGTTAATTTGGTTTTCTGGCTGTCAAAATCAGAATTTCCCAAAGCGAACAATAAAAAAATTCTAAAACCATATAGCGACAGCATGAAACATCTGCTCAAAAACGGCTACGATGCTAAATTAAGGCCAAGTGGCCATGACATTTCTGAGAAGTTTGGCAGAGACAATAACGGCGCCATTCCCCCAAACCTTTTAACCATAGCCAATACAGAGTCTAACAGTTCATATATGAAAAGGTGCAAAGAAGCAGGGGTCAAACCGCATCCAGCGCGATTTCCGAAAGAGTTTGCAAAGTTCTTTATAAAATTTCTTACGGATGAAGGTGACTTCGTTCTGGATCCTTTTGCCGGTTCCAACACCACCGGTTATGTGGCGGAAATTTTAGGACGCCGATGGGTTGCTTTTGAATTAAGCGAAGAGTATCTGCGGGGAAGCCAACTTAGATTTGAAGAATCTCCAAACCTATTTTCACAATTTATAAAAGATGGCACGGCATAGAAAATCTGATTTGCTCAATATCATCGTTCAGTCGATTCGAGATTGCAATTGGAATGTGCTTTATATTGGCGATATTCGAGAACACCCATTTTTGCTTAACATCTACAATGATGAAACCGATAAAAGCTATTTAATTCGCGTCTATATTTGGCATTTAACACACGGTGGCGGTTCGAGAAGACCCGTCGATGAATATCGCATTCAAATTACCGGAACACAAAAATTTGAAAAATTTCAAGGCGAGAGAACTCTGATTTTAGGCTGGTGGGACGCGGGCAAGGTATTTGCCGGTTTTGATTTTAAAAAACATTCCAGAAAGTTAGGTTTTTCTCCTTCGATTCAAATTCGTGAGGAGGCATTACGCAAAGCGCACATCAACGGCATCGCCACAATGAACAAAGACAACAATGAAATTGCCATGATGGGGAATTGCCAAGATTCATCAAAGATTTAAAACCAATTATCAAAGTTCCACCGTCTTTAAATGATCGCCCGCACATTGGCTATATCAAACAAGCCAATCATATTCGAGGATGGATTGGATAAAATCAGTGCGGCAATTAACCTTCCCAAAATACGAACACACCAAGAGCGTGATACGTGACCGAAAGACAATTAACCTCTTCAGCCGTCTCTCTCTTCATCCCCTGCCTCGTCGATCAAGTCTATCCTGAAATCGGCATCGCGATGGCGAATGTCTTGCGCCGTCTTGGAATAAAATTAAAATACAATGCGGCGCAAACCTGCTGCGGCCAACCGGCGTTCAATTCCGGCTATCGCGACGAAGCGCTGCAAGTGGCCGAACATTGTTTGGAGGTTTTTCGCGAGCCAGAAATCATTGTCGCGCCCTCCGGCTCGTGCGTGGCGATGATACGGAATTTTTATCCGCATTTGTTTGCGGGACATCCCAAATTAGAAGAGGCGCAATCGCTCGGCAAGCGGGTTTTTGAGTTTTCCGAATTTTTAGTGAAACAACTCGGCGTTGTCGATGTCAACGCGACTTTCAATCGCAAAGCCGGATTTCACAATTCCTGCCACAGTTTTCGCGAGCTGCGGCTGCATGAAGAACCGCTGGCGTTGCTGCGCCACGTGCGCGGGCTCGAATTAATTGTTCCACCGGGAGAGCCGGTGTGTTGCGGCTTCGGCGGCTTGTTCTCAATTAAGTTTGAAGCGATTGCTTCTGCAATGACGAGGAGCCGTTTGGAAACATTCGAACAACTCGGTGTCGATACGGTGATTTCAAATGATCCGGGATGCGTGATGCAAATGCGGCAGGAGGCGAAGGCGCGAGGGAATAAATTGGAGGTGTTGCATCTGGCGGAAGTGTTGGATCGTAGCCCAGACGGCTCGTCTGGAACGTAACCCAGACCGCCGGTCTGGGAATCGTTGAAATAAATAACTGCCCAGTCGGGCCGACTAGGTTACGTCCGGATGATGCAAAGGCAGCAGCAGGTGCAGCCACACGCGAGTAAATTGAAAGTGTTGCACATTGCCGAAGTGCTCAAGCGTAACCCAGACCGTCGGTCTGGAAACCGCTGAGATAAAACAATAACTGCCCAGTCGGGTCGACTGGGTTACCGAGGATTTATGGCAAAGGGTCGCAATGTTCTCGAATACCAAGAATTTTATCGCCGCTTTCTTCCTCACTGGCAACCGGCAGGTGCAACCATTTTCATCACGTATCGCCTTGTTGACTCTCTTCCAAAACATATTCTGCAAAAAATCGAAGCCGAGCATCAGCAGCAACTGCGTGATGTAAAAGCCGAGGGCAAACTCACTTCAGACACGCGCTGGTTGCTGAATAAAAAGAAAATCATTGCAATCGACGAGGCGATGGATCACGAGAAAAGCGGCCCACATTGGCTGTCCGATCCGCGCATTGCTGAACTCATTGTTAATAATTTGCACCACCATGCTGAATTGCTGTATCATCTGTGGGCGTATGTTGTGATGTCGAATCACGTGCATGCGTTGCTGCAACCGCTGGCCGTAACCCAGACCGCCGGTCTGGAAACTGCTGAAAACAAAGACACAGCCCAGTCGGGCCGACTGGGTTACGCGCCTCCGGATTATGAGCAGGAGAGTAATTTAAGTTATATCGGACTTCCTCGCATTTATCATTCCCTCAAAAGCTACACATCGAAGCAAGCCAACAAAATTCTCGAAAGAAACGGCGCGTTCTGGCAAATCGAATCGTATGATCATTGGATTCGTGATGAGCAGGAGTTCTGGCGAGTGATTGAATATATCGAGAACAATCCGGTGAAAATTGGCTTGTGTCAATCGCCAGAGGATTGGCGCTGGTCGTCGGCGCATAAACGAAAAGAGCTTGGTGTGGATTACCAAGCTCCTTTGCCGCGAACTACGCAGCCCACGTAGCCCAGACTGCCAGTCTGGAAAAACCCAGTCGGGCCGACTGGGCTACCGGCTACGCCGCCAACCTCTCCAACGTCTTCACCAATAGCCGATAATAATTTCCCACCGAGCTGATCTTCACGCGCTCGCTGGGCGAATGCGGGAACTCGATTTGCGGGCCCATCGACACCATATCCATGCCGGGATACTTTTCCCCGATGATGCCGCACTCCAAACCGGCATGAATCGCTTTGACGGAAGGCTCAACGCCGAAAAGCTCTTGATGAACTTTTTTACTCACGTTCAACACTTCGGAATCGAGATTGGGTTTCCAGCCGGGATAGCCGTCGCCTTCCTGAACTTTCGCGCCGGCAAATTCGGCGATGGCGCGAATGCGGTCGCGTGTTGCTTGCAGCGCCGCCGCCACTGAGCTGCGCGTGCTGCAATGAATCGTGAGTTTATTCTTGCTGCTATTGACGACGGCCAGATTGGTGCTCGTCTCCACAAGGCCGGGAATGTCGTTGCTCATGCTCATCACGCCGTGCGGCAGTGCGTGCAAAAGCGAGATCACTTTGTTCGTGCTCTTGCCGTCCCACATGCGTTTGGCTTTCGCCGGCGCCGCCGTTAACTGCACAACCGGCTCAACGGTTTTGTACTCGGCTTGAATATCCGTCACCTGCTTGGTCAACGCTTCAGCAAATTTCTTCTGCTGTTTTTTCGGCAACACGACGGTGGCAAAAGCTTCGCGCGGAATCGCATTGTGTTTGTTGCCGCCCGCGATGCTGGCAAGGCGAAATTTAAATTCGCCGCTAATCATAATTCTGTACAGCGCGCGCGCCAAAAGTTTCGTCGCATTGCCGCGCTGCAAATGAATATCGACGCCCGAATGCCCGCCGTGCAAGCCGGCGAGCTTCACTTCCACCGCCACTAATTCTTTCGGCGGTTTGGTGGAATTGAGCGACAACGTGATGTCCGTTCCCGCGCCGCCGGCGCAGCCGACGTACAGCGCACCTTCTTCTTCGGTGTCTAAATTGATTAAGCGCTTGCCGGTCAACAAATCTTTCGCCAAATCGGTTGCGCCGTTCAAGCCGGTTTCTTCGTCGATCGTAAAAAGCAATTCGAGCGGGCCGTGCGCAATATCTTTGGCTTCCATCAACGCCAGCGCCGAGGCCACGCCGATGCCGTTATCCGAGCCGAGCGTCGTGCCGGTGGCTTTGACATAATCGCCGTCGCGCTGCGGAATGATCGCATCGCTATTAAAGTTATGTTGCACGTCGGAATTTTTATCATTCACCATATCCAAATGACTTTGCAGCACGACGGCCGGCGCCGCCTCGCGTCCGGACGCCGCCGGTTTGCGCACGACGACGTTGCCCGCTTTGTCTTCTTTATAACTCAGCCCCTGCTTGTGCGCGAGACCGATGACATACTCGCGCATCTTCTGCTCGTTCTTCGAGCCGCGCGGGATTTTGAGAATTTCATCAAAATGCTTCCAGAGCTCCTGCGGTTCCAATTCAGCGACAAATGACATTTTCCTGCCTCCGAGAGTTTTTAAATTTTCAATTGAGAATTTAAAATTATTTTGGCCATCAACAAAGCAGACCGGCGGTCGGCGTTACGATGAACGCCGGTATTTGACAAGCTGCACGACGTTGCCTTTGCGGTTGAAATGCACTTCATCCATCAAACGGTGAATCATGTAAAGACCCCGTCCTCGGGGTTTGTACAAATTTTCCGGCGCGGTGGGATTGGGCAATTTGCCATGAGCGAAACCTTTGCCCTGATCGGCAATTTTGATCTCGGCTTTATTTTCGAGAAATTTGGCTTCCACTTTAACGAGTTTCTTCGGATCGAAACCGTTGCCGTGTTCCATCGCATTGGTCAAGGCTTCGACGAGGGCGACTTTGATGTTGAGCTCTTCAACGGTGATGATGCCAAAACGCACGAGAGTTTCGGTGAGATGCGCGGCAGCGCCGGTGATGTAATCCAATGTGCTCGGCAGGCTGAATTGAATCGTTTGTTTCAAATCGGGCAGCGCGCGCGATAGCGTCACCGGCTCGTTTTGCAGCGCGAGAATTTTGCGGAGCGCGCCGAGCGCTTGGCGAGGCTCAAATTTGGCAGGGATAAAATGAAACGCGCCGGCTTTGAGCGCGCCGACTGCATCGGGCATGCCGCTTTCCTCGGCCAAAATCACAATCGGGAGAAATGGAAAGCGATTGCGCGTGATCGCCACCATTTGCGGCGCGGGCATGTCGGGCAACGGCAGGTCCAACAGCAAGGCATCGAAGAAACGCGATTGCATAAAACTCAGCGCCGTTTGCGCCGAAGCCAACACATCCAGCTCGATGCTGTTCTCGTGCAGAATTTTGTGCAACCTTCCCGACCATTCGCTGCGGCTGTCGACGAGCAAAAGCCTTGCTTTCGGCGCGTTTGGTGTCATCGTCCCTGAATTCGAATTTAAGTTGTGCACGGCCTCACCGACCATCACCATTTTGCCTTGATAAGTTTGTTTGCCTCTGTCGCGCCATTATTCAAGAATATTGATTAAATTCCGTTTTACTTCTTGGGCTCGCGCAAAATCAGCGTGCCGGTGTCCATTTCCACCGTGAAGCGCAGGCCTTTGAGGAAGTTCATGCCGATCAAGCCATGCCGATCAAAATCCGGCGGAAACTTGATAATGGATAAGGGCAAGTTTTTTCTGGTCACACTGCCGACGCGAATTTCTTCGGCGGTCGATAGAAAGGTATCAACTCGTTCCTCGCTTGCCGCCGTAATTTTCATCTGGCGGGTTGGATCAATCCGAACGCCGAAATACTCGGCAAACTTTTGATTGATGGCGGTCACGGCAGCGCCGGGATCGAACAAAAAATCAGTCGGAATACCGTTCATTTCGATCGGAACCATTAAGACGCCGCCGAAATCAAAGCGTCCGGCAACTCTACTCGCAGATATTGAGGACAACGACGACCCCCTCGGGAATGTAGTTACCGGCACGAAACGTGTAAAGCTTGGCGGCGGGGTGAGCCAAACGGTATTGCTTCGCCTGAGTATATAAAACATCGCTTGTCGTCGCATTCGCCACAACTATGCCCGCAAGCGGATT
>Ga0247727_10013530_pt1 | contig 13736 bp, 14 predicted proteins | sample WisWelCaveWW1625_FD_202498 | JGI IMG/M metagenome (GOLD analysis project Ga0247727, IMG submission 202498) | Biofilm microbial communities from Wishing Well Cave, Virginia, United States - WW16-25 | ecosystem: Environmental > Aquatic > Deep subsurface > Groundwater > Cave microbial mat | place... | reverse complement strand
CGTCGTTTCCCGAAGCGGGACGCTCACCTACGAGGCCGTCTGGCAGCTGACGCAACTCGGACTGGGACAATCCACCTGCGTGGGGATTGGTGGCGATCCAGTCAACGGTACGCATTTCATAGATGTCCTGGAGCAATTTGAAAAAGATCCAGACACCCACGCCGTGGTCATGATCGGCGAAATCGGCGGGGACGCCGAAGAGCGCGCGGCGGCGTTCATCAAACAACGTATGAGCAAGCCAGTCGTCGCCTTCATTGCTGGAATTACCGCCCCGCCTGGACGGCGCATGGGACACGCGGGTGCCATCATCGCGGGCGGACAGGGCACGGCCTCCGAGAAAATGGCCACGTTGACCGCCGCAGGCGTGTCTGTGGCCACCAACCCCGCGCGCATCGGCGAGACCGTCCAAAAGGCCCTGCAACGCTAAATAAGGGCTTCGAAGGTTTGTCGGGCGGGCAAGCACGGGGCTTGTCCACGCAATCCTCATTCTCGGCGTGTTTTTAGCCGGAACCCTGGGTTCCAAAAGCCAATGTTTCCTGGCTTCTCGCTCGCGCGGGTGTAACGCATGGGCGGCCGACCTTGCCGTGGTCCAGACCTGCCAAGGCGTGGATGATTGTCTTTAGAGGAAAAATCAGATACGATCCGACTGCGCCTTTTTTGGGGTAGGATGATGCCGCAGATGGGGACGCGCGTTTTGCTCCAGGGCGATGAGCCCTACAAAACGCTGGACGATTATCTTTCCAAACGCAGCGGCTTCCAGGCGCTGAAGAAGGCCCTTTCCCTCTCTCCGCTCGCGGTCATTGACGAAATTCGCCGTGCCAATCTCCGCGGGCGTGGCGGCGCGGGGTTCCCGACCGGCATCAAGTGGATCGGCGTGCGAAACAAGACGGGCGACATCCTCGGCTTTCCCCCACAGCGCTGTTTGGTCTGCAACGGTTCCGAGGGGGAACCGGGCACCTATAAAGACCGCTACCTCATCAAGAAAAATCCTTACAGCCTCATCGAAGGCATGGCCATTGCGTCCTATGCCATCGGCACCGTCCGCAACGTCATCTGCATCAAAGGTGTTTTCAAGACGGAGATCGCGATTCTGGAGCGGGCCATCGGCGAGGCCCTCGCGGCAGGCTACCTCGGAGAGAATATCTTAGGGTCGGGTCATACCGCCTTCATCGAGATCGTGCGCGGCCCCGATTCGTATTTGCTGGGGGAAGACCGCGCGATGCTGGAGGTGATCGAGGGCAAGCCCGCCTGGCCACGCGCCAAGGGCATGATTCCAGTCGAATACGGCCTCAACGGTCAGCCCACGGTCGTCAACAACATCGAGACCCTCTCGACCGTGCCGCATATCCTCCGCAATGGCGCCGATTGGTTTAAGGCGATCGGCACGGCAGATTCTCCGGGCACCATGATCTTCACGCTCACGGGAGACGTCAACCGTCCCGGCATGTACGAGCTGCCCCTAGGGACATCGCTTAAGACCCTCATTGAGACCTGCGGCGGCGGCGTCCCGGTTGACCGGCGGCTTCAGGCCGTCTTCTCCGGTCCTACCAACGCCGTCATCCCGCCAGATAAAATTGATACGCCGCTCGACTTCTCGTCCATGAAGCGGATTCCGTCTGGCCTAGGCTCCGGCGGATTCACCGTTTACGACGACACCGCGTGTATCCTTCGTGCGGGGCTCAATTTCTCCAGATTTCTGGCCATTGAATCGTGCGGCCAGTGCACCGCGTGCAAGACCGGTACGGGCCGCATCACCCGGCGGCTGGAGCGTCTGGAAGCGGGTCAGGCGCAAGAGGAAGACGTGATGGCCATCTTAGATGACTGCCAGCACATCAAGGGCCAGGGGCGCTGCTTCCTCATCACCGAAGAAGGCATCGAGATCAATAGCATCCTCTACCATTTCCCAGACGACGTGATCGAGCACATCGAGTACGGCTGCCAAAAGACACGCCCGCTGATCCTCCCCAAGATCAAGGATTTTGACGAAGCCACGCATACCTTTCTCTTCGACGAGGCGTATTACGATCGTAGTTTTTCAGAAGGCCGCTGGATCAACTATCCGGCGTAGTGGATCACGTACCGATTGCCGGCGCGGGCCACCGCATGTCCGCGCGGTCGTTTCTTGAGTCCATGGGGTTCCGCATGGCAAGGCAGCGCGTCTTGGTGGTGGATGACGATCGCCCTTTCTTAAACTTCGTACAATACATCCTCGCGCGGGACGAGTTTGAGGTGGAGATTGCCGCCTCCGCCGAGGAGGCCCTTGCGCGCTTGCAGCAAGCGCCGGTTGATCTCCTACTGACAGACATCCACATGGCCAAGATGGAGGGGCTGGAGTTGATCCAGCGCGTCAAGGCGGAGTGGCCGGGGATGGTCATCGTCATCATGACCGGCTACGGCACGGCGCCGGGCGTCATGGAGGCCCTGCGCGTCGGCGCGGTGGGCTATGTGCTCAAGCCGTTTACGCAAGAGCAAATCGTCTCGGTCGTCAAAAATGCCATCGAGAAGGACCGGCTCAAACGGGAAAACATCCGCGTGAAATCGCTGGCGTCGCTTTTTCAGTTCAGCTGGGCACTGATGCGGGAGTCTAACCAGGGCGCGCTTTTGGGCCGCGCGGTGGATTGGATCAAGCGGGAGGCCCGCGTGGACCACGCAAGCATCATCCTGCAAGAGCCAAAGGGCGGCACGCTGGTGGTCGCGGCCGTTTCCGATGGCGAAACGCTTGCTTCGCGTGGTCTCGATGAGGCGGGTGTTTGCAACATGGCGCATCTGACCCTGGCGCGCCAGGAGCCGTTTACCCTCCTGGGCGGGGTGACGTGCCGCCCGGCCCTGGAGGAGATATTCGGTCAGCTCCCATCCGCCGCGCTACGAATCATCCCCATCGTGGCGCGGGGCAAGACGCTGGGCGTGTTGAGTCTACTCAAGCAGGGGGTCGGTTTTTTTCTGGAGCGGGGCGTCCCGGAGATGCTGGCCATTTTTACCCGACAAATTGCGATTATCCTCGAAAACGCTCGCCTCGTGGACGCCCTGCAAGAAGGCTATCGCCACACCCTGGAGGCGCTCGTTACGGCCATCAATCTGCAAGATCGCCGTGGCGGCGAGCACGCCTCCGGCGTGGAGAGATACGCGCTGCGGATCGGCGAACGGCTCGCGTTCACCCCGCCTCGGCTCCATGGCTTATCGGTCGCGGCGATGCTGCACGACATTGGTAAAATGGGCAGCGACGAAGCCGTGCTGTCCAAAGAGGAAAAGTTGACCTCGGAGGAATACGAGCAGATCAAAAAACACGCGCTGGATGGCGCGAACATCCTCGACCCCATCCGCCTTCCCGATGAGGTCGGGCTGTCGGTGCTGCATCACCATGAACGATGGGACGGCGCGGGGTATCCCCACCGGCTCTCTGGCGAGGCGATTCCCCTTTACGCCCGCATCATTGCCATCGCCGACGCGTTCGACGCGATGACCTCGATGCGTTCCTATCGTGGCAGGACCAGCGTGGAGGCGGCAGGAGGGGAGATTATCCGGCACCGAGGCACGCAGTTTGATCCCACCCTCGTTGATCTCTTCATGTCGCTCGACGACGGCGCCTTCGCCTAAAAACCCAATCCCCGGACCCGCAGGCAAGAGAGAGGCCGTCACCGCAATCCGTTTCCCTCCCCCAGACTGGCCCCACGACTGGCCATCATTCTAGCCGATCACACCCAACGTCCATCTCCCCCAACGTCCATCTCCATAGGCGGTCTCCCATGTGGGAGGATACGGCACACCGCACACATCTTCGTCCTGGTCTCACCCGCAGTACGTGTGGGTCGCCCAGCCCAATTCCCCGCGGACGCTCAGGCGTCGTACACCAGCAAAGAAGAGATCGGAATCTCCGTCAGCGCCTTTCGGCCTTGCAGAAAAGACAGCTCAATAACGAAGGCCGCGCCCACAAGGTTTCCACCCAGCCGTTGGACGAGATGGGCCGTGGCCCGGGCGGTGCCGCCTGTGGCCAGCAGGTCATCCACCAGTAGGACGCGCTCGCCCGGGGCGATGGCGTCTTGGTGGAGCGCCAAGACGCCCGTGCCATATTCGAGGCTGTATTTTTCTTCGATGCACTCGGCGGGAAGTTTGCCCGGCTTGCGCACCGGGACCAATCCCGCACCCAGCCGTTCCGCGACGGGCGCCCCGAAAATAAAACCGCGGGATTCGATGGCAACCACCTTCTGGATGCCCGCGTCTCGATAAGGCGCGGCCAGTTGCGCTAGGACTTCCTGAAAGGCCACAGGATCCTTCAGCAGCGTGGTGATGTCATAAAAAAGAATCCCCCGCCTGGGAAAGTCGGGCACGGTTCTGATCCGCGATTTGAGGTCCATGGGTTTCCCTCCTGACTCAACCGCCCGCGAGGGTAACACGGGCTACAGATAAAGGTGAACCGCCTGGCGATGGGTTTGACGATCGGACATTCCGCAATCACCTGGACGGCAGTTATCGTCTCGACGGCGCCCATGTCGTCGGCCCGCCGCCCAGGAATAGGTAGCGGTACCAGGCCACGAGGATCGCGAGGTTCGCCACCACAAAATAGTAGGGGATGCGCGCAAGACGGAACGGGATAACACGCGCCGCCCCAGCCGCCGCATAAAACAGGCATTGGATGAGAAAAAAGAGGCGGAAGGCGGTCCCGCATGACAGCAACAGGCCGTTGCTAATGAGCGCCGCGATCAGAAAGAAGGGAACAAGCCAGCGGCAAAGTTTATGACTGAATATCTGCCACGCAAAGAGTCCGTATTGAAACGGGTTCAAGAATCCGGGATGTCGGATCAGGACAGAGAGGCCCCGGCTGACTGTCCGCACCTTGCGGTTAAATTCCCGCCCCGCGTCGGCGACGTCGCGGTAATAACCGATGCTCTCTGGGTCAGAAACGCCGCGCAGACCGTGCCGGATCGCATTGAGCACGGTGTGAAAGTCGCTGGGCAAATCCACGGCCCACGGGTGACAAATCCCACGCCGCGCGGCAAAAAAGGACCCGCTTAAACCCACCAGGGAGCCCACGCGCGATTCCCATTCACGCAGGCGCATCTCGTATTGGACGTAGGCCCCTTCCCCGGTCATTTTGCCATCGGCCGTCATGAAACGATCCACACTGCTCACGCAGCCAACCGTCGGATCGTTAAAATTGCGGACGATTTTCGCGATGCCATCCGGGGCCAGCGACGTCCCCGCGTCCGAGAAGACGCAAATCTCGCCCGTCGCGGCTTCGATCGCATGACGTTGGGCGTTTTCCTTCCCGAGGCGCTGGGGCGCGCGCACCAGACGCACACCCGCCGCGGCATGCGATCGGACGATATCGTCCGTTCTGTCGGACGAACAATCGGAGGCGACAATCATTTCCAGATGTGTCTTAGGATAGACCAAGGCCAGCGTGTTCTGGATTTTGGCTTCGATGACGCGCTCTTCGTTGTGGGCCGTGATGATCAGCGACACGCGCGGGGTGATATCGCCCTTGCGCACGACGCGGCGCAGGACGCGCGAGAAGCCCAGCAAGGCAAGCGGATAGCCCACGTAGGCATAAAAAACGAAAGCGGCTGAAAACCAAAAGAGGGGCGTTAACATCGCGGCAGCGACGCGGTGGCGTCGGAGAGTCTGATGGACGCGATGCCCGCGTCTTTCACAAACGCGAGAAACGTGCGAATGCGTCCCAGAAAATCCAAGCGGTCGGCCTCGGTTTGGACCAAAGGTGTCAGGCCGGGTTGGAGCGTCGGGGAGTGGAAGAAGAGGTGAAGAAAAGGCGCATCGCGCTCGATAAAAGCCCGTGCGAGCGCAATCATTTCCGCACCGCTAAAGTTTTCCGGAAACAAGTAGATTTTATTCAGAAGGCGGAGCCGCGCCAGCACGCCGATCAGATGCAGCCCAGGTCGTTTCGTCAGAAAACGAAACACCGCGTTCGCGCGCCGGGTATTGTGTTGGAGAAAACCGGCGGTCACGGGCACTTCAAGCAATGGCCCAGCCGGGTGGGCCGTAAAAGGATGCGGGGGATTAAAATAATACGGGTCTGCGAACACCGTGGAGCAGTCCGGGCCACGCTCGGCCGTCCAATCCATCAGGGTAAAAACGGAGCTGTCCACGCGATATCCGATCTTCTCCAGCGCATAGGCGACGTCCCTCCCATAGCCCCAGCGACCGGCGCGAAACGCGGTTGGCACGATACCGAAGTTCTTGGTGATGGTCTCGTGCAGGCAGGCGATTTTGCGAAACTGCAAATCTGCGGGCAGATTGCACAGCATACTGTTCCCCTGATTCGTTTCCTCCTCAAACGGAGGTGTGCTCCAGGGATGGACGTGCGTCCCAATTTCGCAGCGGCCCTGCTCCCAGATCGGCTTAAGCGCCGCGACGCTCTCCGACTGCGTGGCGACAGGATAGGTGACCAAGTAGGTGGGAAGGACGCCGAACGAATCGAAGAGGTCTTGGAGCGGAGGAATGCGGCGGATGTTTTCAACCGTGTGGCCGTCCTGACGAAAAGCGCCCCAGCCATCCTCTTCCGTATCAACGGTCACGATCAGTTTCATCCGCTAAACGCCCCCCGCCGCGTTTCTACCACACGGGCTACAAGAAAGAGGCTCCTTCCGGACAATTTGTGGGTAAAAGATGGGGTTGGACAAGGCCACGGCAGAGGCGACAGAAAACCGTCATTCCCGCGTCCGTGGGAATCCAGAAGGTCCCGCGTCCGCGGGAATCCAGAAGATATTGATCGGCACATTCCTGGACGAGTGGTTTACCCGGACGCCTTCCCCCGTATCCAACCGATGAAGGTTGTTGCCTGCATACCTCGTCGTCATCGCACCCTTTTCTTGAACTGGTTTCGGGCCAGAGGGCAGATCGGAAGCGGACGGTGAGGGTTTCGACTGCTGCGTTTGGCCTTGTATCGTCCCCTCGGCAACCGACCAGAACCACAATTTACCCACAGATCCTCTGGAAAGAGCCATGTAAAATTGACACCACCCTTCCGCTTTCGTTACATTCGCGTGGCCACCGGGTGCAGCGAGGATGGTTCCCCGCCACTTTGCGAGGCCACGGGGTCTGCCTTGCAGCGCAGCGGGGGCGTAGCGTGATCGCTCTTAAGCGGGGGGGAGGGGCAACGTCAAACCCGCAGTAAACCGTAGCGGCGGAGGGATTCGAACCCCCGGCCAAGTGATTATGATTCACCTGCTCTACCTCTGAGCTACGCCGCCGTCCGCGTCTACAGTCGCGGGTTTATATCACCCCATTCTCACATAGGTCAAATCCTGGAGAACCCAATGCCGGCACAAGAAACCACGTCCAACATGGCCGTTTTTTGCGATTTGGAAAACGTGGCGCTCGGCGTTCAGAGCGCCCATTACGCCAAGTTTGACATCAAGCGGGTACTCGAACGGCTTCTGCTGAAAGGCAACATCGTCACCAAGAAGGGCTACTGCGACTGGGATCGCTACAAGGGCTTCAAAGAGGGAATGCACGAAGCGGCTTTTGAGCTGATCGAGATTCCACATATTCGTCAGTCCGGGAAAAACTCGGCGGACATCCGCATGGTGGTGGATGCCCTCGATTTGTGCTACACCAAATCGCACATCAACGGTTTTGTGATTATCAGTGGCGATTCCGATTTTTCCCCGCTGGTCAGCAAACTGCGGGAGAACAACAAAACGGTCATCGGCGTGGGGGTGAAAAATTCCAGTTCGGATTTATTGATCGCCAACTGCGACGAATTTATTTTCTACGACGATCTGGTGCGGGAGGCCGAACGGGCACGCCGCGCGAAGGTGTCCCGCCCAAAGGCGCACGACGCGAGGCCCGTCGAGACGCGTCCAGAAACCCACGCGGAGGCACACCCAGACACCGACGAGGAAAGGCGAGAGTCCAAAAAGGTGGAGGCGCTCAACCTGGTCATGGAGACGGCGGAGGCCATTTTCAACGAGCGGGGCGAGGACGAAAAGGTTTGGGGCTCGATGGTCAAACAAACCCTGCGGCGCAGGAAGCCCGGTTTTAATGAGTCATACTACGGATTTCGTTCATTTGGACAACTTTTGGAGGAGGCCGAGGCGCGCCATCTGCTGGTCTTGGAGAAGGACAAAACCTCCGGCGGCTACATTATTCACGATTTCGGTCCCAACGGTAAAACGCCCGACTCCGCAGGCAACGCCGCAGCGCCCCTCCCCCCGCCAGACGCGCAGCCCGAATAGCCAGGGCGATATCCGCGATTGGGTTTCTCGCGCCGCAATCATCGGGCCGCAATCATCGGGATGGCTGTTAGTCGTCGGGTCGCTGGTTCAAATCTAGCCAGGGGGGCCAGGCCTTCCGCTTCTTCAGATCCAAGTCTAAAAGATCAGGCTTCGCTGTCTGGTTCTCTGCCCGAGCGATTTTAAGCGAGGGCAGAAGGCAGGGTTCTTGCGGCGTTTTTTACTGCGGACTTCAGCGCGTCGGATCCAGTTTCTTGTTCGGCGAGGCTCTTCGCAGTTCCATAGCAGCGCGGCTTATTTCTTGAGCACTCTGACCGGCCCAGAGATCTTGCTGCCAGCTCGTATAGTCGAAAGGCTCCTGCAAAACTAAGGCAATAAATCGCTCGGCCTCTACTGTGCCCAAGGCATCAACGAGGGCGCGAAGGCCTTGTACACGTACTTCGGTGTTCGTTTTCATAGGTTCCGCTCCCGTACAAAAGTGGTCGGGTCTACCACCACGATGCCCAGCACATCTTTCCCACGTTTGAGGATGCCATCGTCTGTGGTCACAAAATACGCACATCCCCCGACCCGTGCGCACGCGAGATGTAAGCCATCCTTCGCCTTCAGGCCCACACCCATCAGGGATTTCGCCTGCTGAAGGAGATCGGCGGTTTCTTCGATGTCAAGAGTGGCATATTGCCTCCACCCGCTGATCGTTGTTCGCCTCTCCTCGAAGAAATTTGCGGCATTCTCAAAATCCAGAATATAGGACCAGACGAGTTCCAGAGTTTTATCACGGATATGTTCCTGAATACACAGTTTGGCTTCCGCTTCGAGCCGAATCCTTGTCTGTTTTTGATCATCAAACGGACGATTGAAGCAACAATTATCGAGGTAGATTCTCACCGCCGACTCCTCGCCTCTTTCGTCATGCGTGTATTGTCAGCGCAAATCGTGGGAGAGTCAATCTGTGCTGCAAGCCCTGTCGTGACTCTTTAGAAATGTCATATCTGTAACTCATTAGAAATGTCATATTTTTGGAGAATACTTTCTTGAGAAAATGAGGTGTTAGATGGACGGACGTTTAGCAAAAATAGAGTGTGCGCGGCGAGTTGTAATGGCAAAGGTGATGAAGTCAGAGATGAAGATCAGCGAGCCATACAACGGCTGCGAGGCACCCGACCTGTTGGGCTTCTCGCTGTCGGCAGACGTCGCAGATTGCGGGCGGCATGGGGAGATGGATCACCCGTACTAGAGTTGCCCCTCTGCCCATATTAGAGTTGCCTCTCTGGAGAAAATATATGGGCATTTCTATAAATCCTGTGGTAGGGTGCGGGGGTGTTGAGACGTAGGGTGTCTCATTTTGCATTTCACTTTTAAGGAGGAGTTGCCATGCAGATGGGTTTCTTTGACGTGGAAAGACGGTATGCCAGCCTGAGCGAGTTGGGTGATCCACTGGAGCGGCTGAATGACACCGTGGACTGGGAGATTTTTCGCCCCGACTTGAAGCGGATTGACCAGAAGGTTCGCAAGAGCGCGGCGGGCTGCAAGCCAACGTGCCGGGTGTTGATGTTCAAACTCCTAATCCTGCAGCGGTTGTACGGGCTGTCGGACGAGCGGCTGGAATACCAGGTCCGGGATCGCCTCTCCTTCATGCGGTTTCTGAAGCTGGACCTCGAGGAAAAGGTCCCGGATGCGCGCACCGTTTGGGCGTTTCGCGAGGCCCTCAAGACGCATCAGTTGGCAGAGGTTTTATTCGAGCGGCTCAATCGGACGTTGGCTGGCATGGGGATTCAGATGAAGAGCGGGCAGATCATTGACGCCAGTTTTGTGTCGGCACCGGTGCAGCGCAACACGCGGGAGGAGAATGCGGTGATCAAAGAGGGGGCCGTGCCGCTGGAGTGGGGTAAGACGCCGAATAAGTTGGCGCACAAGGACGTGGACGCACGCTGGACGAAGAAAGGCGGGCGGAGTTATTACGGCTACAAGAACCATGTGAACATGGATCGAGAGATGAAACTTGTGGCGGCCCAGGCCTGCACGGACGCCAGTGTTCATGACAGCCAGATGTTGGAGGCGGTATTGCGCAGGCCGGAGGCGGGTGGCGAGGGTGTGTGGGCCGATAGTGCGTACCGATCGGAGGCGCGGGAGCAGCGTCTTGCCGAGGGCGGTCATCGGAGTCAGATTCACGAGCGGGCCTATCGCGATGCGCCGTTGGGCGATGAACAGAGGGCGCGCAATACGGCCAAGTCGCGGGTGCGTGCGCGCGTGGAGCATGTTTTCGGGCAGATGGAGAATGGCATGGGTGGGATGTTTTTGCGCAGCGTGGGCCTTGCGCGCGCCAAGGTGGGCGTGGCGTTGATGAATCTGGCCTATAATCTTCGGCGCATCGAGTGGCTGATCCGCAGCAAGGCGTTTCCGTTCACACGGGTGACGGCACCGGTTCGTGGGGCAGCGTAAAACGACGCGGAAAACGTGCATGGGAGACGTGATTTAGGCAAGAGGAGGGACGCGAGCGGGGGACAATAGCCCAGATGTTTCTCCGCAGAGCGTTGCAACGCGCGCAAAACCTCTCCTCATTCGCCCCACCGCCTCCCCCCACCCCAAAAATAGATTTATAGAAGTGCCCATTAACAAGTCGGAGGCCGTCAAGAAGGCCCGCAAAGAGGCCAACGACAAGGAACTCTCCGCGAAGGAGAAGAAGGATCTCTCGGAGGCAGAGAGGGAATACAAGAGTCTGCGCAAGCAGATTCAGGAGAAGCTCATCAAGTTTGCCACGCGGGTTCCCATCTTCATGTACCTGACCGACTACCGCGAGCGGACGCTGAAGGATGTGATTACGCAACTCGAACCGGGCCTGTTCAAGAAGGTCACGGGGTTCACAGTGAAGGACTTCGAGTTAATCGTAAGTCTGGGGGTTTTCAACAGCGCCCTGATGAACGATGCGGTGTACAAGTTCAAGCGCTACGAGGACGCCAGCCTGAGCTACACCGGGATCAACAAGCACCAAGGCGAAGACATCGGATTGTACGACACCGTTTTGAGCCGTGCCGACTACCAGGCGACTTTCGTCAATGAGGCGGTCGAAGCGTACAAAAGCGCGAGGACAAGCCAATCAGCGGGCTAAGGCACCGGTCGTTTTCTGGGAGACGCAATCTTTAGCCGCTATTCTTTTGGCTTGGCGAGGGCGGCATCCACTTCTTTTTTGAACAGCGCGTAGGGGAGGGCGCCTTCTACCTTGCGGCCGTTAATGAAAAAAGTGGGCGTGGCGCGAACCTGACGATCAATCCCCTCCTGATAATCGCGCTCAATTTGGTCAAAGAGGTGGCGGCTTTTCATATCCGCTTCAAACACCACCAGATCGAGCCGCAGTCGCTTGGCATATTCGACAAGGTCGGGACGGGCAACGCGGCGCATGTTTTCAAAAAGCAGGTCGTGCATTTCCCAAAAACGCCCCTGCTTGCCCGCAGCCAGGGCCGCCATGTGCGCCAGGATGGCATTGGGATGGGACTCCGCAACGGGGAAATGCCGAAAGACCAACCGCACCTGCGTCGGATATTCTGCCAGGAGTTGTTTGAGCGCCGCCACGGAACGGGCGCAGAAGGGACATTGAAAATCGGAAAACTCTTCGATGGTGACGGCGGCCCGCGGCGCACCAAGCGCTGGGCCACTCCCACTGACCGCCGGGCCTTTTGGCGGGGCGGATGGCGTGGCGCCCGCGGCGTTTGCGGTGGGGATAGCCACCCACCCTAAAAGCGCGATCATGATCGTCACGCACAGAGAGGCGCGAGACGACGGCATCCAGGAAATCTGATTATAGGCAGTCCATCGCATACGTCTCCTCCCGTTCGGGTATCGGTTCAATGTAGGTCTGGGCAGCGCCTGGGCAGCGCCTGGGCAGCGCCTGGCCGACCCACCCCGTTTTTACGCATTTGCCATTCTCACCGCAGTGAAGAACCTTGCAATGTCAAAAGTGACTTCGTCGGGCAGGCATTGCCTACAGCCGCTCTTCGTCGAGATCAATGACGTCGGCCCAAGTGCGCACGGGTGGCAGGGAGGTAACCGGCACGCCCCGCTTCGCCGCGATGTCTTGGAGGCGTCCTTGAAATCGTTGGCGTGCAGCATCATCCTGGGGGCCGGAAGCAAGCAGATCCCGCGACCATTGCGCGATCTCCTCCGCCGTCAGCGGCCTGCCGTGCGAGACCACCCAGTCGAGCCACTGCGCGTCCGTCCCACCCATCAACACCCGCCGCTCAAACGCCTTCGGATCAATCCGCAGAAAATCGGCCAGGTCTTTATCGAATCCGACGGTCATGTAGTTGTAGTCCTGAATCCCGCCCGCATGCCGCAGGCGGATTTTATCCACGAGCCGCCCCAAGTGGGCGATACCTCCAATCAGCACCTTGGGACTACGTGGGTAGGTTGGGTTAGACATGCGTCCTCACGTCCCTAGGCCCCATGCCGCCGTGTTGATCCCCCACGACGCTGCCATCTACTGCGTTGCCCCATTGAGGCAAAGCTGCTTGTTGTTGATGCACTGCACCGCCTTCCAATAGTTGAGGGGCTTGACGGTCTGCTTTTGCTGCACCACCAACGGCGTGCCTTCAAGAAGAAGGGCCAGATCTAGATCGGCCCGAAAACCCACCTTCTTGGTCAGCGGCGAGATGACCTTTTCGCAGCGGGAGACGAAGCGGTTGCCGTTTTGAAAGTGGTTGAGCAGAACGATCTTCCCGCCCACCCGGCAGACGCGAATCATCTCCGCGAGCACCTGGTGAGGATCGGGAACCGCCGAAATGACGTAAGCGGCAAAGATGGCATCGAAGGTGTTGTCTGGGAACGACATGGCCATGGCGTCCATTTTCATCAGCCTCACGTGTGGCAAGGCGTTTTCCCGAAGACGGGCCTGCCCTTTGGCCAGCATCGGCTCGCAGAAATCAATCCCCACCACGTCGCAGTGGGTGGGATAATAGGGCAGCGATAGCCCCGTCCCGACGCCCACCTCCAGAACGTTCTCTCCCCGCTGAATGTCGAGGAGGCCGATGGCCTCGGCGCGCGACGCATGGAAAAAGTGGCCGAATACCACATCATAAAAACCGGAAAAAACCGAATACACCCGCTCAATGCTTTTTGAATCCATGTTATCTCCTGGTTGCGGCGCGTCTTGATGAGGCTACGTAAAATGACAACCACGCCGCGCGGGATTGTAGGGAAAAGAAACAACCATAATCAAGGGACTGTAGCCGTCCACAGCGATTCTGCAATAACCTAAAGAAAGGGTTCCGTGGGGGGACAGATGTTCCTAATTTTACGGGAGGCTCAGACTCACGTGGTTCCTTTTTGAAACTCCTAACTATGGATAGATTTTGGATGGTGTCTGTGCTGAAAATGCAAAATGACTCACCAAAATGACTCACCAAAATGACTCGCATGGAGGGGTAAGAACCAGATCCGCTCACGTGCGGTAGGCGGCGTTGATCTTGACGTACTTAAGGCTCAGATCGGACGTCCAGACGGTGGCCCGGCCCGCTCCAGCGTGTAGGTGGACGGTCAGACGGATCTCCCTCT
>Ga0247727_10013529_pt1 | contig 13737 bp, 13 predicted proteins | sample WisWelCaveWW1625_FD_202498 | JGI IMG/M metagenome (GOLD analysis project Ga0247727, IMG submission 202498) | Biofilm microbial communities from Wishing Well Cave, Virginia, United States - WW16-25 | ecosystem: Environmental > Aquatic > Deep subsurface > Groundwater > Cave microbial mat | place... | reverse complement strand
GCTCTTCCGCTACCCGCCCTCCCATGAGAATGGCAAGCTGGTTGAGCAAGTACACCTTCGAATAGCCGTGCCGGTCATCGACGGGGAGCTGCATCGTCACGCCCAAGGCACGGCCTCGAGGAATAATAGTTACTTTGTGGACGGGATCCGTTCCAGGAATCAGCTTGGCAATCAGCGCGTGTCCGGCTTCATGATAGGCCGTCGTCCGTTTCTCCTCGTCGCTCAAGATCAGACTCTTCCGTTCAGCCCCCATCAGCACTTTGTCTTTGGCCATCTCGAAGTCGACGACTTCCACTTCCTTCTTGTTGAGTCTCGCGGCCCAGAGTGCCGCTTCGTTGACCAAGTTTTCCAGGTCGGCACCTGAAAATCCCGGCGTGCCGCGCGCGATTTTTTCCAGCTCCACGTTCGTCGCGATCGGAACTTTCTTCGTGTGCACCTTGAGAATTTCAGTACGGCCACGCAAGTCCGGTCGATTGACCACGACTTGCCGATCAAAACGTCCCGGTCTGAGCAAGGCAGGGTCGAGGACATCCGGCCGGTTGGTCGCAGCGACCAAGATCACACCTTCTGTCGTATCAAATCCGTCCATCTCGACGAGCAATTGATTGAGGGTCTGTTCACGCTCGTCATGACCTCCACCCAATCCTGCTCCACGAAGCCGACCGACGGCATCGATTTCGTCGATAAAGATAATGCAAGGAGCATGTTTTTTCCCCTGCTCGAAGAGATCGCGAACACGGGACGCGCCGACGCCGACAAACATTTCCACGAAATCAGATCCGCTGATACTGAAGAACGGCACACTGGCTTCACCGGCTATGGCCTTGGCCAGCAGCGTTTTCCCTGTACCGGGAGGACCAACGATCAAGACACCCTTGGGAATGCGGCCGCCGAGCTTTTGGAACTTGCGAGGATCCTTGAGAAACTCGATGATCTCGAGCACTTCGTCCTTGGCTTCATCGACACCTGCGACGTCGGAGAACATCACCTTCTTACGCTCCTCCGTCAATAGACGAGCGCGGCTCTTCCCGAACGAGAGAGCCTTATTGCCCCCCATCTGCATTTGACGCATCAAAAAGAACCACAATCCTAGGAACAGTACAAACGGCCCCCAGGTCACAAGGAATGTAATGTACCAAGGGCTTTCATCCGGTGGCTTCGCTTCAATCTGCACGCCCCGATCCCGCAAGACCTGCACCAATTCAGGATATTCCACCGAGTAGGTTCGAATACGGGTCTTGTCTTTTAGGACGGCGCTGATGTGGCTGGCTTTGATGATGACCCGCTCGACCTCTCCCTTGTCGAGTTTGGTCATGAACTCACTAAAAATCACATCTTCTTCAGGCTCATGGTGCGGCACGCTGAACAGGTTGAACAGTAAAATCATGAAGAGGCCGACGACGACCCAGAAAAGTATATTCTTTGTCCTGGAATTCATCCGGATCTCCTTGTGGGTGGCACGCTCACACGGCCAGAAACACCGTGACTGTGAGTGATGTTACCACAGGCGCATTCATACTGACAACCGTATGACCATAGTCTTACTCTTGATCTCCCTCCATATCCAAGACGGCCAGATAGGGAAGGTTCCGGTACTTCTGCTGGTAATCGAGTCCATACCCGACCACATACTTATTTGGAATTTTGAACCCCACATAATCGATGGCGACATTGATGGTCCGCCGATCTGGCTTACTCAGCAAAGTGCAGACTTTAATCGACCGGGGCTTCTTCTTTGCCAAGGTCTTGACCAAGTGTTGGGCCGTCAGTCCAGAATCGACGATGTCTTCCACCAGCAAGACGTCTTTCCCCCTGATGTCCTCTGTCAGCTTGGTCACCATTTTCACCTTGCCGGATGATTTTGCCCGAGACCCGTCACTCGTCACCATAAGAAAGTCTACCCGCATGGGAATTCTGATTGCGCGAGCCAAATCGGCATAGAAGGCATAGGCTCCCTTCAACACCCCCACCAGGACAAAATCCTTCCCTGCATAATCGGTCGTGATCTGCTTGCCCAGCTCACGAATCCGGGCACGCATTTCTTCCTGCGTCACGATCGGCCGACCGAAGATCCGTTCCATGCTCCCTTACTCCTTCTCTGACGCCCGGTTGCTCACCGAGACAACCAAACAACGTGTCGTCCCACCACGAACGACGAAGCGCTCATCCTGCCGCATCCCCACCACCCAAAGAATTCCCTCTGGCGCCACCAATAATGGAACCTTCCCACGTTCGTGACGAGCCACCTTCATATCGGTAAAGAAGTCCTGCAGCTTCTTGCTCTTCCCCTTCATCCCATGGGGAGAGAATCGATCGCCGGCTTCCCAAGCCCGAACCGACAAAGGCTCCGAAAACCGATCAGCATCGAATAATACTAGTCCTTCAGAAGGAGCCCTGCCCATCTCCCCGGCAGCACGACGAGTCATGAGTTGTACATGAATTTGCTGATTCGTTCTAGCCCAATAAACCGTTGAAGGCACTGGAAGTGGCAGGGTCTCCTTCTTCCCTTGCCCTGAATTAGTCTCATGCGCATGATCTTTTTCTATAGTCGGGCTAAATCGTACCGACCCGTGATCCAGAAGCACGAGAGCCTGCTTCAAAGACAGCCGGGCACCGCTCCTCCCCTTGAGGAAGACACGCCGAACTGATTCTACTACACGAACGCTGCTGGCGCGCCCCTCTTCGTCGTAGGTCCGTAGAATTGCCCGAACGAGACGCCGCTGAAGCGCAACCGGCAATTCGACGAAGCCTTGGCGATCGATTCGTTGCACGCCTCTGGAATCATGGGTGACGCGTGCACGCACCAGCTTATTTGTAATTTGCTCCAGGTATTTTTCGTCCTCGCGGAATAAGTCTGCCTGCCGCTGCAACACACGGACGGCAGCCGGCGCCAACCACGTGATGACAGGTAGGAGTTCCTTCCTGATCCGATTGCGTTGATAGAGCGGCTTCTCATTGCTCGAATCACAACGATAGGTCAGCCCTTCACGATTCAAGTATGCCAGCACTTCCTCGCGCGTGGCTGCGAGAAGCGGACGAATAATTCTGTCTTCACGGGCGTATGGCATCCCCGCTAATCCTGCCATGCCAGCTCCCCGCAACAGCCACATGAGCACTGTTTCTGCCTGGTCATTGGCGGTATGACCGACCGCAATACAGTCAGCACCTACTTCATGAGCCAATTGCTTCATGAAGTCATAGCGCGCGTCGCGGGCCGTTGCTTGAAGCGATGAGCGCTGTCGCCGCTTGACCAGCGTGGGTCGATGGATGACAAGAGACAGTTGCCGTTCTCGGCAGAAGGTACTGACAAACGATTCGTCACCGTCGGACTCCGCTCCGCGCAACCCATAGTTACAATGGACCGCCGTCAGCGTGAGTCGCCAGGACCGGGACAGGCGATGGAGGAGAGACAACAACGCGATCGAGTCTGGCCCACCCGACACCGCCACCAATAAGTGATGACCGGGAACGAATAGCTGCTGCTGGCGCACCGTCCGAATAAGATGGGTCAACAATGCCGGTCGTGCGGCGGACCTGGATGACGGCCTCATGATCGTCGTCTCAACGGCCATGGTTACTGAACTCCCTGCGGAATACGCCGCAAGCTGATCCGCGCCTGCTCCGCATCACGGATAATTTGCTTCGACAGCTCATCGGCAGATGCAAAGGTGTGATCGCCGCGTACCCGTGCCACAAACTGCACGGTGATCTCCTCGTCATAGAGATCCCTGGTCTGATCCAAAAGATTGACTTCAATCAGGCGCTCGCCCGCTCCAAAGGTCGGCCTGGTCCCAATGTAGGCGACCGCATCATAGGTCTGAGTACCGTGGACCGTCCGCGCGGCATAGACTCCATCGGGCGGCACGACGCGATCAGCCGGGACGTGCAGATTGGCTGTAGGCCAGCCCATTGCCTGCCCCTGTTGCATCCCGTGCACCACGGTCCCTCGAATCCCATAGACGCGTCCGAGTAACGTGGCAGCCCGCTCCACATTCCCTGCCTGAATAAGCTGGCGAATCCTACTTGAACTTACCACGTCCCCCTCAATCAATACGGGAGTCACCGGATGCACGCGGAAGCCGTACTGCCTGCCGAGACGCACGAGGTCATCAATACGCCCTGCCCGGCCCTTTCCAAAAGCAAAATGATTGCCCACGAACAGTTCGGACAGGGTGAGAGACCGATGCAGGATATCTTCGGCAAATTGATCCGGGCTCATCGCCGCAAAGGTAGGGGTAAAGTCCAGGAAGACCACTTCGTCGATTCCCGCGGCTTCGAAGTGCGCAAGCTTTTCCTCCAGACTGGTGAGAAAGCGAAGATCGACGCGGGGTGCGAGGATTTTTACCGGATGCGGTTCGAAGGTCAGCACGAGCGCAGTCCCCTGTGCCTTTCGGGCCGTCTCGACCACCGTCTGCAGCAGCGCTCGATGGCCCAGGTGGTGGCCGTCGAAATTGCCGATCGTGGCGACCGGATAGGCACGTGGACACTCGCCGCACAGCCCACGAGTCATTTTCAGCATGGTCGTCAGCGGAGGAGACGGGCTGCGTCTTTGGCAAAGTAGGTCAGAATGATATCTGCGCCGGCCCGCTTAATCGAGAGCAACGATTCCATCATGGCCCGCGATTCGTCGAGCCAGCCAGCATTGGCGGCCGCTTTGATCATGCTGTACTCCCCGCTCACTTGATAGGCCGCCACCGGCAACAACAATTGCGCTCTGGCCGCGGCAATAATATCGAGATATGGCAGTGCCGGTTTCACCATGATGATATCGGCCCCTTCTTCGACATCGAGGGCGATCTCCCGAAGCGCTTCTCGGCGGTTGGCGGGATCAATCTGGTACGACTGCCGATCGCCGAATTGTGGGCTTGAAAACGCCGCATCCCGAAACGGTGCATAAAAGCAGGACGCGAATTTGGCGGCATAGGCCATGATCGGCAGCTCTGGAAAACCAGCCTGATCGAGTTCCGCCCGGATCGCCGCCACCCGCCCATCCATCATATCGGACGGTGCCACCATGTCGGCCCCGGCTTGCGCATGGGTCCTGGCCATTGCACGGAGACATTCCAACGTTTCATCGTTGAGAATGCGCCCGTCCTTGACGATTCCACAATGGCCGTGATCGGTGTATTCATCGATGCAGACATCGGTCACGACCATCAGCCCCGGAACCTGGTCCTTTATAGTTTTGACGGCCCGCTGCACGATGCCATTCGGATCGAACCCGGAACTCCCCCGATCATCTTTCTGGTCAGGAATCCCAAAGAGGATGATGGCGTGAATCCCCAAGGCCGCAATCTCACTGGCCTCTTTCACCAAAAGATCGACCGAAAGCCGAAACTGGCCCGGCATCGAGGCGATCTCCTCTCGCCGATCTCGCCCTTCGACGACGAACAGCGGATAGATGAAGTCGGACGGGGCAAGGCTGGTCTCCCGTACCATGCGACGAAATGCCTCATGCTGCCGCAGCCGCCGGAGCCGCTGTATCGGAAAGGCCATCGGATCACTTCCTCGGGAGATTCGTCAAGAACACCACGAGGTCGCGCACAGAAATCATGCCGACCAATTTGCCATCCTGAGTTACGCCGAGATGGCGGATATGCGTTTGAGCCATCAGATCGTTGGCATCCAACACTGTCTTATTCTGCTCGATCGTCAATATCGGGGCCGACATAATCTGTTCGGCCGTTGTCTTGTGAGTATCGGATCCAGCCGCGACTACGCGCCGGACCATATCGGTATCCGTGAGGATGCCGATGATCTCCTTTCCATTCGTCACGAACAGGCTACCGATGCCGCGATCCCGCATGATTCGTGCCGCCGTCTGTGCATCCGTATCCCGCTCAATCGTAATAAACTTCTCTCTCGGAACCATGAACGACTTGACTGGAACCATACAATGCCCTCCCTTGGCTAATTCAATCCATCACCCTGCCGTCTGCTTCGGACTAACCTCGCGTAGAAACGGCGATTCGGGACTCTTCCTTGAAATGCCTCACGATCGCTTCTGCCAGCGCCGGCACAGTATTCTCAGTCGGCATGACCGCTACCGTCAATCCATACTCTTCCGCCGTGTGTGCCGTAATGGGTCCGATGCAGGCAATGACCACCCGGGCAATGAGTGGTCTCACCGCATCACGCCCTCCAAAGACTTCCACGAAATTGCGGACGGTGGAGGAACTCGTGAATGTCACCGCCGCCACCTGCCCATCGTGAAGCTGTTGCGACAAGGACGTGACATCCACCGCCGGGGCGATCGTGCGATAGACCGGAATCACATCGACGGTTGCCCCTAACTCACGCAACTGTTCCGGCAGGATTTCGCGAGCGACTTCGGCGCGTGGGATCAACACGTAGCTCCCACGGATTCCCACATGGGCCAATGCGGCGATCAGACCCTCTGCCTGAAACTCGCTTGGAACGACATCCGGAGTCAGCCCATAGGTTCCCAGTTCCTGCGCAGTTCTTGGTCCAATCCCGCACAGGCGAAGGTTCGCCAACGCTCGCGCATCTTTCCCTGCCGCATGGAGTCGGTCCATGAAGGGTCTCACCCCGTTCACGCTGGTAAAAATGAGCCATTGATAGGTACTGAGACGAATCACCGCGTCATCGATCGCCTGCCAACTGGCCGGAGGCATGATCTGAATCGTCGGGACTTCAACCGGCTCCGCGCCATAGGCCGCCAGTAGCTGTGAAAATTCTCTCGCCTGCTCCTGTGCGCGGGTCAGCACGATCCGTTTCCCAAAGAGCGGCTTGCTTTCAAACCAATTCAGCTGTCCTCGCAATCGCACGACCTCACCCACGACGATCACCGTCGGCGGTTCGAGCTGCGCGGCTTCCGCTTTCGCGACAATATCAACCAATGTCCCCACGATGGTCTGTTGATCGGCTTTGCTCCCCCAACGGATCGCCGCAACCGGCGTGTCGGACGACCGTCCCTCCGACAGCAACTGTCTGACGATCGAAGGAAGATTCTTCATGCCCATCATGAACACGAGCGTCCCTGATGCACTGGCCAACTTCGGCCATTCCAACTGAGTTTCCGGCTTGGTGGGATCTTCATGACCGGCGACAAACGTGACCGTAGAAGCCAACGTTCGGTGGGTCACCGGAATGCCTGCATAGGCAGGAACCGCGACCGCTGCCGTCACACCGGGGACAATCTCGAAGTCGACCCCTGCAGCAGCCACCGCTTCTGCCTCTTCTCCACCCCGTCCGAAGACAAATGGGTCGCCCCCTTTGAGACGAACTACCACATTCCCCTCTTTGGCGCGTTCAATGAGCAGTCGATTGATATCGGCTTGGTCTTGATACTGCCCACGTCCCCGCCGACCGACATAGATGCGCTGTGCCGCGGCCGGAGCATACTGTAGTAAGACGGGATTGGCGAGATAATCGTACAGGACGACATCGGCTGCCTCAAGGCATTCCTTCCCTTTCAGCGTCAAAAGTCCAGGATCGCCTGGTCCCGCTCCGACCAAATAGACCTTCCCCGGCCTTCTCGATTTCGTCATGTGGTCCCGTAGATCGCTTGGAGTATTCTATGGCCACCGCGCGCGAGCAGTCGTTCCGCGAGTTGAATCCCGATCGACTCCGGATCCTCAATGGTTCCTTCAACGGTATCGCGGATGAGCTCTTTGCCGTCCACACTGACCACCAATCCTTCCAGTCTCACCCCTGTCCCAACCACAGTCGCATGCGCCGCGATCGGAACCTGACAGCCTCCTTGGAGCCGATGGAGCAATGCACGTTCGGCAAGAACGGCTGTCTTACTTGGCGCATGGTCCAAGCCACTCAACAGTGATCGAATAAAGAGATCGTCTCGCCGGCCCTCAATGCCCAGCGCCCCCTGGCCAATGGCAGGCAAACTAATCTGCGGCGCAAGATACTCCGTAATCTCATGCGCCCAGGCCAATCGCCGGAGCCCGGCTGCGGCAAGCACGATGGCGTCGAACTGTCCCTCCCGTAATTTCTTGAGACGGGTATCCAAGTTCCCGCGCAACATGGCAATCGTGATATCAGGCCTGGCATGCAGGAGCTGTGATTGGCGGCGAAGGCTGCTGGTCCCGATCCGGGCGCCACGAGGAAGGTCCATGAACGACCGCCCGTCACGACTAATCAGGGCATCTCGGGGATCCTCGCGTGGCGGCACACAGAGAATGGCCAATCCCTCGGGCAACTCCGTGGGCACATCTTTCATACTATGCACCGCCAGATCGATCTCGCCGCTCAACAGCGCTTCCTCGATCTCCTTCACGAACAGTCCCTTTCCGCCAATTTGGGCCAGCGGAACGTCAAGAATTTTATCTCCCGATGTTTGGATCCTCCGCAACGTCACCGTCACATGCGGAGCCAACGCGTGCAACTGTTCTTGCACCCACTCGCTCTGTTGCACCGCCAGTTTACTACTGCGCGTTCCAAGCACGACGTTCGATTGTTCATGGCTGACTTTCAACATGGTTCCCTTTCACCGACTCACATCATGATACGGGGCAGAAACGTCGCGAACCGTTCACTGGTCTGTATGTCTAGGACAAGCCCGGTCTGTCTGGTTCATCTGGTTAGTTTCGTTCAACCAAAAAACAAAGCAAACAAGACAAACCAAACAATGGTCTTCTTCTGCTCGCGGACTTTTTCAGCATCCTGCTAATGATCCGGCATCTTCGAGCTAGTCCTCGGAGCCAGCTCGTCAATACCCCGGATATCCTCTTGTGACGAATGACAGGTCTCCGACGCTGATGACGCACTCTCATTCACATTGGAGACCGCAGGGTCACCGAGGCTGAAAAACCGTCTCGCCGCCTCGATAAAGGCAACCCCTTCAGAAGAATTCACCTCAGCCTTGAGCGTCACCATCGTATTGTGAATAAGCTTATTCACAATCGACGACGCCATCGACTCGACCAATTCACGCTCCGGCGCGGACAGATTCGCCAATCGCCCCAAGGTCTTGTCGAGCTCGGCCTGCTTGATATCATCGACCCGGGCGCGGAGCGCCACGATGGTGGGGGTGACTTCCAGCGACTGGAGCCATTGCCGTACAACACCGACTTCATCCACCACCATCCGCTCGGCTCTTTCAGCTTCGTTTAAGCGCTCCCCGCGATTTTGTTCAACCCGCGTCTTCAAATCATCGATGTCGAAGAGGAAGGCATTGTCCACATGCCGCACCGCGGGATCGATATTGCGCGGGACCGAGATATCGATCAAGAACATCGGACGATTCATCCGTTGCTTGACCGAGCGCTGTACATCATCCTCGCTCACGAGATAATGCGCGGCACCGGTCGACACCAAGACGATATCGGCGGAAGCTATGTCCTCCCGAAACTCCTCAAAGGCGACCGCGGTGCCGCCAAACCGGCTTGCCAATTCCAGCGCATGTTGCGGATTCCTGGTCGTCACCCGCACATGCCGGACACCGTTGGCAATGAAATGTCTCGCCGCCAACTTGGCCATCTCCCCTGCCCCCACCAACAACACCGTTTTCTCGCTTAAGTCCGAGAAGATTTTTTTGGCTAATTCGACCGCGGCATAGCTGACCGACACCGCCATCTCGGCAATTTTTGTTTCCGTCCGCACGCGCTTGGCGACGGAAATCGCTTTCTTCACGACCTTGTTCAGAATGATGCCGGTCGCCTTGTGTGTGAGTGCAACCTCGAAGGCCTCTTTGATCTGACCCAGAATCTGCGACTCGCCGACGATCATGGAGTCGAGACTGGAGGCCACCCGAAACAAATGGCTGATCGCCCGATCCCCTTCGTGCCAGTACATATGGGGAGTCAGTTGCTCCGAGGACAGCGAAAGATGGGCATCAGCCAGGAAATCCTGAATTCGTCCATACCCCGATTCGATCTCATCGACGACGGCATAGACCTCGACACGATTGCACGTCGACAATAATATCCCTTCCCGCACACCCTGATACGAACAGAGACGGGTCAAGGCTTCGCCCATCCGGCTCTCAGGGACCGCAAGTTTCTCGCGGATTTCGATCGGGGCGGTCTTGTGGCTCAAACCGACGACGACAATATGCATATCAAGACACCGGTCCGTGACTCTTGAGGACTACGCCGATGAGGGTCAGAATAACCCCGGCAAATCCGATAATCGTCAGGTACGCCGCACGTTTGGCTCTCCAGCCCACCGTCAGTCGTCCCATTAGTACGACAAAGTAGAACACCCACGTCACCAGCGCCCAAGTTTGCTCGGGATTCCAGTTCAGATACGACCCCCGAGAGAACTCGGCGGAAAGTGCGCCAGTAATGATGCCGAGCGTGAGCAGCGGGAACCCCGTCACGATGGACTGTTGATTCAGATGGTCGAGAAAATCCAGGGCGGGTAACTTTGAGTAGAGTACATTGAAACGTTTGGACTTGAGAAGTCCATCCTGAATCAGATACATGACACCAGCCACAAAGGCAATGGCAAACCCCACGGTACCGAGCATGCTCAGTGTGACATGGACCCACAATGTTCGAAACACCGGCGTGAGTGTCGGAGCGGTTTCCGGCAATGCCGCGGCAAAAACCAGCGAGATCAGTGCCAGGGGGACGATGAACGAGCCAATCACGTGCAGACGATGGCGAAACTCCACGACGAGAAAGACTAAAATCAGCACCCAGGAAGAAAACGACAGGGCTTCATGGAACCCTGGTGGCGAGACATCCGCCGCCCCGATCATCCGTGCGGCCAACGCAATCGAATGCGAGGTAAACCCGACCGCCGTTATCCCCAGTGAGACCTTCGACAGGGCTTCCGTAGGCCAGAGCAAGTAGGCAAGATATGAAACGGTGGCCGCAAAATACAGGGCCATTGTCACCACGAAAAACATGGCGCCCATGGGGGTCTATCCTCTCAACTTTTCAGGACAAACAGACTGGCATTAAACGAAGAATTATATCGATGGCGCGAGATGGGAGTCAACCAAACGATCGTGAAGTGGGAGGCGGGACGACCACGTCTCGCTCCCCCGGCACCCTCTATGTCGTCAGCACGCCGATTGGCCACCCTGATGACATCACCCTTCGGGCCCTTGCCACGCTACGCGGTGTCACGATGATTGCGTCAGAGAACCCTCGCGCGACCCAGGCGCTCCTAGCCCATCATGGCATCATCGCAACAGTCACAAGCTACGGTCCGTTCAATCGCCACGAGAAGATGCTGCTCCTTCTGCATCAACTCGCGCAGGGACAGGATGTCGCCCTCGTTTCAGACAACGGCACCCCGGTCATCTACGACCCAGGCAGTCTGTTTGTGGCTGCTGCCCATCAAGCTGGAATCCCGGTCAAGGGCATCCCTGGTCCCTCTACTATGACGACAGCGGCGGCGATCTCTGGCTTTTCTGGTGATGCGATCATCTTTGATGGACACCTTCCCTCAACCAGTCGTCGTCTCGCACAATACCTCTCCCGACTCCGCAAAGAACGAAGAACCCTCGTCTTCTATGTGGATCCCAGAGCCCTCAGAGGGCTGCTGAAAATCGTGGCGCAGGTACTCCCTACCAGACAGATTGCCATCGCCATGAATCTCACAACCCGCAAAGAGACCCTCTCTCGTGGGAGGCCGGGTGAGCTGCTCGATCAGATCGGACCAGTGCCGAAGGACTCAGCGGTGACGGTTGTCATTGCAGGGTATGGGGTAGGATCGCTAAAAAGATGAGTGGAAGCATGCCCCGCACTATTCGTCTTTACGGCGGCGGATGACCACTCGATAGGACCCTTCGACGCGATCTTCCGAAAGGATGGTGTGCCCCTCATTACTCACGCTGCGGGGAACATTCCGAATCGGGTCGCCATCGTCCAACAGCACTGAAAGAATTTGTCCCTGTTCCATCGCTTCCAGTTTCAACTTCGTTTTGACGAAGTTATAAGGGCAAATCACTCCCCGTAAATCCAACTCGGCATCCGGTTGACTAGTCACTATTGTGTTTCCCTTTCCATTTCCGACCACGTCTCGCTCCTCCGCAAGAGTCTTAACTGTTCACGGCACGCTGGCTGGACGTAAATCCTAACAAGGATTCGGCGAGCCGGCAAGCACTGCACCGGATGTAACGGCATGGTGAACGCAAAAAAAGGGGCAGCGCCTCGCTGCCCCTTCTCACACCCTCACACAAAGTGCCGACTTAGTTCAGGCCCTTGACCAAGTTCGGCTTAGTATAGTCCGTCCCGTAGTCTGACTGGTTACCGACTGCATTGCCCCATCCTGGTTGTGGTTCACACTGCCAGCAGGGAGCAGAACCGGTATATTCACCAACCGGGCTGGTGATACCGGAATCGATCTTTCCCGGCAGCACTGCACCACCAATGCCACCGGTGGTGGAGCCACTGTTCGTGTTAATACCACGCTCGGTCGCCGGATTCGGGCGCTGTCCAAGTCCGCCGAAACCAGCAAGCTTCTCATTGCCACGAATGACGGTAATCTCACGGACAATCTTACGGCCAGTGCCGAACGGCTGGCTCGCACTGGTTTCCTCGAATGCCTGAATGGTCACGTCGTCACCAGACTCAAGAATACGAATCTGATCGTAATTGGTCTTATCATCAAAATACACCGTGATGTAGTTCATCGCGCCACCGCCTGCACGTCCTTCATCGTGGGAGCTTCCACCACCCTCGAGATGCATTTTCTTGGCGGGAAGATCGAGACCGATCACACGCCCAAACATGGTTTCGGCCTGCGACAACCGATCGAGGAACTGGGTTCGATCGAAGGTGGTCACGCGAGTACTCGACCCCGACACATCGCCAACTCCTTCGCCCACACCCATTCCGGATTGGTTCGACTGCAAGCGTTCCTGAGCGATTGACATACCCGCAGCACCGACAAAAATAATTGCCGCTCCTAGTGCCAACACGTTACGCATGTGCTGCCTCCATGGTGAGACTTCGTGAGAATAGAGAGTGAAGTAAAATGACGGACACCAAGATGGTACTAACATCATGACATTGAAGCTTATTCGTCACTCTACGCGCAAACTATAGGCTACCCATTTGGACATGTCAACCGGGAGATATGCGTGGATGATTTGATTCAGGTTCGGGCCCAATTCGATCACCGCCCAACCCGCAAAACCCCCGCGTCAAACCTGTTGCCACGGTGTGAACGAATGGTGCCCAGAGGGAGGGTCGAACTCCCACTCTCTTACGAGAACCGGATTTTGAGTCCGGCGCGTCTGCCAGTTCCGCCATCCGGGCATATCCATTTTAAAGGCGATTCTTCTTAGCACGAAGCCATGTGCGGGTCAATCCGCTCCCCTCTTTTCTTAGCACGACTGCAGTGTTACAATTCTTGTTCACACTCACCTAATAATATGCGGGAGGATTCTCATACCATGGCAGACGTCCAGTGCGTCACGTGTGGACAAGCCGGAGAAACTATCACTGATCCCCTCTTTATGGGGAAGCTTGAATCCGAGATCAAAGCCAAGGTCTGCAAACCCTGCTGGAAGAAGTGGGAAGGCATGCGGGTTATGGTCATCAACGAGTATCAGATCAACCTGGGCGAAGAGAGCGGCAGAGAACTCGTGAAGAAGCAGATGAAGGCCTTTCTCAAGCTTGGCGAGCAAACTGATACTGGAAAGCTCGATCAGAACTATCGCCCACCGGCCTAGCAGGGGTTCTACCCCGATATCACGGACGGTTGAGTTAAGAGTCGCTCCGCCTGTTGCTGCATGTCGAGTCTCCGTCGCTGTCTCGGATTGTGAGACCGCTCAATGTAGTCAAAGATATCCGCCCTGGC
>Ga0247727_10013528_pt1 | contig 13737 bp, 13 predicted proteins | sample WisWelCaveWW1625_FD_202498 | JGI IMG/M metagenome (GOLD analysis project Ga0247727, IMG submission 202498) | Biofilm microbial communities from Wishing Well Cave, Virginia, United States - WW16-25 | ecosystem: Environmental > Aquatic > Deep subsurface > Groundwater > Cave microbial mat | place... | reverse complement strand
AGTTGTTCACGACGACGGAATGCGCCGCTGCTAAAATGCTTTTGGTGGAGCGATAATTCTGTTGCAAGCGAAAAGTTTTGCAGTTCGGAAAATCCTTTTCAAAAGCAAGTATGTTTTTGATGTCCGCGCCGCGCCAACTGTAAATCGACTGATCGTCATCGCCGACGACGCAGATGTTCTGATGCGCGGAGAGCTGCTTGAGGAAAATGTATTGCGCGCGATTGGTGTCCTGGTATTCATCAACCAAAATATTCTGAAAACGGTTTTGATAATGTTGAAGAATATCGGGGCGACTCTCAAAAAGACGGATGGGATGGATCAGCAGATCATCAAAATCCATGGCATTGTTCTCTTTCAATGTCTTTTGATAACCGGCATAAACCTTCGCGACAAAGTCGTCGAGAAAATTTCCGCCGCTGTTCCGCGCGAACTCATCAGGCGATAAAAGAGAATTCTTGGCGTGGCTGATGCGCCGTTGAATATTGCCCGGTGTGATCTTGTCAGTGGGAACTTGCAGATCCGACGCCACTTGTTTGATCAAAGAGTGCTGGTCGCTATCGTCATAAATTGTAAATTGCCTGGCAAACCCAAGATGTTCGGCTTGCTGCCGCAGGATACGCGCACAGATCGAATGAAACGTGCCGATCCATGCGCCGGAGAGGTCGCTACGAACTTGGCGGCGCACGCGCTCGCGCATTTCACCGGCGGCCTTGTTAGTGAATGTGACCGCAAGAATATTTAATGGCAAGACGCCGCAGCCTTCAACCAGATAGGCAATGCGATGCGTCAAAACGCGGGTCTTGCCGCTGCCGGCGCCGGCGAGAATGAGCAACGGGCCAAGCGGTGCAGTCACTGCTTTGCGCTGCTCTTCATTCAGCCCTTGCACGAGATGATCGTGTTGACGAACAGACAGAGTCCCTTCCTCCTGCTTCGCAGAATTTGCTGCACATTTTAGAATTTTTTTCCCGTCGCGGCAGATGATGTTGAGTGCCTCGCGTTTGCTCTCACCTTTGCCCGATAGCGATCGAATTCGCGTTTCGCCGCGTTATGCTGCTCCAACGTGTAGCTGAAAACATGTGAGCCATCGCCGCGCGCCACGAAATACAGATACCGATCCGATGTTGGATAAAGCGCCGCTAAAATCGATTTGATGCCGGGATTGTTTACCGGCCCGGGCGGCAAACCAGCATAACGATACGTGTTGTAAGGAGAGTCTATTTCCAGATCGCGATTCAAAACCCGGCGCGGCGGGCCGGGAATGATGTATTGAATCGTTGGATCTGCCTGCAAGCGCATCCCTTTCTTTAGACGATTCCAATAGACCGCCGAGATGACCGCGCGCTCGCTGTCCACGCGCGCTTCGCCTTCGATGATGGAAGCCAACGTCACGACTTGATGCAGGCTCAATCCAAGAGAATCGGCGCGCGCCACGAGACTGTCTGGAACACGCTTACGAAATTCCGCGACCAAGAGGCCGATCACATCTCGCGGCGTGTCGCCCCAGTAAAATTGATAAGTGTTGGGATAAAGATAACCCTCGAGACTCGGCGCATCGATGTCCAACTTGTCGATAAAATCTTTGTCTTTCACCAACACCATCGCCTCAGAGGAGTCGATCTCAAGCTCGCGATGCAGCAAGCCGGCAATCGCCTCGGCGGTAACGCCTTCGGGAATGGTCAACCGCTGGCGCGCCGCTTTGCCCGAAACAAATAGATTGATGAGATCGAGATTCGAAGAGCGCTGCGGGATGATGTACTTACCCGCCTTCACCTGTCCGGCGCGGCGGCTGATCCTTGCAGCACTCAAAAAATTCTCGGAGCTTTTGATAATGCCGCGAGCGCGCAGGCTGTCGGCAATTTGCGAAAGAACCCACCCTCTTCTGATTTTGAATTGGGTTTCTTCGTCGGGCGTCACCGCCACAAAAAAAATCTTGTAGCCAAAGAAACCGGTCGCCACAAGCGCCGCGCCAAAGATTACCGACGATATTCTGATCGCTACTCGCAATTGCATTTATGTTTTTGCTTGTCTTGTCATTCGAAGAAATTTCAAACCATTCCCCATAGAACGATTTCGGCGTCATAGCTTACGAAGAGATGAGCGCAAATAGTCATGGAGAATGCTGTTATGATCGAATGCCATGTTGCTTGGCAATCGATCGATCGGATAAACTGCGACTCTGGCTGCATCATCTCCGGCCATTGGTGTACCGAGGCCCGTGGCGACGAACACAGTGGTAATCGTGTGGCCGCGCGGATCTCTCTCCGGCGCCGAATACACGCCAAGCAAACCGCTCAACGCGATGTGCAATCCTGTTTCTTCAAGCGCCTCTCGCCGCGCCGCATCTTCTACAGACTCGCCATCGTCGACGAATCCGCCGGGAATCGCCCAGCCGAGCGGAAAATTTCGGCGATGCACCAGCACGATGCCTTGCCCCGGCAACTCAATAATTGTATCAACCGTGGGCGTGGGATTCTTGTAGTACTCAAGATCGTGGCCGCAAGCGGGGCATTTCGCTTTGTGAAGCATGCTTTCTATCCACGAAACAATAACAGTAAATCATAAAAAGAATGCGTGTAAACCGATACGCCGATTCCACGCACAACATAAAGCGCACCGAGTATACAACCTGCATAAAATCGAAAGAGAAAGGAATCGGTGGTCAACACCTCGGTATTGTTCCAATAGTGGTAAAGCGAAAAAATGACCGCAGCAAGAACCACCGCCAACGAATTATGATAAATCGGTTTTGTTTTCAGGACTTTACTAAAGACAAGCGCCAAGACGCTCACGAGCACGAAACGAAAGAGCAACTCCTCATAAATGCCCGCGCCCAGACCCAATGTCATCTTCATGCTCAACGAATTTTGCGTCTGTTCATTTGCCTGGAGCTTGAGATAAATTGTGAGCTTGCTTATGGCGAAACCAAACACCAACGCATACACCAGGCTTTCAAAGACTTGATAAGGAAAATAGATCAGCTTGAAATCAAGGTCGCTCTGTTTCTTGGCCTGCCAAAATGCCCCCAGCAACAGAACAGCAAACACCCCCCACAGAAAAATGTTCTGCCGGATGTGCGCGAACCACAATACTCTTTTGATGAGAATCTCGGCGCTGTTGCGAACTTCCGGCACAGCGACGATGCCGGGCGCTTGGCGATGAAGATATTCGCTGGCGCTTTCGTAGACAATCAACAACGGCGCAATGGCCAGCAAGCCGAAGAAGCACGAGCGAGTTTTTTTTAGATAGATTCCAATTGCCTTCGGCTGCTTTCCCATGGTCTCCTTCCCAGGCCGATTTCACGATTATCCATTTCACAATCTACGTCATTAGAATTCGGCAAACCGTGCGTTTGTTTTCTACCATCGCGAAGACCGCAGCGATGAAACGATCTCCCTTTTTCCTATGAAACCTCGATATAAAATGACGCAGAATATAGCGACGCAACCGGGCAATGTCAATATTTTTTCACGACATCGCCTGGATCAAGAGCATCGATACAAATAAAAATGGGCTCTTCGTGAGAGCCCATTTCGTGAACCAATCTGTATTGCAATCAATTCCTGGAAAACTTTTCTTCGGACAAGCTTTATCTCAGCTTGAATTGAAACGGCAAAGCAACCCAAACCGCAATCGGCTTGTCGCGCTGAATGGCCGGCTTGAAGACCCATTGCAACGCCGCCGCGAGAGTTGCCTCATGGAAGATGTCCGGACCGGTCATGATGACCGCCTTTTTCACCTTGCCTTCTTTATCAACCAAGACTTTGACGAAGACCTTGCCCTCAACCCCGGCCTTTCGCGCCAGATCCGGATAAACCGGATCGACTTTCTTGATCGGAACCGGATTGACTTCAACGGCGATGAATTCATCCATGCTCGGATCACCTTCGACCATGAAATCACCGACATCGATAGAAAGTGAATCTCCGCCTGTTCCTTCCCCGGCTACGGGGGCCGTCATCTGGCTCATTTCCTGCTGGCTGGCAAAAGTTTGTTCCTCGGTAATTTCCGCATCAGGAACGGGCACAGGTAAACCAATCGAGGGGCGAGCGACCGGCACCGAAACCGCTATCGACGGTGGAGGCGGCGCGCTCGAAATGGAAGGTGGTGGCCCGATATCAGCATACTTGACGATACGCACAATGCGATCCATCGGAGGGTCTTCACCTTCCAAGAACTTAGCAATATAATAAGAACTTATTAGCAGAAGATGGGCGCCGACGGCAATCATGAGCGCTTCCGAAAGATACCGGCGGAAGGCTTCTTTCAGCTCCGGCGCGCCATATGGGAAGATGTCGATGATGGATTTGTATTCGGCTGATTTCATATAGCCTTCGCCACCTCCTTTTTGTCTGCATCGGTCAAGGGTGCGAGACTAAAGCGGTCGACATTTGCCAGTTGGAGCTCGTCAAGAATATCGACCATGAGATAATACTTTCCCTTGCGGTCAACTTTCACCAATGTAACCAGCTTGGAGTTCTGCTTGTTCTGTTCGAGAAGCAGCTTGCGCAAATCATTCATTCCGACTTTTTGGGGCGTTTCAACGCCGATGTTCCAAAATATCGTGCCGTCGTTCATGATCCGCAGCGTCATCAAGTTGGATTCAGCGATCTCTATCTTGACGTCGCTGGGAGGCATGTTCAATTCCATGGTTTGCGGCGCGCGGAACACCGTCGTCAACATGAAGAACGTCAACAAAAGAAAAGCAATGTCCACCATTGGAGTCATATCCATGCGGATGCCAAGACGCTTACTCGCTTTGCGTTTTTTGCCCTTCTTCGCGCGTCCTCCAGTAGGGGCAAAATCACCGCCACCGGCCATATCATTTCTCCGTTAGGATTAAGAAGTCTCAAGGTTAGTGACAAGATTGAACCTGCTAATGTTCGTTTTCAGCAGGATGTCCATGACATCCATCACGACGCCATACTCGGAATCCTTGTCACACTTTAAAACGGTACGCAATTTGGCATTGCGCTGCCGAGCTTCGATCAGCTTGATCGTGAGCGTCGGCATATCGACTTGTACAGCCGTCCGCAATTTGTTTTCCTCGCCAAAAAGAACGGCGCGGAGATATTGGGAATCGACGCCCATATACACTTCACCGATCTTGCTGATCGTCAGCGTAATCACATCGGATTCCGGCAGCTTGATGACCGAGTTCGAATCCGGAAGAACGACGTCAACTTCCGCTGGCGGTTTGAACTGCGTCGTGAGCATGAAAAAAGTGAGCAAGAGGAAGGCCACGTCCACCATCGGCGTCATATCCATGCGGATGGGAACTCGTTTTTTGTGAGGCTTCTTCATAAATTTGGATTCGTCCTTTCCTTAGCGTTGAATACGTCCGGAAAGAATCTCAATCACCGTGTAGCTGGCTTCGTCGATCATGTAGGTAAAATTGTCGACTTTGGTGGTGAAATAGTTATAGGCAACGATGCCGACGATGGCCGCCAACAAGCCACCGGCCGTATTGATGAGCGCTTCGGAAATTCCGATAGCAAGCCCCACCGCGTCCGGCGCGCCGCCGGCGGCGCCCATCGCCTGGAAGGAACGAATCATGCCGATCGTTGTGCCCAAGAGACCCACCATGGTGGCGATCGAGGCGATCGTCGAAAGCATGACCAAATTCTGTTCGAGGAGCGGCACTTCCAGCATCGTGGCTTCCTCGATAGCGCGCTGCGTTTCGGAAGACACTTTTTCCACGGAAAGCTTTTCGCCGATGGCGTGTTGATACCGTTCCAGCCCGGCGCGAATGATATTGGCGCACGATCCGCGCTGCGCGTTGCAGGCTTCCAGAGCATCATTTATATTGCCGGAGGTCAAACTCTGCTGCACCTTGCGAAGAAAGCTGGTTAACTCCCCCTTGCCGCGAGCTTTTTTCAGCATCAAAGTTCGCTCGACGATGAAGGTAATAACCATCAACGAGAGGCCGATCAAAATGGCGACCAACGGTCCGCCGGTAAAAATCGTGCCGTAAATGTTGATCGGCTTTACCCGATGCACATCACCAACGGAGAAATTGGCGGCATTGCCGAAGATAAAGTTGTACATGCCGAAGCCGATGACCAACGTCACGAGAACAACGATCATTACAAAGGCACCTTGTTTCATACTTCCTCCCGAACGGAATAGTGAGTGATTTACGAAGCAAAACTTCCAACCGCCTCTTTCTCCGTTTTGTAAATGTCGAAAACGGAGGTGAGCTTGGTAATGACAAAAACATTCTCAATACTTTCAGCAACGTTGCAGAGCTTGATTTGCCCCTTGCGCTGCTTGTAGTCGTTGTAACCCGCAATCAACACGCCCAAGCCGGTGCTGTTGATGTAGGTCACCTTGGCGAGATTAATAACCGCCTTGGTATTTCCCTCCTTCCCCAATTTCTCCAACTCACTGCGGAGATCATCGGTCTCCTTGTTGCCGATGATGGAACCCTTGGGGTGTAGAACGGCGATACCGCCTCCGTCAAGTTTCTCAACTTTCATAAATACTCCCTTCGAAAAATACGCACGCCATCTGCAAGAGCCTGTAACTTGCTGTACTTATAACTTGACATCGCGCCGATCTTCTACTGCGTCGAATCAAGCAACTTCAATCCTTTGAGTGCATCGGCATTTTTTGAATTTATTTTGAGAACCGCGGTGTACTCGCGTCGAGCATCTTCAACTTTGACGATAGAATGATAGGCCTGAGCAAGCCACAAGTGGGCATTCTCGTCATCGGGCTTCAGCTTGACAGCTTTTTCCAAGTAAGGAATGGACCCCTCGACATTTTTCTTCACCAAGTAGTAAACGCCGATCATTCTGTTCGCTTCCAGGCTATTGGGATTGACCGACAGGAGCCGATCATAGATCGCTTTACTTTGCTCGGTCGAATCGATTTGGCTGTAGCTCTGCGCCAGCCAGAGCAAGCCTCTTTCAAAATTTGGTTCGTAGGCCAATCCGGTTCGCAGGGTCATCGTCGCGTCTGCAAAATCCTCTTTCAACATGTAGCACATGCCCTTGTTGAAATAGACGCGAGCGAGCGATGTCGAATCGGATTTCGACTTCAATTCAGCGACATTGCTTGCATTAATTTTGCGGTCAAACGAGGAGATCGCCTCGTCGAAGCGTTTCTCGCGCAAATATAAGCCGCCCAGTTCATTGTAAGCATCGACCTGTGTCGAATCCATTTTAAGAGACGCTTCAAATTTCGGTATCGCGTCTGCGAATTTTTGTCGTCGAACAAGCGCTCTTCCCCATCTTAAGTAACTTTCTGCATCAAACTCGTAGCCTTGGGTTTGCGAAAGCTTGTTGAATGTTTCGACCGCTTTTTTTTGACTGGTGGAATCTCTGCTGTTGTCGTAGTGAACTCTGGCAAGCAATTCAAGGGCATCGGGAGAGGGATCGAGGCTGCTCGCGCGTTCGGCGCTGACTATCGCATCTGCGAGTTTTCGCGTGGCGTATTGTGCCTTTGCCAACATCAACTGGCCTTTGGGTGAGTCAGGCTGAAGCTTCACGAAAGTTTCAAAATATGGCAGGGCTTCGGCAGGGCGCTTCGCAAGATAGTAAAGATTGCCGACTTCGAAATTCGCCTCCGGATTCGTCGGGTCGATTTCCACCGTCTTTTTATAGGCAGCGAGAGCTTCATTCACTCGACGTTCGCGGAAGAGAAGCTTCCCCATGGTGAAATGAACTTCAAGCCAGCCGGGTTCGATCTCCACCGCCTTATTGTAATTATCGATGGCCAGGGAGAGCACCTTCTGCTTTGCGTAGGCGTCGCCAATGCTTCGGTAGATTTTGGAATTATTCGGATCGGCCTCGCGCGCTTGCAGAAGATATTCCAACCCTTTGTCTACAGAGTCTTGGGCGACATAAACCAGCCCCATGCCATACAAGAAATTAGCCTTGTTTTTCTGCTTGAGGCCTTCAGTAAAAAGTGCTTTGGCTTCGGCATAGCTTTTTTGAGCAAGATAGAAATTACCGAGCGTGAAGAGGTATTCTGGATTTTTCGAAGCAAACTGGCGGGCTTTTTTCACCGAGGCGATCGCTTCGTCTTTGCGTCCTTCTTCCCACAGCGCCAAGCCCAGATAATAGTGCGCCTCTTCCCTATCCGGCGCGCGTTTGATTTCTTCCTCAAGCAGTGTTATGGCTTTTTTATAATCTTTGCTCTGAATGGCATCAAGCGCGCGGCGCAAATTCGCCGGCGTTTGGGAAAAAACGCCCGAAGCGAAGATTAAAAACAACAGAAGCGTGTTTAATGAAATCCGTCTCATTTTCCTCGTCTCACTGAAATCGAACAATCTTCACAGGCATTGTGACCGGCACTAATCCCGAACCCCGAACTATTTTCTGCCCCTGCGCGCTCGTCAGGAAGGTGACAAAGCCGTGCGCCAAGCCGGCATAGCCGGTATCCGTGCTCATGATATTAATCTTCCGTCGCAGCGGATACTCACCTTGATAAATCGACGCTTGATACGGAGCGGCAAATGCACTGGTATAATTTATCGCGACACTGAGCGGCTTGACACTGTCGTTCACCCACGCTAATCCAACAACGCCGATTGCATTTGGCCTTGCGCCAACGATGCCAACAAGCTGCGCGCTGGTTGAGCAACGTCTTGCCGCTTCGGCAAACATCGTGTCGTGAACTACAGTGTTTAAGAAAAATTCCGAGGTTCCTGAGTTTCTGCTCAGAACAAAGGGTTCGATGATTTGTGTTGCGCCGCCGAGGTGTTTCCAGTTTTGTATTCGCCCTGAAAACACATCCCGTGCCTGGTCATAGGTTATTTGTGAAACTTGGTTCTGTGTATTTACTGCGATGACGACGGCATCCATTGCGAATGACCAACTGCGCACCGGCAGCTTGTATTCCTCAACTGCCCTCTTCTCTTCTTCGTTCAGCTCGCGAGAGACTATGATGGTGGCAACTTTCCCGGTCAACAACTGAATGATCGCCTCGCGCGATGTGGTGGGAGAAATTTCAATGCTCGCTTGCTCGTAGAGCCGCATAAACTCTGCGACTTCTTTCTGAACAAGCGGAAGAACAGATTCACCAACTACTATTCTAATATTTCCCTTGGTCGTGGTTTGGTGTTTTTCCTGGCAACCTACCACGGTGAGAACTGTTGTTACAAGGCACAGAATAAAGTGTCTTTTCATTCCGCAGGACCGCTTCTGGCGAACATTGTGACCAGTCGAAAGATGCCGTAAAGAATGAAAACGATTCCCATAATCAACATTAGCTGAGAGTATCGGTCATCTATCTTGAAATACCCGGATAGAATCAAGATGCCTATGATGATGAAGCCCGCTCGCAGTAAAATATTTAAGACGTAGAGTGGCTTTTGCATGCATCAACCTAACCTGACACAGGCGAAGCCAGTTTAAGGACAGCGCTTGTGAAAGTGGGGCGCACCGAAATCTCTTTCGAATATCGGATTATGCGGTTTTAAAAGCGCATCAATGTAATAGCATGTAGAATATAATGCAAGAAAAATATTTCCGAAATTAATTCTTAAGTCCATTTGACTGTCGTTTCTTCTATACGTTCCACATTATTGTAGCAAGGTGAAGTGATGCTCGAAGCGCAATTTTTTGCACATAAACTACAAAGCCTCGCATCCCAGAAAAGGACGCGAGGCTTTGTGCAATTTACAAGTTGATGACAAAAACAAACAGCTCCGTTTAATACATCCCGCCACCCATACCACCAGGAGGCATCGGAGGCATCTTCTTTTCATCTTCCGGCTTCTCAACGATCGTCGCTTCGGTCATCAACAGCAGCGACGAAATCGAAGCGGCGTTCTGCAACGCTACACGCGCAACTTTGGTTGGATCGATGACGCCCGATTTCACCAGATCGCCGAATTCCTCGGTGTCGGCGTTAAAGCCAAAGTTCGCTTCTTTGCTCTCTTTGACCTTCTGAACGACAATCGAGCCTTCCCAACCGGCGTTCGCGGCGATCATACGAATGGGCTCTTCAAGCGCGCGCTTGAGAATATTCACGCCGATCTGCTCATCGCCTTCGAGCTTGAGTTTATCCAAAGCTGGAAGGGCGCGCAGGTAAATCACACCACCGCCTGGCACAATCCCTTCCTCTACGGCGGCGCGGGTTGCATGCAGCGCATCCTCAACGCGGGCTTTCTTTTCCTTCATCTCGACTTCTGTCGCAGCGCCGACTTTGAGAATCGCCACACCGCCGGCGAGCTTTGCCAGGCGTTCCTGCAGCTTCTCTTTGTCATAATCCGAGGTCGTGTTCTCAATCTGCTTTTTGATTTGTGAGATGCGACCCTTGATCTCCTCAGTCTTGCCGGCGCCTTCGACGATGGTGGTGTTGTCTTTGTCGACGGTGACTTTTTTGGCGCGACCGAGATCACTCACGGTGGCGTTCTCCAGCTTGAAGCCGGTTTCCTCGGAAATCACCCGACCAGCGGTGAGCACCGCGATGTCTTCGAGCATCGCTTTGCGACGATCGCCAAAACCAGGCGCTTTGACGGCGCAGACCTTCAAGGTGCCGCGAATTTTGTTGACCACCAGCGTGGCAAGCGCCTCGCCTTCGAGGTCTTCGGCTATCACCAACAGCGGACGACCCATTTGCGCGACTTTCTCCAAAATCGGCAGCAGGTCTTTCATCGCGCTGATCTTCTTGTCATAAATCAACACCAGCACATCTTCGAGGACCGCTTCCATGGCATCCGGATCGGTCACAAAATAAGGCGACATATAGCCACGGTCAAACTGCATCCCTTCGACAACGTCAAGAGAGGTGTCCGTGGACTTTGCCTCTTCGACGGTGATGACGCCGTCCTTGCCGACTTTCTCCATCGCATCGGAAATCAGCGCGCCGATGGATTTATCATTATTCGCGGAGATTGAGCCGACTTGGGCGATTTCGGCCTTGCCAGGAATCGGCTTGCTGATCTTTTTGATCTCTTCAACCACCGTGGCCACGGCCTTCTCGATGCCGCGCTTCAAGTGCATCGGGTTGGCGCCGGCAGTGACGTTCTTCAGACCTTCAGTGACGATCGCCTGCGCCAGTACGGTCGCAGTTGTGGTGCCATCGCCAGCTACATCGCTGGTCTTGGAAGCAACTTCTTTGACCATCTGCGCGCCCATGTTCTCGATGGGGTCTTCCAGTTCTACTTCCTTGGCGACAGTCACACCGTCTTTGGTGACGGTTGGCGCGCCAAACTTTTTATCGATGACGACATTGCGACCTTTGGGGCCGAGCGTGACTTTTACCGCATTGGCGAGCTGATCGACGCCGCGCTTCATAGCCGTCCGTGCTTCTACGTCGAAATTAATCAATTTTGCCATTGTTCAAAAACCTCCTCTTACTCGGCGTGCATCATCTCCAACTCATCTGGATAGCACCCCGATGATGTTATTAAAGGACTGCGAGGATATCGCTCTCGCGCATGATCAAATAATCGGTGCCATCCACCGTCACTTCGGTGCCGGAGTATTTGCCGTACAGCACCCGGTCACCCTTCTTCACTTCCATTGCGACTTTCTGCCCGGACTCGGTCACTTTGCCCGGTCCGACGGCGATCACTTCACCCTGCATGGGTTTCTCTTTGGCGGTATCCGGAATGATAATTCCGCCTTGCACTTTTTCTTGCGTCTCGCTGGGCTTAATCACCACGCGATCAGCCAGTGGCTGAACTTTCATGAACTGCTCCTCCATTTTTATCAATTATGAAAAATAGAATGTTACAATTAGTTAGCACTCCATCAAATGGAGTGCTAACACAGGTCTAAATATAAGAACCAAACTATATTTGTCAAGATTTTTTTTGATAGACGACAGGAAAACTCGTTGCGAAGTAGTTAAGGAAAAGAAGGAGCACGGCTTGCTAGCTGATCACTGTACGACTGGCAGATCATCGTTTTTCCATGCATTAATGCCACCGAGAAGATTTGCAACTCTCTCTATTCCCCCGGCTTTCAAAATACTCGCTGCGATGGCCGAACGGCTGCCGGATTGACACTGCACGATGATCTGCCTGTCTTTTGGAATTTCTGAGAGACGATCAACAAGATAGCCGAGCATGAGGTGCATAGCCCCGGAAATATGTCCCGCCTCCCACTCGCCATGATTGCGCACGTCAATGATCGTTGCTTTGCCGCTCGATATTTCTCGCGCAGCTTGCTGCGGCGTGATGAGAGCATAAGTTTGTAAATCTTGTTTTGAGAAAGCAGTCTTCATGCTCTCTTGATCAAAGAACCCGCCGACATTATCCAAACCAATCGCGTTCAAATCTCTCAATATATTTTCGATTTTTGAAATCGACGAAATAAGATAAAACGGTTTCACAAAATCAATCAACCATCCCGCCCAATTGATGAACGCATTGTTGTAAGGGATGTTGATCGTGCCCTGTACATGTCCGTTTGCAAAAGCATCGCTCGGACGAGTATCAACTATCGTTGCGCCATTCTTGATCAATAGATTCAATTTATCAAACGACAGTGGTTCAGGTTTCCGCACTTCTTGCAAAAGTTTCGGACCTTCTCCGTTTATCTTTTTCATCATGGCGAAATATTTCGGCGGCTCCGGCTGGCCATCGAGCAATGCCGCGACAAATTTTTGTTCATCGGTCAACTGCATCGCCCAGTTGAACATTTTCTCGTAACCTACAGTGCTCGATGGAATCGCGCCAAGCGCTTTTCCACAGGCGCTGCCTGCGCCGTGCGCCGGCCACACTTGTAAATAATCAGGAAGGGATTTGAACCGCTGCAACGATTTGAACATCTGCCGCGCACCAGCTGCGGCGGCGCCGGAAACGCCGACGGCTTTTTCGAGAAGATCAGGCCGCCCCACATCGCCGACAAAAACAAAATCCCCGGAGAAAATGCCCATCGGTCGATCAGCTCCTGCTGTGTTAGTTAGGACGAACGAAAGATGCTCGGGCGTATGACCAGGCGTGTGCATCACTTCGAACTTGATATTACCAACTTTGAAAATATCGCCATCCTTGAGCAATTGATGTTCATAATTCTGCTCATATGAATACTTCCAATTCTCATCCCCGGCATCGGAGAGAAAGAGCCTCGCACCGCGCTCCGCCAGCTCGCGTGCGCCGGAAACAAAATCGGCATGGATGTGAGTCTCGGTGACGCCGGCAATGCGCAGACCCTCGGCCTTGGCAGTCTTCAGATAAATTTCGACGTCGCGATCCGGATCGACCACCAGCGCTTCACCCGTTGCCTGACAACCGACCAGATAAGAAGCATGCGCCAGCTTGTTGTCGTAGAAGTAGCGCAATAGCATTATTGTTCCTCCTCATTTGCAAAACCCATAAAGGGCATGGCTAATTGAAGCCCTCGATAATTTCTTTCGCCAAAATAAATGTGCCAGTGACGAGCACAAACCAGCCGAACGCAGGCCTCAGCCTATGACCTGAAATTTTATTCGCAAGATAACTCCCGCAAAAGATACCTGCAATCGCAAAAGTAGAAAAAGTCAAAAGAAATATCCAGTCAATCGAATAAGTCCCACTCACATCGCCCAAAAAGCCAATTAACGAGTTAGTGGCGATAATGAGCAACGAGGTGCCCACGGCGAAATGCATCGGCAGCTTCGCCAGCACGACCAGCGACGGGATAATCAAAAATCCGCCGCCGGCGCCGACCAGACCGGTGAGACTGCCGACAACAAAACCTTCGAGAGGGAGCAGAGTGAATTTGAATTTCCCCTGTGCACCTGTAACTCCCTCGTCCTTTCTTTTTTTAATCATAGAGATCGATGCCATCAGCATCAACA
>Ga0247727_10013527_pt1 | contig 13739 bp, 11 predicted proteins | sample WisWelCaveWW1625_FD_202498 | JGI IMG/M metagenome (GOLD analysis project Ga0247727, IMG submission 202498) | Biofilm microbial communities from Wishing Well Cave, Virginia, United States - WW16-25 | ecosystem: Environmental > Aquatic > Deep subsurface > Groundwater > Cave microbial mat | place... | reverse complement strand
GCTGTCCAAACAGTCGTTATTGCTCTCTGGAGCAGTGGCACGGACCCGCCCGACCTTCATCGCTCAATTCAGGCGGGCCCCGTCATACGGGGCGGGCCCCGAAGATCGAGGCGGGCGGGCGTCCCCATCCGTGCGAGCTGTCCATCAAATCAGCTGATTTCAGGTACGGGCTATCATTAATAGCTCTCCTGCTCCTCTTTCCATACGCAGGTCTGGCCCAATTCTCAGGCGATCGAGACACCGATTTCACCATCAATGTCTCCCGTCGCACGGAGCTTCCATACGGCCTTCAAGCGGAGATCATCACAACAAGTACGTACCCGTGTGCGGGATACAGCATACGGTCGCATTTGACTTGGGAAAAAGATACGATCAGCATCAGCGTGTCTGGGTTCGTACAGCCCTCTCCGTGTATTTCGACATCCGCCGAGGCAACGGGGACTGTGTATCTGGGAAATCCGGGAATCGGAACGTACTTCGTCAAAGTCTCATACCGCGGGGATGTCGATCTCCATCGAATGCAGATCTCGAAGCAGCGGATCAGAATCATACCCCTGCGCAACGAATTTACGACTCTGAATTTGCAATTCTGAGTGCAACGCAGGAACGGAGAAGCACCGGAGTTGAAATTCGTTCTGCATACGTCCAACCATCCATAAGTAAGGTCACCAATGCCCTTCGCCCATATTATCGTAACCAAACAAGACTCCTCCGCTATCGTCCAAATCAACAGACCGGAAGTCCTGAACGCACTCAACATCGGGCTCATGGAGGAACTTGTCAGCGCGCTTGAGTCTCTTGACAAAGATGACGAGGTACGATGCATAATTCTCACGGGCAACGAGAAAGCATTCGCAGCAGGTGCCGATATTAAGGAGATGGCAGACGCATCTGCAATGGAGATGCTGATTCGGGATCAATTTGCTCGGTGGGATCGCATTCGGAAGATCAAGAAGCCACTGATTGCAGCAGTGAGCGGATTCGCACTCGGCGGCGGCTGCGAACTCGCCATGACGTGCGATATGGTCATAGCCTCTGAAACCGCAAGGTTTGGTCAACCGGAGATCAACATCGGCGTCATGCCCGGCGCGGGTGGCACGCAAAGACTCACGCGGGCAGTCGGCAAAGTGAAAGCAATGGAGATGGTATTGACCGGCCGGATGATCTCTGCTGATGAAGCCTTACGTTGGGGATTGATCAATAAAGTCGTACCGGTAGAGTATTATCTCGAGGAAGCCAATGCCTGGGCCAAGGAAATTGCCTCGAAACCGCCCGTTGCTGTGAAACTCGCCAAAGAGTCAGTCCTCAAGGCATTCGACACTACCATTGAAGGAGGACTTGAGTTCGAGCGGAAGAACTTTTACTTGCTCTTCGCCTCAGAAGATCAAAAGGAAGGGATGAAAGCGTTTACTGAGAAACGGAAGGCGGAGTGGAAGGGGAGATAAGCATCTAAGATTTCAGATTTGAGATTTGAGATTATCTGAAATCTGTAATTAGCCATTTACCTTTTTCCCCTTGACGTCATTAACAAGAAACGGCATAGCCGTTCTCAACTCATTAGCCAAGGAGGGATCTCATGAATTCCATCACTTCAATCGTAAAGATGTCTGTGTTGGCCATTGCTGCCGCAGGAGCCTTTGGCTTGACCGGACGTGACCTCATAGGTGAGGAGAAAAAACCCAAGGACAGTGTTCCGAGTCAGCAAAAGTCTTCGCGCGGCCATGTGAGAAACACAGATGATGTTTTACCGGTTCGCAATCCGAAGGCCATCCCCGTCTTCTTAGATAAAGGCCTTTCCTGGTTAGCGGAAGCGCAATTTGAAAATGGCGGATGGGGTGCTGGAAGCCATTCCCGCCAGGACATCCGTGATCCCAGAGCTGTGCAGATTGATCCTGCCACGACCGCTTTTTCGGCCATGGCGCTCACACGAGCCGGAAATACATTAAAGGAAGGGCCATACGCCCAGAATGTTTCCAGAGCGTTGATGTATCTGCTTGAGTCGGTGGAGGAATTTCCCGAGGAAGGCGCCAACATCACAGCCATTACCGGCACTCAGCCCCAGGCGAAGTTAGGACAGAACATCGACGTTTCCATGTGCGCTCAGTTCTTTTCACGAATCTTGCCGCATACTAAGCACAATGCGAAGCTGGAAAAACGAGTGGCCAATGCGTTGGACAAGTGCTTGAGGAAAATCGGGCGCGGACAAAGCAGTGATGGCAGCTGGGCCGGCGGAGGCTGGGCGCCCGTGCTTCAATCTGCGATGGCGAATTCCGCTCTGGAAATGGCTCAGGCTGCAGGCAGGAAGGTGGACGACAGTGTGTTGGAACGTTCGCGAGATTACCAAAAAAGCAACATAGATGTTGCCAGCGGGGAAGTCAAGACCGAAAGTGCAGCGGGAGTTTCGCTTTATTCCATCACCAGCAATCAAAGAGCCACAGCCAGGGAAGCTCGAAAAGCGGAAGAGATTATCAAAGATGCCAAAAGCAAAGGGTTATTGCCGAAATCAGCGCCAGTGAGTGCGGATAACCTTTTGGTCGCCGGACACTCTAAGAAAGAAGCGGAAAAACTCGCCGACGCTTACACGCAGAATGAGGCGGGAAAACGGCTGATGCAGGACGAAACGGTTCTGGCCGGATTCGGCAACAATGGCGGAGAGGAATACCTCAGCTATATGATGACGAGCGAATCATTGGTGATCACCGGCGGTGAGGATTGGAATGACTGGCATCGCAAGATGAGCCAGCGTCTTGAAAAAATTCAGAATGAAAACGGAAGCTGGACAGGTCATCACTGCATCACAGGTCCTGTCTTCTGCACTGCAGCCGTGGTCATGACCCTGAGCGCAGACCGGGACGTGCAGGTGTTGGTGCGTGAACAGGAAAAGAAGTAAGTTGGACACGGGATCGAGACAAGTTGTTCATTAAATTTGAAGTTAAGCCCCTGAAGAATGTGGGCGTTCCCCCGTGAGATAGTATTATTTCAAGATCAGGCGGCCCCAATAGTCCATTCAGTTAAACTCAACCACCTACATCTATTGAAAAGTATCTCACGGGGTCGGTGCGCTACAGGCTTCATCCGCCTACGGCAGATTTCGGTGTTGTGGCGCGAGCCCTCGTCATGCCATCTTTTGTGGGGCACGCTGTGCCCTTCTTCAAGCACGCGCCACAACACTTGCTCGCTTCCCGCCTGCTCGCCGACGCCCAAAGGGCTCAGGCGAGCCTGCCTCAGAGAATATCCATCAGGCGGGCAGGCGCTCGCAACCTTCCGCGCACTAACGCAAAAGCAACAAATATCCAAATTTCAAACAAGCTCCAAATAACAATATCGAAACTGCAAGGACGTTTGGAATTTGTTGTTTGAGAATTGGAATTTGTTTGTGATTTGTATTCTGGTGCTTGTAATTTCAACTATGAAAAAATCATTGCTTCCATGATCAAGTTACGTCTTCAAACATTTATCATAATTACCTGTTCCGCTTTGTTGATGGAATGTGACACGCAAAAGACAGCTGAATCTTCCAAAGCAAGAACCATCGTCACCAAAGCCTGTCAGTTCCTCTGGGATAACCAGGGCGATGATGGTGGATGGCACAGCAAGATCCATGGACTTCTCAGAGGCGGTCAGGCATACACCCCGTTCATATTATTCACTTTGATGGAGGTACCGGAGAGCATATATGTACATCCCAGAGAAAAAGTGAAAAAAGCTCTTCAATTCATCAGAAGTCACGTCAATCGGGAAGGCGCGCTTGGCCTGGCCGATCCGGATGTGTTGGAATATCCTAACTACTCAACCAGCTATGCACTGCGTGTGATGGTGCGATACGGCAGAGATGAGGATAAGCCGTTGATTGAAAGGATGAAGAAATATATTCTTGACCAGCAGTTCGTAGAACATCGAGGTATTACCCCTGATCATCTGGCCTACAGTTCTTGGGGATTTGGTGAATTGAACCTGCGGCCGGGCGCGGTCGGACATGTGGACTTATCACATACCCGCCGCGTCCTGCAAGCGCTGCGTGAGGCCGGGCATCATGATCTCCAAACCTTTGAGAAAGCCAAATCCTTTCTGCGCCTATTGCAAAAACATCCATCCGCAAAGCGGCAAGGGGCCACCAAGACAGGCGATTCCGCATTTGACGGGGGCTTCTACTTCTCCCCCATCGTTTTGGATGCCAACAAAGCCGGATATGAACAGGGTTCGAGTGACGACGAGCGCGTTTTCCGGAGCTACGCCACCGCTACTTGTGATGGCGTGCTGTCATTGTTCGCTGCAGGTTTCACGCCGGAAGATGAGTCTGTTCAAGCAGCAATCAGATGGATGGAGGCTCATCCTATAGTAGAATACCCGCAGGGTATCCCCGAAGACGATCCTGACCAATGGCACAAGGTCTTGTTTTATTATCACCTCTCAGTTCGGTCCGAAGTTTATCGCGCCCTACAGTGGCAGGGCAAATGGCGCCAGGAAATGATCGATCTATTGGCCGCCAAACAGCGTGACGATGGCAGTTTTGCCAATCCCTATGGTTCACCCAATAAGGAGGATGATCCGTTATTGGCGACTGCGTTTGCGGTAGGGACCATTGCGAGCACAATGGAGTGAAGCCTTAAGATCGCTGCAAATCTTGAGGAGATCAATGTCAGCACGCGAACAGAAGAAGCAGGTAGAGAAGATTGGAGATTTCAGATTTAAGATTTTAGATTTTTAGATCACTGCCGTCCAAGATGCCCGCTCTTGATGTCTGAATCATCGATGTATTAGGAGGAACCACGGATTTCACGGATTCACACAGATTGGGTGAGGAGAATTCTTTAAACTAATCCGTGTACATCTGTGTAATCCGTGGTTTGTTGTATTAGGAATCCCGACTCTCTGCCGGCACTTTGGTCTGCAAGAGCGAAACACGCCGTCACGCGTCGACATCCGCTGGACGTCAAACTCCCCTGGAGTTTTGGTCTCCATAAGGTTCCAGTGAGATATGACAAATAGAGGTTGACTAAAGAGATGCCGAATGGCAATTGCAGACTTTGGGACAACCTCACAGGTCATTGCCCCGTATGAGCAAAATATTTGTAAAACACAGATTTCATTTAACTCAAGGAACTCCATCAGGAGTTCAACCTGTCAGGCTATTTTGGGTAAGAGTGATTTTAGATTTCTGATTTTAGATTTTTAGATATTTCAGATTTCAGATTACGGCCAATGGCAATAGCCAATTCACAATGGCGAGAAATACAACCACGAAGGAATGAGTCTTTGGAATTTGTTTGTGATTTGTCCGAAGGACTCCTTATGGAGGAATCTGGAATTCGGAGCCTCCGCTTGACATCAACAAGACGAAACGGGAGTGGAAAGGGGCACAGCAAATGATTCCGACAGGTTCACAGCCCTCATATTACAATTTTTCTTAACCGCGCGTGATTTTTCACTCTCATCCCACGCGCTGTTTGCGTCAGTCTTGCCGTTTGGTTACATTTGTTCCCGAGATGGCACTACATCTATTGGTAGGCACCCGTCACGATTCACCTTCGTTCGCCACTGTCCGTTGATCTCATAAGCGTGACTTCTTCTTTCCCTTCATATCGGACTATTCTTTGCACAGTGCAGGACAGCGTTCTCACGATCACCCTCAACCGCCCCGAAGTCTTCAACGCGTTCAACGAACAGATGAAGAAGGACCTGAACGACGCACTGAAAGAAGCCGAAAAAGACGCCTCGGTCCGGTGCATCGTGCTGCGGGGTGCAGGTGACAAAGCATTTTGCTCCGGTCAGGACTTGAAAGAACATATGGGCTTGAAGCGTTCACTGAAGGAGTCACTGGAGAAGACATACAATCCCATCATTAAGAAGATGCGCTCGATTGAGAAGCCGATCATCGGTATGATCAATGGTGTGGCGGCCGGTGCTGGATGCAGCGTGGCACTCGCTTGCGACATGCGGGTAATGTCCACTACTGCGAAACTCATTGAAGTATTCATCAGGATCGGACTCGTCCCGGATTCCGGATCGCATTGGTTCCTCCCACGTCTGGCCGGTATGGCGCGGGCATTCGAATATGCAGCGACCGGAAAGGATATCACTGCAGAAGAAGCGGACCGTGTAGGATTGGTCAACAAAGTCGCACCTCCCGATCAGCTGGAAAAAGTCACAATGGAGATGGCTGTGTCTCTTGCCGCTGCCCCGACACGAGCGATTGGTCTTATCAAGCGCGCACTGAACAAAGCGGTGAGCTCCGACCTTGACACGCTGCTTGACTATGAGGCCTACATTCAACAGATTGCCTCCGAAACAGAAGACCACATGGAAGGCGTCACAGCATTCCTCGAAAAACGTCCGGCCAAATTCAAAGGACGCTAGGAGGCTGGTCGAAAACCCCTAGGTTTGTATAGTTAACCGCAGAGAACGCCAAGAAGGCGCGAAGGACGCAAAGAAAAATTGTTTGATTAAATCCTCTTTGCGTACTTCGGTATCCCTTCGCGACCTTTGCGGTTGTCTCCTAAAGAGCGTGAGGCTTTTCAACCGGGCTTCTAAGTGCCACTCCAACTAAACGTTTACACGATCGAAGTGGCACAGTGCGCGCTCCAATTACCTTAAACTCGACTCACTGTTCAATCATTTGGTTGGAACGGCGCTAACCTCTGTTGCATTTTTTCATTTTTCACGCTTCACTTTTCACTCCTCATTTACTATTTTGCCTTTTGCATTTTGACATTTTTCATTGAGTTTTTCATTTTTCACGTTTCACTTTTCACTTTCTTGATGATCAAAACCATCGGCATCATTGGCGCGGGGACCATGGGGAGCGGAATTGCACAGCTCGCCGCTCTCGCACGCTTCGATGTGATCCTGCACGACATTTCAGCAGATGTGCTCAAAGGCGCGATTGTGCGGATCAAAGATGACCTTAGGCACTCGGTCGGAAAAGGACACATCACGAGCACGGAAGCAACGGAAGCTCTCTCGCGCATCGGAGCAAGCAAGACTTTTGGGGAACTCGGAAGTTCAGACGTGGTCATCGAAGCGGCAGTAGAGGATCTCGCTGTCAAGAAAGAGATCTTCAAAAAACTGGATGCGATCGTGCCACCGCACGCCATCCTCGCTACGAATACTTCCTCCCTCTCGGTGACGGCAATTGCATCGTTCACGAAAACACCGGAATCTGTCATCGGCATGCACTTCTTCAATCCACCAACGATCATGAGACTTGTCGAAATCGTTCGAGGCAAACAAACATCGGATAAAACTGTGATGATCACGAGTGAACTGGCGCGCAAAATGAAAAAGACCCCGGTGGTGTGCAAGGATACCCCCGGCTTCATTGTCAACAGAGTGGCACGACCGTTCTATGGTGAAGCCCTCCGCTTGCTTGGTGAGGGGATTGCCTCGGTCGAGACAATCGACAAGATTGTAAAGCTCGAGGGGGGATTCAAAATGGGACCGTTCGAACTCATGGACTTGATCGGCATCGATGTCAACTATGCCGTCACAAAATCCATCTATGAGCAGTTCTTCCATGAACCACGGTTCAGACCGCATCCCATCCAACGCCAAATGGTAGAAGGAGGAACGCTTGGCCGCAAGACAAAAAAAGGTTTCTACACCTACAGGTAAATCCGTTTTCAGCACCAAGGGAAAAGTCGTCTGCATCTTTGGCGAATCTCCTCTGGTCGAGGAATACGCCGCGCGTTGCCTCAGCAAGGGATTTCAAGTGCATGTCCGCCTGAATGGCAGCAGCCAAAGGCGGAAACGATCCCGAGGCAACACGACTCATTTGCCAACAGGGGCCAAACTTGTCACCAAAGCGTCCGCGGAGACATACTGTGCGCTCGAACTCACGAACACATCGGTGGAGGCAAAGAAGAAAAATCTTCTGGATTTCGAGAAAACGCTGCGCCCGAGCACCATCATCATCACTTCATCCACCACAATCACGGTCACAGAGCAGTGCACGTGGGTTTCGGCACCCGGACGCCTGATCGGACTCGGGGCCCTCCCCTCCTTGCTGCAAGGCTCGCTGCTTGAGTTCGCCCCGTCTCCCATGAGCGATGAGTCAACCATTACTGCTGCAAAGGAATTTGCCGGAGCGCTCGATAAGGAGCCGGCGATCGTGCAGGATTCGGTCGGACTTGTACTTCCGCGCATCATCTGTATGCTGGCGAACGAAGCCTGCTTTGCAATGATGGAAGGAGTGGCACAGGGGACCGATATTGATACAGCAATGAAGTTAGGGACGAACTATCCGTATGGCCCTCTCGAGTGGGCTGAGCGGATCGGGTTGCGACAAGTTCACGCCGTGATCACCTCACTGCATCGGAGTTACGGCGAGGAGCGCTACCGGGTGGCGCCGCTGCTCGCTCGAGCAGCACTCTCAACGCATTCCCAAGTCGATAGCGTGTTGCGATAGGGTCGAAGCACCGCGCGAGAATTGCCAATGCGACCATTCGAGCGGCCCCCAGCACCGCTGCTTGTGAACTGCCGGACCTCGGGACGCTGGAGTTGCACAACTGTAGGTCGGGCAGTCAGCTCGACCTACTGGGGAGTACGCCACAGAATGGCCAAGACATACTATCAGAGACATCTGCCGCATTATCAGCCAGCCGATGCAACGTACTTTGTTACATTCAGGCTGGCAGGTTCCTTACCGCAGGAAGCCATCAAGCGCCTCAAGGATGAGCGCGAACACGAGGAAAGGATACTTGCCGGAGTCAAATCCCTGCGGGAACGGCGAGGGCGATTTCATGAGCATCGTGAAGCGTACTTCAAACGATTCGAGGCACTGCTGGATGGCGCTACAACGGGACCGCAATGGCTTCGCCAGGACGCTGTAGCCACTCTTGTTTGCAGACGCCATCCACTACCGTAACGGAAAGAGTTACGACCTGCTTGCGTTCACCATCATGCCCAACCATGTGCACATGGTGTTTAGCCTGTTACCAAAGGACGATAACTCTGTAGGTCGACTCGCTGAGTCGACCAGAAAAGTTACAATCCACAGGCAATTTGGACGGGACAGCGTCCCGTCCTACAGAGTTACACAGATTCTTGAATCGCTCAAGAAGTATAGCGCCCTTCGGGCCAATAGACTGCTCGCACGCACCGGCGCCTTCTGGCAGCAAGAGAGTTACGACCACGTCATCCGTAACGGCGAAGAACTTGAGCGCATCATTTGGTATGTGCTCAACAACCCAGTCAAGGCGGGGTTTGTGGATTCCTGGGAAAAATGGCCATGGACTTTTTGCAAGAAGGGGCTCCTATAAGTCGACCAGACTAGCGGACCAACAGGGGGAGCCTCGCTCTACGTCAGCTTGTTCAGGCGCTAACAGCCCAGCGCCCACAGGAGCTTGCAATGCCGAGATAGGCGTAATGTCATTGGCAGGAGGAGTCCGCCAATTGCGGTCGTTCACACACAGCCGGACAAGGATGAAGCAACCTGATATCGCCCCCCTCATGTTGCAAAATCTGGATTTTTCATCTATCTTACTGACGTTACGCAAAACCAAAAGTCCCCTCTGTGGGAAAGCCGACGCGTAGGGGAGAGGGGATTTAGGGGTGTGTAAGATAATTGACTCCTCCAAGAATTCGAGCCAATAGACACACCCCTAACCCCTCTCGCCAACGCTCCATCCCCACGCACAGAGGGGAATATTTGGTATGAGTTGTAGTTGCGTAACATCAGTATCTTATTCACACCATCGCTCAAGGAGTAGCAGGGCTAAAGCGCCCTCAGCTGTGGCAATTGCCCCGACCTTCGGGGAGAATATATAAATTCACCAAAAAATACCGAGGGTTTTAACCCATACATTAACTGGTCAACATGAGCATGCTCCTCGTGGATCAGCATGTCTCACAACTTGAGTTCTGCACATGAAGACGTTACTCTACCTCGCTATCACGATTGCGGTTGGATCATCAGCGCTCTATGCCCAACCCAAGATACAGATTGAGGAAGGAACAAAACTCGATCTCGGCACTATCAATCGTGGCAAGGTGGTCGAAAAGCAAGTCACCCTGAAGAACGTTGGCGACCAAACGCTTGTACTTGGAAGGGTCGACGCCTCCTGCGGCTGTACCGGGACGTTGATCTCGAGCGACAAGCTCGCCCCGGGGGAAAAGGGAACTCTGAAGATCACGTTTAATTCGAGAAGTTTCAACGGCCCGGTCCACAAGACAGTGACTGTAAACTCGAACGCTGCAAACATGCCGAGCGCGGTGATAGAATTTACCGCAACGGTGACTGAAGAGGTGAGCGTAATCCCAGTGCAGATTTTCTTCCGTGACGCAGAAGTTGGAAGACTCACCACATCAACCGTCACAGTTCAGAACAAAGGAAAAGAGAATCTGACATTGAAGGGATTCACCACGCAGCTTCAGGGGTTCAATTTGAAACTTCCCGAAAAGCCGATCGAGCCAGGGCAATCCGCCCAAATCGTGGCTGAGTTCAAACCGAAAGCTGTCACCAATCTTCTCAACGACGCGGTGATTGTGAAAACGAACAACGCCTTGCAACCGGAAGTGGTGATTCATATCTACGGGAACGTGAAGGAGTTCAAGTTTCAGTAGGAAATCCTGAGCACGCATTGCAGGCCATGCGGAACTACTCTTTGGAGCAGTGGCACGGACGTCCCCGTCCGTGCGAGTTGCGGAGCCCCACGCCCTGTAGAAGGACGAGTTCGAAGATTGAGCGAGCGCTTTCCATCCTGAACCCACTTTGTTATCACCCTGCCGATGATACACCAACGCAATGCCGTTATCATTCACGCCCTCAGAACACCTGTCGGTAAATACGGGGGTGTTCTTTGCGATGTCCGGCCCGATGACCTCGGCGCACTCGTTATCAAACCACTCATCGAGCAAACGCGCGTTGACCCATCAGCCATTGACGACGTGATGTGGGCGTGTGCAAACCAGGCCGGCGAAGATAACCGAAACGTCGGTCGCATGAGCGCACTGCTTGCCGGCTTGCCGCAGAGCGTCCCTGCAACGACCATCAACCGGCTGTGCGGCTCGAGCCTCGATGCAATCATCCAGGCAGCGCGCGCCATCTGGTCCGGCGATGCGGATATCTTTATTGCCGGAGGCGTTGAAAGCATGAGCCGCGCGCCGTATTCTCTTCCAAAGAATCAATCGAGCACGTTCGGGAACATCACCGCGTACGACACTGCGCTCGGCTGGCGTTATCCAAACCCGAAGATGCAAGCGATGTTTCCTCTTGAGTCGATGGGCGAGACCGCCGAGAACGTTGCTGAGAAGTACAAGATATCCAGGACAGAACAGGACGAGTTCGCCTACAACAGTCACATGAAAGCAGTAAAGGCACAGAAGGAATGCAGGTTTGAGGATGAGATCGTCCCGGTTGAATTGCCGCAGAAAAAAGGTGACCTGGTCACCATAAAGCAAGACGAAGGGCCGCGGCCCGACACGACCTTGGAGAAGCTTTCCTCACTGCCCCCTGTGTTCCGGAAAAACGGGACAGTCACGGCAGGCAATTCCTCCACGCTCAACGATGGCGCAGCCGCCATTCTGATGATGAGCCAGGAAAAGGCAAATCAGCTTGGACTGAAGCCGATGGCGCGTGTGGTTTCCACAGGCGTTGCCGGTGTCGACCCTCGCTACATGGGAATTGGGCCTGTGCCTGCGTCCCAAAAAGCGCTGCAAAAGGCAGGGCTCTCAAAGAAGGATATCGATCTCGTGGAGTTGAACGAAGCATTCGCAGCCCAGTCTATCGCAGTCGTGCGCGATCTCGAGATCCCACTTGGCAGGCTTAATCCCAACGGCGGAGCAATCGCACTCGGCCACCCACTCGGCTGCAGCGGTGCACGGATCATGACAACGCTCCTCCACGAAATGCGGCGCAGCGGCGCCCGCTACGGACTCGCAACGATGTGCATCGGGGTGGGTCAGGGAGTGGCGGTTGTTGTTGAAAGAGTCTAAGAGTTGGGCAGGCCTGCCCGCCATCTTTCCTGACCGCCGTCTCTTTGGCGGTTTGGCGGGGAGTGGCGGTGGTGGTGGAGAGGGCTTGAGCCTATAGCGAAGTTAGCAGCAATCGTTTGAGGAAAGGGGGTGAACTTGCTATCTTTAACGACGAGAATCGACGGTCCACGCAGACACATGGCTATTCGATGATTCATATTCGGACACCAAAGGAGCTAGTTTATTGAAGGTTAGAGCATTTGATGCAGTGAAGTTCATGCGAGATACGCGGGATAAGTTGAGTAAGAAATATCTCAAGAATCCTGAAGCTCAGGAGAGAGATCTGATTCGCGTTAGAGAAGTGTATAGCATCTTCAAACGCACTGCTGCTAAGAGGCGGCCAAAAGGCCGTCGCTCCATCTTGGAGTAACATTGAATCACGCGATCTATAGGATCAAATCTTTCAATGTAGATGGCCCTTTTACACTACAGGTTCAATTTGACGATAATACAGAACAGACCATCGATTTTCGACCGGTGTTATACGGAGAAATGTACGGGCCGCTCCATGATGTATCGATATTTGATCAAGTGAGACTTGACTCAGAAGTGTCCACACTTATCTGGCCAAACGGAGCAGATTTCGACCCGGCAATTCTTCATGACTGGCCTGATTATAGAGAGGAACTCATAGAAAGAGCCCGTGGATGGGAGTTAGCAACGGACTAGAGACGTGGACGAGAACCCTCATTCTGAAAGTGAAAACTTCCTAATCCATTGAGGTTTGCGGGAAACCTCGTAGAGTCTGTCGCTGATTCAATACCCATAAGTAGTTGCGGTTCGACTTCGCTCACCACAGGCGCTCAGCGGCTTCTCCGGCCTCGCTCCGCTTGCCGGAGCCCCGTTTTACGGAGCGGAGCGGGCGTTCAACATGATTTTATCCGTAACCGAGCTACGCTGGCTACCATGTTCGAGATGCTACTGTCTCGGCTACGGATAAAATCCTTAACGTTAGGCGAAACGGACACGATAAACCAGAGAAGAAAAAGTGAAACCCAGAACTCAGCTTAAGAATGGTGACATTCTCGCCGGCCGTTACAAGGTCACTCGGTTATTATCTTCAGGCTTATTCGGGAACGTATATGAGGCTATTGATGTAGATACTGAGAGAACATATATGATCAAAGTATTCTGGAAAGAGGCTACAAGGAACTTCCCAGAATATATTGATCATCTTCGAGCTGTCTCAAAAAAACTTGCTCGCCCTTTTTTCCCACACTTGCTACTCCCGCTCCATCTTGGTGAGACAGAAGAGTATTTCTATATAGTTCAAGAATTTATTGATGCGAAGACTCTTGATTTCGTCATTCGTGACGACGCCCCACTCCATCCATCTGTAGCCCTTGCTATTGTTGCCCAGATAGCGGAGGCCTTGTTTTCGGTGCATTCGAATTCTGTGATCCACGCAGATGTCAAGCCCGCAAATATTCTCTTGTCGAATTCACCGGATTCATTGGCAGGTTCATCGGAGCCAAATGCATATCTGATAGATTTTGGAATGGCAATGGCAAGCTCTATGTCTTTGGAGGGAAGAACTCGAACGCTAGCTTCACCATTTATGCGTCAACCCTTATGTATGATCCAAACCTAAACACTTGGTCAACCGTTGCTCCGATCCCCACTGCAAGGTACTCATTCGCCGCTGCTGTCTGCAATGGCAAGGTTTACGTGATGGGCGGAAGAACGGCTAATAACCAAATCGCGCCAGTAGAAGAGTACAATCCACAGACGAATAGTTGGACTGTAAAGGCACAGATGCCGACCCCAAG
>Ga0247727_10013526_pt1 | contig 13739 bp, 8 predicted proteins | sample WisWelCaveWW1625_FD_202498 | JGI IMG/M metagenome (GOLD analysis project Ga0247727, IMG submission 202498) | Biofilm microbial communities from Wishing Well Cave, Virginia, United States - WW16-25 | ecosystem: Environmental > Aquatic > Deep subsurface > Groundwater > Cave microbial mat | place... | reverse complement strand
TTTCGTTCATCGGCTTCCCCAATTTGCGGAACTCGGCCCGCGCGGCGGCCAGCGCCAGCGGCATGGTCACGACCCCGCCATCCTGCGCGGCGAGGAAGGCCGCATTAAGTGCCACGCTATGGATGTTGCCGCCGGTCAGGTCGAGGCGCGCCAGACGGGCCACATCCAAATTTTCTTTGGGCGTGGCGGGCGGAAAGACGTTGGCCCACAGCGCCACGCGCTCGGCCACGCCGGGAAAAGGAAAATTCACGCTAAAGCGCAGACGGCGCATAAAGGCCGGGTCGAGCGCGCTCTTCATGTTCGTCGCCAGAATCGCCAGGCCACGATAGGCCTCCATCCGCTGGAGCAGATAGTTGACCTCGATGTTGGCATAGCGGTCGTGGCTGTCTTTCACTTCACTCCGCTTGCCAAACAGCGCGTCGGCCTCGTCAAAGAATAAAATCGCCCCACCGTCTTCGGCGGCGTCAAAGAGACGGCGCAGATTTTTCTCGGTTTCGCCAATGTATTTGCTCACCACCGCCGATAGGTCAATGCGATACAGGTTGAGGCGCAGGTCGTTGGCAATCACCTCGGCCGCCATGGTCTTGCCGGTGCCGCTTTCGCCCGCAAACAACGCCGTAATGCCCAACCCACGATTCATCTTGCGCGCAAACTCCCACACTTCGTAAACGGTATGCCGCTCGCGCACTTGCGCGGTGAGGCCGCGCAATAGTTCCAACGGTTCTGCCGGCAAAACCAAATCTTCCCAGGTCGCTTTCGGTTCCAACCGCTGGGCCAGCGCGTCCAGCCGCGGACGAGTGACCTCACAACAGGCGCGCCACAGGGCCGCGTCCAGCGCGTCGGCGGCGTTGGTTTCCGCCAGCGCCTCGCGCGCCACCTGTTCAATGGTGGGTAGATTAAGATTGAACTGCGCGGCGAGTGAACCGGAAAGTGGATGTGCCTCCGCGCCGAGGGCTTCGGCCCACACGGTTTGTTGTTCCATCATCGTCGGCTTTGCCACCTCGACCGTGAAGTGCGCGCGGCGCAGAGTCGGCCAGCCCTCCCGTACACTCAGGAACAGAGCGCCCTCGGCGCGGGCGAGGAAACGGCCCAACCCACTTTCGGTCAACAGCGCATCAGGCTCGTGCGCGTCCAGGTAAAGCGCCACCGGCAACAACCGGCTTTCGCGTCCCCAGAGTCGCGCCAGGGTCTCCAGCTCGGGGGCGGAGGTGGGCAGGTTTTCCGCCGACAGCGCCAACAACTCGCGCCCCAACGCGGCGGCGGCGCGCGCGGCCACCCAATGTTTGCTGGCCGGGTCTGGCCCCGCCAATTGCGCCACTGGCGTTGGCCCGGCATCGGCCGGTTGCCAACGATGCAAAATCATTTGAACGGCTTCTTCCTGTGAGGGCGGCAAGTCTTCTAATCCGTCGGCCTCCATCATGGGAGTCAGCATCAGCGCCAAACGGTCATCCAGCACGTTAAGGCCCTTGAGATAATTGACGATGCGTTCATCGGCGCGCAGGGCGCTGGTCGTGAGCGGTTGCGCGCCGGGCTGGTTAATTTCAATCAAGCGCCAGTAACGCAATGGACGGCCCGGCGCGAGCGCTTCCCATTCTGGGTCGTCAAACAAGATCAGCGCCAGCGCAAAGGTCGGATGGGGATGGCCGTGCGCGCGGGCGCACAAGACCGGGAGGCTGGGGTCGAGTTCCATTGCCGCGCACAAGAGCAGGATATCCCGCTCAAAACGGGACAGGCCCAGTTGTTGGCCCAGCAGGGCCAGCGCCGGGAGGGGTTGCATTTGCAACTCGGCCTGATCCATCTCGGCGGCGGCGCGGGCGATCTGCTCATCCATCGCGTGCTTCGGCGGCGCAGAGGGCAACGCCGGCAACGCGCCCTCGGATGGCTCAGGCACCCGATTGAAAAAGCGTTCCACCAGCGAGGTGGATTTGGCCGGGGGGGTGGCGGGCGTTGGCGCTGGCTCGGCGCGTGACAGGCGCTTTAGGCGCAGGCGCACCCATTCCAGCGCGGCGGCCAGATAACGAGCGTTGTCGGCTTGCCAATTGTTCATCAGGCCACCTTGAGAATTTGTTCGGCGTCAAAGGCGGGCGGGGAGGCTTGCCGGTCAATGGGCAGGCTGTCCACCCCGTCCACCCGCAAGCGCACCACATAGTCGCCCGCTGGCACGGCTTTAAGTTTAAATTTTAACTGCGCTGGATCGGTCGGCGCGATTTCGCCATCGCGGAATAACAGCATCACCCGTTGACCGGCTTGTGGCACGGTTGGCGCGGCGGTGAGAGTCAAATCAATATCACCGGGTGGCTGTTGGAGGGTGGCCAGGGTAATGGCCGGGGCCAGCGCAAACGACACCGCATTGCTCGCTCGTTCCGGCTCAGTCCCGTGGCGGACATGCGCCGTCGCCAAATAAAAACCGGCCGCCCATTGAGCCAGCGCCGCCGCCGTGCCCGGCAAGTCCACAATGATAACGTCCGCCGATTGGCGCTTAATCGGCAATTCTAATTCCAGCGGGAGCCGGGCATGGCGCGCGGTCACGCGCACCGCCTCGCCCTTAAGATTTTGGCCCACCAGCGCCAATTGATGACCCACTTGCGCCGCCGGAGCCGACCGTTCCCGGCGCAGGTCGTCGGCGCGGAGCGGCTCGGGCGCGTTGAAGGTTCCGCTCCACGGCGCGCGCGCTTCCTCGAGGTTGGGCCACCCGCCCAGCAGGGTCGTCACGCCCCGGTCGTCCGGCCCCTGGCGCAACACCGGCATTGGGGCGCGCACCGGGCGCTGGCTATCAATCAGCGCCACCGAAACTTCATAGGCCACCGAAGTGCGATATTGAGTCTGAAACGTGGTCCATAGTTTGGACATCTCATCCACCGACAGCGGCGCGGCTGTGATGCGGATATTTTCCACCTGCTCGCCCACCTCCGGGAAGTGCGGGATGGCGGCGATGTCGCGCGCATGAATCACGGGATGATCGTGCAAGACGCGCATGGCGGCACCCAGAAATTGTTGCCCGGCCAACAGGCTGGACACCGGCCCCGGTTGGGCGTCGTCCGCGCCATAGGCGGTGAGGAGATAGTGCAGGGTCAGCGCCAGCGGCGCAAAGGCCGACTCGCCGGGCCGCGCCCGGTTGGGCAGAGCGCCATTACGCCACGCGCCATTGGGGGCGAGGTGATAGAGAAACAGATTCACCCGGTTGGCGTTTTGGCCCTGGCCGCGCGCCAGGTCGGGCGGCTGGGCGGTGATGTCCTGTTCGGCGAGGCCCAACGCTTGCAGGCCGTTCTCAAACAATAGCCGCCGCAACAAGTTGGTGACTCCGGCAATGATGTTGGGGTTGCTCATCGGGCACCGGCCTCCCGCCCGCGCAAATAATCTTCTAAACTCAATCCGCTGTTGGCCGGGCGCGCGGGCGCGGCGCGAACCGGGGCGGGCGTGGCGCGCACTTCGATGCGCCCAATGGTGACATGGATAATCGGCGCTTCGGCCTCGGCTGGCGCTGACATGGTGGACGTTGGCGAAGATGGAATCATTGGCGGCGCAATCGTGACGCGCGGTTGAATGACTCGACCGCCGGGTTTATCACTCACCTGAGCGCGGCGGGCCGGAAGGATGGCCTCGCGCAACGCTGGAAGCATTGGCGAAACCGGCGCAACGGCGGACGCCGATGGGCGCGCGTCATCACGCTTCATCGGGGCCTCCGCCAATATGCGCTCACGCTCAACCAGGCGTTCGATAAAGGTTTTGTGTTGGATGACGGTCTCGCGCGTCAGCGTCAATTTTTCAGTCATCGTATTTACGCTGGACGTGGGTGGCTCGCGGCGCGCTGGAAGCTGCAGAGACTCAATGGGTGGTTGAATGGACCTGGGTGCGCCATCTTCGGTCGGGCGCGTCACCACGATGGCTGGTGTTGCCAGCCGCATGGAGGTCGGCTGGACGCGGGGCGCTTCGGCCAACGGCGCGTGCAGCGGATGAATCGCCTGGGGCGGGTGAGCGGCGGGTGTGGTCATGGGGGCCGGAGTTTCCAGGGGCATCGGCTCGGGCGCGGGCCCGTCTGAGTCGAAACGCGAAACCGGCCGAGGTTGAATCGCCTCCGCCGCGCCCAGACTGCGCTCTACCAGATGACTCAGGAAGTCGTTCATACGCTTTGCGCCAGCGCGAGATACCGTTGACGGCGCGATGGGTTGAGGGCCAGAATATCGGCTTCGCGCCAGCCATAGGCCGACGCTAACAGGTGCACTTCACGGAACAGCCGTCCGGCCCAGGCCGTAATCTCGCTCCATAAAAAGGTCACAATATCAAACGTCGTGGTCCAGGTCTGACCGCAGGCCGGACAGGTGAGGGCCAATTGCACATCCGCCTGCGGGTCGGCTTCGGCCAGGCGGGCGGCCATGGCTTGCCGCACGGTGTCGTCGAAGATGCCATCGTCGCCATTGATCACACACCGCGCCATCAACATCTGTTGCGCCGTGTGCGAATCGGCGCAGGCGGCGATAGCCAGCAGGTCTGCGCTGTTGGGCAGACGCAGGCGCAAGGTCTGCTCTGCGAGCGCGACGTTTAACTCCTGCTCCGGCGGCGACTCGCACCGGACGTCGGTGGTGGAAAAATTTAATTCCAATTGCTCACCGCACTGCGGGCAGGCGGCCACACATTCCAATACCGGCCCAAACAACCACTCGCGCAGAGTCAATAAGGCCGCGTCCCGCTGACCGATGGGGAGGCGCAGAAAATCGGCGGGCGCAACCCCTGGGCCAGCCGCCGCCAGGAGCCACAAGGCTTTCTGAGCGGGCGGCTGGCCCTGGCCCCGTTCCCAAACGTCGAGTAATTCGGCGGCAGTGAGTGAGGGCATCCCACCAGCCTCACCCGGAGTTAGACGACCGTGACGCCATAGGCTTCGGTGAAGGCCGCCGCCGCATAGCCTTCGGAGGCATAGGCATAACCCTTATCGCCCCAGGCCGTGCCCCAACTATTGCGGACGATGAAACGCTCACGGGTGTAGCCAACCAGCGCCACCGCATGGCCGCCGCGCACGGTATCGGGCCGATAGATGTCCAGCTTGCCCTGGGTCGCCGAAGCGTTGTCCCATGTTTGTTCCACGCCCAGACGGGTGAGGATGGGGCCCTGGGTCGCCAGCCAGAAACGCCAGTCATCCAAATTCTGCCCCAGGTTGAAGTAGCTGGCGATTTTGCGTTGCGCCGCGAGGGCATAGAAGGCCAGTTCGTCGCCGGGGTAAAGTTTGCCGGAGTCGAAGGGCAACACCGAGTCTCGCACGCTACCGTACTTGCGGGCCACATCCAGGGCGGCCTTCAGGCTGGTGCCGGCCGCCTCGATGAAGGTCGTGGGTGGTGTGCGCCATTGGTCCGTTTCTTTAGACGCCATCCAAACGAAACGCGGCGAGAGCAGTTGATCTTTCGCCAGCCGCCGGGCCTTCACCATGTGCCAACGGATGACCGAGTCGGCCGTCGCCCAGCCGACACACGAGCCGGTGGAGTTTTGATTGTTGATGGCCCACCATTTTGCGCGTAAGTCTTTGGTGGTCGGCAAGGCGGCCGGGGCCGCCAGCATGTCGGCGTGCCGGGCCGCCGCCATCGGCCAGTCGCGCTCGGTCTGGCTGGATAGGAGGCAATTCAAAATACGCTTCACCTGTTTGCGGGTCTTGGTCATGAGAATACTTTCCTTTCATACATGGACTGGGCTTACGTAACGACGGCCTTAACCACTAATAGAGCATTCAAACAAAGTTCGGACGATTGGATTCGAGGCTTCAGCCGGAGGCCCGGCTAAAGCCTCGAATCCGGGTGTGCGAAGTTTATCTGGCCGGTCTATAAGACACGAAGACACAAAGTTCTTTTCGCGTAACATTCTTCGTGTCTTTGTGTCTTTGTGCCTTTGTGGTGAATGTTCCTGGCCTTTCGTAGACGCCTGCGTAAGTCCTGACGGATTTGGTTGTTAAGCAGGTTCGGTGAACGTCGGCTCGGCCGGCTCGGCCACTTCCACGTCGCGCTCCCAGCCCTCGTTTTCAAGCTTGAGGGATTGAATCAACACGGCGTTGGCGTTGGCGTCGAGGTCGGCCTGCGCCTGGAAATCCGAGACCCAACAGCGGTAGACTTTGTAAGCCAGGGCCACCTGCCCGGACTCGTTCATCACCTCCACGATGAGGTCTTTACGAAAATCCTTGAGTGAGACCTCGGCCCCCAGCCCGGAACCATAGTTCCAGACCTTGTTGGCCCACTGCTCAAATTCCTTGTCGTGGGTGACGCCGCGCTCCAGGGTGATGGCCTCGTATTCGGTGCGGCCCGGCGATTTGCGGCTGCTGCTGGGGTCGCCGCCATCGCGGTGCTTCACCACCTCGGTGGTGCGCTTGAGCGCGCCAATCTTGCTGACGCCCGCGACATATTTGCCGTCCCACTTAACGCGGAACTTGAAATTTTTATACGGGTCGAACCGGTTGGCGTTGACGCTAAACTGAGCCATGAGGTCTCCTTATGCCTGAATCTGGCCGGCCATTTGCTGGAGTTTGATAAAGACAAACTCGGCTGGCTTAAGCGGCGCAAAGCCGACATGGATGTTGACGATGCCGAGGTTGATGTCGGACTGGGGGGTGGTCTCTTTATCACACTTGACGAAGTAGGCGTCGCGCGGGGTCTGACCCTGAAACGCGCCCTGCCGGAACAGGTTGTGCATAAACGCGCCCACGTTCAAGCGAATCTGCGCCCAGAGCGGCTCATCGTTGGGCTCGAAGACCACCCACTTCAAGCCGCGATACAGGCTCTCTTCGATAAAGAGCGCCATGCGCCGGACGGGGATGTATTTGTACTCGTCGGCGAGTTGGTCGGCGCCGCGCAGGGTGCGCGCGCCCCAGACCACGCGGCCCACCACAGGGAAGGCGCGCAGGCAGTTGATGCCCAGCGGATTGAGTTCACCGTTTTCTGGATCCGTAAGGTTGACGGTGAGTTGTGGCACGCCCACCAGCGTCGCATCCAGACCGGCGGGCGCTTTCCACACGCCGCGTTGCGTATCGGTGCGGGCGAACACACCGGCGACCACGCCGCAGGGGGCGAACTCCTCGATCTGGTTGTCACGCATCGGGTTGGGCTGTTTGAGACGCGGGTAGAAGAGCGCGGCGTTCCGGCTGCGCGTGCCGATGTGGTCGGCGCTGGCGTCCGTGAATTTCTCTCGCGCCGTGGACTTGTCGTTCCAATTCTTTGGCGCATCTACCAACAACATGGCGCGCCGCTTCTCGCAATAACTCGCGGCGGTGGAGATCAGGTTCACGTCCACGTCAACATCGCCATCGGCCTTGTAGGGCGGGATGCACAACAAATTGAACAGGTCGGCCTGTTCAAGGGCATAGAGGCCTTTCTTCTCTGTTTCGCCGTTGGGTGGAAGAAAGGTGTTGACGCTCAACGCCAGGCCATCGGAAACGGAGTCGGCGCTGGTTTGCCGAGCGGCCTGTAGCGCGGCTTGGGCCGCGTCCGCGGCCGTCTTTTCGGCGGCCGGATTCCCGCCGTCGTTCTGCTTCTTTTCCAGCGCCTTCTTAGCCCGAGCATATTTGCTCTCGGCCTGGGTGACGCTGTCCTGGGTGAGCGCCCAGAGCGCATCTTGTTTGGCGACATCCTCCGGGGCGGCTTTGTGGGCGGTCAGCGCCGCGCGAATAGCGGCAATGTCGGGCGGCGAGGCTTGCAAGTCGCCCTCCCAGCGCACCAGCCGGGATTCTGATTCGAGCGTCTTATCCGCGCGCCGCGAACTGTTGGCATCCCCCGACAGATTTAGGAAGCGTTCACTGGCGCCGCTCGCCTCGTCGCGCACGGTTAGGTTGAACAGGTTTGGGCTGGGGGCGGGGAGGTTGTCCAGATCAATGGTGGCGCGCAGGTTGGCCCCCCACTTGCCCTCATAGATGGCTACGAGTGTTATCGCGCCGACCTTGAGTTTCGCTTTTGTGATTGGCGCGGCCTCGTTAGCGGCGGACGTGACTGCCCCGGCCACTGCCGCGCCAACAGCGGCGACCACAGATTGGGCGGTCGGGGCCGGGTTTGGAATGGCCGCCGCGTCGGTAGCGGCTTTGGCTACGATAGTGGCCGCCGCCTTTGCAGCCGCGCCAGGAGTGCCAGCTGGAGCGATGGTGGCTTGGGCAGCTGCGGCGACGGTTTGGGGCGTCGCTCCGGCCGCCGCGGCGGCTGTGTCCGCAGCGGTTTTGATGGCATTGGCAGCGGTCTGGGCCAGAGCAGTAGCCGCCGTCAGGGCGATTTGGCGAGCGGCTTCATTGGCGAAGGTGGGGTGGAGTAGCCGCACGATGATAGCCTGACTGCCGCCGTTCAAGTAAAAATCGCGCACGGCGAAGCCCAACATGCTGTCATTCCACAACCCGCCAAATATGCGCTCAAAATCACCGTAACTATTAATCGTGGTGGCTTTGTCCACCGGGCCACGCGCGGCCCGGCCAACAAAAGCGGTGATGGAGGTGGCGACGCCGGTAATGGTTCGCACCCCGCTGGGAATCTCTTCAACGTAGACGCCGGGATAGGTAGGTGTAACGGGCATCGTCATTCTCCTTGGGTGAAAGGTAACATGAGCGGAATCGAGATAAATTGATTGGGAGTGAGAAATGCGGGTTTGCTATTTAGATAAATGCGGGGCGTGGATGTTTATCAACGCAACTTGCCGCGCAGGCTAGGGAACTTTAGCAAGGATTTCCGTTGAATCGCATGACCACGTTGAGTGTTGCCGGTCATAAATAAGCCGAATCAGCATTTCGTATGTAACCGGGTGACAGTCGAGCTGGGCCATTTGGTAGGTGACGTGTGTTGACACTTGCGCCACCGCCTCCGTCTGTTCGATGAGCTTAACGTGGGTGGCGTCTACGCCACAGTAACCTTCAAACCCTTTGGAGTAGTTGGCATAATTGCCGTCATGGTTTTTGATTTGGAAGTCGAGCGAGAGGCTGTTCCAAGCCGTTTGATAGCGGCCATCGCTGATATTCTTCCAATAGGCGATCACAAATTCTGTTGGACTCATAGAAGCAGGTGAAGGCGTTGGTGTTGAGGCAACGGCAATCGTGGTAGGGCCGTTATCCGCGCCGTGGATAAGATCCGGGACGATACCAATCAGGGCCGCCAGCACCGTTCCAATCAATCCAATAACCGCTACGACAATTGTGGTAATTAAAACCCTATGGTCCGGCTTTTTATTTTGGACATCCGACATGATTTTGATTTGCCTATCCGTGATATTAGGCTCCGGCGCTCGATTCGCAACCTACCAAGATAAATGCGCCTTCATAGGATTTATCACACTGAAACCGCCTCGCCCAACAAAAAAAGCCCAGAAGCATTGCTTCTGGGCCGATGAGGGTCACGTTAAACTAACGGGTGAGACTCATCCCTGGGTGATGACCAGCATTTTCTCATTGGTGACTTGTACCGCTCCTGTGCTTATGCCACTCAAACCTGTTGTTACGATGGTCCTAACGGGTTGTGCCGCCGCAAGCGCCAGGGCGTTTGCGCTTAGGTGTGCCGCCGCCAACCCGCTCACCATTGGTGTAGCAAATGATGTGCCAGCCCACCAGCCCCAACCGTTGGTGTTAACCTCGAAATCAAACGCGCCATTGTTCGGGTCGCGGCCAAGCGGGAAATCTCCCAGGTACATCCCCAACACGCCTTTGTCTTCACCCTCTTCGCCACCCAACGCGGCAAAACCCACATTCATAGGACGGTCAGCGAGATTGGAGTAATTAGCTGGATCACCACCGGGTGTGACACTATCTTTACCATGCTTCAGCGCGGCTACTCCAATCACTTCCGCAAAGGCGGCGGGGAAGCGGGCATACGGCCGCTTCCTGTCCTTTTCCTGTAGGCAATCATTCTCCGTGTAGGTCTTGCCGCAATCGTTTCCGGCCGCCGCCACCACACATGCAGTGTGACCATCGTTGAACTTATCCAGAAACTCACACATCGCTCTAACGGGCTCGAGCATATTCACTAAGTCCTGATGCGGGCCTTTAGGCTCGGGATTCTCCCGCAAACAATGCTTCATCCATTCCTCAACCTCGGCAATCTTTGGGAAAAACTTTAGCAAGTCATCGTGCCCGCAATTGGGCACGTCCAGCATAAAACTACAGTTGACGACCCAGGGGCCCTTAATATCCGGGTTAGAGATAAGCGCCGTCAACTTCGCCAGGCCATGCGTCAGGCTGGTTGTGTTTCCGACGCCGTAATCGTTCAATATCTGAATAAGATGCAGGTTGGCTTGCGGGGCGAGCTCGTTAATCAGGCCCGCGATAAACAGGCCATGGTCAGCCACCGGGTATTCGTGACATTCAATCCGGTAACCGGCAATTTCGGCCAGGTCCTCATAACTCGCCGGGTAGAAATGCACTTGCCCGGCTGGTTTAAGTAACTTCAAAACCAAAGGATGTCCTGTGTACGGTTTTTCCTGCTCCTTCTTGTGCTCAAGGTAGTAAATCTGCGCCAACGTTTCCAGGCAGGGCAGGGTGTCGAGAATCGCCACATTCACGTTGCTCCCATCGCCCATTTTGGGCATTTCGACTTCAAGGAGGGGCAGATTGAGTTGCCACTTCTTCTGGCCGACGGTATAGCTGGGCTTGATGGCCTTAGCGGGTCTACCACCTGGCCCACCGGTGGGACTGCCGCCGCTTTGTGAGCCGCCATTGAGCCAGTCCGGGGCGGCGGCTTTCAGATGCGGCTTACCTTCTTCCTCTTTCGGGATAGAATGATTGATCGCAATCACCAGCCTGAGCAAGTCTTCATCCGTCGTCTTCCTGCTCAACGGCGCAATCACCAGCGAGAATTGGGGCTGGGTATCGTCGGGGAAACTGACCACCGGCATCGGGAAGTCGTATGAATTATCGCCTTCTGTTATCTCATCCTCCTGCATGGTCGCATGGCATTTATCCCTGAGCGTATGGTTCGTGTTAACAATCAACGCCCGCAATGCGCTTCGAGTGAGGCGTTGGGTATGCGTCACATGCAACACAATTTGATTGGGCACAAACGCCCGACGGGTCGGGTCGGGCGGGGGCGAGCCCCGATAGATGGTGCCAGGTGGCGCGGCGTTAAGAGCGTACATGGTAATCTCCTTTTCCTAAACAGGTCTAGCCATTTGAGAGTGGGCCAGCCTCGCCCACCAATTGAAACGCGCCCCAATAGGCCGGGTGGAGCAGGGGATTGGGCTTCAACAGGGCCTGTTGGGCTTCACGCAGGGCGGCGGCTTTGGAAGCGCCAACGCTCAAAGCGCGATAAAAGTGTTCCATTAAGTTCACGGTGATTGCATCGGCCACCGGCCACAGGCTGGTGACCAGGGCGCCCGCGCCCGCATATAACAGACTACGGCCAAGCCCAATCAGTTCATCACCTCCGGCGACATGCGCCTGGCCCGTTTCACACGCGCTGAGGGTAATCAACTCATAACTCAAGTCGTGTTGCATCAGGTCGTCGGCGTAGAGTTGGCCATCGGCCAGTTCCAGGTACGACAGGTCGGGCTGGTCGAGGCGGTGCTGACCGTGCGCGGCCAGGTGCAAAATCTGCTGGGGCGGTTGCGCCAGTACGGCCCGCGTGGCGGCTTCATCGGCCCATACCTGGCCGCCGAACAGACGTTGCACCATCTGGGCTTCGGCGTGGGTATGGAGCAATTGGCCAGCGCGCGAATGCGCCAGCGCGACCGCCGCGCGTGGTCGTCTTAGAGTCGGGCGGGTCAACAGGCCCGCCGCCGGCAGCGTCACCACTTCATACTGCTCGATGAGATACGACGCCCCATCGCGCAATAAATGAAACGGCAGATAATGCAACGCTCCGTAGGGCACAATTACAAGTTGACGAATGGATCGCTCATCAAGGCGCAACGGCGCTAACAAGCCCGCAAACAATTTCTGGAGAAGGCTTTGGGCCAAGTGGGTCAGACCAGCGAGTGGGGCCGCCTGAGCGCCCAAGCGCAGGGCCGCCGACACGTTCGTCTGAAATTGAGCCAGGCGGTTCTGAAATTCTTCCGTCGTCAGCGCCAGGCGATGGGGGGTTATGGCCCCGGGCGTCACCACAAAGGCCCACCAATCCCGGCTGTCATTGTAAAACTCAACCAGGCACACCCCGTCCGCAAGCGCACGCTGAATATCTGACGCCGCGACACAGGGAACATGATTGAGCCGCTGGCCGGCCGTGCTCCGCACATAGAGCTGTTCCGTGAGGGAGCGCATTCGCCGTTCACGCGCGGTCATTTCTTGCCGGGCCTGCGCCAGCGATACCGCGTTGGGGCGATCAAGGTTTTTAGGCAAGTCATGCGCCAGCGAATAGAACCAATGGTGTTCCGCGCGGAGATGGTTGAGTTCCTCCAGCAGAGCCTGATTGTGGGGGTCGGTGTGCGTCCACCGTAATTGTTCCCGGTTGGACAGATAACTCAACCATACTTGCGACTTGGCCCTTTCCAGAGTGTCGAGCGCCTGCTCGGCCCGGCCCGCGCGGAGGTGCAGAGCCATCAACGCCCGAAGCGCCTCACCCTTATCTTCTAAAAAATGGGGGCGAAGCGTGACCGTGAGGCCACGCTGAACCCGTTCCACGGTGGCGGCGGCGGCGCGATACCGCCGTGCGGCGCGTAGTTCGTGGCCCTGGGCTTCGGCGATGTGTCCCAACAGCAGGTGAGCGGCATAGCGCGCCCCGGGTACATTGTCGTGTTGGGCGATGCGCAGAGCGTGTTGGCTCGCCGTTTCGGATTGTCGAAGATCGCCGCGCGCCAGCGCGGCCCGTCCGAGCAAGGTAGAGGCCATCGCATCATTTGCGCGTTGCCCGTTGGCTTCAAAGTGCGCCGCAACTTCCAGGGCGAGGCGGCTGGCTTCCGCCGCCTCACCCTGGCGCAGGGCGAGTTCACCCCGCCAAAGACGAGTCAGCATCACCAACGAGGTGGCACCCATCCCCTCAAAGAACGGTTCGGCCTCGTCCAGCGCCACATGCGCGGCGGCGAAATTGGCCAGCTCCGCTTCCGCCATAACCAAATGCAAAAGCGTGCGACCGGCTTCGTAGGTGTCCCCCAGGGCGCGATGGGCGGCGATGGCCTCGCGCGCCAAATCGCGGGCTTCGACATAGCGATTGAGCAACAGATAACAGCCGGCCAGGTTCTCGCGCGCCAGGGCGGCCTCCTGTGGAAATTGACCATCGGTGCGCTCGATAATCGCGTGAAGCAAACGCAGGGCGCGCCGATACTGCCCCTGACAGCGCGCGATATACGCCAGATTAATTTCGACCAGGGCTAAATGCCAGGCCTCCTGGCGTTGGAGCATCAGAGTCTGGGCTTGTTGGTAATAAGCCTGCGCCCGGCGAAAATCGCCCAACGAGTCGTAGGCCATCCCAATGTTTAAGTGGAGCGCGCCCAGATATTGCTGACCCGGCTCACCCAATGTTTCCGCAATCACCAGAGTGGCCTGGTAAACGTCAAGCGCCTGCCCATAATCACCCCGAAACGCATGCACCAGCGCAGTGTTCAGGTCAAGGCGCAGACATTTTTCGGTTTCAGCATGTTGTAAGAAAACCTGGCGCGCCCGTTTCGCTTCGGTGAGAACCAGGCCCACCTGATTAAGTTTCAGGCCGACGTATAACCGGCCGATGCGGGTGCGCGCCCACCCCACCTCGTCGCGCGCTTCGCTAAACATGAGGCCGCTTTGCTCTAACGCTTCCCAGGCCTCGGGCATTGAACCAAGCAATTTGAGCGCGTCGCCTCGCGCCATATATCCCAGCGCCATTTGCCCGTTGTCGTCG
>Ga0247727_10013524_pt1 | contig 13740 bp, 12 predicted proteins | sample WisWelCaveWW1625_FD_202498 | JGI IMG/M metagenome (GOLD analysis project Ga0247727, IMG submission 202498) | Biofilm microbial communities from Wishing Well Cave, Virginia, United States - WW16-25 | ecosystem: Environmental > Aquatic > Deep subsurface > Groundwater > Cave microbial mat | place... | reverse complement strand
GAACGTTACGACGAACGTTCGCTACCCGCCTGCCCCGAATGTTACGGCGAACGTTCGCTACCCGCCTGCCCCGAACGTTACGACGAACGTTCGCTACCCGCCTGCCCCGAACGTTACGACGAACGTTCGCTACATGCCCTCCACGCTCCCCGCTTCACTCTCGACGCCTTGTTCCTCACGCTCCTCGTTTTTCAGCTGACGCGCTTTTTGAAAAAATTTCTTTTCGCGTTTCGTGCGGACGGGCTCCACTTGAACGGACACGGGACGCGCGGACAAGATAAATCCTGTGTGCGCGATCATGCGATCATCGGGGCGCAAACGATCGGCGTTCGTCTTGAATTTGCGATGCAAAATTTCGCTGACTTCGATTTCCACCCAATTGCCCATGCGCTCGAACTCGCCCAACATTTCACTGACTTGATTCGTTGTCGGCACGAGGGAACCAAAGAATCCGCCCGGTGTCAAGGCCGCGTGCGCTTGCGCGAGAAAAAGCCACGGTTCGCGCACGTCGAGAAACAACGCGTCCGCGTCGCGTTCATCGAACCCCGCGCGAATGTCGCGCACGCGAAATTCGACGTACGGGGACAAGCCCGCGCGTTCGATATTTTTGCGCGCGTTTTCCTGATGCTCCGCGCGTTCCTCGTAGGTGAACACTTTGCCATTGGGCTGAATCATACGCGCTAACGCCAACGTCATCGCGCCGCTGCCTGTGCCTGCTTCGACGACGCGCACTCCGGGATGAATGTTCATTTTCATCAACAAATAGCCAATATCTTTGGGATAGACAATTTGCGTTGCGCGGCTGACTTTCATGATCAAGTCTTGTGTTGAGGGGGGCAGCATGACGAATCCCTCTCCCAACTGCGTCGGAATTTTCGAGCCGTAGGCGTAACCGAGAAACGTTTCGTGAAGAATAAAACCGAGATGCGAGTCGACGCGTTGTTTCGGCATAAGACGAACGACGATGCGTTTGCCTTCGGGATCGAGGAGGAGGATGGTATCGCCGAACTGGGGTTTGGGCATGTGCGGGATTATATGCTGATTCGTGTTTCGCGTATAGCGTGAAACGTGAAATGAGAAGCGAGAAACGAGAAATGAGAAATGAGAGTTGCCAAGTTCTTGTTGCGATGCTAACATGCTGTCAATCCCACGAGGACGCGCTCGGCGAATTGCCGGGCCATTTTTTTATCCGATGGACAAATTAGGCGATCCCGCGCTGCTGGCGCAACAAATCGAAATCTATCAATACCTTTCGCGCCTTTCGGCGGATGATCAAGGGATTGAGCAGATCGCGCGCGCCCTCGCGCAGTTTTCGCACAAGTCGGTGTTGGTCCAGGACAAACACTTGCAGCCGCTGGCACAATTTTCCAAAAGTGAATTGGGCAATTGGGATGAAATCGTAACCGCGTTTCAAATCGCGTCGTACTTGCCATCCGAGTTGCATGATCGCAATCAGGCGCATCAAGTCCGCGAACCGATTGTGCAATCGTTTGAAACGTGCGCGCGGTTGGTAATGCCGATTGTGACGAAAAATGTTGCGCGGGGTTATGTTTCGTTGATTGCAAAACATCCACAGTTTGACGCGCGTGATAGGATGATTGCATCTCAGGGCGCGTTGGTGTGCGCGATAGAGATGGCAAAAGTAAAGGCAGTAAGCGTCGCCGAAAAAAAATTGCGCGGCGATTTGATTCAAGCAGTGTTGACGCAGGCGATTACGGAAGAGGATGCAGTGGGCTGGGCGGAACGCGCAGGGATTCGCAAAACAGGACCGTATGTAATGCTGGCGCTGCAATGGGTTGGGCGCGAGACGCCCTCGTTACGACGTTTGGAAACGATTGTGAGTGGGCAATTGAAACGGCAGCGCGGGCGCGTGTTGGCATCGGCGCGCGAAAATGAAATTGTGGCGTTGTACGCGGTGAACGCGGATCGCGGGACGAGTGAAGCGGAACATTGGGCGGCAGGGATTTTGCAATTGGCGAAAACGGAATTTCCGCGCGCACATTTGGCGATTGGCATTGGGCGCGTGGTGGAACGTTTGCTTGATGCGCGCGGGTCGCATCGTGAAGCGGCGCAAGCGATGAATTTGGAACATCGCTTGCGCCATCACAAACCGCAAGTGTACGCGAATCTCGGCGTGTATCGTTTGCTGCTACCACTGGTGGAAACGGGAGAGCTGCGCGCGTTTGCCGATCAAGTGTTGGGCAAGTTGTTGGCGAGTGAGCGCGACAAGATAAATTTGCTCGATACGTTGCGCGTGTATTTTGAATGTAACTGCAATGTCGCGCGGACGGCGAAAAAAATGTTTATTCATCGCAATACGCTGCTCTATCGTCTCTTACGGGTTCGAGAAATTGGCGGACTCGATTTGCAAAATGCCGAGACGCGTTTGCAAGTGGAGTTGGCGCTGCGCGCATACGAATTGACGCGCAGTGAAAATTAGAGTTGATGTTATAATCTTGGCGTTTGAGGATCGGTTTTCATGCCTACTGTTTTTCGCGAAAAAGGTTATCGCTTCTTTTTCTATGAAGCGGATCTGGATGAGCCGATATACGTTCATGTTGCCAAATCGAGCAAACTGGCAAAGGTTTGGGTTCAACCGATTCGCGTAGCTGTTGAAGGAGGGTTTAGACGTCATGAGCTATCCGATATTCAAAGAATCATTCGCTCCCGAACCGGCGAAATTGTTACCGCGTGGCGTGACGAACAAGACAAACGGAATCGTCGCGCGCGTTAAGATTGCGATTGATTCGGAATTTACAGTGACGGTCCCGGTTCTAATTCCTGAACTCGACGCGATGAGAGATTTTGCACAGGAGCTTCATCGGAAGAATAAGGATTGGGAAGGGAACGCGTTTGGATGGGATGCAGAGTATCATGCCTCGCGCCAAGAACCGCCACTGCAATCGAAAATGAAATTTACCCCCGCGGAATTTTGGATGGGTGACGCGACAATTTGGGGCTTTTCGATGATGTGGGAAGATGGGGATGATGCGCCGCCAAGTGAAACGGTTTCGGATTGGAATGTTGTGGACGAGCTTAGTGCGGGTTAAGTTGTGGGGAATTGATTTTAACGCAGTGGGTGTTGCTGTACATTTTGCACAAATAAACGCGCCGCATTTCAAGCTAATTTGAACGATGCCCCTTGAGGCATAAGCTGATAGAATCAACCCTAATGTTCGCGCTTTCGATTATTGTCGTCGTCATTATTAGCCTGGTTGAGGGTCTCGTCCTTAGCCGCAGGCGAACTATGGTTTTGGCGCAAGTCGAGATACGCCCTCGACGACGATGAGCGAGCAGTGACGCAGTGAATCGTTTAACCCGCCTGAACCACAGGGCGGGTTTCTTTTTTTGTCCGTAACTTGGACCCAGTTGTCCTTCAAGGAGGAAGGTAGGCAGGGAGATGCCTACCTTTTTGTTTTCCCAGCGCCGCCTCACCCCCGACCCCTCTCCCAAAATTTTTTGCCCGCAAAAAATTTTAGGAGAGGGGAGAAATCAAGGCAAGAGAAGGTATCATGTTTAATTCACGTTATTCGGAAATGGAAATGCAGCAGTGGCACGATGCTTCGTGTCGGAATAATGACGCGGCGCGTCATAATGGCGCGCATGCTTTGACGGCAAAGAGTCAGTCGGAAGAAAAGCAATCCCGTACTGCCATTGCCGCGATGCAAACGCAACAACCCAAGCACGATGATTGGGCGGGCGAATGTTTGTTTGACTGTTATAACAGTTGAACGTGGAACATTCTCTCGCCCTTTGTTTTTGATTTATGATTTATGATTGTTGATTTGGGATTGCGACGCGCCCGAAAAAAATCAAAAATCATAAATCATAAATTCGAATTCATAAATCGGAGTTACTCATGCCCAAATTAGCAGGCGCACAAATTCTGTGGGATTGTTTGGTACGGCAAGGGGTGGATGTGGTGTTCGGTTATCCGGGCGGCGCGATTTTGCCCGCGTATGATGCGATGCTGCAATATCCGATTCATCATGTTTTGGTGCGCCACGAACAGGGCGCGTCGCACATGGCGGATGGGTATTCGCGCGCGTCGGGACGCGTCGGCGTTTGTGTTGGCACGAGCGGGCCCGGGGCGACGAACATGGTGACGGGTCTCGCGACGGCGATGATGGATTCGGTGCCGATGGTGGCGATCACGGGACAGGTGGGAACCAAAGTGATTGGCAGTGACGCGTTCCAAGAGACGGATGTGACGGGCGTGACGCTGCCTGTGACGAAACACAATTATCTGGTCACGCACGTTGAAGATTTGCCGCACATTATTCGCGAAGCATTTTATATCGCGCAGCATGGACGCCCGGGACCCGTGTTGATTGACATTCCAAAAGATGTGCAGTTGGCGAAGATGGATTACGAATATCCAACGCATCCGATTCATTTGCCGAACGAACGCTTGCTGGATAAATACGCGCCGACGGAATATTTTGCGCGCGCGGCGGAATTGATCGCGCAAGCGGAACGTCCGTTGATTTTTTGTGGGCATGGCGTTTTGTTGAGCGGCGCGATGGATGAGATCATCGAGTTTGCGGAAAAGACAAACATTCCTGTCGCGCTGACCTTGCTCGGCATCGGCGGTTTTCCCGCAGAGCATCCGTTGTGTATCGGCATGATGGGGATGCACGGCGGTTCGTATGTGAACGAGGCGATCCAGAACGCGGATTTGCTGTTGGCGATGGGGATGCGCTTTGATGATCGGGTGACAGGCAATTTGAAAACGTATTCGCCGCACAGCAAAAAAATTCATTTCGAAATTGATCCGACGGAAATCAATAAAAATGTGAAAGTGGATGTGCCGCTATTGGGCGATCTGAAAAAGTCGCTACGCCAATTGACGCCGTTGGTGAACGCAAGACGCTGCGACGCGTGGTGGGAACATTTGAAACGCGGGATGGAAGACGAGCCGATTCGCGATGTGTTGGATTGGGAGTCGCCTGATGGTTTGATGAGCGAGCATGTGGTTCACGATATTTGGACGGCGACGCAAGGCGACGCGATTGTGGTGACGGACGTGGGACAGCATCAAATGTGGGAGGCGCAATACTATTTGCACAACAAGCCGCGCACGTTGATCACAAGCGGCGGACTTGGCACAATGGGCTATGCGCTGCCTGCGGCGATTGGCGCGAAATTTGCGTGTCCCGATAAAGAGGTGTGGGTGATTGCGGGTGACGGTGGTTTTCAAATGACGATGTATGAACTCGCCACGATCGCGCAAGAAAAAATCAAAATCAATATCGCGATTATCAACAATGGGTATCTTGGCATGGTGCGGCAGTGGCAAGAATTTTTCTATGATGCGCGTTATGCCGCGACGCCGATTCTTTCGCCCGACTTTACAAAAATCGCGGGCGCGTATGGCATCCCCGGTTATCTCGTTGACAATCGCGCGGATGTGATGGGCGTGTTGGAAGAAGTGCGTTCTTCGCCAAGCCCCGCGCTGATTGAGTTTCGCGTCAAGATGGAAGATTCGGTGTTCCCGATGGTGCCCGCGGGCGCGAATTTACAAGACATGATCAAGAGACCGAAGGTGGCGCAGCCGATTTGAAGCAGTAGTCAGTGTTCAGTGTTCAGTGTTCAGTCTGCCGATCTGATAACCGAATACTGATTACTAAATACTGATTACTGTCCCACTGACCTATGAAACACACACTAGTCGCACTTGTCGAAGATAAACCTGGCGTGCTGAATCGCGTCGCATCGTTGTTTCGCCGCCGCGCGTTCAATATCGAATCGTTGAATGTTGGGCATACGGATCAGCCGCATGTCTCGCGGATGACGATTGTGATTGATTCGGACAATACGAGCGCGCATCTGGTCGAAGCGAATCTGTCAAAATTGGTGAACGTGATTGATATTCAAGATGTCACGGATTTGGAAACGATCACGCGCGACTTGGCATTGATCAAGGTGCGTGTGGACGCGGCGGGACGCGCGGAAATCGCGCAGCTCGCGGAAATTTTTCGCGCGAAAATTGTGGACGTTGGAACCGATTCCGTTGTCGTTGAAGTGACGGGCGACGAAGAAAAAATTGATGGACTCGTCGAGCTTTTGCGCCCCAAAGGCATTTTGGAAATGGTGCAAACGGGACGTATTGCGATGGTGCGCGGCAATCAAACCGCGACGCGCAAAAATGGAAATGGCAGTTACAACGGCAACGGTCACGGACAACCCGTGCGCGATGTGGGCGCGGGGTCGGTGTAGATGCCCCTTGAAAATAAACCGCGCCTGCTTTAGAATTGTGCTTACTCATTCCTTTAGCCATGCAGCTAAAGATCAAAGCGTTCTTACATATTTAACCCAAGGGAGGGTTTATGAAAGAGTCAGAGAAAGCACACGATGTTGACCATGATGTAAAAGAATTACACAGCATGGGGTACGCGCAGGAATTGGCAAGGCGCATGGGCGGCTTTTCCAATTTCGCGATTTCGTTCTCGATTATCTGTATTCTCGCGGGTGGCATTACAGCGTTTCCGCAAGGGTTCACTGCGGCGGGCGGCGGCGGAATTGGAATTGGCTGGGTCGTCGGGAGTGTCTTTGCGCTCATTGTTGCCTTTGCGATGGGACAAATCGCATCGGCATATCCGACGGCGGGCGGTTTGTATCACTGGGGTTCGATCCTCGGTGGACGCGGCTGGGGCTGGGCGACGGCGTGGTTCAATTTGCTCGGTCTCATTTTCGTCACGGCTTCGATTGATTACGGCGTCTATCTCTTGTTCCGTGATCTGATTGTGGGGGGAGTCTTGGGAGTTGCCCCTGAGGTCACCGCAGCGTGGGGCAGTGTTGGAGCATGGGTCGGCGTGGCGATTATTCTCGCCACACACGCCGCGTTCAATCACTTTGGCATCAAGCTGACGACGATGCTCACCGATTTTTCGGGCTATCTGATTTTCGTCGTGGCGGTGCTGTTGACGTTGATGCTGTTGATCTTTACGCCCGTCGCGATTGATCTCTCACGTCTGCTTACGTTCACCAACTTTACAGGCGAAGCAGGCGCAAATGTGTGGCCCCCCAATGGCAGCATCTTTATCGCGTTCTTGCTCGGGCTCTTGCTCGTGTGTTACACCATCACGGGTTTTGATGCCTCCGCACACACTTCGGAAGAAACACGCGACGCGGCGCGCATGGTGCCGCGCGGCATGTGGCAATCTGTCTTTTGGTCGTTCCTGTTCGGCTACTTTATGGTCAGCACATTCGTGCTGGTAATGCCGAGCGTGACCGAAGCCGCCGCGCAAGGGTTCGGGATTTTCCCGTACATTATGAATTCGTCAGGGATGCCGCCTATCGTTCGCTCTTTGTTGTACATCGGCATCGTCCTCGCAAACTATCTGTGCGGACTTGCCGCGCTCACTTCGACTTCGCGCATGATGTATGCGTTTGCGCGGGATGACGGACTTCCAATGAGCAAACAAGTGAGCTCTGTCAGTCCGCAGTATCGCACGCCTGTTGTTGCGATTTGGCTTAGCGCAGTGCTTGCGCTTGTCGCAACCTTGTACGCAGACGCGTTCTTTGTTCTCGCGGCAGGCAGCGCGGTGTTGCTGTATATCTCGTATGCAATGCCTGTTGCGGCGGGCTTGTTGGCGGAAGGGAAATCGTGGACGCACAAGGGTCCGTTCAATCTCGGCGGCTTGTCGAAACCCATCGGCGTGCTTGCGGTGATTGGCGCGCTCGTTCTCGCGTGGACAGGTTTTCAACCGCCGAATGATAAAGTGTTGTATGTGACGGTGGGCTTGATCGTCGCGTTGGTTGTTTTGTGGTTCGCGTTAGAACGCCAGCGCTTTCAAGGACCACCGACAGGCGAACGCATTGAGGAACGCCAACAAGAGATCGCTGAAATTGAAGCGAAACTTGGCGGCGCGGGGAAATAAACGCTATCGGGGCAATTTGCTTGCCCATTGAACGAATTGCATAGCGGGACGCGTGTGTGAGCGATGATGCTCAATCATTTTTCGCCGCACATGCGTCCCGTTTATATCAAACGGACAAATCGCGAACATCGTTCGCGACAAAATGTGTCACAAATTCACAAAGGAGTGTAATCATCATGGACCCGTTTATCGGCGAAATTCGCCTCGTTGGTTTTAACTTTGCCCCGCAGGGTTGGGCATTCTGCAATGGACAACTCATGTCCATTTCGCAAAACACCGCGCTCTTTTCATTGCTCGGCACGATGTATGGCGGTGATGGGCGAACGACATTTGCGCTGCCTGATTTACGCGGGCGAGCGGCGGTTGGCTCAGGGCAAGGTCCGGGATTAGCGGATACGGCACAGGGAGAGACGATGAGTATTAATGCCGGTGCCGGACAAGGCGACGGCGCGGTAAATACACTCACGCTCAACTATATCATCGCGCTGAATGGCGTTTTCCCACCGCGTTCATAAACGCACAAATGAAATGCGTAGGGGCGGTGACGCATCATCACGCTCTCCGGTTGACCCACGCGGGCGTGATGATGTGTCAGAGTTCGTCCCTACGCAACGCAATCATTTTTCATTTTCGGTCAGGAGTTGGCATGGCAAAAATATATTATGAGAATCACGCAGACCTGAATCGCCTCAAGGGCAAAAAGGTTGCGGTGATTGGGTTCGGGAGTCAGGGACACGCGCACGCGTTGAATCTAAAAGAGAGCGGCGTAGATGTTGTAGTCGGTTTACACGAGGGCAGCAAATCAAAAGCGAAAGCGGAAGCGGCGGGGCTGATGGTGAAATCGGTTTTCGACGCGGCGAAGGAAGCGGACGTGGTCATGATTCTCACGCCCGATGTGGGACAAAAGGATTTGTATAATAAAGAAATCGCGCCGCACATGAAAGCGGGCAAGACGTTGATGTTTTCGCACGGGTTCAATATCCGCTTTGGACGCATCGTGCCGCCGAAAGAGATTGATGTTTCGATGATTGCGCCGAAAGCGCCCGGTCATCGCGTCCGCGAAGTGTTCAAAGATGGTGGCGGTGTGCCGATGCTGATCGCGGTGGAGCAGGACGCGAGCGGCGAGGCGCACGCGAACGCGTTGGCGTACGCGAAAGCGATTGGCGGAACGCGCGCAGGTGTTTTGGAAACGACGTTCAAAGAGGAAACGGAAACGGATTTGTTTGGCGAGCAAGCGGTGTTGTGCGGCGGCGTGAGCGCGCTGACCAAAGCGGCGTTTGAAACGCTCGTCAAGGCGGGCTATCAACCCGAAGCCGCGTACTTTGAATGTTTGCACGAATTGAAATTGATCGTTGACCTGATGTATCGCGGCGGTTTGAATTACATGCGCTACTCCGTCAGTGACACAGCGGAACACGGCGATTACACAGGCGGTCCGCGCATCGTCACCGAAGAAACCTACGGCGCGATGCACCAAATGTTGACGGAAATTCAAGACGGCACGTACGCGAAAAAATGGATCGAGGAAAACGAAAAAGGGCGTCCGTGGTTCAACGCGAAACGCGAGGAAGAGCGCAATCATCCGATGGAAAAAGTGGGCGCGGAGTTGCGGGCGTTGATGCCGTTCCTTGACCCAGTTACGGTAAAACCTGGAGATTAAAAAGTAAAAAGTAAAAAGTAAAGAGTAACTGCTTTACTTTTTACTCTTTACTCTTTACTTTTTATGTCAGATTACGTTCGCATTTTCGACACGACCCTCCGCGATGGGGAACAATCACCGGGCGCGTCGTTGACGAGCGCGGAAAAATTGGAAATCGCGCGGCAGTTATCGAAATTGGGCGTGGATATTATCGAGGCGGGATTTCCTGCGGCGTCGCCTGATGATCTGGAAGCGGTGAAACAGATCGCGCAGGAAGTGGGCAATCCGCTTGACCCAAAGGCGCGCACGCCGATCATTGCGGGGCTGGCGCGCGCGAACAAGAACGATATTGATAAAGCGTGGGAGGCGGTGCAGCACGCCAAACATCCGCGCATCCACACCTTTCTTGCGACGAGCGATATTCATTTGAAATACAAATTGAAAATGTCGCGCGAAGAGGTTGTTGAACGCGTGCGCGAGATGGTGAGTTATGCGAAATCGTTTTGCGAGGACGTGGAATTTTCGCCAGAGGACGCGGGGCGCAGCGATCCCGAATATCTGCTCGATGTTTTGGAAGCGGCGATTGAAGCGGGCGCGACGACGTTGAACATTCCCGATACTGTCGGCTACACGACGCCGCAAGAATTTGGCGCGCTGATTCACGGGTTGATCGAAAATACGCCGAACGCGAACCACGTGATTTGGAGCGTGCATTGTCACGACGATTTGGGACTCGCAACGGCAAACACACTCGCGGGCGTGCAAAATGGCGCGCGGCAAGTGGAAGTGACAATGAACGGCATCGGCGAACGCGCGGGGAATACTTCGCTTGAAGAAGTGGTGATGACGATGCACACGCGTCCCGCGCTTTTTGGCTTGCAGCACGGCATTGACACAACGCAAATCGCGCGCGCGTCGCGCATGGTTTCCAATTTCACAGGCATTCCCGTGCAGCCGAACAAAGCGATTGTTGGCGCAAATGCGTTCGCGCATGAGGCGGGGATTCATCAAGACGGCATGTTGAAAAATAACATGACGTATGAAATTATGAGACCTGAAACGGTGGGTGTGAATGCGTCGCGTCTTGTGTTGGGCAAACATTCGGGGCGGCACGCGTTAAAAGCGCGGTTCATCGAACTCGGTTACAACTTGGGCGATGATGAACTCGATCAAACGTTTGCGCGTTTCAAAGAATTGGCGGACAAGAAAAAAGTGATCACGGACGCGGATTTGGAAGCGTTGGTGTCCGATGAAATTGCATCGCTCAATGAATTGTTCACGCTCGACGGGATGCAAGTGGTGTGCGGGACGATGGGGATGCCGACGGCGACAATTCGTTTGCGTGACCCTGAAAATAAATCACACACCCTCTCGGCGATTGGCACGGGACCCGTTGACGCCACATACAAAGCGATTGACGCGATTGTGAATGTGCCAAACACGCTGCTGGAATTTAACATTCACGCGGTTACGGAAGGGATTGACGCGCTGGGGCAAGTGACGGTGCGGATTCAAGGCAAAGATTTGCAAACGCGCATGGACGTGCAGCGCGAAACGGATCGCGCGCGCACGTTCGGCGGTTACGGCGCGGACACGGATATTATTGTGGCGAGCGCGAAAGCGTATCTCGCGGCGTTGAATAAATTATTGATTGCGACGCAGGCGCAAGAGATTGTGATGAACAGTGAAGTGGCGTTGATGGCGTGAGGGGAGATGCCAGGGATTGGGCTAACAAATACAATCGCGGATGTAAAACTATCCTTTGTTTATATCGAAGAACCAACTCATTGTCCAAATGGTGTATAAGGAGAGTGGCAAACAATAGGTATTGCTCACGAAATAAGGAGGACCTACAAGATGAACCCCATGAAGAAATTTCTCATCGTTAATGGCGTGCAGATGAATAGAATTCCTCTTCCGAATGGCCCAGTTGCAGGCTATGTGCCTTCGAATACAGTTGTATACGTTGGTGGTCAAGACATGGGTTGGACCTTGATATATGTGGGTTCTATAGCAGGCGATCATGGATGGGTCCCCCCTGGCACACAAATTGTGCCAGCTGGCTGGTATGGTTGGAGCGATGATATAGATCGCCCTCAATCTGTCCATGTCCTATCTTCGGGTGGACACAATGTTCAAAGAGTGTACATAAGTTCATCAGGCAGAGGAGTTAAACCTGTTCGGGTCGTGCGCACCTCTGATGAGTCTGCAGAGCCTATTGTCATCGTTTCTATGGCATCAGGAGGTGCTCACCCTGTTTACGTGGTTAACCCTGCTGAATTGCCAAGAGAATATCGTCGCTAAAATGCATTGCCGAAATCGGGGGTGGATACTCCTCCTAGACACGACCTCTTTTTGGAGACCAACAACGCAGAATGTCAAATCTCCATTTTGCAGATCAAAGATCGGAAATCAAAAATAAAAAAATGACTCCCCGAACGTTATTTGAAAAAATCTGGGACGCGCATGTCGTATCCGAAGCACAAGGCGCGCCCGCGATTTTGTACATTGATTTGCAACTCGTCCACGAAGTCACATCGCCGCAGGCATTTACGGAATTGCGGAATCGCGGGATTCAAGTGCGGCGTCCTGATCGAACGGTGGCGACGGTGGATCATTCCATTCCAACGTATTCGCGTTCGCTGCCGATTCAAGACGCGCTCGCGGCAAAGCAACTCGATATGATGTACGCGAACGCGCGCGATTTCAACATTCGCATGTATGATCGCATGAGCGACAAACAGGGCATTGTGCATGTGATTGGACCCGAACTTGGGCTTACGCAGCCAGGCATGACGATTGTATGCGGCGATAGTCACACCTCCACGCACGGCGCGTTCGGCACACTCGCGTTCGGCATCGGCACGAGCGAAGTGGCGATGGTGCTGGCGACGCAAACGTTGTTGCAGCGCAAACCGAAAACGATGAACGTGCGTGTGGATGGAACGCTGGCGAATGGCGTGACGGCGAAAGATATTATTCTCGCGTTGATTGCAAAAATTGGTGTGGATGGTGGAACGGGTCACGCGGTTGAATACAGCGGCTCGACAATTCGCGCGCAAACGATGGAAGGGCGCATGACGATTTGCAACATGAGCATCGAAGGCGGCGCGCGGGCGGGCATGATCGCGCCCGATGAGACGACGTTCAATTACATCGCGGGACGCGAGTTTGCGCCAAAAGATGCAGAATGGGATGCGGCGGTAGCGCGTTGGAAACAACTGCCGACGGATGAGGGCGCGCAATACGACGCGATTGTGGAACTCGACGCGAACGCGTTGGAGCCCATGATCACCTACGGCAACAATCCTGGCATGGGTATTCCAATCACGGCGCGCGTTCCCGATCCCGACGCGATTGGTGACGTTCATCAAAAAGCCGCGCTGCGTAAAGCATTGCAATACATGGATTTGCAGCCAGGCAAATCGTTGCTCGGTCATCCCGTCAATGTTGTGTTTATCGGTTCATGCACCAATTCGCGCATCGGCGATTTACGTCTCGCCGCGAACATCATGCGAGGCAAACGCGTGGCGGAAAATGTGCGCGTGATGGTTGTGCCTGGCTCGCAGCAAGTGAAACGGCAAGCGGAACAAGAAGGACTCGACAAAATTTTTCGCGAGGCGGGGGCGGAGTGGAGGGAGGCGGGATGCAGCCTCTGTATTTCAATGAACGGAGACACTGTACAAGCGGGCGAATATTGTGTTTCGACATCGAATCGAAATTTTGAGGGAAGACAAGGCAAGGGCGCGCGGACAATGTTGGCGAGTCCGCTAACGGCGGCGGCGGCGGCGATAAGCGGTGTTATTACAGACCCGCGTTCTGTGTTATGAAAATGCTGGGCGCAGCATTCGGAGGGTATTATGAACAACTCGCGTAATCGCAATCGTCTTCCTTTGCTTACAGCTCTTGGGCTAATTGCACTTTGTGCCCTCATTGCTCTTGTTGGCTTGGGCGGATTTCTTATCGGGAGAAGCATAGATACGCCCCCAGATGTCGCGCAAGTTTTACCACCCACCAGAACTAGACCTACACGTGTAGGTTCTGCCCCGACGAGTATTCCAACTATTACCACACCTATAGTTCCTGACACGCCCCTAGCAGTCTGTCGGAGAGGAATCACTGACTGAGTTCCCGCCGACAAAACAGAACGAATCCACCTTAAAAACTTGGGCGGGTAGCACATGCCACCCTCATACTTGAACAATTTTGCTGTGTGCA